>Ga0126369_10004317_pt1 | contig 10411 bp, 9 predicted proteins | sample PanSoiMetaPlot_1_FD_109646 | JGI IMG/M metagenome (GOLD analysis project Ga0126369, IMG submission 109646) | Tropical forest soil microbial communities from Panama - MetaG Plot_1 | ecosystem: Environmental > Terrestrial > Soil > Tropical forest > Bulk soil | place: Panama | collected 2016-02-17
TAGACATGCGAGCGGGGCCGCTGTGATTTTGCTCGTATTGCCAGATATCATTTGCCCTTTCAGTTTGAACTCCTTTGTCCGACCAGCTTATGCACCAAGATCGGTTCCTATGGAACAAAGATCTGAGTAAGTACGGGCGAGCCAGGACCTGTGATATTCAAGGCGAGAAATGGTGAGAGATCGTAGGTGGTGAAAATCGAGCTGCGTAACCAACTGCCGCTGTGCGCGAAGTGAAACTAAGACAAAGTCCGACGCTAATTTGGTTCGAACTCTGACCTCAACCGCCCGCCGGACCTTGGAAATAAATGAGAATCGAGCGGCTCGCGTCGAAGAGTGCGTGCGCAATGATCGCGGGCCAGAGATTACGAGGCCACAAAATAACCAGGACGCCCGCCAGAATGCCGAGCGTTCCGGTGATCAACATCCCGAGCGGATTTTGATAAGCATGCGACAATCCGAAAAGGACGCCTTGCATTGCGCAGGCAATCGACCATGCCGCGCGACTGCCGCCAAAAAACATCTCCAAACCTTGCATCAGAAATCCGCGATACATGAACTCTTCATAAAATCCGGCGCCGATGATCACATAAACAACCACCACGAGAGTAAGCCCGAGATTTCCCTGTAGCGCGCGGAAGCGGCTAAGATCGCGGTGATAGCCGGCCTTCTCCGAAAAATAAATTGCGACGAAGACAACGGCCGCGATCAAAAGACCGACAAGAATTGTTCGCGGCCAGCTTTTCGGTCGTCTCAGTCCGATATCGGCAAGACGTTCACGCCGGAGCCAGATCAGTCCGCACGCGAGCAACACTTCCAACATTTGGATGACGAGTCCGAAGACGTAGCCGGCCTCCATTGTTTTGGGTGTGTAAATCGCCTCGGCCGCGATTTCCAAACCAAATACCGCCGCAATCAGGACAATGATGTCGATCAAATACCGATAGCGACGCGCGGTCGTCGGCGTCGGCGCATTTGGTTCGATCTCGGCTTGCGTCATCCGCTCAACGTTAAACGCGCGACGTCGGATTTGGACAGATCAATCTACATCCGCCAGCCTCTGCCTAATGTAGCCCGCGGACCCAGCCAGTTAGTTGAAATATCACCAGCACGTCTCGGTATTTCACTTTGCCCGGCAGGAGTTTCCAATTGAACAAAGTCATGATCGCGCTGGCATCGAGCTCGCTCGAATGAGTTGATTTGTACACTTGCACTTCGTCGACCACTCCGGTCTTCTCGTTAATCATCAGACGATAAATGCCCTGGCCCTGATAACCGAGATGCTGCGCTTTGATCGGATAATCCGGATCCGGCGCCGAAATCGCATCGCGTTTGTACTTCGCATCGATCCGGACAATGTCGGTCGCTAAACAGGGCGCGATCATCGCAAACTGCAAGATCGACAACGTGAAAAGAATTCTGAGGGATGTTTTCATACGTTAATCAATCGAAGTGGCACGCTTGTTCCATGTCTGTTCCCGGCGAGAATGGAGCCGACGGGAGTCGAGCGACATGGACTTTAGACCGAAGGGCGAGCGAGCGGGAGCGAGTGAGTCAATCGAAGTGGAGGAATGAAATTACTCAAGGAGTCTCATACGCAGAGAATCACACGAAGCTGCGTTCCCGGCGGGAATCGAACCCACATTTAAGGTTTAGGAAACCTCCGTTCTATCCGTTGAACTACGGGAACGACAATTGCGAATTTTAAATTGCCGCGCCTCGAAAGTCCAAAGGCAATCAGGCGCGCGAAGCTCTTTGCAATGACATGGCGATTGCGGGCGAAAGAAATTGTCGATCTTTTCAAGCAAACCGCCGCCGAGTGGATCGAAGACGACGCGCCGCAATTCGGCGCCGCGCTCGCTTATTATAGTGTGTTCTCGCTGGCGCTGATGGTGTTGCTCCTCATCGCAGTCATCGGCGTTTTGTTTCGTGACGATCCGGTCGGCGCCTGGAGCAGGATCACCGAGCAGATGAGTTACTTCCTGGACAAGAGCGCGATCACGATGGTGCAACAAATCGCGGCTCAGGTTTCATCGCCGGCCAAGAGTGTGCTCGGCGGCACAATCGGTTTTGCGCTGGCGTTGTTCGGCGCGAGCGGCGTGTTTGGGCAATTGCAAAACGCGCTCAACATCATTTGGGGCGTGAAAGCAAAACCCGGCCGGAATTTGGGGATTTGTTCGGACGCGCTTTCTTTCTTTTGCGCTCATCGCCGGAGTCGGATTCCTGCTTCTCGTTTCGCTCGTCATCGAAGCGGCGATCAAAGGCTTCAGTCATTATTTGCAATCGGTTCTGCGCGGCGCGCTCACCATCATCATTCCGATCTATCTCACGTTCGATTTTCTGATCGTGACCGCGGTCTTCGCAATGATCTTTAAAATCTTGCCCAACGCGCGCACGCGCTGGCGCGACGTCTGGATCGGCGCCGTCCTGACCGCGTTTTTATTTTTGATCGGAAAGTGGGCGCTCGGAATTTATCTCGGGAGCGGCACCGCCGCGTCAGCTTACGGCGCGGCCAGTTCGCTCCTCACGTTACTGCTCTGGATTTATTACTCGTCGCAGATTCTTCTTTTTGGCGCCGAGTTCCCCCAGGTTTACCCCCGCGGTTGCGGCGCCGACATCAGACCCGACAAATATGCGGTCCGCATCGAGCGCAAAGAAATCGAAAAACCGAGATAGCAAAGCCCGACTAGAGCATCAGGGCCATCAATTGACTGCGGCTCGAGACTTCAAGTTTACGAAAAACCGCGTGCAGATGTTTTTTCACCATGGGCAAACTGAGACGCGCTGCGTCGGCGATTTCCTGATTGCTTTGTCCGTTGCAAACAAGGCGGGTGACTTCCTGCTCGCGTCCCGTTAGCCGGGCAAGGTGCGGCAGACTTGCCGGCGTGACTGAGACGGCCTCAAGTCGGCTCGAATCTTCGCATTCGATCAGAAAGTGTGGCCGGGCGACAGCGGAATTGAGTTGTCTTAAATGGATTATCGCTCGCAAGTGCGGAGACTCCGCATGAGACACGCGTTCTGGCTCTGGATTTGTTTGTTTCGGACCCGAGCGTCTCTCTCGCGCCCATTTTTGTTTGAGCCTCCGGCACCGGTCGAGAATTTCGGGTGGAATGGCTGACTTCGCGTTGAGGACTCGCGCTTGGTCAGATCCGTTTTCCCAGACCGTGCAAAAATTGCGCGCGGCTCGGTTTTGGAAGAGCAATTTTAGATTCCAGCGCACAAGCATCGTCGGCAACGGCAGCCTCTTAACGAATTCTTCGAGATCGCTTCGCACCGCGCGGTCCAACTCGAGCGAACGCAGTCGTTGCAAAGTGGTCAGGAACTGCGGGTAAAGTTGGCGAAGCAACTTTATCTCTGCCAGAGACAGATCGCCCTGCGCCGCTGTGCGCATGATGACGATTGCGCAGACGAGCCGGCGGCGTTGCCAAAACAACAGGCATGTGACATGCGCGCATCTTTGCGACGCGACGTATTTCCGGAAAAATGTCGATCTTGTAAATGCGCGATGATTGGAAAAAAGATCCATCACACGCACGACTTTTTTCGGTGGCTGGGCGGAGACACATTTCTTAAGCGGTTGAGTGATGAAAAATCCATCGGCCATCGGCGCCGTCCATTTTGCGGTCAACGGCAAGATCGGATTGTGTTGCAGCGTCAGGCCGATCACCTGATTTGGAATCGCTGCCCCAATTAATTCCTGAATCGCTCCCCAGAACGAATCCAAGTCCTGCGCGGCGTGAAGGGCGAGGAGATACTTTTCGATTGCCGGATCAATCAATGATCCGCGCTTCGCGTCGATTTGCAGGGCCGGCCTCATCATCTTTCTTCTTCGGCGCGACTTCCCAGTGGCCACTAGCGTAAAGCCGCGCTCCAGCACGCATCCAAGATCAAAAAGGCAACCTAAGTTACCTCGAAATGATCAAACGATGGGCAAGAGTTTCACCTTAAAAGAAGAAAGGAACATAGCAAATGAAACTCGATATCAACGTGCCCGTAAGTGGTCTGGACTTGGCCAACATTCTTCAAGGCGAAGAAGGCTTATTCTTCTGCCAAAATAGAGGCCAGAACTACATCACCGTGGCCAAGAGCGGCCACTCGATCGCGTTTGGGCCGACGCCAATCGGCCGCGCCATTGTGCAGCAACCGGTCGCGAACTTTGGGCCTGAGCCATGGTTCGTTACGAAAATCAGCAACTCCACCGAGTTCACTGAATTTCGTCCGACCAGCAGAGACCGCTGAATCGAAGCAGCATAAAGCAGAACCAAAAGCCCCGGTGGCAAACCATCGGGGCTTTTTATTTCGCGATTTTCATGCCGAGCTCTTTGACGAGAAATGCCCAGCGGTCGGCGGTCTCTTCGATGATTTTCGTTGTCGGTTTGCCGGCGCCGTGACCGGCTTTGGTTTCGATGCGAATCAAGGTGGGCTTGTCACAGCCCTGCGCGGCTTGAAGCGTCGCCGCGAACTTGAAACTGTGCGCCGGCACCACGCGATCGTCGTGGTCGGCGGTTGTGATCATCGTCGCGGGATAACAGTAGCCTTTGGCGATGTGATGAAGCGGCGAATAGGCGTAGAGATAGGCGAAATCGTCGGGGTTTTGCGCGCTGCCGTAATCTGAAGTCCAAGCCCAGCCAATGGTAAACTTTTCGAATCGCAACATGTCCATCACGCCGACATTTGGTAACGCCGCGCCGTAAAGATCTGGGCGTTGCGTCATACACGCGCCGACAAGCAAACCACCGTTGCTGCCGCCGCCGATCGCGAGTTTCGGGGTCGAGGTATATTTGTTCGCAATCAAGTATTGCGCCGCGGCGATGAAATCGTTGAAGACGTTTTGTTTCACGTGCAGCATTCCGGATTCGTGCCATTTCTCGCCGTACTCACCGCCGCCGCGCAAATTTGCGACCGCGAGAATGCCGCCCATTTCCATCCAAACCAAATTCTCCGGCTTGAATGTCGGCGTCTGCGAAATATCGAATCCGCCGTAGCCGTAGAGAAAAGTTGGATTTTGGCCGTTGCGCTTCAGCCCTTTCTTGTAGGAAACGAACATCGGCACGCGCGTGCCGTCGGCGCTCTTGTAAAACACTTGCTCAGTGGCGTAATCGTCCGGATTAAATTTCACTTTCGGTTTGAAAAGCAGATTGCTCGCGCGCTTGGCGAAATCGTACCGGGAAATTTCCGTAGGCGTGGTGTAACTCGCGAATGAGTAAAATGTTTCGCGATCTTTGCGTTTACCGGTGAATCCGCCTGCGGTGCCCAGTCCGGGGAGCGCAATCTCGCCGTCGGCCCCGCCGTCGAGCTTGAACAGTTTCACCGCGCTGTGCGCGTCCTTGAGATAAAGCGCGACGAAATGATCGCCCGTGCTGGTGACAGCTTCCAGTTTGTCCTTCGACTCCGGAACAAGCTCGTCAATTTTCGGCGGCAACGGTTTGGCCGTATTGATCGCGATGATGCGGCCGAGCGGCGCGTTCAGATCGGTTTTGAACCAGAAGACCGGTCCGTCGTTGTCGATGAAAGTATATTGCGCGTCCGCTTTATCGAGCAGTTCGACCACGTTCGATTTTGGATCGACCAGGTTTTTGTAGAAGATCCGGTTTTTCGGATCGGTACCGCGCTGGACGCTGATAATGAGATAACGCCCGTCGTCGGTGACCTCGGCATTGAAGAGCCATTCCTTTTGGTCGGGTCGTTCGTAGATCAGTTTGTCCTGCGATTGCGGTGTCCCGAGTTGATGGAAGAACAGTTTGTGATTGTAAACCTGCGAACGAAGCTTGTTTTTCTCGTCCGGTTTGTCGTATCGGCTATAGAAAAATCCTGAGCCGTCCTTCTTCCACGACACGCTCGAAAACTTCACCCAGTCGAGCACATCCGGTCGATCTTTGCCGGTGGCGACGTCGCGCACTTTCCATTGCTGCCAATCGGACCCGGCGGTGGCGAGACCGTAGGCCATTAGGTTGGCGTCATCGCTGACATCGACATCAGCGAGCGCAATCGTGCCGTCTTTTGCAAGCAGATTGGGATCGAGCAACTCGCGCGGTTTCTCCGAAAAATTGCCGGTCGTGTAGAGGACGTTTTGATTTTGCAGCCCGGTGTTCTTGGAAAAGAAATAGCGATCCTTTTCCTTGAACGGCACGCCGAAGCGCTCGAAGTCCCAAACTTCGGTCAGACGTTTTTGGATTCCATCGCGTTCCGGAATGTTTTTGAGAAAATCGAACGTGATTTTGTCTTCAGCCTCAATCCACTGGCGCGATTCGGGCGAGTCCGGATTTTCGAGCGGCCGATAAGGATCGGTAACTTTGACGCCGTTGTACTCGTCGACCTCGTCGCTGGTTGGAGCAGGAGGATATTTGATTTGCCTCGGCGCGTCGGCGGCAAAAATAAAAGTAATCGGCGCAACAACGCAGAGCGCCACGAGTCTTCGCTCCATAAATCGTCAGCGAATATGGCGAGTCCGCAAGGATCAGCAATCGATAGATCGCAATTGGATCGAGCCGCGTTTCCTAAATGTCCGGCAAAAGAAAATTCAAGACGCTGGCATCGCGGCTGCTTTTTAGGATCGCCGCAAGCTTGGAGCTCAAACACACTGAAATTGAATTAACTCCTCAAGCTTCAGCGCGCGGCTGATTTAGTTCAGCCGCGCTTTTCTTTGGGCGTGACGCTCGACTTGCTAACAGAAGATTACTGAATTCAATCAATCTTCGGTGATTAGGCCGAACAATCCGTGCGCCTCATCAGCAATTTCGGCCGTGAAATAAACGCCGCTGCCCAGAGGAAGGAGCGCCCACAGGCCATCGAACTGGAGCGGTGTTCCGTCCGCGAGGTAGAACATCTATACTCGACGAACTTTCGGTATAGATTCGGCGTCTCGTCGGGTGGAGGACGATTATGACAGCGCGGAAACTACGGCCCCTGAGCGGTCGGGGAGAGAGGTAACAGAAGAGTCCGGGGACATGGATTACAGCCGGTGACGATAGAGCCTCCCGTACTCGTCCTCAATTCTCATGCGCCGAACCGCTCCGTCACTTTCAGAGCTTCAGAGCGGTTCGCCCTCATGTTCTGGTTACTGCTGTCCTGGAGGTTGCGAGACGTTAAGCGTTCCAAACAATCCATCACCTTCATCGTTTGGCCCTGCCGTGAAGAACAGAGTAGTTGTCAATCCATTTGCGCTGCTCGCAGTCATGCCATGGCCGAATTGCAACGCCCAAAGCCCATCAATCTTAATCGGCGTTCCCGCGATCGAATGCATCAGACCGACGGCTTCAAATTCACCAGTCTGAGTAAGCTGGTTCGGATCGAAGGCATGAATACGTCCGTCACCGAAGTTGCCCACGAGCAGGTCACCGCTGAACCGGCCAAAGTCCGAAGGCGCTAACGCCAGACCCCACGGGGAATTCAGTTCTCCCGCAGAAGCAACGCGACGGATAAAACTACCGGAGGTGTCATAAGCGTCAACGAAACCATTCCCTGGACCCGCGACATCGTCATGTTTGTTAGCATCCTGAAGGGCGTAGGTCACATAGATGGTACCGCCGATGTTCTGAATCCCAAACGGCGCAAACCCGGCCGGTAAATTTGGATCAGTGAAAGCGCCGGGAATGGTGACCGCATGGAACGAACTGTCGAAGATATCGACCTTACCGTTATGGAAATCCGTTGCGTACAGAAAGCTACCGGCAGTAGCACTGTCAATGGCTAGGCCTTTATAGATGGCACCATGCGCAGGGGCTTGCGAGTTGGGGACTACTGTCACAATCGGGGCGCCCTTGAATGCCGAGAGCGTGCCGTCCTCGCTGGCGAAGATGAAGCGTGCCGGAGCCGGCGAGCCGACGCCGTTATTGACGACGAAGCCGGTGCCGCCGTTAAAGACGACTCCAGTCGGATTGCCCTGCGCGCCGCCGGCGCCCGGGACCGTAAAGGTTGCCGGAATCATGCCAGTGGCGACGTTGTACAGTGTGGTTTTGCCGGTGCCGTTATCTGAAATCCACCAAGGTGATGTGGGGCTTGCGACCAGTCCCCAGGCGTTAACCAAGTTCAAATCGGTTTGGTCAGCCGGAATAGCCCCATTCGATATCAGATTGTGCTGCGCGTAGAACTGCGACTGACCAGGCGCTGGACCAGGTTTGCCGGGGGCACGGGTGTGCATATGTCGTCCGGCTGCGGCGAAGGTCCCTGTCAATAGGAATACGAACAGACCTGCCAGAATGCTGATAAATATTTGTTTTGGTTTCATAATGCTTGCCTCCTTAATGCCCTTTTTCTTTTTAATTATAGAACGCTTATGAGGGGAAATATGGTCTTAGGTTTCATTCGAAACCAGGACTGTCGGCGTTTAAAAAGTAACAAGACTGTTACCTTTCGGGATTCTTGGCCGAGCAGGGCTTACTTAACCGATGCGTACTCGGGCGTAAGATCGACATCCTCTGACGTCTCGAGATCCGGATCCATCAATGATTTCTCGTGATGCTCTTTTGCAATGAGCATGTAGAGCGACGGAACGATGAACAGGGTGAAGATGGTTCCGATCGTCATCCCGCCGACGAGCACGAGACCGATCGAGTTTCGGGCGGCGGCGCCAGCGCCTGTCACCAAGGTGAGTGGAAAGTGACCGGCCACGGTCGCGACGCTAGTCATCATGATCGGGCGCAAACGAATGCGCGCGGCTTGCGCAACGGCTTCCAGTTTTGCCATGCCTTGCCGCTGCAGCTCGTTCGCAAATTGTACGATCAGGATTCCGTTTTTCGAAACGAGGCCGACGAGCGTCACCAGTCCGACCTGGGAATAAATGTTGAACGACGTCGTGAAATGATCGGTAAAGAATTTACCGAACGGCATTTTCAGAAACATGAACAGCCCGGCGCCAAAAAGGGCGAGTGGAACCGACCCGAGTAGAATAATGAATGGATCGCGGAAGCTGTTGAACTGCGCGGCGAGGACGAGAAAGATCAAGACGAGCGCGAGTACGAAGACGCCGAGGAATTTGTCGCCTTCAGTTCGGAGTTGGCGCGACGTGCCGGTATAATCGATGACGTAACCTGGCGGAAGGATTTTGTGAGCTTCATCTTCGAGAAACTTCAGCGTTGCATCAATCGAACCGGTCGGAGCGCCGGAGATGGTCACCGCATTGAGCTGTTGCATTCGATTCAAAGAACGCGCGATCGTGGTGTGTTTGATGTCGGCGATGGTGCTGAGCGGTATCAGCTGATTGTTCGGCCCGGTCACGTAGATGTCTTTAATTTGGTCCGGGGTGAGGCGATCGACGCGTTTAATTTGCGGGATCACTTTGTAACTCAGCCCGTCCATGTTGAAACGGTTGACGAAGTTTCCACCGATGCTGGCAGCGAGATCGGCTCCGACCTGCTGCATGTCCAAGCCCATCGCTGAAACTTTGTCGTGATCGAAAACGATTTGAGCCTGGGGCTGGTCAATTTTCGTGTCGATATCCGCAAATTGAAAAACATGAGCGGCCATCGCTTTGTCAAAGATTTGCTTTGCCAACTCAAGAATGCGCTCATGACTGGCAGTCGAAGCGATGATGAAAGTGATCCCAAAGTTTTCGGCGCCAGGAAGCGGCTGCGGCTGCGTAGCGAACATTTGGATTCCAGGAATGGCGCCCAGCTTCTGCTGGATGATGGGGATATAATTCTTAGTCGGAGTTTTGCGGACACCCCAAGGCTTCAACACCATTCCCCCGAAACCGAAACTGGGTTGCGTGATCTGAAATGTGAACTGCGTGTCCGGGAGGTCTTGAAAAACTTTATTAGCTGCTTCGGCGTAACGGATTGTGTCATCAATCGTCGCGTTCGCCGGTGCCGTCATAACTCCGAACGCAAATCCTTGATCCTCTGTCGGCGCAAGTTCCTTCGTCGCCACTTTCGGAATTAGCATGTACATGAAAACCGTGATGACTGAAACACCGGCCCAAATCGCGTAAACCGCCGGGCGCGCTTGCAATGTGCGATCCAAATGGCTGCCGTACCAGTCGCGGAAGCGATCAAACGTGCGGTTGACGAAGCCGCTGAAGCCATGGTCGGCGTGTTCGGTTCTTAATAGGTGCGCCGACATCATCGGCGACAGAACGAGTGCGACGACGCCCGAAATGAAAACGGCACCGGCAAGAGTAAGCGCAAATTCTCGGAATAGCGCGCCGGTAAGTCCGCCCTGCATCGCAATCGGGGTGTAAACCGCGGCCAGTGTTATCGTCATCGCGATGATCGGTCCGATCAGCTCGCGAGCGCCGACCAGCGCCGCATTCATGCGCGACATTCCTTCACGCATGTGACGTTCGACGTTCTCGACCATCACGATCGCATCATCGACGACCAATCCGACCGAAAGCACGATTGCGAGAAGCGTGAGCAGGTTGAGGCTGAACCCGAAGACCTGCATCAAAAAGAGCGCGCCGATCAAGGAAATCGGA
>Ga0126369_10004318_pt1 | contig 10411 bp, 6 predicted proteins | sample PanSoiMetaPlot_1_FD_109646 | JGI IMG/M metagenome (GOLD analysis project Ga0126369, IMG submission 109646) | Tropical forest soil microbial communities from Panama - MetaG Plot_1 | ecosystem: Environmental > Terrestrial > Soil > Tropical forest > Bulk soil | place: Panama | collected 2016-02-17
CCTCGCCCCATTTCTGGTCCGGGACCCCGATCACAGCGACGGCCGAGAGCGCAGGGTGGTCGGCGAGCACGTCCTCGACCTCGCGCGGAAAGACGTTGAAGCCGCCGCTGATGATCATGTCCTTCTTGCGGTCGACGATGTAGAAGAGGCCGTCCTCGTCGCGAACGCCGATGTCGCCTGTGTGGAGCCAGTTGCCGGCAAGAGTGGAGGCCGTGAGTTCCGGCTGCTTCCAGTAGCCCAACATCACGGAAGGCCCCTGGATGCACAGCTCCCCGGGTGTGCCGTCGGGCACCGGCTGCCCTTCGTCGTCAAGAATGGTGACCCGGGAGAAAGGCATCACCCTGCCGCAGGAACTGAGACGGCGGAGATCGGATAGGTCGTGCCCGGCCCGCCAGAGCGAGGTACCCTGACCGGCCGACTCGGTCTGACCGTACAGCTGGCAGAACACAGGCCCAATCCGCTCGATCGCCTCGACCAACCTGGTCGGCGAGATAGGAGAAGCGCCGTACATCACCGTCTCGAGGCTGGCAAGCTCGGTGCTTTCGAGCTGGGGGTGGTCGAGGAGCGCATAGATCATCGTCGGCACTAGCAGGCTCAGGTTGGCGTGTTCGGCAGCAATTGCCTGCAGCCAGGCTGTGGGGTCAAAACGGCGCTGCAGGATGACCGTGCCGCCGCTCAGCAGCGTTGGGATGATGAGCATGCCGGCGGCGTGCGAGATGGGCGCCACTGCCAGGTAACGAGGCTGCTTCGGAAGGTCCCAGCCCAACGCGGTGCCGTAGTAGTGGGCGACCACGGCCCGGTCGGAGAGGATGGCCGCCTTCGGGACGCCGGTGGTGCCGCCTGTGTAGAGCAGGTAACCGATGTCGTCAGCGCCGTGCAGACCGCGGTCAAGCCGGCCGTTCAGTGTCACCTTCGCTGCCAGTTCGTTGATGTCCTCGCCGACGTCGGAAGGGCCAAACGTGAAGACGGCCTCCACCGGCGCCGCTTTCTCCTGCAAGTGGGCGGCACGCTCACTGAAGGCGGGATCCACGAACAGGAACCGGAGCTCGGCCTCGTTGCATGCGTGGAGGTGATCGGCGAGGGAGCCAAGCGGGTGCAGCGCGGTGTAACGGCCGCCGGCCAGCTGCGGAGTGACCTGAGCCAGCCAGGCCTCGGGTCGGTTGGGTGAGAGTAGGCCGACTCCTTCGCCGGGTCGCAGTCCACGCTCGTGGAGCACGGACACCCAGCGTGCCAGCGCGTCCTCGACCTGCCGGTAGGTGAGCTCGGTGCCATCCTGCCGGAACGCGACCCGATCGGGGAAGCGCCGCAGCGCGGCGGTGATGACGTCTCCGACCGTTGCGGTGTCCTGCAACCCGGTCATTTGGGGGACCTCATCCCGGAATCCTAATTCGTCAGGGGACGGGTTGGACGGTGCCGGTTGACCCCGGCGGTCGGCTTCGCGAGGTTCAACGCATCAGCTTGACAGTTCTTAACTGGCGCCGAATCGGGTGTACCGGTCCCGGAGAGGCAGGATGCAGAGTTGGGTGCCGGGCGCCGTGGCCGGCTGTTCCGCGGCAGAACCAGCAGAGCCACGCCGCGTTTCGGTGCAGTGATGGCTACCCTTTTGCTGTGCGGGGGTCGGCAAGAGTGTGACCGGACGGGACGATCCAGACCGCACCGGGCTCGCCGCGCCTCGACCGGCGACAAGCCCGCGGAGCTGTCTCGAGCACGATGCACGGTGCAAGCCGATACCCGCAAACAATCAACAAGTGAAGGGAAAGCAATGAGAGCAGTCGTCTATGACCGGTACGGGCCTCCCGACGTTCTGCGACTCGAAGACGTCGAGCGGCCCGTGCCGAAGGAAGACGACGTCCTCATCAAGATCCGCGCCACGGCGGTCACGCGGGCGGACTGCGCCACTCGCGAAGCCAACCGCCGGAGCGGTCTGGCCGTCACGCTCCTGAGCCGCACCATCTCGGGCATGCGCCGGCCGAGGCAGCGAATCCTCGGCAGCGAGCTGGCGGGGGTCGTCGAAGCAGTCGGTGCAGCTGTCACCGAGTTCACTGTGGGTGACAACGTCTTCGCCTCAACGGGGTTCAGGTTCGGCTCGCACGCGGAGTTCACCTGTGTACCGGAGAGCGCCCGGATCGCGCACATGCCGGCAGGCATGAGCTTCGAGGAGGCTGCGGCGGTTTGCGACGGTGGACTGAACGCACTGTGGTGCCTGAGACAGGCCAATCTCCAGAAGGGCCATATGATCCTCGTATACGGCGCGTCCGGGGCCATCGGCACCGCCGGTGTGCAGCTGGCGAAGCACTTCGGCTGCGACGTCACCGCGGTATGCAACACGAAGAACCTGGAACTGGTGAAATCGCTGGGTGCCGACAGGGTCCTCGACTACACGCGGAAAGACTTCACCAAGAACGGCCAAACCTACCACGTCATCTTCGACGCAGTCGGCAAGCATTCGTTCAAGCGCTGTGAAGGCTCACTGAAGGAGGGTGGGCGCTACCTGGCAACCGACGGTCTCCGAAATCTCATCTTGGCGTTGTGGACCTCGCGGTTCGGCGACAAGAAGGTGGTGTTCTCGATACCGCCTCGATACACGAAGCAGGACGTCCTGTTCCTCAAGGAGCTCATCGAAGCGGGTAGCTACCGAGCGGTGATCGATCGGTGCTACCCGTTGGAGGACGTGGTCGAGGCGGCCAGATACGTGGAAACGGAGCAGAAGACCGGGAACGTCATCCTGACCGTCGGCGGAGGCTGAGCTCGATGAGACCGATCGCACGAGACCCGTAGGCTCACTCAGTGTTGCCGAGCCATGCAGTCCGCCTCAGGTGGCCTGAAGAGGGGCCAAGCAGCATGTGCCGGTGGGCGGAAGCCCTCCCGGCCCCCTCCCGGAATCTTTGTGGCGGCAGAGAGTGGACCTCTTGAACGTCACCCCTGCTGGTGGCTGGCGGCAGCCTTGTGGGGCGCACGCGCGAAGGGCAGGATGCCCCCCTCGCACGCCACCGTCTGTCCGCCTCAGGCATCCTCCGTCAGCCTCGGAGGCCGGCGTCACCGGCTGACCGAGCCCGGTAGCCGAGCGCGGAGCAATGGACCAGCGGCGCGCAATCAAGTCGCTTGTGAGGGCTGCCTGAGCCGAGGGTTGCTACACTCGGCCCCGTGACCGTGCTGGACTGGCTGCTCGATTCCGACCCCTCAATCCGCTGGCAGACATTGCGTGATCTTGTCGATGCGCCGGCTGAGGTCGTAGCCGCGGAGCGCGAGCGGGTGGCAACCGAAGGGTGGGGCGCCCGGCTGCTGGCCTTGCAGGGCGAAGACGGCCAGTGGGAGGGAGGTGCGCTCTTCCCCGCGCGGAGGGAACAGTCCGCTGGCACCGACCCGCCTGGCCAGAACGGGGGCCAGCCCTGGACTGCCACCGAACCCACGCTCACGGTTCTGCATGCGTTCGGGGTAGACCCAGGCTGCGAAAGGGTGCGACGGGCCGTGGCGCAGGTCAGAGACCACTGCCGTTGGGAGCACGCCGGCCAGCCGTTCTTCAACGGCGAGGTTGAGCCCTGCATCAACGGCAGGACCGTCACCCTCGGCGTCTACTTCGGTCAAGATGTCGAGGGCATAGTCGCACGCCTACTGGGTGAACAGCTCGAGGACGGCGGGTGGAACTGCGAGGCGGAGAACGGTTCGGTGCGCTCTTCGTTCGCCACCACGATCAACGTCCTGGAAGGGCTGCTCGCGCAGGAGCGCGCAACCGGTGGCTCGGCGGAATCCATGGCGGCTCGACGCCGAGGTGAGGGGTATCTCCTCGAGCGAAAGCTGTTCCGGCGCAAGAGCACCGGCGAAGTCGTCAATCCGGCCTGGCTGCAATTCTCGTTTCCAACCCGCTGGCACTACGACGTGCTCCGTGCACTGGAGTACTTCCGAGCTGCCGGAGATCCGCCGGACCCGCGGGTCGACGAAGCGATTCAGTTGCTTCGCTCCAAGCAGCAACCCGATGGCACATGGCTGCTCGAGAACACGCATCGCGGCAAGGTCCACTTCATGCTGGAAGACGGCGACGGTCGGCCCAGCCGATGGAACACGCTGCGCGCGCAGCGTGTCCTCAGCTGGTACGAGTCGCGGTCGGCGTGACTTCCCACGGCGGGAAGTTGAGACTGACCAAGGCAGTCATGGGCTTCGTAATCCCAGAGGTCCTCCCGCGCTTCGGGCTGCCCGATTCCCTCGCGTACAGGGCGGCCAGATCAGCGCGGCCGGCACTCGACGACGAACGCTCTGTCTGAGTCCGACGAGGACCCTCACGACCGGTCTGTTGAAGGTGGGCCGGGAGGGCCTCCGGCCAAGATTCCATTTCAGGGCGGACACGGCCCCATTTGCCCGGTCGATCAGCACGCCGTCGAGGTCGAAGACAGCGCGCCTATGGTCCCTGGCCGATCAGGCACTCACCGTCCCGCTCGGAGGGGCTCCTCGTCCACGAGCGTGGTCGCGTTGGGCACGGCTTCCAGACGGTCGATCGGGATCGGTCTGCCTGACACCTCGCTGACGCCGTAGGTGCCCGCCTCGATCCGCTCGAGCGCCCTATCGATCTGCGCGAGCGTGTCCCGATCGAGGTCCGCATCGTCGATTGCCTGCTCTCGGTCGTAGAGCAGCGTCGCCTCGTCAGCCCGGTCGCCGACCCCCTCCTCGTCGCGCACGGTCGCCTGGACGTCTCGACTGCGGCCCGCGATGCGAGCCTCAACCGCGACTCGCTCAGCCGCCAGCCGCTTGCGGAAACGCTCTAGATCCTTGTCCTTCAGCACGTGAAACGATGCTACGCCCAGGTCAGTTGCGGCCTCAGTACTGGTGAGCCGGCAGCGGTGCTTTCCCCATCGGGACCAGTCGTCTCCCCGGGGTGCTGAGGCCGTTAGTGCAGGTATCAAAAGCCGATCCGAGCTCACACCCATGCGTCGCATCTCGGGCGCCTGTGTCTGACTGTCCATCAGCATCAGCCTTGGACGGACGGCGTCGTAGCGCGGTGACTCCGCCATCTCCGACGGCTCGTCGATCTCGTCCGTCACCCCGATCGTCTCGAGCGTCCGCGAGGTCATGGTCATGACTTGTGCACCCGCAGGAAGCAGATCGAAGACCTGGTGACGGGCCTCGTCCCCGGTGTCGACGACGATCGCATGCATGCCGTTTGCTTGCAGAGCAGCGGCCGTTCGCCTGATCTGTTCATCGGACGCAAGCCTCGCCCACGCCCGGTCTGGTGTCAGTACGGCTGCCATTGATCTTGTTTCCTCCCGGCTGGGGTCGTTCGAGATCAGTGACAGGAGCGTAGGTTTGGCAGCGCGCCGGCACCTCGCCCAATCAGGTGATTACAAACGGCACGTCCCGTCACCCGATCGGGTGACGGCAGCAACGACATGGCGACAGCCCGCCGATCTGACAACCTTCCGGCTGAAGCGACGAGCTTCTTCGGCTGCCTCCGAACCCGCACGGCACGATTAGGCGAACGGCAGGAACGTATGACATGAGGCGTGGTCGTCCCGCGGCGCCAGCCGATTCACAATAAGGTGGCGAATTGACCCGTACCCGCGCTTACGCTTAGCGATGAGCGATGCGCGTCCTCGCGTTCGTGCTGGTCGCCGCCACAGCCGCAGCAAGCTGCTCCAACGCGGCCCCGACCGCGCGCCCCACGACGCCCGCGGAAAAGGAGTCGAGCACCCTCAAGCGACTCGCCCATGACGACCTCTTCGAAGGGTCTGTTCTGGTTGCGCGCAACGGCAGGGTGCTCCTCGAGGGTGGGTTCGGCATGGCCGATCGCGGGCTCTTGACACCAAACGGTCCCACGACCCGGTTCCGCATCGGCTCCGTCTCCAAGCAGTTCACCGCAATGGCGATCCTCATGCTTGAGAAGCAAGGCCGCCTGCACGTCTCTGACCCGGTGTGCGTTCATCTTTCAGGCTGCCCGCAGCTGTGGGCACAGGTGACTATGGAGGAGCTGCTCAACCACACGGCCGGAATCGAGAACTATCCGTACGATCAGCCCGATCTTTTCGACCGTGTTCGTCAGCCGATCACTCCGGTGGAGCAAGTGGCTCAGGCTGGAGAGCGGCCGCTGATCCATCCACCAGGGACCGCCTGGAGCTACTGCAACGTCTGCTACGCAGCCCTCGGCCTTGTTGTCGAGAAAGAGGCAGGAACGACGCTGGCGCACTTTCTTAAGGCGAGCGTGTTCGACCCGCTCGGTATGCACGACACCGGGATCGACGAAGGCTACCGGCTCCCCCAGCATGCCGTTGGGTACACGCGACGAGGCGCCGTCGGCCCGGCTGCACAACTGGACCTCACCTGGGCCTATGGCGCCGGCCAGATGTACTCGACCGTGCGCGACCTCTACCGGTGGGACCTTGCCTTGTACGGGGATCGACTGCTCGGTGGGAACGTTTTGTCACGACTCAAGGCGGGTGCCGTGGCGACCGGACAGGGCGACGCCCTCTACGCGAACGGGTGGGCATTCGACAGCACTCGTGGCCACAAGCGCATGTCACACGGCGGCGCAATATCTGGGTTTACCAGCACGATCGTGAGGTACCCCGACGATCGCGCAGTTGTGATCGTGCTGACCAACCTTGACGGCCAGGTCCAGCAAGTCTGGCCACAGCTGGAAAACGTCGCCTTGCCGGCCCGATAATCCAGGCCGTTCTGCCTGCGGGACGATGACCCGCAGGAGGGGATGGATCCGGACGCGATTTCAAAGGCGGCGGGTGGACCTTGCAGGGACTAAGGTTCGGCGGGGAGGGGTGTAGCCGAAGTCGGAGCCCCCGTTGGAAGGTTGTCCAAACAATCTACCGGAGGCGAGTCTCGCGCCCGGTCCCCCGGTCCCTCTCACGTCCGCCATGCGACCCTGTGACAGGAACCGGCCAGCCGGGATCTGGACTCTTCGATCTGGCTCGCGACGCAGTCACGGGAGCCGGGCGCCGATGTCGTGCCAGGTCTGGCCTCCGTCCGTAGACTCCATGAGCAATTGAGGCGGCGGCCCAGCCACGGAGGCAATACCCACGCTCGCGTCTGGAAACTGGACGACGCCGAAGCGGGGGATGCTGTCAGCCACCTTCTTCCAGTGGTCGCCACCATCCGTACTTCCATAGAACGAGAGGTGTTCCGTGTCGCCACTCGGGCCGGACCCGACGAACCAGAGCGCCGGGCCATGCCGGAAGTCGTACGTCAGGGGTGTGGCCGGGAGTCCAATCGCCGACCATGTCGCGCCGCCATCGTGTGTGCGATAGAGAGTTGAGTACTGGAGTGCGTTGGCGCCGGTCGTAACGCCCTCTCGGTACACGAACGCGCCCTCCCGGAACGTCCAGAAGGCGGGCGCATCGATCAGGGACATTGGCAGCGCGCTGCGCGAAGCACTCTTAACTGGTGCCGGGAATGACTGCGCCGACCAGCTCTCGCCACCGTCGTGCGACACGAGCAGGTAAGGCTTCTCGCCGCAGAACCCACCCACCAGCCACCCGGTGGTCGCGTTGAGGAAGGCAATAGAGTAGACCGAGCAACCTGCAGAAGCCGAACCGGCCGGACGCCAATTCGCACCTCCGTCCGATGTCGTGAGAAACGACGGCACGGCGGTTCTCTGGTTGCCGTGTACTGCCTTCAGCACCAGCAGCCAGCCGTGGTCGGCATCCGCGAAGTCCATCTGCGCCACGGATCCGTCGACGGGCACGGGGCCGGAGGTTTGCCATGTGGCGCCGGCGTCGCTTGTCCTGGCCACGCGCTGGACTCCCGCCGCGTCTACGGCCGTTGCCCACGCAAGATTCTCGCGGTGCGCATAGACCTGCCTTACCGAGCCTCCGGAGATCGGGCTGAAGCTTTGCCAGGACCGGCCGCCGTCGTCCGTTCTGACAATCGTTGCCGCCCCATACTCGAAGCCCCATCCGACCTTCGCGGTCAGCATCTTGAGATAGTCGAGCCGCGCCCCCGTTGGCGCGCGTCTCGGGGTTGGCGCTGATGAAGCGACAGAAGGAGATGGCTTCGAGGGGGTGCGTGCCGAGCCGGACGAGCAACCGCACACGAGCGCGAGACCGAGCGTGGCGAATGCGAGAGCGCGATGCATGCACCCCTTATAAACGCCCTTGAGCAAATCAGGCTATGCGGTTGCCGATGCCGCTTGGACCCCCGGGAGGCGACCGGCTCTCGACGAGCCAGCCGATCGCCCCCTTGTCGACGACGGTCCATCACCGGCCTCATCCAATGGTGAGTACCTCCCTTGCCTCTTCTGCGAGGCGGGCCAGGCCGACCGCGGTGGCCTCGGCCCGCGAAGCCCAGTGCTCGGCCACCGGCCGCCATGAGGGCGTGAGCGACCGATGTAGGGCCGCCTGCCTGCGAGCTTCCCCGGCCAGCCAGTCGAGCACAGCGGGGGCATCCTGCGTGAGGAGCGCTTCGAGCGCGTAGCGGCGCTCGCCGTGGCGGAGCCCGAGGCGCAGCGCCCGGGCAGCCCGGCCGAGGTCGGTTCGCGTCACGATGACCCCGCTGCAAGCTGCGGCGAGGAGAGCGTTCGTCCCGTCCGCTGCCGGCGCCATCCGCAGATGGAGCGGCAGGTCGGCCGGCGGCCCCAGCTCTTCGGCTTCGGCCCGAAGTGCTGCCCGCAGAAGCCTGCCCCAGCGAACATAGGGCCTGGGCGCCACCTCCGGCAGCCTTGCCAGCCAGGCCGGCAGCCAGCTGAGCAGGTGCTCCCAGAGCAGGGCGTGTCGGAGGTGCCGAGCATGCTCCGCATCTGCGTCGGCGCAAGCGGCGTAGAAGCCGAGAAGCGCCGCCAGGTGGTCGGGCTCGGCCGGTGGTGTGAGGCCGGCTGCCCGCCAGAAGCCGGCCACCCTGTCGGCTGCCTCGCCGCCCAGCATGCCGTCCGTCCCGGTGTACACCGACGCGTATGGGTAGAGCTGGAAGATGAAGAGCTCGGTGTGCTCGGCGCGCGACGGGATCGCCAGCCCGAGGGCGGCCGCTACCGGGGCCACTGCCGTTGAGTCGGCCTCGCAGTAGGCGCCCAGCGCCCTGAACAGCTCCCCGGTCACATCCGGGTGACCTCCTGCGGAAGCCTGAACGCATCGTGGCCGGGCTTGAGCGGCCGCAGCAGCCAGTAGGGCCGGCGGTTGCCGTCGGGCGAGACCTTGAAGGCCGATCGCGTCATCTCCAGCCAGCGCCGGTAGACCTCACGCGACCTGTCGGTTTCGACGCTGATGTCGCCGGCCGCGTCGCCAGGCTCGGCGCGCCTGACCCGGACCGCCTGGTGCCAGCAGTGCATGCCCGAGATCGGGTCGGGGTGGACGCCGAAGGTCAGGTTCTGGTGGACGCCGACGTCGCTCCACCAGATCCGGCTGGTGTCGGGGTCGGACGATTCATAAGGTGTCGCTCCCTCGCGGCGCTTCATCTTCCAGCGGGTTCCCGCGTGGTCGAGGTCGACAGTTGCCATCAGCTGCCGCTGACCTGTCCCGCTCTCGCCGAACGGCTTCCAGCGGCCCATGTGATGGCTGCAGGCGACAACCCCCGGCCGGATGCCTTCGGTGACCCAGGCCTTGAGTACGAAGTGGCCGATCTCGGTCTCCACCCGCACCAACTCGCCTGTCCTGATCCCTCTCCAGCGGCGGGCATCGAGCGGGTTGATCCACAGCGGGTTGGTGTGGGCGATCTCGTCCAGCCACTTGGCGTTGGCGCTGCGGGTGTGGATCTGCACTGGGAGCCGGAAGGTCGGGATTAGCACCACTTGACCATTGGCGAGGTTGGAAGGGTGGACGTGGCTGCGGATGTAGGTTGGCACCGCGTATTCCGGCCAGCCCCACTCGCCCAGCGTGCGGGAGTAGAACTCGAGGCGGCCGCTCGGTGTTGGGAAGCCGCGTCGCACGCGGCCGTCAACCATGACTCCCACCGGCCGCCGGCCCTCGGCGTCGGGCTCTGGCGTAGGCAGGGGGACGACGTTGGGGCTCGCCGGCCGGGGCGCGCGCGAGTAGACGCGCCCGAAGGCGTCGACCCTGACGTCCTCCAGCTCGTCCGCCGGCACCTCCTCCTCGTGCAGCGGGCCGACACCATGGCGCACTTCGAAGGCGCCGTATCGGCGCATCCACTCGAGAGGCGTCAGCCCCTCGGCCGCCGCCGTCTCGGGCAGCCCTGGGACCGAGTTGGCGAACATCCACCCGTAGTACTCGTCGACGCCGAGCCTGGTGGCCGGCCTCCGCTGCGACTCGAAGTACTTGCGGATGCCGAGAGAGCCGTCAGGGTCGATCCGCCATGAGAGCTCGATCCAGAACTCGTTCTCCTCCCAGACCTCGCCCGGGTTGACCTGACGGGTGTCTTCGACAGCCTCTCCCAGCCGCTCGCGAGCGGTGCGCAGGACCGGCTGGCGGAAGCCGACCCACTGGGCGTCATGCGTCTCGTAAGAGTGGAGGTCATGGCGCTCAGAGCC
>Ga0126369_10004319_pt1 | contig 10410 bp, 6 predicted proteins | sample PanSoiMetaPlot_1_FD_109646 | JGI IMG/M metagenome (GOLD analysis project Ga0126369, IMG submission 109646) | Tropical forest soil microbial communities from Panama - MetaG Plot_1 | ecosystem: Environmental > Terrestrial > Soil > Tropical forest > Bulk soil | place: Panama | collected 2016-02-17
CTCCGATCGATGGTGAGCGCTCCGATGGCGCAGTGGATGCATGGACTGCATCCTCTGCGGCTTCAGTACGAAATGTTCAGCGATGCAAACCCATTCATGGCTCCTGTGAAAGCCATGGCCGGATCGGTACGGGAAAATCGCCGCCTTGCGGGTAAGGAAAATCCGTTCACCGCGGCGCAGGAGCAGATTTCTCAGCACATCACCGCTTCGCTCGACGCTTGGCGTGATTGGCGTGACATGATGAGCGAGCACGTGTTTTTATTGACCTACGGATCACCCGTCCTGCAGGCGGCCGTCGGTATCGATCCCAACGCGACCGAACCGATGCGAAAGGCGCCGAAGAGTCCGTTCCATCGCGAGCTTTTGCAGAGCCGGATTGCTGAATTGAAGTCCCACATTCCGGTCGGCGGGCTCCGCGAAGCTGTGATTCGGTCGCTTCTCTACATCGGCATGGGTCGAGGCTCGGTCGATGAGCGCGGTTTCGAGCTGGTACGTCGCATCCGAACCGCCCAGCACGACATGCCGACTCTCTCGCTTGCGGCTTTCAAGGCTCTGGTGCGTGAGCAGTTCCTGATGCTGCTGATCGATTCGGAGGCCGCACTCGCGGCCATCCCGACGATGTTGCCTCCGGAAAGCGAGGTGCGGACCAAAGCGTTCGAGGTCATCAAGGACGTGTTGACCGCGCGGGGCGAAATGACCGAGGAGGAGAACGAGCGCAGCGCGCGGATCGCGGGCCTCTTCGGCATCGATCGCGGCTCGCCGGCAACGCGCCGGCTCACGCTGCTCCCCACAAGCGAGAAGGAGACGCAGGCAAGGGCATCGTGACGCCCTCAACATACGCAGGAAAACGAGTAGCATGCGGGTCGTGGAGCTCTGCGCGGGTCGCCGACAACGCGCCATCTCACTGTGCTCCCGCCAGGCGAGGAAGGAGACGCAGGTAAGGGCATCGTGATTACATCATTGGCGAATGTATTCCCACCAGTCCGCTGGCTGGCAAAGTACGATCCCGCTTGGCTGCCCAGCGATTTGATTGCCGGCGTCACGCTCGCGGCCTACGCCATCCCCGTTTCGCTCGCATATGCGAACCTTGCAGACCTGCCGCCTGAGGTGGGCGTCTATGGCTACCTGCTGGGCGGGCTCGGCTATGCTCTTTTCGGATCGTCGCGTCAGCTCGCGATCGGTCCCACCTCGGCGATTTCCCTGATGATTGCCGGCACCGTCTCGACAATGGCGGAGAACGGTACACAACATTACGCGCAGATCGCGAGCCTTGCTGCTTTTACGGTGGCGTTGCTTTGCCTGATTGCGTGGCTGTTGCGCCTCAGCATGTTGGTGAGGCTGATCAGCGACAGCATCCTGGTGGGCTTCAAGGCCGGCGCGGGATTGACCATTATGTTGACCCAGCTGCCGAGCCTATTCGGCGTTGCAGGCGGCGGTCACTATTTCTTTGAACGGCTGGTACTGTTGGCCGGCCAGCTCGGTGAGATTCGTTATCTTGTGCTTGTGCTCGGCCTCGTCGCAGTCGGGTTGCTCCTTCTCGGCGACCGCCTGCTTCCCGGCCGGCCGGTTGCGCTCGGCGTCGTCGTGCTCGCGATCGTCGCCGCCTCCCTGCTTGGTTTGCCGGCGCTTGGAGTCGCAACGACCGGACATATTCCGTCCGGCATGCCGAGCCTGGAAGGGCCCGCGTTACGCCTGCGCGACGTAGAAGGAATCTTTCCGTTGGCCGCCGGATGCCTGTTGCTTGCCTATATCGAAAGCGTTTCCGCAGCGCGAGCCTTTGCTTCCAAACACGGCTACGCTTTGGACACGCGACAGGAGCTTCTGGGCATCGGTGCGGCAAATCTTGCCGCGGCATTGGGGCATGGCTACCCGGTGGCGGGCGGGCTGTCGCAATCGGCGGTGAACGACGGGGCGGGGGCCCGCAGTCCGCTTGCTCTGGTGTTCGCGTCGGCCACGCTTGCGCTGTGCTTGCTTTTTCTCACGGATTTTTTGGACGATCTGCCAAAAGCGGTGTTGGCCGCGGTGGTGCTGACCGCCGTACGTGGCTTGATCGACTTTCCCGCCATGATCAACATGTGGCGCGTGAGCCGGATGGATTTCTACGGCGCAGCGGCCGCGTTCGGCGCCGTGCTGCTGTTGGGAATATTGCAGGGCATCTTGCTCGCTGCGCTCATATCCCTATTAATGCTGGTTGCACGGGCATCGTTTCCGCACGTCGCCTTCCTTGGCCGCGTTCCCGGCACCAACAGCTACTCAGACCTCGACCGCCATCCCGACAACGAGACCCTGATCGGCGCGCTCGCCTTTCGACCAGAAGCGTCGCTGCTCTACATCAGCGCCGACACTGTCCTGGAAACGGTTTTAAAGCGCCTCCGGAAAGCCGGTCCATCCACAATACACTTGGTCGTTTGCGACCTTTCGGCGTCGCCCTATGTGGACCTTGCGGGCTCACGCATGTTGCACCGTCTGCACGAAGAACTTGCCGCCCACGGCATCCCGCTTCGAATCGTCGGAGCACGCGGCCGGGTGCGCGACCTGTTGCGGGCAGATGGCGTCGGCGAAAAAGTGGGCGGACTTGATCGGGTTTTGAGTCTCGAAGATTTACTTGGCGGTACCCGGGCGTGAGTTGTTATCTACCGCGCGCCGTCTGGCACCATGACGGCAGTAAACAAGAGTTTTTCCAGGCCTGATTAATAGCATTGGCGGTCATCCCGAAGCAGTGGCGGTCGCGAGTTGCCTGGTACATTGAGGCCTCTGCGACCGCCACAGTCGTTTGCCAGCAACGGCCGGCGCATCCAGTAATCAGTGCTGGATTTTTGCCGTGGCGGGGATCCGGGCGCCCGCTCTGATCCACTGGTCGTAGGTCTGGAACGGCAGGCCGAGCCTGCCGTAAAACACCCGCAGGTAGCCGTCCCGGTCGCGCGCGACGGCTTCTGGCGCAACTGCTTGCACTTCCTGCGCCATCACGCCGACATAGACTTTGTCGCTACCGTTATAGCTGAAGCGATAAAAGCCGAGTCCGTTGTCGAGTCGACCGAGAAGGGCGATGTCGTGCTTGAGCAAGATGTCGGACCGTCGCCCGCCGCCGCGTCCTCCGCCGCCGCGAAAGCCGCCGCCACCGCCGCGGAAGCCGCCGCCTCCACGTGCAGCGAAACCTCCGCGCCCACCGCCGCCACCAAAGCTAGGTCGTGCGCCCACGGAAGGCCGGCTCGCGACGCTGGGCCGACTTGCGGGTCGGGGCCGTGCGCTGGGCCGGCTTGCGGGCCGGTTCCCTGCGCTCGGGCGATTTGCGGGTCGGTTCCCTGCGCTGGGCCGATTTACAGGCCGATTCCCTGCACTCGGACGGTTCGCGGGCCGGTTCCCTGCGCCCGGACGGTTTGCGGGTAGGTTCCCCGCGCCCGGACGGTTTGCGGGCAGGTTCCCGGCGCCCGGGCGGTTTGCGGGCAGGTTCCCTGCGCCCGGACGGTTTGCGGGTAGATTCCCTGCGCCCGGACGCGTAGCCGGCCCGAGACCGGGGCCGCGGTTATTGGCGCCGAACCGCTGTTGCACGTTTGTATTATTGTATCTGACGCCCCGGCGATGCGCGGGATTGTGCTGCCAGTTGTTGCCAACGTTGTTGATGTTGATCGGATGGGTCGGGCGGAGGTTGTTGTTGCCCCAACTGATACCGCCGCCCCAATAATTGCCGCCCGACCTCCAACGGCGGAGCGCATAACCCGCGCCGAACGCAAGTCCCGTGGCAAGGATCCCATAACCGAGGTAGGGAGGGGGCGGGAAGTAGTAAGCCGGATATTCCGCATATGGCCAGTCGCCGTAGACCACTGCGGGATCGTAATAGGGGACGTAGACCGTCTCAGGGTCCGTCGGCTCGATGACGACCACCTGCCTGTTCTGCTCCTGTCTGACCGTGACAGTTTGCTCTTTGGTCGTTGTCAGCTTGTTATTTGCCTGAGCCTTCGCCCGCAGGCGTTGGACCGCATCCATGACATTGGCCTGCTGCGCAAGAACCGCATTACCAAGCTTTTCCGTCCAATCGAGGTTGGAACTCATCATCTCGAGGACGGATGGTGTTGCAACCAGCGCTTTGATGCTGCCGTCCCATGGCTGCTTGTCCACCGCCGCCTTCAATTGATCTCCCTTCAGGTTCTTGTTCTTGGTTGCCCAACGTTCGGCCTGCACCACCTCAAGCGGATAAGTCGAGGCCATCAGCACTTCGGCCAACAAGGGGTCGGGGTACAAGGCGATCGGGGCAACGAGCGCATCGAGTTCCGCGGGTTTTAGGAGCTGATCGGACGTGGTTGCCGGCGGATTTGAACTTGGACTTGGACCTTGTGCCATCGCAGCGAACGGCATGAGGACAAGAAATGCGAACGCGAACCGCCTTATCGTCCACAAAATCATCTGCGCCCCCTGTCGCCTCGAGTTGTTGTTTTGGGTGAACACGCGCATTCCGGCTAACATTTCTCCTCCCGGATCACCAGACCCTTTCCATTAAGGCGTCCGACTTTGTATTTTTAGATTATGCTGACAACTCACCATATTGAAAATAACTGAATCTATCATCACGAGTGTTGACAGGTGTCAAACTTGGCGCGGGAATCAGGGATATTGTGTGACAAATATGAGGTATCGCTTGGCGATTGGCCTCATAGGAAGCCAGTCGCGTTCCCGGTGCCGATCAAGCAATCCACAGCGATAGAGCGGGACGTGTTGCCGGCCAAGATGACGTAGGCTACAAATGCAGATGCGGCACAGCTGGAGGCGGGAGAATACCTCGGATATGAACAAATTTGTATCGTTGTCGTGCTTCTTCGCGGTTGCAACGCTCGCGAACCAATCGGCAATTGGCAGCGCCCACGCCGACACGTCCTTTGACGGCTCTTGGAGCGTGCAAATTACCATGGATCGCGGCAACTGTGAGCCGATCAATCGCCTGACCGTTGGTATCCGCGACGGCGCCATGCAGTATGCCGGCGACTCGTCGGTCTCAATTCAGGGGCAGGTGATCAATGACGGTCAGGTGAGGGTGCGCCTCGCCCGTGGTGATCACAAGGTCATGGGAAGCGGGCGGTTATCGACAAGTTCCGGCGCGGGTACTTGGCACGGCACCGGATTGGCAAGTTCGTGCGCCGGTCACTGGTCAGCTGAACGCCTTTGAGTTGGTTGCGAAGCGATGCGGGTGGGCTGCAAATGACTTGATTGCTGTTCCCTTGATCGCCCGCTCACTTGATCGCCTGCGGATTGATCGGCGAGCCAGTCGCGCCGGTGATCACTAGCGGCGGGCCGCAGAAGAAGAACTCATAGGTGCCGTCGTCGGCACAGTCCTCGGCGAGTTCTTTCAAATAGAACATCTCCCCCATGGTCAGCCCCATGGCGGGGATCACGACCCAGTGCCACGGCTGGTTCGCCTCCGTAGTCTCGTTGGGGCGCACCTCGACGCCCCAGGTGTCCGAGCAGATGGCGGCGATCTCCTTGTCCTGGCACCAGTAGCAGTTCTCGAACTTGACCCCCGGGGCGGCGCCGCCCGCGAATGTGCCCCAGCCCTCCTTGAGGCATTTCTCCAATTGCCCGGTGCGTATGATGACGAAATCGCCACGGGCGACTGTGACATTCTGGGCGCGCGCGCAGGCGTCGAGCTCGGCATTCGCAATCCCGTAGCCATCGGGCAGATGGTCCATATTCTTGAAGCGGGCGACATCAAGCAGCACGCCGCGCCCGACCATCTTGTCGCGCGCGTGCTCGATGCCGAGCTTGCCGAGGCCGTTGCAATCGACCTGCCGCGCGTCGTGACCGTTGTACATCGTCTCCTCGTAGAAGATATGGCCGAGCGAGTCCCAGTGGGTTGCGCACTGCACAGGCATGCTGATGGCATCGTCGGCGTACCGAATATTAGGAACCACGTCCTGACGGCCCGCCACCGCATCGGTGCCGGTCGCCAGCATGGTGTGGATCGGATTCCAACGGCCGCCGAACAGGCCGGTCTGGGGCCCCTTGCGGTCGAGCGGGATGCCAAGCCCGAACACCTTGCCGGTCCGGATCAATGCAGCCGCCTTGACAATGTCTTCCGGCCGAACGTGATTGAGCGTGCCGATCTGGTCGTCCTTACCCCAGCGGCCCCAGTTCTTCAGTTTTTCGGAGGCTTCGGCGATCGCCTTTTTGCCGACTGTGATGTTCATGGGGGACTGTCTCCGTCGATATTCAGTGCAGGTCGGCAGGATATTGACGCGCATCGTGGCGCACGTCCACTTCGCTGGCTCGGCAGGGAAATAGCGACATGTCTCGTCGGTTTGGGCGAACCTCGTCAGCTCTTCTGCACCCGACCCTAACGTCGGCTATCCACCGAAGCGGTAGTGAAGTCCAACGGTCGAGGTGAAGCCGTTCCTTTGTATGTCCGTCGGAATGCCGGTTATGCTGTACCGGTCGCTCCCCAAATCGAAGTACATAAATTCGCCCTTCACAGATACATTCTGCGTTAGGCCAAATTCGGAACCCCAGCCGATCGTCCAGCCGGCTTTGGTGTTGGAATCGCTTTGGGTGGGGCATCCGACCAACACCACAGCCGAGATCGTGGGCCGCGAATTTGTGTCACACACCGACTGAGCCCGATCCTGCGCGATCACTGCTCCGCCCTTGGCGTATACCAAGAGGCGATCCCAATATGCGTATCCGACGCGAGCGGTCGCAGTGGATAGCCAATTGACGTTGATTTCGCAGTTATAAAAGAAACCGGTCGGGCAAGGGCGAGTGCCGTGAGCATTCGTCCTGCCTACTTCGCCTTCGATGCCGAACACCCACTTTCCGACCTGATAATTGTATCCGATTTCGCCGCCGCCAAGCAAACCGGCAAAGCGCGGAGTGGTAGTGTCGTCGGCGAACTTCCAATTTGTGAATCCCCAGTCGGCCCCCAGATACGCACCGATGTAGAGACCAGTCCAATTGTAGGCGGCCTGTATCGGCCGCGCCTTGTAAATTGGCACCTTGGCGATCACGGATTTCGGCTCCCTGATCGTGGGATCCGGAACAAACTGATAACGAAGGCCGCCATTCACGCTCCAACCCTCGATGTTCTCTCCTGTACGATAGTCCCCGCGCAAGTAACCGACCCAGCCCGTGTTCACGACTTGGGCCGCGACGCCGAGGCCAAATTGTCCGTAGGAGCCGAGGCTGCTGGTCGAGACCGTCGAGCTGAGAGTCGGAAGGCCAACACTTATCGCTGAGAAATTGCTCGCCAGACTCGAAATGACCCCGCCTTCGAATTCGTGGAAAACGCTGGCGGAGGCGAACGGCTGCCAGACCACATTGCCAGACGTAACAGTTGTGCCAAACCGCACACTGAGACGACCGAGGGTGCTTTCGATGTCGTTGACTGTTAAGACCCAAGGAGGGATGAACCCGGGCACGAGGGGAGTCCCAAGAAGGACGCCGGTCCCCGGGACATTGAGTGAATCGACGCGCGTTGTTGACCAGATGATGCCCGCCGATGGCTCGATGAACCAGTCATTGCCGAGCCGCCGGTTGTAAGCAACGTTTCCGGTCACACTGACGCCGCGTGCGTCGAAACGCTGGCCCGACAGTCCGTGGTTGTCGTCAGAGACATTGTTTTGGAAAAAATCCCCGCGAACTTGCGCGTCAACGAGAAAACCTCCGTAACTTGCAGCGCCATAGATGCCGACAAACGGGATCTGAAGGCTGTCGCGAAAACTTGCAGGCGGATCAAGGCCGGGAGTGGCATCATGCGTCGTCGATCCCAGGTAGCCGATCGTTGAACCGGCGTGCAGATTCCACCCGTTCACGTCCAGCCTCGCAAAATCAGTGCCGATCTGAACGCCGGCAAAATCTTCCAGCGTGCGCGTATTGCAAGTAATGTTGCCGGAGACAGGCCCTCCAAAGCTTATGTTTCCTGCTGTTGCGGTTGTGCTGGCGCTCAGGTGGCCGCCAACTCCGCGGGCCCACACGCCGCCGCCCTGCTGGTCGGGCTGAGGATTGGCCGGACTCCCGATGAATGCACTCGACTGCGTAAGGAATGCCGTGTTCACGGAGTTGATCGAGGTGACAAGCGCGCCCACGGATGCCGACACGTTCGCAACAGCCATGACCGCTGCTTTGGCCACGATGTCGCCCACTGCGGAAGGCACGCCTGTTATGTCTACTCCGACTGGAGTGCACTGAGCTTGGGCAGTTGACGCAGAAAACAGCGTAAGCACAAGCGCGCCGGCGCCCACGATGGCGTTCGTCGCCATTCTGCTGCCTGCCAAATCATTCAGCTTAATGTAAGCAAGATGGCCGGCCCGCGTTCCACTGCCCATCGCATCGCCCCTCCCACGCACGCGACAATATCAAAAACATGCTAATAAACACAATAACGCCATGATAATAACATACTTGACATATCGCACCACGTCAAAGCATACATGATCGACCTGCGTCAGGGGAGGAGATTGATCGCAGGCTGCCCGATTCCGATCATATTTTCACCAAGGTGTATTCCTTTTGCAACAGATCCGCCGATTTTGTCTCGCCTTGCCGCCTTTGCGGGATCAATCAGGAGATTTCCCATCTGTCTCAGTCATATTTCCTTTTTCCTTCCGGCGCTTAAGATTGACAGGAGAACCGAAAGACATCTACGTTGAGCCAGCTCGAACTCCATCTTGAGATGCCAGCCAAAGCTCGTCGGCTGTCCCCGCGGCCTTGTCGAAACTGCAGCGCGCGTCGCAGCATTGGGGGAAACTGTGCGTTCGGCTTTCTCCGCAGAGCCCTGTGGTCGACAAGTCGATATCCGTTATGCGGTGCGCCACCGTGTTAATTACATACTGATGAAATCATGACTGCCGGGAGCCTGACCCGCGAGCAAAGTCTTTACGATCTGCTCGGTGCTCGTCCGGACGACGATGCCGAGAGGCTCAAAGCTGCATTTCGCAAAGCCGCAAAGGCGAACCACCCTGATCTCCATGGTGGCGATCAGGGTGCTCCGGTGCGCTTCAGGCGCATTGTGGAAGCCTACGACGTCCTTCGCGATGCGGAACAGCGGGCGGCGTATGACCGGCTGCTGGCGTTCGAACGCGAGCGACCCAGCTTCAAACCAAGTAGCTCGAAACCAAAACGCACCGGCTCCCATTTCACGTACAGCATCGTCTCCAATACGGTTGCTGTTGTCGGCCTGGCGAGCGTATTGGCTGGCGGCTACACGCTTTTCACGCACAAACCAAAGGCACCTGTCGAAGCCGCCAAAGTGGTCGGGGTTACCGCGCCCCGAACCGCCAGGATCGCCGTAGTCCGACCGGCAGCGCGAACCGAGACGCCCGAGCTGGATGAAAAACACGATAATATTGGGCATATGGCGATCCCCGACGTGCCGATGATGGTGCCGGGGGCCGTTGCATTGGCGGCGAATGATGGCGGTGCTCTGGACTTTGCCAAGGGCGGGCCCGCTCCAAGCGCGGCTGGGCTGGATGCCGACGTCGCGAAGATCAACGACGCATTCGGCGCGCCGATACGCCACGCCGACCCGACGAGCGCCGCGAACCATCTCGAGAAGAATCCCGGAATTGAGCCGTTCGATAACGATAAGGCTCAATCAGTTGAAGCCAGGTCTTCCTCGGTGGAAAAAGACAATGGAGTTCCGAATTCGGCCTTGTCTGATTTTGCGATGTCAGACGATAAACGCGATATGAAAATACGTGATACCTTCAATCATGATATAAAGATATCTGAGACGAAAGCGGCCGCGAGACCGCGGACGATGGCGAAACGGCAGCCTCCAGGCCCCCGCCCTGTCAGACAGGTGTCGCTGGAAAGCAGAAACACGCCGGCGTGCTCCGGCTCTTGCTCCAGCGGCATCCCTCCTCTTTTTGGAGTTGGATTTTAGAGCTCGCTTAAGTATTTCGGTTCCGACTGAACTCGGAGGGTCCCGAAGCCTGGTCCTAAGGGCCTGTCCAGAATTCAAGTGAATCACTTTGGCGTCATGCCCCGCGAAGCTTGTCCCCGCGAAGGCGGGGAGCGGGGCATCCAGTAACCACCGTGTTATGGCTGTGCCCCAATCGAAACTACGTGGTTACTGGATCGCCCGCTTTCGCGGGCGATGACACTCATTTGGAGCAGTTGTTTCTGGGCAGGCCGTAACGGACCATGACGCAATCGATCGATTGAGGAAAATACACCGCTCTGCTCTCGCACTCCTGTTCTATTGGGTCTTGACGCCCGAAAGCTTCAGGAGTTTCGCCCATTGGGCGATTTCGGCCCCGAACAGTTTTCCGAACGCCGCCGGCGTGCCGCTGAGCAGTTCGCCGCCGGTTTCGGCGAACCGCGCTACCATGGCAGGGTCCGCATAGGCCGCGTTGATCTCGGCGTTGAGGCGCTCGACGATGTCGGCCGGCGTGGCGCGCGGCGCCGCGATGCCGGTGACGGCGCTCA
>Ga0126369_10004320_pt1 | contig 10406 bp, 8 predicted proteins | sample PanSoiMetaPlot_1_FD_109646 | JGI IMG/M metagenome (GOLD analysis project Ga0126369, IMG submission 109646) | Tropical forest soil microbial communities from Panama - MetaG Plot_1 | ecosystem: Environmental > Terrestrial > Soil > Tropical forest > Bulk soil | place: Panama | collected 2016-02-17
CGAATCGCGCGCAACAAAGCCGGCGCCGCCAGCATGCCGAGACCGCGCGCTACGACGGCGCGCCGGTCGATGCCGGCAAAGCACCGAAGATTTTTTGTCTCGCCGGTCATTTTGCCTTCTCCTGATCGCGCGACGCTTTCAGATGGGCGACGAGCCTGGCGCGCAGAGCGGCCTGTTGTTCCTGGCTCCACTTGCGGAAACCTTCGCCCGATTTGAACCCAAGCTTGCCGTCGGCGACAAGCTTTTGCAGATAGGGTGACGGACCCGGCCGATTGTCGATCGCCGGCAACACCACATTATGGACCGCAAGCGCCAGATCGGTTCCGACCAGATCGGCGTTCTCCAGCGGGCCGAGCACCGCGAGCCGGCGGCCGAACGAGGCCTTGATGACGGCGTCGACCGTTTCGGCATCGCAAATGCCCTGCTCGACCAGCGCAATGGCCTCGCGCCACAATCCATGCTGCAAGCGATTGCCGATGAATCCGGGCACGTCCTTTTTCACGTGCGCCGGCTGCTTCCCGGCGGCGCGGTGCAAATCCATTGTCCAGGCCACCGCGTCGGGCGACGTCCATTGCGTTTCGATCACTTCCACGAGCGGAACGAGGAACGGCGGATTCCACCAATGCGTTCCGAGCGCACGCTCACGGCGCTTGAGGCCGCCCATGATCGCGGTGATCGGAATGACCGACGTGTTGCTGGCGAGGATTGTATCGGGGCGGACATGGGCCTCGATTTCGGCAAACAATTTATGTTTGAGCGCCAGATCCTCGAACACCGCCTCGACCACGTAATCGACGCCGCCAACCGCTTCGCCGAGATCGACGCAAGACCGCACCCGGTCGACCGCACTTTCGTCCTCGCCCAGATCGCGCAGGTTGGCAGCGATGCGCGTTGCCAGCGTGTCCAGATTCTTCATCACCGTGTCGCTGACGGTCACTTCGTGACCGGCAAGGGCAAACACCTGAGCGATGCCGTGCCCCATCAGTCCGGCGCCAATGACGGCGATCCTTGCTTTACTCATGGTGCAACTCTCGAACACGGATCGCCGCGCCATAGACAATGGCGCGGCATGCGATTATCCGGCGGTATAGCCGCCGTCGGCATAAAGGATGTGGCCGGTATAGAAATCCGACGCCTTGGAGGCGAGGAAAAGCAGCGGCCCCGCGAGATCGGACGGCTCGCCAAGGCGGCCCTTCGGCACGCGGGTAATAAAACCCTTGCGGACCGCGGTGGCGTTTTCGTTGTCTTCATACATCCAGGCGGTCAGCGGGGAGCGAAAAACGGTCGGTGCGATGGCGTTCACAGTGATCCCTGTTGCTCCCCACTCGCAGCCGAGCGCCTTGGTGATACCATCAACAGCGGATTTCGACGCACAGTAAGCAGTGTAGCCGGCGGGATGGCCCAGCAGCCCGCGCGCCGACGACATGAATATCACTTTGCCGCCGCGCCCTTGCGTCAGCATCTGCTTGCCCGCCGCGCGCGCCATCAACCAGCTTTGCGTAACATTGACGTCCATCACTTCAGTGAAAGCGTCCGGGGCTTGCTCGACGATTTTCGCCACTTTGTTGATGCCGGAGGCGAGAACCAGAATGTCGACGCCGCCAAAGCGTTGCACCGCGGCGGCAACGATCTTGTCGCACTGCGCGGCTGAACTCGGTCGCAAGTTGACGCTTTCGACTTTGGCGCCGAGCTTTTCGCATTCGCCGGCAATCTTCTTGAGCGCATCGGCGCTACCGGCGGCAACGACAAGATTACAACCGGCGCCAGCCAGCACTTGCGCGGCCAGTGCACCGAACGCGCCGGTCGCGCCGGTGACGATCGCGGTCTTGCCTTTGACATCGAACAATGACAGCGGATTTTTCAGAAAATCTTCGGGCATGGCGTTTCTCTTTATGGATCCATCATTCCGAAGCGCGAGCAGCGAGCCTCCTCGAAGAATGACGGCCTGGACTGCTTTCGCCACATCCTTCGTGCCGCTTCGCGGTCACTTCAGGATGACAGGATTGCAGCTATTTCACCGGCGCCACAGCGACCGCGATTGTGCAAACTTCGTTGCCGCGATTGACGATCTCGCGTGCTTCATTAGGACCGATATAACAGCTGTCGCCCGCCCGCACGACCATCTCCTTGCCGCCGGCAATGACCGTGAGCTCGCCGGACAGCACGTAATAAATCTTCTCCGGCGGCGAGGCGTCGGGACCGGCACCGCCGCCGGGCAAAAAGTGGGAAATCCCGAAGATCAGGCATTGCGAACCGCCCATCTCGGCGCCGAACACGCGCAGCGATTTATAATCGCGGTGGTTCGGCGCTTCGTAGGGTTTAGCCTCGGAAAGCTTGCGCACGATCATGCGAAGTTCTCCCCCTTTTCGATCCGGTAGGCACCTTTCGGATCGACAATGGCCACCAGCCGGATGATGCAGCCATCGCCGCGATCCCAATTCCAGGGGAAGAATGCAAAAGTGCAGCGGCGGCCGGTGACCTTGTCGAGGTCGCCGCCGACATTCTCAATGCCGAGAATGCCGTTCTTGAACAGGATCCGGTGCACCGGCTCCCACTCGGGGAAGTCCTGCTTCCAATCGCGTCCGCCCGACCATTCTTGATATTCCGCCGCCAAATGCGGATGCAGCGGTCCGTTGCGCTGCGGCCCGATCGCGGTGGCAAGCGGATGGTCGTTGGCTTGCGTGTCATGGCCGACGACTTTGACTTGCTTTTCGACGAACCATTTGCCGGCTGAGGGCACAAAGCCGGGTGCATAGCAGAAATAATCCTCGCTATCGTCGTACTTCTTATGCCAGCCGGTGTTGACGATCACCACGTCGCGCGAACGTACATGTTTGCCCGCCGCCTTTTCCAGGTCGTCATAGGTGATCGGCTCCCATTTTTTCTTCGGCAGTGAAATGACTATGCCGGAACCGAAAAAATGGGGCAGCGGCACTTCGTCGATGAAAGGCGTGCCTTGGACCACGTGTGCAGGCGCGTCGATGTGGGTTGTATTGTGCATCGACGTCGTGATGCGCTGCGACAGCACGCCCGATTTCGCCATGTAATGGATGCGCTCGATCTTGACGTCTTCGAAATATGGCCAATTCGGCGATTGATAGCCGAAACGATGCGACAGGTTATAAAATTCTAATCCCATCGCGTTGTTTTCGTTTTCTTCGAATGTGACCCCGCGAATTGTCTTCGCCACGGAGCTCCTCCGCTTATTTTGTTTGTGCCACCCAAGAACTGCCGTTTGTACCGAATATCCATTATGAGGTACAGAGAGCGGAAGCTCGCTTGCTTCACGCGACGCGCCGAGGAAAACGCATGGTCAAAAAGATTGCCCTTGAGGAGCATTTCCTCTGTCCCGATTTCATTGAGTACTGGAATCCAACCGTCGTCGACCTGCCGGTTGAACGTCGGGATAAGGCGCTGACGCGGCTAACCGATTTCGGCGACCTGCGGCTCGCCGCGATGGATGAGGCCGGCATTGGCCGCGCGGTGATTGGGCTGGCGGGTCCCGGCGTGCAGGCGGAGCGCGATACCGCGCTCGCCATTCGCCGCGCGCGCGCCGCCAACGATTTTCTAGCGCGCCAAATTGAGCACCGGCCCGATCGCTATTCCGGATTTGCCCACCTTGCCATGCAGGATGCGCACGCCGCCGCCACCGAGCTCGAACGCTGCATGCGCGAGCTCAAATTCGCCGGTGCGATGATCAATGGCCATACCAACGGACAATATCTCGACCACCCCGCGCTCCATCCGTTCTGGGAGCGTGCTGAAGCGCTCGGCGCGCTCATTTACCTGCACCCCGTCGATCCGATCAGCCCGGCGCCGGTTCTGGACGGCCACAAGGGATTGCGGCGCGCGACCTGGGAATGGACCTTCGAAACCGGCTCGCATGCGTTGCGGCTGATTTTCGGTGGGCTATTCGATCGCTTTCCGCGCGCCCGCGTCGGCCTCGGCCATCTCGGCGAGACGCTGCCGTTCCTGCTCTGGCGCTTCGACAGCCGCGCTGGACCGAATTTTTATGCGATCAAGCTTGGCAAGCCGCCGTCGCAATATTTCAAGGACAATTTCATCGTCACGACATCGGGCATGTGTTCGGCCGAATCGCTTAACTGCACCATCGCCGCGCTCGGCCACGAGCGCGTGATGTTTGCCGCCGACTATCCCTTCGAGTCGGCGCGGGAGGCGGGCGCGTTCATGGATGAAGTCGCGATCGCGGAGCCAGTGCGCCGGGCGATTGCCGCGGACAACGCCGCTAAATATCTGCGCCTGCCGCAACCGGTCGCCGCCTGAAAGCTTGAACAGCGCACCTCGCGCCTTTCGCGGCAGATCAGCATCATGGCGGGCAAAGTTCTTATCGTCGACATTCACGCCGAACTCTATCGCGACCGACTTCTGGCGGAATTTCCCGGCCTGCAATTCATGCTGTTCCACAAGGCAGCAGAGGTTTCTGCCGATCTGTCCGCCATCGACATCATGATCATGTTCGGCATCGAGATCCGCGATCGCATGCTTCGTGATGCGCCGCGGCTGCAATGGATTCAATCATTGGCGACAGGGGTGGATCACTTCTTGCGCTGCCCGTCATTACGAAAGGACGTTCTTATTACCAGCGGCCGCGGCATTCACGGCGTGCCGATGCGCGAGCATGTCCTCTATCTGATGCTGGCGATCAGCCACGACGCAAAGCGGCAGGTGGAAGATCATCAGCAAAATGTCTGGCAGCGCCGGCTGTGGTCGACCCTTCATGGCAAGACCGCGGTCATTGCCGGTACCGGGGTCGTCGGCGCCGCGATCGGCGAAATGCTGCAGTCACTCGGCATGCACGTGATTGGGCTTAGCCGCACGCCGCGCCTGGCGCGCGGCTTCGATGAGATCGTATCGATCGATCTGTTGCGGCAAGCGGCAGGCAAAGCCGACTACCTGATCAATATTCTTCCCGCAGCGCCGGAAAATTCGGCGCTGTTCGATGCCGCCGTGTTCGGCGCGATGAAGCCCAGCGCCTATTACATTAGCGCCGGACGCGGTCAAACCGTCGACGAGACTGCGCTTATCACGACGCTGCGCAAGCGGCGGATCGGCGGCGCCGCTTTCGACGTTTTTGAGACCGAGCCGCTGCCGCCGGAGAGCCCGTTCTGGACGCTGCCGAATGTCTTTATCACGCCGCATGTCGGCGGTTATGTCGCCGAATATGAGGACTTCATCATGCCGCTGATCGTCGACAATATGCGGCTTTTCTTGGCTGGGCGGCTGGACGAGATGGCCAATATCGTCACGCGCTAGCGTCGCGTCGGGCTGTGCAAGGAACCGGATTTATTGCAAAATTGCCCGATGTGTTACTGGACGATGTGTCGCTGGACATAGCCAACGGGCAGCTGGCGCAAAGGTGGGGCTAAGGAGGGACGTCGTGGCGCTCGCACGGATGAAATTGCCGCTGATCCTGTTCGGCGTGGCGCGGCTCCTCAAGCGCGCCTCGCAGCGGCATCCGCATTTCAACCGGCGCATCCAAGAGCACAATTTCGTCGCTCAGATCATGACGCGTGACGAGGGCATCGGGCGGTGGTTCGGTTTCAAAAACGGGATCATCACCTCGCACGCCGGGCTGCACGAAAAGCCTGACATCAAGCTCTTATTTAAGAATGCCAAAACCGGCGTTTCGCTTTTGCTGCCGCCGATCAACTGGCTCGACCAGATCAATGCCCAGAAGGATTTTGTTCTTACCGTCGAAGGGCCGGAGCATCTCGCGAACTGGTTCGCGCAGACCTTGATGATGAGCCAGTCCGCCGGTCTCAAATACGGCAAAAGGCTTCGCGGCGGCATCACCCGCTACTGCAACATGACGAATGGCGGGCCGGTCTTTGTTTACGTCAAGGACGGCAAGATTTTGCGGATGACACCTATCGATCTCACCGGTCAAGACGGCGCCTCGTGGACGATTGAGGCGCGAGGACAAAAGCTGACCCCGCCGCGCAAGACGACGCTGGCGCCGCACGGACAGAACGCCAAATCGATCGTCTATTCACCGGATCGCCTGCTTTATCCGTTAAAGCGCATCGACTTCGATCCGAACGGCGCACGCAACCCGCAGAACCGCGGCAAATCGGGATATGTGCGGATTTCCTGGGCCGAGGCGATCAAGCTCGTCACCGACGAGATCAAACGGCAAAAGCGCGAATACGGCCCGGGCGCGGTCGCTTTCTCCCACGGCTCGCATCACACCTGGGGCAATGTCGGCTACTACCTCTCGGCGCTGTTCCGGTTCGCCAATGCCGTCGGCATGACGCGCATCCATCATAATCCGGACTCCTGGGAAGGCTGGTACTGGGGCGCGGTCCATCATTGGGGCTATACGCTGCGCGTCGGCCAATCGGAGACCTACGGCACCGTCGAGGACTGTTTGCAGAACTGCGACATGATCGTGTTCTGGGCGGCCGACCCGGAATCCACTTCAGGATCATATGGCGCGCAGGAAGGCACGACGCGGCGGCAGTGGCTCAAGGATGCCAAACTCGGCATCAAAGTCGTTCACGTCGATCCTTATTACAACGCCAGCGCTCAATTCCTTCCGGGTAAATGGTTCGCGCCGAAGCCGACGACGTCGGTCGCGATGGCGATGGCGATCGCCTATGTGTGGATCAAGGAAGCCCTCTACGACAAGGAGTATGTCGAGACCCACACCGTCGGCTTCGACAAGTGGAAAGCCTATCTGCTCGGCGAAGAGGACGGCGTCCCCAAAACGCCGGAGTGGCAGGAAAAGGAAACCGGCGTTCCGGCCAAAGACGTCCGCGCGCTCGCCCGGGAATGGGGCAACAAGCGCGTCTATCTTGCGCCCGGCGGCTGGGGCAACGGTCACGGCGGCGCTTGCCGAAATCAAACCGGAATTCAATGGGCGCGCGTGATGGTGTGCCTGGTCGCCATGCAGGGCCTCGGCAAACCGGGCGTGAACATGGGCAACCTGCAATGGGGCTGTCCGCTCGATTTCAATTTCTATTTTCCTGGTTATGCCGACGGCGGAATGTCGGGCGACTTGGAAAATACCGCGATGCCGGTCGAGCTCTATCAGCGCATGCCGCAGCTGCCGAGCATGAATTCCAACGGCCAGCGCATCCCGCGCATTTTCGTTCCCGAAGCAATCATCGACGGCAAGGCCGAGGGTTTCCCCTGGATCGGAAAATCGATCGAGCATCAATTCGCGCGTTTCGCCTATCCCGCACCCGGCCATGCGCAGGTGCGCATGCTCTACAAGTACGGCGGCTCGATTCTTTCGACAATGAACAACACCAATCGTTGGGTGCGGATGTATCAGTCGTCGAATCTGGAATTCGTCGTCAACCAGTCGATCTGGTTCGAGGGCGAAGCAAAATTCGCCGATGTCATCCTGCCCGCCTGCACCAATTTCGAGCGCACCGATATCAGCGAATGGGCCGGCCTTGGCGGCTACGGGCACCATGGCCAGCAGCAGCTCAATCACCGCGTCATCGTTTTCCAAGCGGCGGCGATTGAACCGTTGGGCGAATCCAAATCCGATTTCTGGATTTTCAACGAACTGTGCAAGCCGCTCGGGCTTGCCAATTATTTTTCGGAGGGCGTCAACGAAATCGATTGGGTGAAGCGGATCTTCCTCGCCTCGGATTTACCGAAATATATGACGTGGAAGAAATTCTTAAAACGCGGCTACTTCGTCGTGCCGGCTGAAAAGGAGAAGCTGCGCGCGCCGGTATCGTTCCGCTGGTTCTATGAAAACCGCAAGAAGGACGTGCCGGAAGCCCAACCGCTGCCGTCCGACTACACCGAAGAATTCCTACGCGGATTGCAGACCCAGTCCGGCAAGCTCGAATTCGAATGCAATTCGCTCAAGCGCTTCAACGATCCGGAACGGCCGCCGATTGTCAAATACGTACCGTCGTGGGAGGGCGCACATTCCGGCGAACTGTTCGCGCGTTATCCGCTGCAATTGCTTACGCCGCATTCGAAATATTCGTTCCACACCCAAGGCGACGGCAAGGACTCGTTCCTGCTGAACATCGAGGACCATCGGGTCAGAATCGATGATTATTACTATTGGATCGTGCGCATGAATGCCGAGGACGCGAAGGAGCGCGGCATCGGCAAGCATGATCTGGTCAAGGTCTTCAACGACCGTGGCGCCGTGATCTGCGCCGCTTTGCCAACGCAGCGGCTGCCGCGCGGGGTCGCGCACGGCTATGAGTCGTCGGCGATCTACGATCCGATAGGCGAGCCCGGCAAGTCAGTTGATCGCGGCGGCTGTCTCAATTTGCTCACGCCCGAGCGCACCCAGACTAAGAGCACCCACTCGCTCGCCGGCGCCAATTCTCTGGTGCAGATCGAGCTGTGGGATCGACGCGGCGAGCATATGTCGGCAGCCTTTGCCGCGATCGAGCAAGACAAGGAAATCAAACGCACCCTCAAAGAGGCGCACTTGCTGCCGGCGAAGTGACGGCGCGCCGCGCCGTCACCGAGGTAAAGAATGCCGCGATGAAAAAGTGGAATATGATCATCGACGTGGCCGAGTGCACCAATTGCAATTTGTGCACGCTTGCCGCCATGGACGAATATGCCGGCAACGACTGGCCCGGCTATTCGGCCCCGATGCCGAAGCACGGTCACAAGTGGATCAACATTCTGCAAAAAGAGCGCGGGCAGACGCCGATGATCGACGTCGCCTACGTGCCGACCATGTGCAATCACTGCGACGACCCGCCGTGCATGAAGGCGGCGCCGAAGGGGGTCGTTACCAAACGCCGCGACGGCATCGTGATCATCGATCCGCAAAAGGCAAAAGGGCAGCGACAGCTCATCGACGCCTGCCCCTATGGTCACATCTGGTGGAACGAGGAGTTGCAGCTGCCGCAGGCGTGGCCGTTCGACGCCCATCTGCTCGATCAAGGCTGGGAGCAGACGCGCGGCCAGCAGTCCTGTCCGACCGGCGCCATGCGCGCGATCAAGGTCGAGGACGAGGACATGGCGCGGATCGCCCGCGAGCAAGAGCTCGAAGTGCTCAAGCCCGAGCTCGGCAGCAAACCGCGGGTCTATTATCGCAATCTGTGGCGTTATGCGAAATGCTTCATTGGCGGCTCGGTCGCCGAGGAACGGCAAGGTATCGTCGAATGCGTTGAGGGCGCGAGCGTACAGCTCGTCAAAGACGGCGCCTCACTCGCCGTGACCACCACCGACAATTTCGGTGATTTTAAATTCGACCGGCTGGATGAGAATTCGGGAAGCTATTCCGTTCAGATCTTTTCCGGCGGGCGCTCGAAAGTCCTGCAGGTCACCCTTGGGACCAGCGTCAACCTCGGCGAGATCAGGATTTGAGTGCGCGCCCGCGGCCATGACGAGGCGGCGGAGCGTCATTCGGGTGGAGTGCCGTTCGCCGCCAATGCCTCGCCGGCAAGATAGAGCGATCCGGTAATGAGGATGCGCGGCGGCGGCTCAAGATCGAGCTTGCCGGCAAGGTCGATGGCGCTTTCCAGATTGTGACGCGCGAGTGCCGGAATGCCTATGCTGGCCGCGATTTCGGCGAGCTCGCCGGCCGGCACCGCTTTGTCCTGGTGAATCGGTACGGCGATGACACGCCGGGCCAATCCGGAAAAATTTCTCAAGAACCCGGCACAGTCTTTGGTCGACAGCATGCCGACGATCACCACCACCGGCCGCGACACGCGTTCCTCCAGATCGGCAAGCGCGGCGGCTATAGCCTGTCCGCCATCGACATTGTGGCCGCCATCGAGCCAGAGTTCGCTGCCCGGAGGCGCAAGCTCGGCAAGCTTGCCATGAGAAAGTCGCTGCATGCGCGCGGGCCACTCCGCCTGAACCATGCCGGCTTCGAAGGCTGCAGCCGGAAGTCTCAATCCGCTCGCCCGTAGCGCTGCAATGGCGGCTCCGGCGTTCTCGAACTGATGCCGGCCGTAAAGCTTGGGCGCAGGCAGATCGAGAAGGCCGTCCTGGTCCTGGTAGACGAGTCGGCCCCGTTCCTCGGTCGCGGTCCAATCCTCCCCGGCAATTTTGAGCGGCGCGCGCAGTCGCGCCGCCTGTCGCTCGATGACGGCGAGCGCCTCGCGCACCTGACCGGCAATCACCGACGGCACACCGGGCTTGAGGATGCCAGCCTTTTCCGCGGCCACCTTGACCAGTGAGTCACCTAGAAATTCGCGATGGTCGAGCGAGAGCCGGGTAATGACACTTGTCAACGGGCGTTCGATCACATTCGTGGCGTCGAGCCGTCCACCAAGACCAACCTCGACCAAAGCAATGTCAGCCGGATGGCGCGAGAACAGCAAGAATGCCGCGGCGGTCTCCATTTCAAACACCGTAATCGGCGCGCCGCCGTTTTTCGCCTCGCATTCGCCCAGCGCCTCGCCGAGCTCGGCGTCGTCGACTAGCCGCCCGCCGCCGTC
>Ga0126369_10004323_pt1 | contig 10404 bp, 12 predicted proteins | sample PanSoiMetaPlot_1_FD_109646 | JGI IMG/M metagenome (GOLD analysis project Ga0126369, IMG submission 109646) | Tropical forest soil microbial communities from Panama - MetaG Plot_1 | ecosystem: Environmental > Terrestrial > Soil > Tropical forest > Bulk soil | place: Panama | collected 2016-02-17
ACCACGCGCATGCACCACATCGCGTTCGAATTGAAGGACTGGCCGCACCTCTTGACCGCGTGCGACTATCTCGGCGCCCGGAACATTCCCATCATCTGGGGGCCGGGCCGGCACGGGCCGGGGCACAATCTCTTCACCTATCACCGCAATCCCGACGACCAGATCATCGAGCTGTTCACCGAGCTCGACAAGATGCTGGATGAGTCGCTCGGCTATTTCGATCCGCGGCCGTGGCACCGCGACAAGCCGCAGAAGCCGAAGGTGTGGAAGGCGATGCCGCGCGACATCTGGGGCCCGCCGCCGACGGCGGATTACCTGCGACAGAGGGAGTAGCGCATATCCCGGCGAAGTGGACGCCGGCTCGCCGATAAGGATATGCGCCAAAGGAGCAACACGATGACAGTGGCCGAGAAAACCATGAAGGTCCCCGGGCCCGACCATCCGATCACCATCGCGCCCAACCCGGCGCGCATCGTCGTCACGGTCGCGGGCCGGATCGTCGCCGACACGCGCGCGGCGCTCACCTTGCGCGAGGCCGGCTACAAGCCCATCCAGTACATTCCCCGTGCCGACGTCGACATGGCGCTGCTCGAGCGCACAAGCCACGCGACCTACTGCCCCTACAAGGGCGACTGCGCCTATTACAGCATCCCGCTCGGGGGCGAGCGCGCGATCAACGCGGTGTGGAGCTACGAGGCGCCGTACCCGGCGGTCGCGGCGATCAAGGACTACGTCGCGTTCTATCCGAGCCGCGTCGACGCGATCGAGGAAAGTCCGTAGTGCGTAGCCCGCATGGAGGCGCGCAGCGCCGCAATGCGGGACCGCATCGCCCCACGGTTGGACCGTTCCGCATTTCGCTGCGCTCCATGCGGGCTACGATTGACGACGGCCGAGCCCCTCACAGCTCCTTGCCAATCAGCCGGTCGACCGAGTAGGGGCCGCCGCCACGGATGGCGATCACCACGAACACGATGCCGAGCAGCAGCACGTATTCGAAGCCGCCCTGGCCGGCCGAAAAGCCCTTCGAGCCGTGCACGAAGATGAAGGCGACCGCCATCTCGATCGCCATCGCGGCGGCGAACAAGCGGGTGAACAGGCCGAGGACAATACAGACGCCTCCGACGATCTCGAGGAAGATCGCCGCATAAGCGAACGCGACGCCCGGCTCGAGACCGCTCTTGCTCATGAAGCCCGCGACGCCGGCCGCGCCCGCCGCCGAGCTGACCTTGCCCCAACCGTGCATGAAGAAGATGTAGCCGATGACGATGCGCATCAGCGTGTAGGCGATGTCGGCGAACGAGTCGTAGAACCCGCGCAGTCCCGGCACGATCAGCTTGGTATCCGTCCCGGCGTGTCCGTTCATGGCGTTCCTCCATCCGGCATGATTCCCTGGCGTCGACGATACCAAACGGCGGACTGCACCCGGAAGTAATGGGAGACGGCGCTCGATCGTCGCCGCATGCCCGCTGGGCGGGATGCCGGTTTCCTGGCAAGATCGGACCCGTTCTCGCGAGATTTCGCCAAACGGGGCCGGCCGCATGAGCATCCATTCGCCGCTTCGCTTCGGCCGCAGGGCCTTCCTGGGCGGCGGCCTTGCCTGGGTCGTCTCCGTCATCTCCGCCGAGGCGCAGCCAAGCGACCGGCCGCCTTCGGCGCGGGGCGGCGTCCCGCCCGCCGCGTCCGGCAGCCTCGACGCGGAAAAGCTCGAGGCGCTGATCCAGAAGGCCCTCGCCGAGCCCGACGAGACCCCGCTGTCGCGGCCGGCCGTTCTCGGGCTCGGAGCGGAGCCGCTCACCACCAAGTCGATCGAGCGCACCCCGCCCGGCGAGAAGTACGGCTTCATGGTCGTCATTCCGCAGCGCGAGGACGGACTGATCTTTTTCCGCGGCTCCGACAAGCCGCTGTTCTTCGCCATTCATCGCACCGGATCGCGGTTGAACCGCGTGTCCAGCGCGATCAACCGCGACGGCAAGCTGGAGGCCTGGGCGGGCGACGACGCGGACAGGGACTTCGCCAGGCAGCTCGCCTTCTGGGCGAAGTAGCGCGGCATCGCGCAGGTTCCGGCGAAGTGGCTGCCGGTTCGCCGACAAGAACATCCGCCATGCGTGCTTCGGCCGCGCTTGCTGCCCTCCCGGCCGGTGATACGCTGACATAACCACGTCGACGAAGCGGGGAGGGCGCGATGAACCACGGACGGACGGTGCTCGGCGCGCTGGTAGGCGCGGCCGTGTCCGCACTCGCGTCGGGCGCCGCCGCGCAGGCGCCGGCCGATTATCCCAGCCGTCCGATCCGTATCGTCGTGCCGCAGGCGGCCGGCTCCGGTGTCGACCTGCAGGCGCGCGTGCTCGCGCAGAAGCTTTCCGAGATGTTCGGCCAGCAGGTCGTGGTCGAGGATCGCCCCGGCGCCAACGCCATCATCGGCATGGAATACGTCGCCAAGGCCGCGTCCGACGGCTACACCATCGTCTACGCGCCGGTCACCTCGGTGACCACCAACGCCTTCATCTATAAGAACCTGCCCTACCAGCCGCTGCGCGACTTCGCCCCGATCACCCAGGCGACCGAGAACCCGCTGGCCGCGGTGGCCTATCCGGGCTCCGGCATCAGGACGATCAATGACCTGGTGGCGCGTGCGAAGGCCGAGCCCGGCAGGCTCAATTACGGCACCTTCGGCATCGGCAACATGACGCATCTGATGGGCGTGCTCCTGTCGAGCGCGGCCGACATCCAGATGACCCACGTGCCCTACAAGGGGCAGACGCCGGAGATGACCGACCTGATGGCGGGGCAGATTCCTGTCGGCTTCACCACCATGGCGGGCGCCTCCGGCATCATCGCGGGCGGCAAGCTCAACCTGCTCGCGACCTTCGGGCCGAAGCGCGACGTGCAGTTTCCCGACACGCCGACCGTGGTCGAGTCCGGCTATCCGGGCGTCGTCGTGGTCGGCTGGAGCGGCGTGCTCGCGCCGGCCGGCGTGCCGAAGCCGATCATCGCCAAGCTGCATACCGCGCTCACGAAGGTGCTCGACATGCCGGACGTCAAGGACGCGATCACCAAGCAGGGATCGAGCCCGGCCAGCAGCCGGAGCCCGGAGGAGTTCGCGAGCTTCATCAAGGCGGAGACGGAGAAATTCCACGCCGTCATCAAGACCGCCGGTCTCGAGGGCACGCAGTGAGCCACCGCTTCGGCCTGCTGACGCCGTCGTCCAACACGACGCAGGAGCCGGAGTTCTTCGCCGCGCTGCCGTCCGAAGTCACGCTGCACACCGGCCGCGTCGCCTATCGCGACATCACGCCGGAGGAGCAGATGCGCTGCGTGCTCGAGCTCGAGAGCGAGAGCCGCAAGCTCGCCGACGCCGAGGTCGACGTGATCGTGTTCGCCGCGACCGCGCCGACGCTCGCCAAGGGCAAGGGCTACGACCGCGAGTTGATTAAGCGCATGGAGGACGCCTCCGGCCGCCCCGCCACCACGGCGGCGACCGCCTTCGTCGACGCGCTCACCCGGCTCGGCGCGAAGCGCATCGCGATCGGCGCGCCGTGGAGCCGGACCATGGACCAGCCGATGGTCGCGTTCATGCGGGCGCATGGTTTCGACGTCGTGCACAGCGAGGTTGTCGGCATCGTCGCCTCGATCGAGCTCGGCCGCATCGGGCCGGAGAACGCCTACGAGCTCGGCTTGCGCGCCGACCGGCCGGAGGCCGACGCGATCATCATGCCGGGCGGCAACTGGCGCTGCATGAGCATCGTCGAGCGGCTCGAGCAGAAGGTCGGCAAGCCGGTGCTGTGCAACAACGCGGTCAGCCTGTGGGCCGGCCTGCGCATGCTCGGTCGCGACGACAGCATTGCGGGCTACGGCATGCTGCTGCGGGAGCACCTGCCGCAAGGCTGCGTAGGGTGATCTGCTCGACCTGAGTACTTCGGGATTTGACCCATCACGAGGCTGATACCTGCCTTTGCAATTCGTCCGCTGCCTCATCCATCGTCAGCGCCGTCGTGTCGATGATGGCATCGCCGCGGTCCAACGCCCATTAGCGAAGATGCTTTGCCCAGTTCGCCATCTTGCCGTTGGCGAGGTCCGGCTGTCCCCGCGCGATCACCCGGGCGTCTCGCACGCGGTCCTCGCAGTGGAACAGGATGATCTTGTAGTCGGAGAGTCCTGCCATCCGGCAGGCCTCCTCGATGAACGTCTGCCTGGTCTGACCATCGAGAACGACTGGCGCATGCTCGAGCGATTCGGCCTTGATCTGCTTGACCCATGCGATGGTCATCTGCCGCTGCCATTCTTCTCCACTGACGCTTTTTTCGACCATCTCCTCCACGGGTGGCGCACCGATCGGGTCGAAGTGGCGACATATGATGTGCGGTCGGCGCCTCTTGAGCGCCCTCGTTGCGGTCGTCTTTCCGGCGCCTGACGCCCCGATCACGAAATAGAGTCGGTGCATGCCTTGCTGCGGTTTTATTGCCCGGCCCTGATCTGGTTGAATTCGGACAGCGCGCGTTCGAACTTGCTGTTGAAGAGCCACATCGCAGCGAGGATTTCGCCGAAAGTTGCCGATGTCCTGGCCCGGTCGGCACGTCCATACGCGAAGATGCTGTTGTTTCGCAGAAATCCCATGATCCTCGGATCTGAAATCCTGTAGTCGCCAAAACGGCCGGACCCGAGAGCGGCTTTGGTCGGAGACGGGATGATCTGGATCAGCTCGAAAAACTTCATTTGATCGATCGGATCGGGCAGCGTTCGCACGATCGCCGGGATTTGCCGGAAAAGATCGGCGTGCGCGTTCGCAAGACCATCGCGCACCGCGATCCAGTGATTGAACCGGTGATCGAGATTGCCAACCCTCGCTTGTTCCCTGTCGTCGCGAGCGATCAGTTCCGGAGACCTTATCGACGTCCTGATTGCGGCCCACTTCTGTTGACCGTTTCGGTCTTCCGACGGACCTGTCTGCAGGCTTCCCTTGTACGTGTTCGAGCGCGCGTTCCCGACGTTCTGCCGGCCGTCGGTCTCGGCAAAGAACATCCCCAGGCTGACGCGGCCGGCCACCTCGGCATTCGCGGCATCGAGGCCCTTGGCGCGCGCGATGGCGATTCCCAGCTCGACGACGTCCTTGAATGGCGTCGCCGAGTTTTGCGCGTTGGCGGGCGGCGCCTCCATGATGTCGAAGAGCCTGCGGTACTCGTCGAGCAGCGGCTCGATGTCGGCATCGAAGTACGCCGGAGGGATTGCAAACTTGTTGGGTCTTCCGATTCTGGACGGAAGCGCGTCGGTGAGATCCTTGTAGGCGCTCATCACGTCGACGCGCGCGCGGTAGAGCGCCTGCCCGGGCCGGTCCGGCAGCGGTTGATGCGAGCTTATCTGTGCGCGCCGCTCGCCCAGGATCGACCTGAACCGGTTCAGTGCATTGTTGTATGCCTCGAGCGCATCCGACTGTGCTTGTGTGAGTGCGGTCAGCTGGGTGGGCGGTGCCCGCAACGGAGCCATCGGGGTTTGTGCAGCCGCCGGAATGATCCACGCGGCCGCCGCGGCAGCGAACGCCTTCATGAATGCGCGCCGTCGCATGTTCAGTGCGGCTCAGGCCTGCGTCATGTAGGACGGCGCCACGCCGATGAGAAAGTCCTCTCGCACCGGTGCGAAGAAATCGATCGCCTCCGAATCTTCCGGAAAATAGCCTTCGTGCTCGACCCCGCCCGGGATCACCGCGACGTCGCCCGGCTTCATCGTCCGCTTCTCGTTGCCGATGCGAAAATCCATCGTGCCCTTGACCATCCAGACGAACTGCTCGTGCGGATGCTTGTGGGCCGCGGCATGCGCGCCCGCCTTTATCGTCCAGTAGACCATCGTGCCTTGCTCGCCGGACACGACGCGGCGCCGGATCTTGTCGGTGATCTGCTCCTCGGGTACCGATGCAAGCTTGTCGAATCCCGCGATGACCGGCATGTCGTCCTCCTTCGCGCAAGAATGCCAGTGTTTCCGCATCGATACTAGGCCGTATGGACGGATTCGCCCAACGGGATTTATCGAATGTCACCGCTGCCACTCGCTCCGGCTTGATATTGGCCGCCCGGATCACCACAGGTGTCGATGTCCTAGGCGAGTCGAGGTGACGTCAGGCTTGATACCGCATCGGCACTGGGCCTGGACCGCTTGATCAGCGCCAGGAATTTTCGCACTGCCGCCGAGGCCTCGCCGCGGCGGGACGCGAGATAGAGTGGCGCCATCGGCTGCGCGGCGCCGCCGATGCGACGGAAGACGACACCGTCCATCCGCATGCGCTGCAACGATTCCGGGACGAGAGAAATTCCGAGTCCGGCGGCAACGAGATTGAGGGTCGACACGATCCGCGGCGCTTCCTGGCCGACGCGCGGGCTGAAACCGGCCACGGTGCAGGCGGAGAGGATCGCGTCGTAGAGCCCGGGCCCATTGTGTCGCCGATAAACGATGAACGTTTCCTCCGCGAGCGCCGTCAGGGACACCGCCTTGTTCGTCCGCCGGGCGAGATCGTGCGCGCGCGGCAGCGCGAGCACCATCGCCTCCTTCAACAAGGGACTCACCACGAGCCCTTCCTGGTCGGAGATCGCGGTGCGCACGAACGCGACGTCGATCCGTTCGTCGCGAAGATGGTCGATGAGCTCAATCGTCCCGCCTTCTTCCAGCGTGAGCGCGACCAGCGGGAAAGCTTCCCGATAGGTGCGAATGATGCGCGGCACGAAGGGATGAAAGGGGGCCGAACTGGTGAACCCCACGGCAATGCGCCCCTGCTCGCCGCGTGCCGTGCGTCTGGCCGCGGCAGACGCATGCTCGATATGGGACAGGATGGCGCGCGCCTCGGCAAGCAGCGCCGATCCCGCGTCGGTCAGCTCCACGCCGCGCGGTCTTCGCCGAAAGAGTTGCACGTCGAGTTCACGCTCAAGCGCGCGAATCTGCTGGCTCAGCGGGGGCTGCTGCATGCCGAGGCGCTCGGCCGCCCGCGTCACATGTCTCTCCTCCGCCACCGCGATGAAATAGCGAAGATGCCGGAGCTCCATCTGCCATATCCATTCGATATGAATATTGCTGTTTCCATATTATGGCCCATCGGGCCGGCCAAGGCTATGGCTAGGGCCATCTGCTCCGACACACGGATTCGCCAATGGCCCACACCTCCCGTCAGCGTCTCGCGGCCAATGATTGGAGCGCCGGGCAGTACCTCAAGTTCGAGGACGAGCGCACGCGCCCGCCACGCGATCTGCTGGCGCAGGTGCCGCTGCGGTCGGCGCGGCGCATTGCCGATCTCGGTTGCGGGCCGGGCAATTCCACCGAGCTGCTGATCGAGCGGTTTCCCGAAGCGTCCGTCGTCGGAATCGACTCGTCGCGGGATATGCTGCGGCAGGCTCGCCAGAGGTTGCCGCGCTGCAAGTTCGTCGAGGCTGATCTTTCGACCTGGATGCCGGAGCCGGGCACCGATCTCCTGTTCGCCAATGCGGTGTTCCACTGGGTGGCGGACCATCCCAGGGTCCTGGCGCGGCTGCTCGGTTCGCTGCCGCCCGGCGGTGTGCTCGCCGTGCAGATGCCCGACAACACCAGGGAGCCCGCGCTCATGCTGATGGAGAAGGTCGCGACGTCCCTTGGGCAGCCGAGTCCGGCGCGCGGCGACCTGCCACGGCCGGCGGACTATTACGACCTGCTGCGTCCGCTCTGCCGACACGTCGATATCTGGCTGACCCACTACAACCACGTCATCGAGGACCATCGGGGCGTGGTGGAATGGTTCAAGGGTTCGGGAATGCGGCCGTTTCTCGCGCCGTTGAGCGAGGCAGACCGCAAGAGGTTCTTGTCCGGATACACCGAAGAGATCAGGCGGGCCTATCCGGCTCGCGCGGACGGCAAGGTCCTGCTGCGATTCCCGCGCTTGTTCATCGTCGTGGCGCGATGAAGTCCGGAGCGATGTGGGCGCGGCAGGTCCGGAGGGGCCCTGAAGATGAAGCTCTATGTCACATACGGCTCGCCGTACGCTCGCCTCGCGCGCATCGTGGTCATCGAGAAGGGGCTCGAAGACCGCGTCGAGATCATCGAGGCGAAAACACGCGTCCCCGGCAGTCCCTATTATCGGGTCAATCCCTCCGGCCGCGTGCCCTATCTGGTGGATGATACCGGCGTCGGCATGGAAGACAGCCAGCTCATCTGCGCCTATCTCGACGGCCTCGACGGCAAGCCGCGCTTCCATGACGCGTCCCGCGCATCCGACTGGATCTATCTCAGGCTCGAGTTCGCAGCGCGCAGCATGTGCGACGGCATCGCCGTCTGGGGCCGGGAAATGGCTCGGCCCGAGAACGAGCGTTCACCTGCCACGCTCGCCCATGAGGCAGCGCGCGCCCAGCGCATGGCGGATTTCTTCGAGCAGCGCACAACCGATCCGCTGCTGCAAGGATCGCCCGGCATGGCGCACCTGATCCTTGCGGTCGCCGTCGAGATGGCGCGCAAGCGCGGGCTCTGCGATCTGACCGCCGGCCGTCGGCGGCTGGCGAGTTGGATGCGCTCGATCTCCGATCTTCCTTCGATGCAAGGGACGGTCCCGCCGTAGACCCGCACGGCACCGCGGTGGAGAGCTTTGGGCTGGTCGCGGTCTAGATCTTCTCAAAGTGAATCTGGTCCACCACGCCAGCCCATTTGGCAATATCGGATTCAATCCGTGTCTTGAATTCTTCCGGACTGCTCGGCCTCGGCTCGTTGCCGAATGCGTGCAGCTTCTCGACCGTCGCCGGCTCCTGGAGGATGCGCCTGACCTCGCGGTTGAGCCGACCGACGATCGGCGCGGGAAGGCCTGCGGGTGCGATCAGGCCCTGCCAGCCGGTGACGTCGAAGCCTGGAATGCCGGCGTCCGCCAAGGTCGGCGTATCAGGCAGGGCGAAATAATGATCGGCGCTCGAGATCGCGAGCGCGCGCAGCCTGCCGTCGCGGATGAACGGCATCATGCTGGCCGGCGGGTCCATCATGAAGTCGAGCCGCCCGGCAAGGAGCTCGGTCGCGGCCGGCGCGCTGCCGCGGAACGGGACTTGCTGCACCCTCATCTTGGTTTGCAGCGCGAGCAGCTCGATGGCGAGATGGGGGCCGGAGCCGGTGCCGGGAGTGCCGTAGGTGAGTGGTGTCGCGCGCGTCCGTCCGAGGTTGACGAGCTCGGCGACGCTGTTGATGCCGGTCGCGCTGGGGACCGCCATCACGTACGGGTAGGTCGATGCCAGCGTGATCATCGTGAAATCGGCAACGGCGCGAAACGGCAGCCTGGCGAACGTCGCCGCCACCGCCGGATGGCCGGACGGGATCACCATGAGCGTGTGGCCGTCGGGCGCAGCGCGCGCGACCTGGGCGGCCGCGAGGGTGCCGGACGCGCCGGGGCGGGATTCGACGATGACCGATTGGCCGAGCGCCTTGCTCAGGCCGTCGGCGATGATGCGGGCGACGATGTCCGAGGGACCGGACGGCGGGTACCCATGAATGATGACGATGGTGCGCGCCGGCCATTGGGCCGCCCGCGCTTTTGTAACCGCGAGTCCAACGAGGCCACCGGTCAGGGCGCGGCGCGTAAGTGCGGCCATGGCGCTTCCCCCTTTGGTCCCATGGTAAACCGGACGGAGCGAAGTGCAATCCGGCTTTCCGTTGCCGCTCTCAAGGGACAGTAACGCGCGCGGATTGGGCGAGCACCCGATCCACCATGGCGGGCGCAAGCCCGAGATAGTTCGCCGGATCGGTCAGGCGGTCGAGCGCCGCGCGGTCGAAGTGCCGGGCGATTTCCGGATCTTCCGCCAGCACCTCGGCGAGCGGGCGGCCGCTGTCGCTCACCACCCGGCAGGCCGCGTAGACCACGTCGTGCGCCTGCTGGCGGCCGATGAACGGCGCCATATGCATCATCACCGCCTCGGCGACGATCAGCCCCTTGGACATGCCGAGGTTCTGCGCCATCCGGCCTTCGTCGACCACGAGCCCGGCGAGCGCGAACTTCGCCTGGTGCAGCGCGCCGGCGGCGAGCACGAAGCTCTCGGGGATCGCCATCCATTCGGCGTGCCAGGGGCCGGTGGCGCGCTCGAAGTCGTGGATCATCGCGTCGAGCATCAGCCCGGCGTGCTGGCGCACCGCCTTGGCGGCGGCGAGCATCAGCTCCGAGGAGATCGGGTTGCGCTTCTGCGGCATGGTCGAGGAGGCGCCGCGCCCGGGCACGAACGGCTCGTAGACCTCGGCGAATTCGGTCGATGCCATCAGCATAATGTCGAGCGCGATCTTGCCGAGCGAGCCGGTGACGAGCCCGAGGAAGTTCACGGTCTCGGCGAAGCCGTCGCGCGCGACGTGCCAGGTCGCCACCGGCACGCCGAGCTTCAGCTCCTCGCACAACGCGGCCTGCACGGCAAAACCCTGCTCGCCGATCGAGGCGAG
>Ga0126369_10004325_pt1 | contig 10403 bp, 9 predicted proteins | sample PanSoiMetaPlot_1_FD_109646 | JGI IMG/M metagenome (GOLD analysis project Ga0126369, IMG submission 109646) | Tropical forest soil microbial communities from Panama - MetaG Plot_1 | ecosystem: Environmental > Terrestrial > Soil > Tropical forest > Bulk soil | place: Panama | collected 2016-02-17
GTGATGACGCTCCTCCCGCTACGACCATGACCGCGAGGTTATCTTTCAAATGCGATTCACAGATCAGACCGTCCGGCGGGCCTTGAAGAGACAAGACTCTCAAATGAAGATCAGGTATGAAGAACCGGCTTTCTCTCACTTGCAATTCATAATTCCCGAGCTGCTGTCATTCTTCCCTTCGGGTCCTGTTGGCCAGCTCCAGAGGCGTGCCTTTGAATCTCCCTTTTATCCTCGGCCCAAATCGACTGCAATTGTCATTTTGCGACAGCAGCAAGAGGTCTTGCGCTGGAAGAAAGTCTTTCAATGTTAGACTCGACCTTCCGTGGCGAAACCAACCAAGTCCCCATTGCCGGATCTCCACACAACCCGAGGCGCCGTGATTGTCTGGGGCCTGCTCATTTGCGCCACCCTTTACGTCTGCTACTTCAGCCAACTTGGCGTACTCGGGTTCGTCGGGCCCGATGAACCCCGCTACGCGTGGATTGCACGCGACATGATGGAGTCGCACGACTGGACCACCCCGCGTTTATATGGAAAGCCATGGTTTGAGAAGCCGCCACTTTTTTATTGGGGCGCGGGGCTGGCCTTCAAATGGTTTGGCGTAAGCGAAGCCGCCGCTCGCCTGCCAAGCGCCATTTCCGCGCTGCTCGCCACGATCGCTGTAGCCTGGCTCGCTTTTCGCCTCTATGGCCAAGAAACGGCGCGCTGGTCATTACTCCTGCTGCCTACAACCGCGGGAATGGTTGGCTTTTCGCACGCCGCAGCTACGGACATGCCTTTCAGCGGCATGTTCACGATTACTATGGTTTGCGCGGCGGCTGTCCTCGGCCTGACGCGCAACGAAAATACGCCAATTCTTCCCCGCACGCCGTGGACGGCGCTAACTCTGTTTGGATTTTTCCTGGGAGCAGCGGTTCTTGCCAAAGGACCAGCGGCGATTATTCTTTGTGGCGGTGCCGTGCTTCTCTGGGCGTTGTTAACCAAACGCGAGAAGGACGCACTTTGCCTGCTTCATCCTGTGTCCATTGCGTCTTTCTGCGCAACTGCCTTGCCGTGGTACGTTCGCTGCGCGCGCCGCAATCCTGATTTCCTACGCGTCTTCATCATCGAGCACAACTTCAAGCGCTACCTGACTCCGGAGTTTCAGCACATCCAACCATTCTGGTTTTACCTCCCGGTGGTATTGATCGCTCTCCTTCCCTGGACTGCGCTTTTCCTGTGGAGTGGCGTTCACGGAGTGGCGCGAGTCGTGCGCACGCATTCCGCGCAACAATCCAAGTGGTTTCTCGCTTGCTGGGCCGGATTCTGTTTGATCTTTTTTTCCCTTTCCCGCTCCAAACTTCCCGGCTACATCCTTCCCGCTCTTCCGGCTCTTGCCCTGATCTTCGCTCATTCGCTTACCTCCATGGGGAAAATTCCGCGCTGGCTGCTTCGTGCGGCCTTATTGCTTTTTGCGCTAGTACTCTTTCTTCCGCTTGTGTACCTGCAACTTCTGGGGCCACATTTTCCTTACGGAAACGTTACGATCGTGACCGGCGTGTGCGCCATTGTGGCTCTAATGGGAGCCGCAAACCTCCTGTTGGCCTCCTTTGGCAGGCCCGCGAGGCAAAAAGGGCTTCTTCCTCTCCTCGCCGCGGGCTGCGTTGTGCCCATCCTTCTTGCCACCATGGTTGCTTATTTCATTGCGCCGTCTTTTCTGAAGCTCGACCCCTCTGGAAAAATCCTTGCGCGGCACGTACAACAGCAGAAGATTCCTCTCGATGAATTGGCAGTGGGCTGGATGAACCGGGGCCAGCATTACGGCATGAATTTTTATCTAAACCGGGAGATTAAAGACTGGAACCTGGAGAATTCCGGAAAGCAATACGTCCTGACAGATATCCGCGGCTGCCGGAACCTGGATCCTATTCCTTTCGCCTGCGAACCCAAGCCCTTCGATGAACAGGGCACGGGCGTGTTTCTCTACCACATCGTCATGCGCGGCTCAGTGCAGGGGTTGGGACTTGCCAGCAGTGGGGGGCAAGCGCAAAAGAAAGAATGACACCACGCGGTTTTCGTATTCACGCTTTTCCTGATCGCTCAAACTGACAAAATTGCCATGCGCAATAATGGCTTGCTCGCGCGGCTCAGGAGCCTGCAAAAATATCTGCCGCGTGGTCGCCGCCGACTCCGGATCGTCAAGCGCTTGAATGAATAAGGTGGGAACGCCGTTGAGCGTTAGCAGCTTGCTCGAAAGCGGCGGATCGTGGCGGTGAACGTTGTTGAGATAGCCGAAGCTGAGCTGCGTGGAGCGAACCATCAGGGGAAACGTGGCCAACCCGTTGCGTTCCACTCCCATTTTCACCATCTGTTCGGGATCATCGTAAACAGAATCCAACACCAGTGCGCGAACGCGCTTATCGCCCTCGGCCTCGCGCAACGCTGCATAAGCGCCCAGGTTGTAGCCCCAGAATCCAAAGCGTGTGGGATCCAGATCGTCGCGAGCGGCGAGAACGTCAACGGCCTTGCGCAACTCATCAGCTTCACGGTAACCCAGCGTGGTAACTCCCCCGTTCGCGCCGTGCGCGGCAAAATCAAAAACGAACGCGTTGTACTGATGGTCTTGCAGAGCGGAGACCAACGTCAGTAATTCGCCACGGCTCGATTCATAGCCATGACACAAGACGATTGTCGGTGCCTGCCGCAGGCCCGGGAAAAACCATCCTTCCCGCTTGCCCAACTCCGGCACCTGGAAAACCACCACCTCGGGCCGTCCCGGAAAGCTGGCCATGCTGATCTCGGGTGCGCTCCGTTGCGGTTTGACGATACGGTAGACGAGAAATCCGGCAATTGCCGCCGTCGACAGCACTGCAAAAAACGCCAGCGCCAATACCAGTGTCAGCAACTTTGTGTACCACCGCGATGGATACCGCAGCTCAGAAAGGATATGCATGCGTCGCTTAAGCCGCTCCGGTGCCCGGGCCTCTTGCGTCAAGACTCCTTGTTGAAGGTGTTAAACGATTCGTAAGGTCATCGTAGCACATCACCCACGGCGAACTCTGGAAAGCCAACCGTACTGTGTCGGATTCGTATCGTCTCCCAGGCAGTCCTCTCAACTAGGCTTGCTCGAATCGGCTATCATAGAGCCAGTACGGAGCCAGTATGGCCGGAGCTCATCAAATCCGGGTACCCATGAACATCGTCGACTTGCGCCAGACCACCGTGCGCCAAATCGAGCCGCTCCTCGAGGAAGAAGCGCGTCAGTGGCGGGACGAGTTGCACTGGGACTACCGTGGAGCGCTAGAACTGATCAAGCGCTTCATGGAAGCGCGCGCCCTAGCCGGGTGTGTGGCGTTCGAAGGCGGCACAGCAGCGGGCTATTCGTTCTACGTTCTGGAAGAACAAAAAGGGCTGATCGGCGGATTGTACGTTTCGTGCAAATTTGCCCAGGAAGCCTTGGGCCGCAGGCTGCTCGAGGAAATGCTCTTTTCTATGCGTGGGATTCCGCATTTGATGCGCATCGAAGCGCAGCTCATGCCGTTCAGCGGCCCGGTGGACGCGCCGCTCCTCGACCACGGGTTCCACCTTTACACCCGTCAATTCATGCTCCTCGATTTGCACAAGATGCCGGAGACAAAGGCGGGCGCTTCGGGTGGCCTGCGCCTCGCTCGCTGGAACGATCGCCATTTCGATCCTTGTGCCAAACTGATTTACCTGGCCTACGCCAATCATGTGGATGGTGAAATCAACGATCAGTACCGCAGCCGGGCAGGTGCGCTCAAATTCTTGAAAAATATTATTCTGTTGCCGGGATGTGGGCAGTTTGTTCCCGGCGCGTCATTCGTTCTTCACGAGCCAGGAAGCGATGAGTTGGTCGCCGCTGTTTTGACCAGCGAAGTCTCTTCCGGAGTGGGGCACACGACACAGATTTGCGTCTTACCAGGATTCCAGGGACACGGCATCGGCCGCATGTTGATGCAAACTTCCGCAGAAGCACTGCGCTCCATGAAATTCCGCGAATTGACGCTTACCGTTACTTCCGACAATCGCACTGCCGTGCAACTCTACGAAAAGCTCGGCTTCCAGACCATCAAGTCCTTCACCGCCGGCGTCTGGCCCCGATAAAGAGCACAGAGACAGGAGACCTGAGATCAGATACTGCGGTTCTCCAATCACCTCTTAATCCGTCCAAATCTCCTTCAACACCCGGCGGAAATTGCCGCCGAGGATGGCTTCGATATTGGCGTCGCTGTATTTGCGGCGGAGCAAGCCCTCGGCGAGATCAAAAGGCCGTTTGGCGAAGTTGTAGCCGTCGAGATCGATTTTGTCGCGGAAACCGTAAGTGCTCTTATAGCCGGCTTTAAGCTGCTTGTATTCATCGGCGGGCATAGCGTCGTAACCAAGCAGATCAATGTCGCTGCCGACGCCAACGTGTTCTACGCCCACCAACTTCGCGACGTAATCAAAGTGGTCCAGCATGGCATCCACTCCGGTCGGCTCCTTCGGGCTGACGAACATGCGGACTTCGGTGATACCCATGACGCCGCCCTTAGCCGCCATCGCCTTGATGCCCTCATCGGTCTTGCAGCGCGGATGATTCGGGTTCAGCGCGCGGCAATTCGAATGCGTGATGAGCACGGGCTTTTTCGACAACTCAAACGCGTCGAGCGTGGTCTTGTCTCCACAATGCGACACATCCACGGCCATGCCCAGTTTGTTCATGCGTTCGACTATGGCCACACCAAAGTCGGAGAGGCCTTCGTCGCGCCGCTCCGTCGAGCCATTGCCGATCAGCGTGCGTGCGTTGTAAGTGAGTTGCGAGACGCGCTGGCCCAGCCCGTAGAAATAGTCGACGTCGTCCACCTTGCGAAAGTGCTCGGAGTTTTGAACCCCCAGAAGGATTCCCACTCTTCCCGAAGCCTTGATACCGTCAAGCCGTTCCGGAGTATCCACGCGTTCGAACCACGCATCATGACGCGCCAGTAAACTGTTGTAACCGGAGAGAAATTGCAGCGTCTCCAGATACGCTTCGGGCCCGCCGGTTCCGATGGCAATATGAAAAACGTTAATGCCGGAATTTTTGTAGGGCGCGAAATGTTCAGCCTTGAAGTTCTCCGGATTGCCCAGCATCTTCCGGGTTTCGCTGGGGCTAATCCACAACGGAGCCAGCATGTCGATAACTGTTGAACGCTGCACAACTTCAACCGCCCGCGAAGAGTATTCCGCTCCCCCGGGAAAAAACATATATCGCCCGCGGTGGATCATCGCCGCGCCTACAGCCGCACTGCCCGCTGCTGACTTCAGAAATTTTCTGCGGTTCATCTTTCTTTCCCCTAACACTCTTACTTTTTCACACCGCGGTCTTTTAGCAAATTCTTCAGCTCGCTCATGAATTCCTGAACATCTTTAAAATCCATATAAACGGACGCGAAGCGTACATAGGCCACTTTGTCCAGCTTTTTCAGCCGGTGCATGATCATTTCGCCGATTTCCGTAGTGGTCAGTTCGCGCTCGGTGGACTCGTGCACCACGGCCTCGATTTCGTCCACAATGCCTTCCAGCTTGGGCGTCGCCACGGGTCGTTTCTCGCACGCCTTTAAAAGCCCTTGCAAGATTTTCTGCCGCTCGAACCGTTCGCGCCGCCCGTCTTTTTTGATCACCATGTAGGGGATTTCGTCAATGCGTTCGTAAGTGGTGAACCGGCGGCTGCATTTCAGGCACTCGCGCCGGCGGCGGATCGTGTCCCCGCCGCGGCCTTCCCGCGAATCGATCACTTTGTCATCCACATGCGCGCAAAAAGGACACTTCACGAGGCTGGGTCTCCTTGCTTGTTATTGAGCGGCTTCGCCCACCGCTTCTTTTTCATGCGCCAGTTCGCGCAGTTTTCCGAGCGACAATCCTTCCTGAATGAGGAACGGCACACCCGCCAAGCAACACGCCGCAAAACCAATCAGCCACAGCACCACCGCAGCCGCGGTTGCCGGCTCCGTTTCTACCCCAAGTATCTTCGTATATACAAGCACCGAAGCGAGTTGTGCTCCCCCGCCGACCGCTGGTAATTGAACCACCGATCCCACCAGCGAGAATGCCATGACTAGCATCACCTGCCCCAAGCTGAGCCCTGCCATTTCTCGAGACGCGTTGCCAAAAGCGTGTGTTCCCCAGTAGTACACCAACAACACCAGAAACCAATGCAACCCGGAATAGAAAATGGCCAGTAGCAGTTCTTTCATGTCGCGGATGGCTTGCACGCCCCGCACAAAACCGAGCAGGATTCCCGCAAGGGACCTGCGCCAGCCGCTCGTTTCGCGCCAGCCCTGAAGACGCCGCTCTAACACCCCGGTGCCATGCAGCCGCAAGTACACAAGAAACACCACGGCCGCCGTTACGCCCGCAAATAATAGTGTGCCTGCGGTTTTCGCTGCGGCTCCTAGTGCAGACGTCTCTGCGCCACCTCCCTGCGAATTGACAAAAAACAATGCCAGTGCCGCAATGACCGCTGTGCTTGCCGTATCAAAAATTCGCTCCAGCGCATAGATCCCGAACATATCCGCGATCGGCAACTTCTCTTTGCGCGCCAGCAGTAGCGGCCGAACCGGCTCTCCCGGACGCCCTAGGATAAAAATCGCGGCGAATCCCGCCAGCGTCATTTTGTAAATGACCCAGAAGCGTGAAGATCCCAGATTGCCTTGGAATAATTGCCATCGCAACGCGCGGATCGCATAACAGCCATAGATCACGAATACCGGCAGCAGCAACAGATAGAGATTGGCTCCCGCGACCGCGTGGAACAGTTTTTGTCCGCTGAAATTGGCTTTGTGAACGAATCCGGTGGACTGATAAACAACAAACCCGGCCAGGACAACTCCGGCCAGGATGACAAGCAGCTTCCTCGACGATGTTTGCATGCGCTGGCCAGACTAGCGGGAGCCATCCATGGCGTCAAGTTTTTGGCCCGCCATCGGACTTTCTACCGCGATTTGAGCCGCATTGCTACGCGCTCCGCCGCTTCCTCCCCTGTGCGCAATGCGCCTTCGCTCGAAAGTCCATCCAGATAATCTCCACAAAGATCGAACGGTTCTTTCCACCTGGCAAGGCGCACTCGCAGGGCCGTCATTTCGCGCAGCCTCCCAGGCGGAAATTGCGCAATGCCGATGTTCCAGCGCACTAAATGAACAAAAAGCACTTTGCCGCCGCACTCCGGAAACGTTCGCTCTACGATTTCGCTCGCTTGCTGCTTCAGCGACTCATCATTCGCTTCTAGCCGGCAATTCCCCGGTGTATTCCACAGAAAAACGCCGGCCATGCCGGTCCCCTTCGGACACCGGTTCGGTGCGCGCAAGTGCTCCATTTCGATCTCCGCGCCAGGAAGGACATCCGGAGTAAATGCATAACCAGCATATGGCGTCATGGGCGGGCTTGACACCGCCACGGCGGCATTCGCGATCCTCGAGTATTGCGTACGCTCGAGGACGTCGCAAACCTCTTCAGGCAGGTCCCTGCATATGGTCGGCACAAGCTGACCGGGAATGGCAAAAATTGCCGCCCGCGCGCGAAAACTCCGCCGCTTGCCTTCTATGTCGGCTCCGATTTCAACTCCTTCGCCCCTCCGCTCCACACCCAAAACTCGCGCGCCAGTAAGGACCCGCAACTGGCCGGCCGCGGCCTCCGGAATTCGATCCGTGCCGTCGGTTAAGTTCCACTGCCCGCGCACCAGCAAATTCCAGATCACCTGCATCAAAATCACTCGCGAAGATTTCTCGACGGCGCCGCCCATCGGCCCATTCAGCCCGGGCCAGAAGATGCGGTCAAACAGTTCTGCTCCGCCAATCCGCCGGAAATATTCCTGGCAGTTTTCACCATCCAGCGCGCCACTCAAGAAGCTCTTCCCGTGTGGCAATACGCGAAAATGCCGGAACAAGTCAAACCCGAATCGCATTCCAGCCCACCGCGCACGCAGCGATAACCCGCGATCGAACAGCAAGTCCTCAAATCGTCCGCCGCGATACCCGCGTACACCTGCGGCATCCTGAATCCCCAAGCTAAAGCTTCCTGGACATGTGAGGGACGTAAGGCCCAGGCGTTTCACCAGCGCGCGCATACCTCGGAATTCGTTTCCAAACAGCGTCACGCCCCGATCAATGACGAACCCGTTGACGCGATCGGTGGTCATGCGTCCGCCGACCCGCGAGTCTGCCTCCAGCACCAGCGGTTCTAGCCCGCGATCTTTTAAACGAATCGCCGCCCCAAGCCCGCCGATTCCACCGCCGATGACCATCACATCTGCGTTGCCGTCGTACTTATTCATGGCAGCTCTCGTTAGCGCCGTGTTCCCGCGAACAAATCCACAGCTTGCGTACTCCGCGCGTACCTCACGTCGTCTAATCGCTCGCGCAGAAATTTGTCCCAATCTTGCCGCTTCGTCACGTGATGAATCACCGGCCCAAAAATCACGTAGTTGTGCGCATCCCAACCGTGTTCGAACAGCAGGACTTTTCCCTGGGGCTTCAGGATTCGAATCGCTTCGCTGAACAATTTCTCGCGCGCACCCCCAGTTGGCAGTTCGTGTGTGCCAAACCCAAAGCACACCGCGTCACAAGACGCGTCAGCCAGCGGAACATGGAAATGCTCCGCCTTGAACGTTTCAATTCGCGAATCGGACTTGGGAGGCACTTCCAAGTCGCGAACGTCCGCGACCGCTTCTTCCGGAGACTCGCCTTCCACGTTCCAGCAGTCCACCGACTTGATATGAGCTTCCGGCAACACATCCGAAAGCAGAAAGGCGTGCCGGTAAGTGCCGATATGCAGGTCGGCGACAGTCACATTGCCACGTACGCCGCCTAGAGCAGCCAGTTTGCGCACGTACCTCACACCCGGATGCCCGTACATGCGATACAAGCCGAACAGCGAATACGCCAAAAGCAGCAAGCCCATCTCGGCAAGCGCAATGGCGGCTCGCAATGCCACCGGGACGTGAAAAAGCACCCCAATCGCTCCCAGGGGAATACCGACAGCGAGAAAAACTTTGGTGATCTTCCAGTAGTCGCGGCGGCTCACATACACGGCGCGACCCCAATACCACCACGCCGATGGCCGCTCCTCGGCCACCGCTGCCGGATACCACTGCCTTACCGCTCCGTGCGTGCCTGCCATCTTTCCTCCTCATTTTCTGCCAACCACTTCTTTTCTCGAGTCACAAAACTCTCAGATTTCTTTGCTCCAGCCTGCCTCACGCAGAGCTTCGAGCATTTTTTCCTGAAACGGCTTGACAAACGGACGCAGCAGCACTGAATTTGTCAACTCCACCAAGCCACCCAACATGTCTGCAAAGCAATCCACGAGCCTGTGCGTCTTCACCTGGCTTTCCGATTCGTCGTGGATGAAGTAAAGAATCACCCCCAGATGCAGGAGCCATATCCCCCAGGGCAACAACTCCCTTAGCTCCTCACTGATTTCCACACCTCGAAGCGCCTCTCGGAAAATCTCCATGCTTTGCTTTCGCTGGGCTTCTGTGGCTTTCCCAAAAACCGACAGCGGATGCCCCGGTTCCCCGCTATACCGAAACAGGGCGCCCAGAAACTTCCTGTCGTCCTTCAGAATTTCCAGCTTCGAATGCAACACACACACAAGCCTCTTCCCCACACCTTCCTTCCCCGCAAGCTCTTCGTGCGCTTTCACGGCGTGCAATCGCTGAACTTCCTCGTAGTAAGCCGATACAATCGCTTCCTTGCTTGCAAAGTAGTAATACGCCGCTCCGGTCGCCACTTTGGCTGCACGCGCAACGTCCCGCATGGTCGTCACCTCAAAGCCCTGCCTGCGAAACAAGCCCAGCGCTTTCTCAAGGATCAGCGCCTTGGTTCTCTCTCCAGTCGACTTGCGGGTCATTTGAGCGCTCGACTCAGCTATGTTGAACATGTTCAAATACTAGTCGAGACCGAGCCACTTGTCAATGGAAATCTGAACATGTTCACAATAGTTTATATGTCATTACATATCAACAGCATACAGGATATAAGAGTGAAGCCCGCCTGTTAAATTACGTCGGCTTGCGTGCTGAGGGAAATTCTACTCCATCTTGGGTGGTTGCCTTTTTGGCAGGTCTGAGGGCTCGATTAGGCCGTAAGCTGTCAATTGCGAGCTGTCCGGTTGGCGTCGGCCGGATTTTCTTGTTTCGCCAACAACTCCTGAGTAAGATGCGTGCAATGACGGTCGAAAGCCTGGCCCGGATTCAAGGGGAACATTTCGCTAGCAGTTTTCGTTCCATAGTTGGCAGGCCGAGTTGGACTGCCAGCGGTTTTTTGAGACTTAAACCGGCTCGCAGACACGCCTTGCACCGCAGTTGGTTCAGAGGCTGATGATACGTTGGAGCAGGATGCCCAACTTGTCCAGCAATGCCTCCAGGGCGACGGGTCGGCCTGGGAGGA
>Ga0126369_10004327_pt1 | contig 10402 bp, 7 predicted proteins | sample PanSoiMetaPlot_1_FD_109646 | JGI IMG/M metagenome (GOLD analysis project Ga0126369, IMG submission 109646) | Tropical forest soil microbial communities from Panama - MetaG Plot_1 | ecosystem: Environmental > Terrestrial > Soil > Tropical forest > Bulk soil | place: Panama | collected 2016-02-17
GAACGGGATCTCGAGGTCGGCGAAGGTCTGCCCCTTGATCGGACCGAGCGACTCGAGGAGGCGCTGGAAGTGCTCGCCCGCGAAGAGCCCCGGCCGCGCGAGGTTGAAATCGGCGGCCAGGTAGAGCAGGCGCGGCAGAATGCGCACGAAGTCCGGGATGTGGCGGACGCTCGTCGCGATCTCCTCCAGCCGCGCGGGCGGGAACCCGAGCGCGTAGTGGGCGCCGACGATGGCGCCCATGCTCGCTCCGGCGATCACGTCGACGGGGATCCGCTCGCGCTCGAGGACCTCGAGGACGCCGATGTGTGCGAGCCCCCACGCGGCGCCGCTACCGAGCGCGATCCCGACGCTCCGCCGTGTCAGGTAGCGGGCGAGGCGGGCGAGGGTGCGGGAGCGCCCGGCGCCGTCGGCGGGGAGGGCGACGATCTTGTTCGCGGAGAGCGCGGGACGCGCATGGGTCAGCCCATCCTGTACGAAGGCGTAGCGCCGTGAGCCGGTATCGTGATGGGCCGGCAGACGACCGTCGACGCGCAGGAGGACGGTGTCGGCGAGGTGGGCGAGGTCCCGATCCGGAGCGGCCAGATCGCCATCCAGCTCGACCAGCACGACGGGTGCCTGCGCCGCCCGCACCGCGAGCTCCGCCGCGAGTCGTTCGCGCAGCACGCGGCCGTTCCGGGCCTCGCCGGTGACCACGGCGTCGGGACGATCCCGGCGCACGGCCATGGTCGAGGCACGACCAGGCGACGCCACCGTGACGATCGACACCGCACGGCCGAGCTCCCCCTCGAGCGCGCCCGCCAGCGCCTCGATGAAGGCCCGTCGCTCCGCGTCCGACGTCCAGCCCTCGAGCACCACGACCTCGCTCGGCCGCGTCTTCCCGTGGCGCACCCTGTGCAGGGCCTCCTTCAGCCGCCTGGCGAGGAGGACCGACACTCGGTGGTGCAGCGAGGGATGGAGTTCGAGGACGCGAGCGAGCGAACCCCGCGGCAGGACGAGGAGCACGGCGTCGAGTCCGACGCGGGTGGTCAGCGCCCGCCGCTCGCCCGGGAGGAGCACCGCCTCGCCGAACACCTCTCCCGGCCCATAGCGAGCGACGGACTCCGTCCCATCGAGAACGTCGACGGCGCCCGAGACGACCAGATAGAGCGCGTCGGCATCGTCGCCGGCCTGATAGATCGTCTCGCCCTTGGCGAGTGCGATCTCCCGGAAGAGACCGGCGACTCGCTGGCGCTCTGCCTCCCCGAGACCACGGAATGCAGGTAGCGTGAAGAGGCTCCGCTGGGCGTGTGGACTCAGCATGAGGGCGCGGACCTTTTGAGGAGCCCGGACTGGCAGGACTGGTGCCGGCGGGCAGCCATCCCGCTTCGCTATCATACCTCTGCGACCGGGGGCACCGGCATGTGGTCATCCGATCATCGGCCGAGAAGGTATTGCAGGTGCAAGCGAAGGGAGACGACGGATACCGGACCGCGGGCGCGGTTGTCACCTGGATCGGCGATGAATTGATAGTCCACCGTGAGCCCGGCCCAGCCGGTGAGCTGCGCGAGGTAGTAAGTTTCCACGATGGTCTCGGGACGGTAGCTCAGCCGACTGTCGCCGAGCTCGAAGCCGAGTCCTCCGGCCGCCAGGTAGTCGGCGTGGGCATCGCTGAGGCCGTTGGCGGCGACGCCGACGCTCAGGCGATCGTCTCCTCTACCCCAACGGCTGCCCGCGACCTGCGCACCGACGGAGGTGGTCCAATCGGCTTCCGTGTAGCAGAACGTCTCCGTGGCGCCATCGTTCCAGCCAAACCGAGCGAAGAGGCCCGTGTTGGCATCCTCGGTGAGTGGCTGCTCGACGTTCAGCGTGAATCCGTACTTGACCCGATTCGTGCGCCGTGTCCGTGTGATGTCGGGTGTCCCGCCCTGGCGTGCCGCGAGGGCGAGGGATTCACGGTAGTCACCCATCCGGGCGTGGTTGCCATATACCATCGCGCGCAGGACCGTGGGGCGCGCCGCAAGGAACGCGGGATGAACCTCCACCTCCATCTGATCGCCGTGGGCCTGGAGGAGATCACCGTCGAGGTCGAGGCCGTTCGCGACGGTCGGCATCTGGAAGGCGCCCAGGCGGACGGCCCAGGCGGGGTTGATCCACTCCACGGCGACGCCGCGTGTGTAGCCCCTGGTATCGGCGGCGAAGTCCCACGCTGTGTCGTTGATGAACGACCAGTTCAGGAACTGCGTTCGCGTGCTGTTGGCGTAAGCGTTGGCATCGAAGATGTCGGCGCTGGAGAGTACCCCGCCGGTCAGGACGATCCGCCGTGTGGGGAGCGAGCCACCCATCTCGAGGAGGTCTCGCTCTTGCGCCGCCGATTCTCCGGAGAGCGGAATCGTTGCCCGGAGAAACGCGCGAGCGAGGTAGGGACTCTGGCCCGCCTCCGGGTTCCGGATCACCTCGCCGTTCGTGAACCCCGCGAGGCCGACACCCCCACTGATGCCGTCGCCTCGAATCATCTCGGGATCCACGTAGAGATCGAGCCAGGGCAGCAGGCGGACGCCCGTGTACAGCGTGTAGCTGTGCGAGACGGCATTCTCGGTGTCGGGACGGAGGCTGCGCGGTCCCTGGTAGGGGCTACGGAACGCCGGCTGGTGCTGCCAGACGACCGTGACTTGTCCCCCTAGCATGTACGGCAACGGCGCAGCGGGAAGCTGGAAGGCTTCGGAGCCGCCCTGCGCTGCCGGACTCGTCATCACCCCCGTGACGGCCGCGACCGCCATCATCCGGGCGATGCGCGCGAAGAACACGACCGGGGCCCCACTCAGAGGGTGACGGGGACCTCGCCATAGTCCCAGGGGGCGCGCCGGGCGAGGTCGTCCAGGTGCGCATCGCCCTCGGCGAGCAGACCGCGCCTGGCATCGAAGATGCGCCAGTGCAGGGTCGAGTGGAGGAGGGGCTGCGACTCGACCGTGATCGCCCGCACCTCTCCCTCCTCGAAGTCGCACTGTTCCTGGATGCATGCGAGCAGGCGGTGGTCGCACAGGTGGCCCTCGCCGAAGTTCCAGCCGAGGACGGAGCCGGCGACGTTCTCGCCGTCGACGTAGCGGTACTGCCCGAAGGACGCGTTGCCGATCGCCTTCGGCAGCAGCAGGCCGAGGCATCGCCCCTGGAGGTGCAGGGAACGGAAGGCCATCCCGCGCGAGGTCATGCTGGCCGCCTCGGCCGGCGCGAAGCGCTCGAGCTGCTCCTGGAGAAGGGGCGCAGCGCGCTTCAACCGGTCGAGCTTCTTGACGCTGTCGCCCCGGAAGAGCCACGCGTTCCACGCCCAGTTGCCCGCGTAGTAGCGCATCGCCACCAGGAAGGGGACCTTCGCGGGCATCAGGTTGCCGACGAGGGGCAGGAGGACCAGGCCGACGGCGAGGTAGAGCGCGAGCGGCAACGAGTCGATGCGGAGCACGGTCACGTCGGGGTGGCCGACGAACAGGAAGAACGCCGCGTACAGGCTGACGAGGTTCCACTCGAATACGGCGCCGGCAGGCATGTTCCCGATGATGAAGCCGTGGAGCAGCAGCACGAAGATCATGCCCACCGTGAGCAGCGGTCCGCGCCCCGTCACGAAGAGCAGCGTCAACGGCGCCGCGAACTCGAGGAACGTGCCGGCGTGAGCCATGCCCCGGCCGAGGCGTGACGGGCGCAGGTCGTCGGGGTAGGAGACGAACATGCGCCTCCGGAACGAGGCGCTCCGCACCAGCGGATTGTTCACCGTCATCACGGGGATCACGTAGCCGAAGGCGACCGTCAACTTCGACACGCCGGCCCAGAACCAGATCGCGAGCTGTACCGCCTTGCAGCCGGCGATCCATTGCCCGCCGAAGAAGAAGCAGACGATCATGGCGAAGTGATGCTCGACCCGGGCGGCGAGCACGATCGTCTTGTCGGCGAGGGCGCAGAGCGGCAGGAGCGCGACCACCGGCAGGAGCTCGTGCGAACCGATCGTGGGCGCGACGAGAGCGCGGAGCAGCGCGGCGATGAAGGCGGCGTAGAGGCCGACGTCGAACCAGCTCCGCGTCGCGCCGCCGAACAGCGGTAGGCGCGGAAATGGCGCCAGCTTGATCGTCCCCGGGCGGAGAAAGTGCAGGAAGGCCGTGAAGGGCGGCCAGATGCGGAAGCCGAGCGGCCCACTCATGCACCCGAGGCCGAACACCTCGAGGAGGCACGCCCACAGGAAGGCCTTCTGGAAGGCGATGCCCTCGTGCCACCACGAGCCGAGAGCCCACGGACTGCCGAGTCCCGGTGTGAAGCTCACGAAGAACATCCAGGCGAGCACGACGAGGCCAAGCTTCACCGCGTGGAAGACGTACGCCGTGATCGGGAGGCCGATGCCCCGGAGGACGTAACCCTCGCACCCCTCGCGGACGAGGTCCGTGAAGCTCTCTCCGGGTGCGGGCAGGAGTCCCGCCGACGGCTGGCTGCGTGAGTCCGCCAACGCTCTACTTGCCGAGATGCGCTAGGCAGCGGCGGGGGAGCTCGTGCTCCCACCTGATCTCGATGCTCGGATCCTCAACGGGCTTGCGCTCCGGTCACGGCCCATCAGCTGGCTCTTCTCGCGTAACGACGCAGCGCGCGCAAGGGGCTACTCCTGGTCCTCGCGCAATCCGAGCAACGCGAAGAACGCTTTCGCGTTCTCGATGTCCCTCCCCGCGACCGTGACGTGATCGAAATGCGTCATCATGAGCCTCCTCCTTTTGGTCGAGCACTGTAGATCTCAACTGAGACCCCAGGTGAGAAGACGCTGTGCGAGGATACGGACCGTCCATCCGTTCGCCGTCGCGCGCCAACGTCACGGACTTGGCGCTCGCGGTGTCCCGATGAGGGCAATCGAGGTCTGCTTCCAGAGGCACGTACCTTGCACTTCAGCATCCGTAGCCGGTGGGTGACAGCCCGCGCAGCACCACCGCGGGACGGAGGACAGCAACCGTTATGAAGAATGCCGCGCAGACAAAAAGGCAGCCGAGCAAAGAGAGCGCTAAGGCAGCGCGTCCCACGACGCCCGTTCGTCGGGCGGTGAAGGAGACGCGCGGCGCTCAAGCTGAAGCACCACGGACCGCCGCCAAGGAGACGCGGCGGGTTCAAGCCGAAGCGCCACGACGCGTCACCAAGGAGACGCCGGTTCAAGCCGAAGCGGCCCGAACCGTCGCCAAGGAGACGCCGCGGGTTCAAGCTGAAGCGCCACGAGCTGTCTCTCCGGACGGCAACGGCAACTCCCCGATGCCCGACCTGTCGGCTTTCGGAGTCGAACAGCGCGACGCACAGGCACACGTCGGCCAGTGCGAACCGTGTGGGCGCGCGCACCGGCACGTGGTGAAGAATCCCAGGGACGCAATGGCTCTCGAGTCATTCGGGCGCCACATTGCCTCGTGCCTCGCGGGCAATCAGAAGAAGTCCGCCTGACGGAAGCATAATACGGTCTCGGCTGGCTCGGCACCGAGCCAGCCGGGGCCGGGCTCGACGCGAGCCGCATCTCCCCCCTCCGTCTCGCGTCGCACTCAGGGTCGGTTCGACACTCCGGACGCCAGCTTGGCCACCGCAGCGACCAGCTCGTCCGGTTCCACGGGCTTCGCGAGATGCGCCTGGAAGCCCGCGGCGAGGGCGCGCCGGCGATCTTCCGCGCCCGCGTAGGCCGTGAGCGCGGCGGCGGCGATGCGCGAGCCCCGAAGCCTCTCGAGAGCCTGGCCGAGGAGCGCGTACCCGTCCGTGCCTGGCATCGCGATGTCGCTCAGCAGGACGTCGGGTGGGTCCCGCTCGAGGCTCTCCATTGCCTCGGCGGCCGACCCCACGGCGTGCACGCATGCACCGCATTGTTCCAGGGTCATCGCGATGGCATCACGCGCGTCCAGGTCGTCGTCCACGACGAGTACCTGCACCCCCTTCAGCGTCGGTGCGGGGTGGAACCGATCGCCGCTCAGGGCAGGTCGCAGTGGAAAGATGTCCTCGGCATCCGAATCGTCGCGCAGGAGCGGAAGCCTGACCGTGAACGTCGCTCCCTGCCCCTTGCCCTCGCTGGCGGCCTCGACCGACCCGCCGTGCAGCTGGACGAGATCGCGCACGATGGCGAGCCCGAGTCCGAGGCCGCCATGTGATCGTGTCCGTGCGACATCGGCCTGCCAGAAGCGCTCGAAGACGTGAGGCAGAACCTCTGGCGCGATGCCCTCTCCCTCGTCGCGCACGGCAATGACGACCTGCTCGTCGACTTCCGCAAGCCACACCACGACGCGCCCCCCCTGGGTGGAGAACTTCACCGCGTTGGAGAGGAGGTTCCAGACGATCTGCTGCAAACGGGCCGGATCCCCCCGGACCTGTCCCTCGGTCAACTCCAGCTCCGCTTCCAGCCGGATCTGCTTGGCCTCGGCCGCCCCGCGAACCGCGTCGAGCGCCGCTTCGACGACCGGCGTCGGATTGACAGGGCGCGGGTCGAGCACCAGCTTTCCCGCCGCAATGCGCGATACGTCGAGCAGATCTTCCACCAGCTTGGTTTGCAGGATTGCGCTCCGCTCGATCCCCTCGACCGCGCGCGCCGCCCGCGGTGCGTCGAGCTTGCCACCGCGGAGCAGGCTCGCCCACGCGTGTATCGCACTGAGCGGCGTCCGGAGCTCGTGCGAGAGCGTTGCAAGGAACTGGTCCTTGAGCCGATTGGCATCGCGCAGCTGGCGTGTGCGCTCGTCCACGATGCGCTCGAGCTCGCTGGCATGGCGCGCGAGGATCTCCTGCTGCTCGTGCAGGTGGCGGCGGTTCTCACGCGCCTCGATGGCGCGTCGCAACGAGGCCACGAAGTACTCGCGCTCGATCGGTTTCTGGATGAAATCGTAGGCCCCGCCCCGCAGGGCCCGCACGGCCAGCTCGTCGTGACCGTGCCCGGTGATGAGCACCGTCGGTGTCTCCGGGCGAAGCGCTCGGATCTCGCCGAGGAGGGCGAGCCCGTCCATCCCGGGCATCTTGATGTCGACCACGATGGCGTCGTAGTCCGTGGCGGCGATCTCGCGGAGAGCGCTCGGCGCCGAATCGCAGGTGTCGACCACGACCCCCTCCATCCGCAGCAGGAGAGCCTCGGGAAGCGCCTTCAGCAGGATGAGGTCGTCGTCGACGATCAGGACACGCGCCATGCTCATCCCGCCGGAAGCTCCGAGGGCTCCGCTGTCGTGAGAGGCAACTCGATGACGAAGGTGGCCCCTTCGGTGCTCTCGCCCTTCGCCAATGCGATCGAGCCCCCGTGTTCCTTGACGATGCCGTACGTGATGGAGAGGCCCAGACCGGTCCCTTCGCCCACCTCCTTGGTGGTGAAGAACGGGTCGAAGATGCGCTGCCGGAGATCGGGCGGGATGCCGGGCCCGGTATCGTGGAAGACCAGCCGGACCAGTCCGCCCGCCACGGCCGACTCGATGTAGATGAGCTTTCGCGGCGCCTCCTCGAGCGCGTCGCGGGCATTCGTCAGGAGGTTGACGAAGACCTGCTCGAGCTGGATGGCATTGCCGACGACGACGGGATCCTCCGGGCAGAGCCCCAGGAGCACCTCGATCTGGCGGAGGCGAAGCTGCTCGCGGATGAGCGACACGGCCCGGCCCAATACCTCGTTGATCCGGACCGGCACGCGGCTGACCGGCGCGACCCGTCCGAACGTGCGCAGATGGGAGATGATCTGGTTGGCCTTGCGGACCTGCTCCACGGCGGTTCGCAGCTCGTCGAGGATGCACGTGCGGTCGGCGACCCCGAACTGCAGACGATCGATAGCATTCTCCACGAACAGTCCGATGTTGTTGAGGGGGTTGTTCAGCTCGTGCGCGATCCCGGTCGTCAACTCCCCCACCGTGGCGAGCTTGCCGGCCTGGATGAGCTGCTCCTGCTTGTCGCGCAGCTCCTGCTCGCGACACTGGACCTCCTGGGTCGTCTGCCGCAGATCGCCCATGATGTGGATCATGGCCTTGCGTCCGTTCTCGAGCCGCAGGTTGGAACGCTGGGAGTCTTTGAGGATGTGCACCAGGGCGCGCCGCGAGTTGTGCAGCCGCTCGGTCTGCCCGGCCAGCCGGCGGCGATCGCGCTCGTGATCGACGAAAACGTGCAGCATGGCCTTGCGCTGCGCGCTGAGACGTTGGGTGAGAGTGTTCACGTCCGTCAGGACGTGACGGAGGGCTCGGCGGGCGTCCTCGCCGTTCCGGACGCGCGCCTTGAGCCGCCGCACCTCCTCGAGGAGGCGAGCCTCGGCCGCCGCAAGCTTGGCGAACCGGGTCTCCGTCGTCTCCGTCGATGGCACGGGATCGGAGGCGGTCAAGGGTGCGCGAGGGGTCACGGTTGCCCCTCGGCCTTCATCTTCTCGAGCTGGGCGCGGAGCGTCTCGATCTCCTTCTCCAGGGAGATCATCTTGAGCTCGCGTCCAACGACCACCTCCTCGAACGTCTCCAGGTCGAGGATCTTCTCCTGCAGCTCGGCCTGCGATGCACGGAGATCGCGCACGACCCGCTCGTAGGCGCGCATGTCGCGCAGGATGCCGATCGCGCCGATCACCATCCCGTAGGGGTCGCGGAGCGCCGACGCGTTGAGGGTCGTCGGGATGACCTCTCCGGAGGCGCTCCGTGGATTGAGGCGCGCGTTTCGCGTCACGCCACGCTCCACCACCTCGCGCAGCGCGGCCGTGAACTCGCGCTTCTCCTCCGGGCTGATGAAGCGCGAGAGCGACTGCTCGACGACCTCGTCGGTGCGGAATCCGAGGAGGGAATACACCGCGTCGTTCGCCTGCAGGATCTTCCCTTCGAGATCGGAGACGAAGACGGGGTCCGGCGCGTTCTTGATGAGGCTCTCCGCATAGGCACGGGATCGGTCGAGCTCGCGCATGTCGCGCAGGATACCGATCGCGCCGATCACCTTGCCGTCGGCGTCGCGCAACGCGGAGGCATTGAGGCTCGTCGGGATGACCTCGCCGGAGGCCGAACGGGGGTGGAGGACGGCGTTCCGTGTCACGCCGCGCTCGACCACCTCGTCGAGCGCGGCCATGAACTCCCGGGTCTCTTCCGGGCTGATGAAGCGCGAGAGGGACTGCTCGAGGAGCTCGTCCGGACGGAGGCCGAGGAGCTCCGACACCGCGTCGTTGGCCTGCTGGATCTTCCCCTCGAGGTCCGACACGAACACGGGGTCGGGCGCGTTCTTGATGAGGTTCTCGGCATACGCGCGCGCCTTGTCGAGCTCGCGCATGTCGCGCAGGATGCCGATCGCCCCGATCACCCTGCCATGGGGACCGCGGAGGGCGGAGGCGTTCAGGGCCGTCGGAATGACCTCCCCGCGGGCGCTCCGCGGATTGAGCCGGGCGTTGCGGGTGACGCCGCGCTCCACCACTTCCCGTAGCGCGGCGGTGAATTCGCGCTTCTCCTCAGGGCTGATGAAGCGCGAGAGCGACTGCTCGAGGAGCTCGTCCGGACGGAAGCCGAGGAGCTCCGAGACCGCGTCGTTGGCCTGGAGGATGCGTCCCTCGAGATCGGACACGAACACGGGATCGGGGGCGTTGGCGATGATGGTGTTGGCGTCCAGCGAGCCGCGCGACTTTCCCGTTACCCGCCCGCTGCCAACCAGGAGTTCGGCATGCGTTGATCGCCGTCCGTCTTCTTGCTTGGCACTCGAAACACCTTGTACGCGCCGCGACGCCATCGGCGAGCGAGGTCCCCCCCTTCGAAGCTCCGAACGAGAATCATTACGGCTATGGTAACGTTTTGACGCTCCCCTACGGGGGGGAGGCCATCTCCCCGCATACGGGGAGCCATCGAAAAAACATCAGGTAACCCAAACGGGACGTTCCGGTGCGGATCTGCACCGCGGACCTCCTCGGCCTGTGGTCCTGACATCCGGACAGCGGCACGTTATTGCATTCGCATCGCGTGACGCGCCGGGGCTCACTGTGAACGATAGGAATTTGAATTGCCCGACCACGACGCCATCCCCGATGGCATGGACCCCAAATCGATACGACTCGCCAGCGCTGTTGGCGGGGAGGTCGATCACCCAATCCGGTGAAGCCGTTTCCGACATCACGACTTCATTCCAGGCTCCGGTCGAGCGGAAGAAGTGGATGAAGACATCGTACCGTCGAGCGCCAGGTACCGGCTCCCAGGCGAAGTGCACGGGAGCTGTGAGAGGAAGGGTCTCCGTGCGCCACGCGCCGCCGGCTGCGGTATCCTCGGGTTGGACGAGATAGCCGGGATTCCAGGCGACGAGGATGGCGTTCCGCTCGGTCGTAGACAGGAACAATCCCACCAATACCCCGAGCGCCGACCACATCAACCAGAGACGTGCCCACGAATGATGTCGTCGCAGCATCACGGCAGCCGCGATCGTTAAGGTCTGTGAAACGAGAGCCAGAATGACGGACGGAACTTCGAATCTCCAA
>Ga0126369_10004328_pt1 | contig 10402 bp, 10 predicted proteins | sample PanSoiMetaPlot_1_FD_109646 | JGI IMG/M metagenome (GOLD analysis project Ga0126369, IMG submission 109646) | Tropical forest soil microbial communities from Panama - MetaG Plot_1 | ecosystem: Environmental > Terrestrial > Soil > Tropical forest > Bulk soil | place: Panama | collected 2016-02-17
ATCGAAAACCATGACGAGCCGAGGGCTGCAGCCACTTTTTCGTCTGGAAAGGGACGCGCTGCAGCTGTCGCGATCCTCACACTTATGGGTGCAAAGCTGCTGCACGAAGGGCAATTCGAAGGTAGAAAAGTTAGGTTACCTGTATTTCTAGCGCGTCGCCCGGTAGAGCAGATTGAAAATGGGCTGGTGGACTTCTACGCGCGCCTGCTGAAAGCGACCAATCGCGACGTCTTTCGCAACGGTGCATGGCGCCTCTGCGAACGGAGCGGCTGGCCCGATAACCAGAGCTGCCAGAATCTACTTTCTTGGTGTTGGGTTAAGGACGATGAGCGTTACCTCATTCTCATAAACTTATGGCAAGAAGCTCTCCAAGCCCGTGTTCATGTGCCATGGGATGAGCTAAGAGGAAAGCAATGGCGCCTCAACGATGTCCTGTCAGGTGAAACCTACGAGCGAGGTGGGAGCGAAATGCGGGATGCTGGTCTGTATTTCGATTTGAAACCGTGGAAATTCCACGTGTTCCGGCTGTTTGCATTATGATGCGATGCCACGCACGACGTCCGGCAGGACCGGTATCCGACGGTCATTCGTGAAATGGTCCGGCATGAAACAACGTTACCAATCACCGCTTCACGTGGTTGCTAGTATAACCCTCTCACTTCTCTTGGACTAACAATGCCGGAGCGCGGCCGCAACGACTGCTGTGGGCCAGCACGGGAACCAAAGATCCGGCAGCTTCCGACGTGTTGTATATCAAGGCGCTGGCGGCTTGACTCTCTGTCGGTGATGCCGAAAAGAAAGCCTCCGCAGCGCGTCACTGCCTACACCATTTCCATTGCGAAGAATGCTCCGGTTCCTCTCGGCAAGGGAAATAACAATTCCCCAGCCACACGTTACTAGGGCCGGGCTTGCGAAGAATCTTATCCGGGATAGCCATCTTTCCGCAGTCGTGAAGAAAAGCGGCGCGAGCGAGAACGGCCAAATAGTCGAAGGGCAGGTAGCATGCATTCAAAACGAGGGAGCAGGCGGAGAAAGCGCGTGAGAACTATCCTGACCGTCTGCGCAAGACAGGGCATATCGCTCAGGGCGAGGTGCTCTTTTTGCACCGTTCGACGGCTTCCAGGAGATAGCCCTGCAATGTGCCCTTGTCGCGGCGAGCGATGATTTCATCGAGAGTCTTGGAGCGTGCGTTGGGATGGTCCTTGAGAATGAGCCCGTAGACTCTAAGGCTGCCATTGACACCGGCAGCTTGTATGGCGAGATCGTCCTTGGTTTTATCGGGATTTTCGATGAGGAAGGCTGCTTGCGAGAACAAAAGCTGAGTGCGTATTTCCGTCCCGTACGGCTGCTTGTCCGAAAGCTCCGTGCCAAGGATTTGTGGGCAGAAGGCAACGGTGATATCTGGAACGTCCATGACCCAGCGGAGCAGCCATTCGCGTTCACTCTTGGCCTGAGGTCCAAGGGGATTGTTCTCGAGGTCGTGAGCAAATTGCACGGCTTTGGCGCGTTCTTCGGGTGTCGAAGGACTGCGCTTTTGCCGAGCTGAGAGGCTGGTAACAGCAACTAGAAATGCAATGAGAATTAACGTGCTTCGTTTGCGCATGGATTGACTCCGGATCTCAGCGCGCCAGTCGGCTCTGGGGTGATCAAGACGTTGTCCGCCTTCGACTGATTAAACGTGGCCCTCGACACGAAGGCGGCACGTTGGGCAAACGCGTAATCGGCAAAGTGGTGTCAAATGCTGTCCAAAGGAAATGGGCCAGAGCTCCAGTTCCGCCCGAGATGTGGTCACTCTGACCCAGCTCCATCAACTTATTGTTCGCCAAAACTCCAGCCCGCCGTGAAATCAATAACATAGCTGCTGCTATCTCGCCACCGTTTTGTTATAAATCCTGACCATAGTGCGCTTTGTCGAGAATCTCGCTTTGCGCCGGCAACTCGTCATGCTGACTTTGAAGACCAGCTCCTGGCGCATACGACCAGAGCTAATGGTTATTTTCCAATTGTCGCGAGGACTCGACCGCAACCAGCTCAAAGTATCTCGGCACAATCATTTCTGTCCGCGGAAACGACGACGCCTTCACCTCAGAGATGAAGGACCGCAGTCTTTCGATGGCGGCTTGCTGTGTGACGTCGTACCTGACATTGAAGTGATCCCAGTGGTTCGGCAAAACGAGACGGGATAACCGAAGGCGCGAAGCAAGCGCTCTGTAAAGCGATAGACCTCCTGTCGTTCCGGCATTGCGCCAATTAGAGCTACATCCGGCCATAGCCCTTGCACCTCGCGTTCGATGTAGTTCAGCGATCCGAATACGATTACTTGCTTACCTGTGCCCCGCTCAGAATTAAGAGCGCGTTTAAGCTGAATAACATAGAGAGCGGTCGGCTAACGCATGCTACAAGGAGGACATTAAGGACGACGGAAATTTTCGCTACCAGCTCGGTACTCTTCAAGAGTGCAGAAACAAGAGGTTCTTCCCATAAGCGACATCAGAGAAAAGGCTAATAGTTTTGGCTCAATTATTGTAGTTCGTAGCCAGACGCTCTAGCCAGCTGGCTATGGGCGCAATTATTTTAGCACTGCCCCATTTCTAGCTTCTACAGCTTGGCTGAGTGGTCGGATTTGTTCAATCCGGCGCAGCGGTACGAATGAAGCTTCTGCCATGGGCCTCTGCGCCGTGCCACAGCAGCACAGCGAGAGACACAATCGTGACCACTTCGAACCCAGCCAGCGCCCACTGATAGCCGAAGCGTTCGCGCAACGCGAATTGCATCGAGTTCGTGGGTGAAGCAAACAGAATTCCCAGTTGATAGGCCAACCCCGGCATCAGCCCGCGCGCCGTGTCCGCAGCCAGTTCGTTCAAATGCACCGGAATCACACCCCAAGCTCCCTGTACGCCCACCTGCATGAGCGCCGGAGTTACCAGAATCGCAAACAATCCCCCGCCAAACGCCCAAAGCGGAATTACCAGCAAGCACCACGCCAGAGCCGCCATCATCCCTTTGCGACGCCCAAAGCGTTGCGAGAGTGCGCCGAAAATGACCGCGCCAACCACCGCGGCCACGCTGTACAGCATGGCAATGTCTGCGACGCGCGCCGCACTCACCTTATGAACTTCCTTCAGGAAGTCCGGATAAAGGTCTTGCGTGCCGTGCGAAAGGAACATCATGAATGTCATCAGCACCACCAGGTAGACGAAGCGCTTCCAATTGGCCGCCACCGCGCGCAGCAAATGGCCCACACTCTCCGCGCGATGTTGTTGCCATGCTTCTGATTCCGGCACCTTGGTGCGGATGTAGAGCGCCAACATCGCGGGCAGCGCGCCCAGCCAGAACATGGGTCGCCAGCCCCAAGCCGGCAGCACTGTGCGCGCCGCAATGGCGGCAAGTAAATAGCCAATCGAGTACCCGCTCTGCAAAATTCCACTGAGGATTCCGCGCCAACGAACCGGCGCGGCTTCCATCGCCAGCGACGCGCCCACACCCCACTCTCCACCCATGCCAACACCGAAAAGAGCGCGCAAAGTCAGGAACACCGTATAATTGGGCGCGAAACCGCAAGCCACCTCGATAATGGAAAAATAAATGACGTTGGCCATCAGCGGAATGCGCCTGCCAAACCGGTCAGCAAGCACGCCAAACAGCAACGCTCCAACTGGGCGAAGCGCCAAGGTAGCCGTAGTCGTGAAGATGATGGCTTTCTTGGAGACGCTGAATTCCCGCGCCAGTGCGTCGTACAAGAAAACGATCACGAAGAAGTCGAACGCATCCAGCGTCCAACCGAGGAAACCCGCGAGAACGGCATGATGCGTTCCAGCTTTTCCCACTGGCGCCGTCATTCGGCTAGACGCGCCACTCGTTGGGCTTTGGCATAAGCCGATACAATGCCACACCGCACAGCACCGACACCAGCCCCAAGACCGCTCCAGCCGTCATTCGGCCAAAACAGAATTGCCCAATCGAGAAGAGTGCCGTGTAAACGAACACGCAGCCAGTGATCCAGCTGACAAGGTTCTTGCCCAGATCCTGCGTGACTTCCTCAACCCCGCTGAGTTTTGCCACGGGCTTCCATCCAAGAATGTCGGGCCGCACCTTGCGATAGAACTTCACCAGTACATCGCCGTTTTCTGGGCCGGTAATCAACGTAACCGCGACCCACACCAGTGTGGTAATGCCGGTGGTGCACAAAGTTGTCTTGGCAAAGATCACCGGGTCAGAGCCAGAGAATGCTTGCGGCCGTCGGGCAATCGCCATCCACAAGGCGTGGCTGTGCAGCGAGAGCGTCGTAACTAACGCCGCGGCCATCGCGGAGATTTCGCTCCACGCATTCACCCGCCACCAGTACCACCGGAGCAGGTACACGCCACCAGTCCCCGCGCCAAGCTCCAGTACGATCCTCCATCCCGAACTGACAGATTGCAGTTGCATGGAAACCCACGCCGACGCAAGGACTAGGAATAATGTGGCCAGCCGCGAGGCGTTCACATAGTGCGATTCGCTGCCGTTCTTCTTCACGAATCGCCGATAAAAATCCTCCACCAGGTACGAACTGCCCCAATTGAACTGCGTGGCCAGCGTGGACATGAACGCGGCCATGAATCCGGCAAGCAAAATCCCCAACAACGCGTGAGGCGTGTGTCGCGTAGCCACCAGCATGAAGCCGCGTTCGGGCTGCGCCAGATTTGGGTACAGGACAACCGCTGCCAGCGCGGTAAGAATCCAGGGCCAAGGCCGCAACGCGTAGTGGGCCAGGTTGAACCACAACACCGACAACAAGCCGTGCCGCTCATCGCGCGCGCTGAAGATTCGCTGTGCCACGTAGCCGCCGCCACCCGGTTCCGCTCCCGGATACCAGAACGCCCACCATTGCACCGCCAGATGCACGACAAACGTGATTACGGGCAACGTCCATAACGCCTCTCCCGTAAAACCGCGCGAAAAATTCGGCAGCAGCGCGGTGATGTCACTTGCACCCGGACCTTTTGCGGCTCGCATTGCCGCTAGCTTCTCCAGCAATTGCGGCATGCCGCCGACGGCTTGCACTCCGTACCAAGCCACGGCAATGACAATGGCCATCTTCAAAACAAACTGGAACAGGTCCGTCCACAGCACGCCCCACAATCCGCCCAGCGAAACGTAAATTCCCGTGAACGGCATCAAGAAGAAAACGCAAATCGCCAGAGCTTTGGTATCGCTGATTCCCATCGACGTGCTGATAATGTTTACCATCGCCTTCGTAACCCATCCCAATATCAAGCAATTCATCAGCAGGCCCAGATATACCGCGCGAAATCCTCGCAGAAACGCGGCGGGCTTCCCGGTATAACGAAACTCAGCAAATTGCACGTCGGTAATCAGGCCGGAGCGTCGCCACAAGCGCGCGAACAAGAACACCGTCATCATTCCCGACGGCAGGAAACTCCACCAAAGCCAGTTGCCCGCGATTCCTTGCGTGTAAACCAATCCGGTTACCGCCAGAGGCGTGTCCGCCGCAAACGTCGTGGCCACCATTGACGTTCCCGCCAGCCACCAACTCACTTCGCGGCCCGAAACGAAATAGTCTTCCGTGCTCTTTCCCGATTTCCGCCGGAAATAGAGTCCCAGAACCAGCGTGATGATCAGATAGCCTGCGATCGCTGCCCAATCGAGTGCTGTCAGGTGCAAGTTTTCGCCGTCCTCGCTTCCTCAAGATTCAAAGCAAGAGCAATATCTCTCTTTTACGATCCAACGGCCGGCCGTAGTTGATCAAAAGAGTTTCTAAAACGTTTCAATAGTAGAGAAATGCACGGGATGTAGCAAACAAAAAAACCCCAGCTCACGGGTGCGATGAGCTGGGGTTCGGGGTACTCCTGAGGGGGGCCGCAGGAAAATCAATGCCTTCTAGTGCGTTGCTGCTCCTTCACACGTCGCCATCACACAAATCCGCTGAAGTTCTTCGTAGGTAAAGAACCGCTCTTCTACATCTCCAGCCCGCTCTACGTGCCCGATTCCACCCTCCTGGGAAATCCTGCTGATCTCTTGCGTTGGGATTCCCAACAGGTATGCCGCGCGAGCTTGTGTCACGTACTTCGGTATCTCCTTCTTCATGACGCCTCCCCTCATGCCCGTATCATGGCCATCTTGTCTTCTTCCACCGCCTGGATCATCGCCTTGTAAATATCGACGTCCCAGCCTTCCCCAATCCTCAAACGCACAGAGTCGCTGTTCTCCTTCAAAAGCTTTCCCCGCAGTGGCACCCGGATGTCGCCCAGAGCAACCTGCAGAACCACCGAGTGCCCCATCCAACCGTTGTATCCGATTTCCATGTAGCCCCTCAGACAAGCTATGCACCGCATGTTTCGCAGGGTAGGTTCGCTCGACCGGTGGTATGCGCCAATGGTACAGCGAGGGTACTCGTCTAGTATTTCCGTACTCCCTGCCCTTCATGCCAGTGTCCATTTTGATTTCTTCCGCGTGGGTACGTTCGTACCAAAAATTCGGGACACATGTCCCATCGCAGTCAATCCGCGAATTCTGCGAATCTCATCTTCGTGGCACGCAGGCTACGTCCGTCCTATTTCCTCGCCGAGCAGCCGCCCTTGCGGCCCGGCGTTGCGCTGGCATTGGGCGGCGGCTTCGCGCGCGGCTACGCGCACCTTGGGGTTCTGCGCGTTCTGGAGGAGAACAACATTCCTTTTTCTTGCCTCTCGGGCGCGAGTATCGGCAGCATCATCGCCGCGGCTTATGCCAGCGGGACGCCGCTTGACCACATCGTTGCGAAGTGTCGCGAGATTCGCTTTCGCGATTTCGCCCGCTGGAGGGTTTCACGGTTTGGGCTGGCGAGCAACGAACGCCTTGGAGCGCTAGTTCAGCGCTTCTTCGATAGCAAGCAATTTGAGGACCTGTTGATCCCCATAGGGATAGTGGCTACAGATCTAGGCACTGGCGATCCCGTGCTGTTCAAAGAGGGCAGCATCGCGGACGCGATCCGCGCCAGCTGCGCGTTTCCCGGGCTGTTCGAACCGGTGCAGCTTGGCACCAGGTGTCTGGCCGACGGAGGCTTAGTGGCGCCCGTGCCCACGCGTGCAGCCCGCGAACTTGGCGCTCAAATCGTAGTGGGTGTTTCGGTGGGTTTGCATGACGGCCATCGCGGCAGGCCCACCAACATCTTTCAAGTGGTCAGCCGCGCCGTCAGTGCCGCGCAGAAACATCAGCTCGAAGCCTGGGAGCGCCACGCGGACCTGGTTCTCCGCCCCGACGTGCAGTCCCTGGCCTGGGATGATTTCCACCGCATCGACGAAGCCATGGAAGCCGGCGCCGCCGCGGCAACCAGCGCCCTACCGCTGATCAAGAAACTCTTCCCTCCGAAACTCGACGACGGCTCCGAATTTGGCAAACAGGGCGAGATCCTGCTGGCAGATTCACTTCAATGACGCGCTCCACCGGCTGGCTCCTCTTGCTCATCACTGTGTTCGTCACCTGGGAGGATAGTGCGGAGAATCCGGCGGTTTTCTGTTACCGTATGAGCTGGGGCATTTATTTGAATCTGCGTTCCCGCGCGCTGTCCCCAATTCCCATTTCTGCGAGGCACCGAGCCGCTTGCTGGAATACATTCGCCACATCCTTCACACCCTCTACGATCCTGAAGGGCTCAAACAACTGATCAGCTGGGGCGGTCCCAGCCTCGTATGCGCCATCATTTTTGTGGAGACAGGCCTCTTCGTTGGGTTCTTTCTGCCTGGCGATTCCCTGCTCGTCACGGCCGGCATCTTCGCCGGGCAAAACGTAATTCCGCTGCGCTGGTTGCTTATCCCCGGCATCCTCTGCGCCATTGCCGGTGATCAGCTAGGCTACTGGATCGGACACTCGGCCGGCCCAGCCCTATACCGTCGCGAGGATTCGTTATTCTTCCGGCGTCGTCATCTCCAGAGAGCTCACGACTTCTACGAAAAATACGGGGGCCGGGCCGTAATCCTGGCTCGCTTCGTTCCCATCCTCCGCACGTTTTGCCCTCCAGTCGCAGGCGCCGCAGCGATGCGCTATTCCACCTATCTCATCTATGACATCTTCGGCGGAACCCTTTGGATCAGCAGCATGCTCGTTGGCGGGTATGTCGCCGGCTCCAGAATCCCCAATATCGGCAAATACCTTCATTACATCATCGGGACAATTATCTTTCTTTCAATTCTTCCGCCTATCATCGGATATCTGCGGTCGCGCCGCACTACGCTTGCAAGCCCAGCCCCTGGCCCTGCACGCTCTGCCCCGGAGGAACGTTGACCGATGGCCGGTTCCGGAATTCGTACCATCATCTTCGACATCGGCCGCGTGCTGGTGCGCGTCGATGTCGGCCGCGCAAAGGCTGGTCTCGCCAAGGGTCTCTCCCTATCTCCCGAGGAATTGTGGTCCGCAATCGAAAGAGACCCGCGCTGGAGTGATTGGCAGGAAGGACGCATGTCGCCGCGTGACTGGTACCTGAACCTGTCGTCGCGTCTTGGCATTGCGCTCGATTTCGAGCAGTTTGCTGCCGTCTGGAATAGCACCTTGGACCCTGAGCCGATTCTCCCCATCTCACTGTTCGAGTCCCTATCCAAGCACCATCGACTCGGCCTGCTCTCTAACACCGATCCGATCCATGTAGCCAAGCTTGAATCCACCTATGAGTTCTTTCGATTCTTCCCGGCGGCCGTAAGGACCTATTCCTGCGCCGTCGGCGCCAGCAAACCCAGCCCAATTATCTACCAAGCGGCTTTGAAGGCGTGCAAGACGCGCGCCCAGGAAGCGCTTTATATTGACGACATCCTCGCCTATGTCGAGGCGGCCCGGCGGCTGGGCATGCAGGGAATTCAGTTCCAGTCCCCCGAGCAGCTTCGGGCAGAGCTGCAGGCGCTCGGAGTCGGCCACTAGGCAGACCTAGTCGAAGTCGAAGTCGAACCAGACCTAGGAAAGTTGTGAAGGTTGTTCATCTTCGCGTAAACTTTGCAGGAACTAGTACCGTCCGCATTTCCTTTATGGATTTCTAACGGGCCTTCCCTCAATTACTTACAGCGAATACCTGATTTGAAACCTGCGGTCCCTAGCGTGCTGTCCTTATGGACAGTTTCCAGATCGCGCCGCCCATTCGAGCGGCCTAAATCGAGAGAGCCGTACCCATTTAGGGTTGAGGAGAAGGAACCGAATATGTCTGACATGTCTGAAGATTACAAAAATGTGCAAACGAACAGTTCGCCGACCTGGCATCTGCCAGCCATCGTGATTCTTGCATTGCTTGCTTTGAGCGGGCTGGGTTGGGCGTGGAACAACTCCAACAAGCTCGATGCTACCAAGCAGGCTTTCACGGATCAGATGAAGTCCATTCAAACGGGCGTTCAGCAGGATGTCGGCTCGCTGAAGGACCGCGTCGCCCAGGATGAGAAGGTCAACACCGACCTGCAGGGTGATCTTAAGGTTGTCACCAACAAGCTGAAGATTACCCAAGGGCAGCTGAAGAAGGCTCGTCAGGAAGCGGCCGATCAGATCAACCAGACATCCGATAAGATCACCGCTCTCGACACCTCTGTGCACTCTGAGCTCGCCACCAAGGCCACTTCCGATGACGTCAAGACTGTTGACACCAAGGTGACCGCAGTCAGCTCCAACCTCGATAAGACCATTTCTGATCTCAACATGGCCAAGAGCGAGCTAGGCACCTTGATCGCTCGCAACCACGATGAAATCGACCTGCTCCGCCGCAAGGGCGAACGCGATTATTTTGAGTTCACCATCGTCGGCAAGAACAAGCCTCAGAAGGTCGGAAACGTCACGGTTGAACTGAAGGGCACCAACGAAAAGAAGAACCGCGTCAACCAGATCGTGACCGTCGACGACAAGCGCTATGACGACAAGAACCGCGCCGCCAATCAACCGATGATCTTCTATCGCCCTGGCAGCCATCAGGCCGAAGAACTCGTCATCAACAAGGTCGGCAAGAACGAAATCAGCGGCTACCTGAGCGTTCCGAAGAATGTTCCGGATCAGCCCACGACCGCCGCGGTATCCAGCAAGTCTTCTGGCAACTGACCAACCTGGATAAGTAACACCTGGGAAGACGGCGGGGAATCCTTTTCCCGCCGTCTTCTTGTTTGTGTCCCCCCTCGTTCCTGCGATTCCGCTACAATTCTTGCGCGAGCCACGGAGCGTTCCCTTGCGTTCGTCCCACAAGCTTGTCTACATCGCCATCGACAATCTCGTCTCGACGTCCGGCAAGCCGCTAACGGGCTTCCAGGATTTCCTGGCTGGACTGGAAGAAGCGAATCTACCTTGCGTCTGGCTCAGCTCGCGCAATCGCCACGAGCTCGATTCCGCCATCCGCAAATTGGGACATGCCGCGCCTTTCATTGCCGAAGGAGGCTCTGGCGTATACCTCCCGGAGGACTATTTCCAT
>Ga0126369_10004329_pt1 | contig 10402 bp, 6 predicted proteins | sample PanSoiMetaPlot_1_FD_109646 | JGI IMG/M metagenome (GOLD analysis project Ga0126369, IMG submission 109646) | Tropical forest soil microbial communities from Panama - MetaG Plot_1 | ecosystem: Environmental > Terrestrial > Soil > Tropical forest > Bulk soil | place: Panama | collected 2016-02-17
AAGGGCGCACAGCAAGGCGCAGCAAAGCGTGAGAGCCAGAATCTTCATCTGGGCGACCTCCTGGATTTTGTCTACCGAGCCCCAACCGCACAGAGGAGTGCGGGCAAAGACAGACTTCCAAGGCCCGACAGCTTATGCCAAGTTTGACGCTTTGCCAAGTCACTGAAGGTGGACTGCCGTTTCGCGTACCCGGCTTGGGCTTGCTTCAGGACGGGGATGTCGGGGCTCGCGCGTCTTTCCGGAGAGGGGGTGATGAATTCATTGCCGCCGGAGCGCGGCCCGGCGCCGGCGGGCAGCGTCGGCAACCAGCCGGGGGACTTCGCGACTTTAAGCTGTTCCGACGGCGCCACGCCCAGCTTGGCTAACGCTCCGCCCGGTATTCAGGGCTCCCGGCCGCGACCTGGCGCGGTTCGTGACGAGCCGCGAACCGAAATACCAGGTTTGCGCCCAAACGAATGCCGTTCTGCGGGTGCACGACGGCAGCCGAGCTCTCAAATTCCGTTCGCAGGTAGTCGACATTAAGGCGAAATGCGAAGAGCCGGGACAGGTTGCGTTCAATCCCCGTTCCTATCGCCCAGGAAAAGCGTGACTGCCATCCCCGGTAATAAAGTGGACTCACCTGCACGGAGCCATCCACCAAGCTCAGGCCGGCCAGGGCACGAACCAGCAAACGGGTATTTTGCTTCTGTGTCACCGTAAACACCGGGCCGGCCAAAACACTCAGGACGTAGCTGCTATGGCCGGAGCCAGGGTCCCTCCCGGCGCGAACATAGCTGGAATCCAAGGTCGCGCCCCAACGCGGGACAAACTCGAGCGTCGCGCTGGTCCCAACGCCGTTCAAATTGACCGACGGACTTCCGGAAAGATTCGTGTTGACGTAGGTGTAACCGAAAGCGACGTCGCCGGGGGAGAATTCGGCCGGAGGCGCAGGGCCGCCAGGGTCATTCTGTGCCCATAACGGAGTGGCCAACAGCGACGAGAGGGTGATGAATCTTATCAAGAATCGCAAAGCACTCATTGGATCACCAGTCTTGTGGTCTCAATCGGGCTGCCCGCGTGCAACATCGGCCTCTCGGCATCGAACGTTCGATGGATCCAGGAAACAGCATTCCTGGTCCCTCGGGCGGCGCTGTAGGTCAGCGAACTTTCAGAGCAGCTGTCCCGTTCAGGCCCCTCGTGGGGGCTGTCCCCGCAGTCGTTCCGGCCGCTGCGTTTCTCGCGCAGGCGCGCCGGAGTGACGCCGGCCGGGGTTGCCCCTGACCTCCAGGTTATCCAGGGCGTGAGCCGTGTGCTCGTGCCCTTGCGGAGGTGGGCCGTGAACGGTGTGAAACCGCCATGTGCGAAATTGATGGCGGCAGGCGACGCCGGCTGTGCGGTCGCCGCTGCGCTGGTGACGGTCAAATCTGCGATTCCCACCTGCCCGTCGAACAGGGCCACGATGGTTGCCGTTCCAGGTTCGAGCCCACTGACATGTCCGTTGCTGATGGTCGCAACCGATGGCGCCGAGGAGGTCCACAGAACGAACGTCGTCAGGTCCTGGGTACTGCCATCGCCGAACGTTCCGATCGCGTGCAAAGCCAATTCAGTTTTCTGGGGTATGGTGGCGCTTGGCGGTGAAATCTGGATCGACACCAGCTGGGAAGACTCGACCAGAATCGTGGAGACTCCGCTGGCCAGTCCGAATTGTGCGGTGATGGTCGCGGTTCCTGCGGCGTGTGCGGTCACGGTGCCCCCGGTGCCAACAGTCGCCACCGTGGACGCGGATGAGCTCCAGTCGACGACATTGGTAATCACCTGGGTGCTGCCATCGCTGAACGTTCCCCTGGCAACGCAGTTCACCGAAGTGTCGGGCGTGAGCAGGGCAGCGGCCGGGGTGACGGAGATCGACGAGATCGTGGCGGAGCTGACGTACAGCGGCGCCGAGTTCGAGACCAGGTCAAAAGTGGCGGAAATGTTGGCCGTGCCCGTGCCCACCGCGGTGGCCACGCCGCTGCTTGCGACGGTGGCCACGGCATGATTGTCAGAGGTCCACTTGGAATCTACGGTAATGACCTGGGTGGTGTTGTCGCTGAACAGGCCAATCGCGGTGAAGGGCCACTTGGTCCCCGGCGCAATGGTTTTTCCCGATGGCCTGACGGTGAGGGATACGATCGTGGCGTTGGTGACCTCGAGCGTGGTGGTGGCGGTGATGGAACCAGACGTGGCGGTGATGGTCGTGGTTCCCGGAGCCACACTTCTCGCCCGGCCGGTGCCGACCATCTGGGCCACGGTGGTATCGGATGAAGTCCAAGTGACCGCTCCGGTAATGGAGCGAGTGGTTCCATTGGTGTAAGTACCAATTGCTACAAACTGCTGGCTGGTCAACACCGCGATTTTTCCGTTTGCAGGCTTGATCGTGATGGAAGACAGAACAGCAGGCTCGACCGTAACCGACGTGCTCCCGCTGACAGAGCCGGAACTGGCGGAGATCGTCAGGGAGCCTAGAGCCAGAGCCACTGCCAACCCGCCTCCGCGCATCGACAGCAGAGTGCTGCTCGAGGAGGCCCATGTGACCGAGCCCGTAATATCCTGCGTGCTTTGATCGGAAAACGTACCGGTAGCCGTGAATTGCTGGAGGGTGCCGAGGATCACGGTCGGATTCGCCGGCGTGATGGTGATCGAAACCAGAACCGCTTTGGTAACGGTGAGGGTTCCGGACCCCGTCACTCCCGAAAACTTGGCGCTGATGGTTGAAGAACCGGTCGCCTGGCTGGTAGCGAGACCAGAGCCCGAAACTCTAGCCACCCCGGCGTTGGAGGAAGCCCAGTCTGCCGAGAAAGTCAGGTCCTTGGTTGATCCATCGCTGTAGACGCCGGTGGCAGTAAATTGTTGATTCAGGCCCAGGGCGACCGAAGGCTTGACTGGAGTAACCTGGATCGATTGCAGGGATGGGGTTCGCGATGAGCTGCTAACACCCGGAGCCAAGGTGCCGCCCCCGCAAGCGCTCAATAAGCCAAGACACAATAAGACAGCTTGAGCTCGAAGCTCCTTCATGGAGTTTTTCCGGATTGTGCCCTTCCAATTCGGACCATCTCGGTGCTTCAGCGATAAGGTCGAGGATAACGGTGGCGGTGTCAGAAGCTACAGCAGGGGACCTGCCAGATCAAGACAGCCGTCTTACCCCGTAAGTGGTTGGCTGCGTCGTGGTTACCGCAGCGTGGGTTATCGATGGCAAAACACAACCGCAAAACTTTTCGCTTTATAGGCATGGCGAGGGAATTGCGTGAGCGTCAGAACTCGCCGGATCCGGCTCTGGTTGCTTTCTGCGGGACCTGTTTCCCGCCTTGCGGCCCAGTGACCCACGGCAAGAAATCTCCTCGGAATCTCGCCACTCAGGGAGATGTTGCGCCTGAAAATCTTCTACAGTGTTTCCTGTAGACTCACCCAGGAATTTCTCGCCTGATGGGTGCCACCAGCCGCAGCGAGGGCGGGATAACAGCCACAATACCGGGCTGGCCCGGCCACCCTCGCCATGCCAACAACATGGGCCGCCGCTCTGCGAAAAGAGACGGCCCACGATGCTGACGCTCCCCTTGCGAAAGCGGGCTCATGTTCCCGCGATTCGATCGGGGAAAGAACTGTAAGAAATGACAGATGCCTCGAAGTTAACCCGTCTGGGAAGCGGGGAGAACCTGAACTCCTGTCTGCGCTCAGTGGCGAAGCGAATTCGTGAGATGGGTGTACCCGGAAAACCCGCCGTGGCGCCGTGATTGGGGCCGTGCTCGGCGGGCTGTTATCCCCTCCTTAATTGTTCTTGTTCTTTCCGCAAACCCGTGCAACTACAGAACCTGTAAGTTTTGGGAGATCTTTTTCCCAGCCTGCTGAGTTAGTTCTGTTCTGGGAGGTAAACCATGAAGTCTCTTCTTAGATGTATTGCACTATTCCTGGCGGCACTGACGGCGCAGCTGACGCTGGCGCAAACTGTGGTGCGGGTGCCTCCTCCACGCCCGCCGACCCACGCCCGAGCGATCGGAAGGCCGCCGCAACCAGGTTTCGTGTGGACTGCGGGATATCATCGCTGGAATGGCAGACGATACGTATGGGTTCCGGGACGATGGGTTCGCCCGCCCCGGCGCGGCGCGGTGTGGGTGGCACCTAGATGGAACAGGCGAGGAAACGGATGGACTTTCCGCGCTGGATACTGGCGGTGATTTGCGGTTTTCAATCGGAGCGCTGGTGAACGAGGGTGCGATTGCCGCTCGACTGGGGGAGCGGAGGTAGGACGAACCCCTTTGTGGGGCGGCGATAAGATGGGTTGGCACTCGAGATCCCCGGTTTCGGGGTCATGGAGTGCAGCGCAGGATTTGTGCGCCGGACAAACCGGGGTAAAGGAGGGAGGATTTCTCCCGCGAGAGCAGGAGTGATGCGCTCGCCCCGGGTTCTTGCTTTCGACCCAAACCTGCAGTCAATATTGAACCCACGAGCTCGACCTCTTCAGCGCGTTTTTTTTTTCGCCAGCCATCGAACTGCAGGTGGATTCATTGCCTTCCGCTTTGCTGTAGTTTCTGACAGTTCATCCCGACTGTCGATCAAGCTCTAATCTCTGCACACCGACTTAGGAGCGCATCGTGGCAGCCGCAACGAACTCGCACGCAGTACCGGTCACCGTCGACAACTTCATCCGCGCCGAGACGGATTGGGCTTTCAATAACGTGGTGCAGCAGCAGGGCTGTTTCGGCAAGTTCTATCACTTTCGCGACATGGCGCCAATCAACCAACAGCCCGTCCCCCGCGTCAATCGGGACACCCTGTATTCGAGCGCCATTTTTGATCTGGATGCCGCACCGGTGACGATTACTCTGCCTGATGCCAGGAAGAGGTTCCGCTCGATGTTCGTGGTCAATGAGGACCACTACGTCGTGTCGGTCGTTTACGCCGCCGGCAGGTACACCATCAGGAGGATCAGAGCCGGGACCCGCTACGTACTGGTTGCGCTCCGCACGCTGGTGGATCCCTCGAACCCCGAGGATGTCGAGCAGGTCCACGCCCTGCAAGACGCAGTCACGGCCGAGCAGAAGAATCGCGGCTGGTTCGAGATACCCAATTGGGACCCGGAAAGCCAAAAGCAGATACGCGAGGCGCTCAAAGCGCTGGGAGCGACGCTGCCCGACCTGAGGCACGCCTTCGGAGCCAGGCGAGACGTCGATCCCGTACGTCACCTGATCGCCACCGCGGCCGCTTGGGGAGGCAATCCCGACAAAGACGCGATCTACCTGAATTTCACTCCAGCCAACAACGACGGGAAAACCATCCACACGCTTCGGGTCGGCAAGGTTCCCGTAAACGCGTTCTGGTCGATCACGGTGTACAACGCCGAAGGCTATCTCGAAGCCAATTCACTCGACCGCTACAACCTGAATAATCTCACCGCCGGGAGAAACGCGGACGGTTCCGTCACGGTTCAGTTTGGCGGCTGCGACGGTGCAGCACGCAACTGCCTGCCCATCATGCCCGGATGGAACTACACCGTGCGCCTGTATCGCCCGCGCCGCGAAATTCTAGATGGAAGCTGGAGCTTTCCGGAGGTGCAGCCCGTCGCGGCCATCAAGGCGGCCGCGTAGAGGTTGGATCGCGACCGGCGCGATCTCACTGACCGCGACCGGGGCCCAATTGGCCCGCGAAGGCCCCGACCCTCAATCCACGCAGCAAGCGGACTCCAGTCCGTCGCCGGTGCCCCAGGTTCGAGGACTCCTCGTCCGGGATGAGTGGCGGGACGTTGAACCGGTCTTCAAAACTCTTGCTGGCCGATGACCGGATCGAGGTTTTGCCTTGACGGCGGTTTGGGCATTGGCGCGGGGCATGCAGCCGCCGTCGCCCGGCGTTGCCTGACGCGAAGGTTGCAAATTCGGTACCATAGAGGCTGCACCTATCCCCAGGATTTATTTCATGCAGAGACGCGACGTGCTTCGGCTGCTGGCGAGCGGAACCGCCTGGCAGCTAACTCCCTTAAAGATGCTGGCTTTTGCGCGAACCGCGCGGGCGCTGGTGGCCGAACAACAATCTCCTCGCACTCTGAATCCCCGTCAGTACGCGACGGCGAAGACCATGGCGGAGTTGATCATCCCGCGCACCGACACTCCCGGCGCCACCGACGTGGGAGTCGCCGACTTTATCGACTTGATCCTGACGGAGTGGTGCGACGACTCTGAGCGCGAGCGCTTTCTCGTGGGATTCGCCGATGTTGACGCTCGCGCGCGCGCGCTGTTCGGCGGTGACTTCACGTCCTGCACCGCGATCGAGCAATCCCAGATTCTCATCGATCTCGGCCAGCAGATGGGCGAGGACCAGGGCCGGCGCTCGCGACGAGCGACCCGTTCTGCGCCCAGTCCCGATTTCTACCCGATGTTCCGCCGGCTCACGCTCACCGCCTATTTCACTTCCGAAGCGGGGGCGACCAAGGCGCTGAACTTCGAGATCATTCCCGATGGCTACCGCGGCTGCGATGCGGTGGGCATCAAGGAGGCGGCAAAGCAACCGTGAGCGAACCAGTCACCTATGATGCCATCGTCGTCGGCTCGGGCATGAGCGGAGGTTGGGCCGCCAAAGAGCTCACGGAAAAGGGCCTGAAGACTCTCGTGCTGGAGGCCGGCCGCCCCACCGTCCCGGAACAAGACTACGTCGAGCACGTTCCTTCGTGGGAAATGAAATTTCGCGGTATGGGCGATCGCCGCCGCCAGCTGAAAGATCAACCCATCCAGAGCACTTGCTACGCCTGCGACGAATGGTCTTCCAAGTTCTTCGTCAACGACACGGAAAACCCTTACACGACAGCCGAAGGCAAGCCCTTTCGCTGGATTCGCGGAAGACAGGTCGGCGGCCGGTCCATCATGTGGGGACGCCAGACCTATCGTTGGAGCGACCTCGATTTCGAAGCCAACCTGCGGGAAGGAATCGGCGTCGATTGGCCCCTCCGCTACGCCGACGTTGAGCCTTGGTACAGCTACGTCGAGGAGTTCGTTGGCATCTCCGGAGAAGCTCTGGGTCTTCCCCATTTGCCCGACAACGTGCTTCTGCCGCCCATGGAATTGAATTGCGCAGAAAAAGTGGTGCGCGACGCGATTGCCGCCAACTTTGGCGGAGAGCGAGTGTTGACGATCGGCCGTGTCGCCGTTCTCACCCAGGATCACAAGGGACGGGCGGCTTGCCACTACTGCGGCCCCTGCGAGCGCGGATGCATCACACGATCCTATTTCAGCAGCGTGAACGCCACCTTGCCCGCCGCGGAAAGGACCGGACGCATGACGCTGCGTCCCCATAGCGTTGCCCACAGCGTCAGCTTCGATGCCAAAACGCGAAGAGCCACGGGCGTGCGCGTGATCGACGGGCGCACCCGCGCGGCGTTGGAGTTCAAGGCGAAAGTCGTTTTCCTGTGTGCTTCGGCGTTGGAATCGGCGCGCATCCTGCTCAATTCCGCGACCCCGGAGTTCTCGAGCGGCCTCGCCAATTCCAGCGGTGAGTTGGGTCACAACGTGATGGATCACATCATGGCGGCCGGCGCCCAGGCGATCATGCCCGGCAACGAAGACCGCGTCGAGGTGGGACGTCGTCCGAACGGGATTTATATTCCGAGATTTCGTAACGTGAAGACTCGCCACGCAGCCTTCCTGCGGGGATACGGTTATGAGGGTGCGGGCTGGCGCGAAGGATGGGAGAGAGGCATCACGCAAACCGGTTTGGGCGGAGATTTCAAGAAGTCGATCAGCCGGCCCGGTCCCTGGAGGTTTTCGATCGGCGGCTTCGGCGAGTGCCTGCCCCGTCACAATAATTTCGTGGAACTCGACCCGGAAAAGAAGGATGCCTGGGGAATTCCGGTGCTCAACATGAGCTGCACGTGGGGCGAAAACGAACTCGCGATCCGCAAGGACATGCAAATCGCCGCGGCGGAAATGCTGGCCGCGGCCGGCGGCCGCAACATTGAAACGTTCGCGGGTGACGATCCTCCCGGGTTCTGCATTCACGAAATGGGTACGGCGCGCATGGGGCGGGATCCGAAGACTTCCGTGCTCAACGCCTTCAATCAGGCGCACGACGTCAAGAATCTGTTTATCACCGACGGGGCGGCGATGGCTTCCTCGTCCTGCGTCAATCCGTCGTTGACCTACATGGCGCTGACGGCCCGGGCGTGCGATTACGCGGTACGGCAAATGAAGACGGGGGACCTGTAGCTTCTGGATTCATCCGGTTTGCGCCGGCCGCACATCGGAGAAGGTCTCGCTGGTCGCATCCCAGAAAATCTTTTTGCCCGCCCAGTACGACTCCGCAGCCATCATGCAAGCGACGGAGTGCGCGAACCCGGCCTCGACCGGCGCATGGGGTTGCTGGCGCGACCGCATGCACTCGAACCAGTTGGCCATGTGACCCAGCGTAAGGTCATCGATCCCCATGGGGGGCAATCCGTTTTCCCCGGGCAGAGAGATGTATTCGGACTTTCTCTTCTCGTCGACGTTGGAATCGTCCTCGTGTGTCCCTTTTTCCTCAACCAGTTGATACCGCGGGCTACCCTCGCCGCCCAGGTTGATGAGCGTCGCCTTCTTTCCCATGTAGCGGGTAAAGCTGGGCGCATCATTGCCAAAACTGGTCGAGTAGCTGACCATGAATTGTTTGGGGTATTCGAGCAGGGTTTGAAAAGTGTCGGCATTTTCGCGCCCATCGTGCCAGGCGAACACTCCGCCGTTCGACACGGCTGAGACGGGGAAGTGGTCGTCCATGAACCAGTGGACAAGGTCGATCGCGTGGCTCATCCATTGATCGGGAATTCCGCTGGAAAACTCGCGGTACAGGCGGAACTCGAAGTAGCGTTGCGGATCGAACGGGCGCGGCGGTTTGGTCATCAGCCAGGCACTCCAGTCGGTGTCCTGCTCGCGAATCTGCTTGACCTGCGGACGTCCGCGCCAGCGAGGGCCGTGATAGTTCCAAACGATCTCCACCTTGCTGACGTCCCCGAGGGCGCCGCCCCGCACCACGGCCTGCGCGGCTTGCTGGTACGGCTCACTGCGATGTTGCGTGCCCACCTGAACGATGGTCTTGCCCTGCAAAACCGCGTCGCGCGCGGCCTTGGCTTCCGACAGGACGTTTCCCATGGGCTTTTCCACGTAAGCATCCTTGCCCGCCTCGGTGACCAACTTCAGAATCGGCGAATGCGAATGTTCCGGGGTCGAAATCAGCACTCCGTCGATGTCCTTCATGGCCAGCAGTTGTTCCACGCGCTGCACGGCGCGCGGAGCTCTTCCGTGGTACCCCGCGTTCTTGGCCGCGGCCTTTTCGCGGTTTACCGTCCACAGGTCGCAGACCGCGGCCATCTCGACGTTGTGGCTCGATTTCAATTTCGACGCAATCGCATCCAGATCTCCTCCGCGGCTGCCGTTGCCCACGTGCCCCAGGGAGATCCGATCGTTCGCGCCGGCAATGCGCGCGTAAGACAAAGCGGTGTTCGGCACCACCACGCTTCCGGCAATCGCCGCCGCGGATTTGCTGACAAAGTCGCGCCGGTTCATCTGAGGACAGTCGCTCATTGGAATGACTCCTGCAATGCGAAATTAGGCAACACAGAGGGAATAACCGGACAATTTGATTTACGCAATTTGCTCGCACCCCGGTTGAAGACAGCGTGCAAGGATTTCATCCCCGGATTCCCCAACCACCGAACCTCTACCGGCACTCGCCGGCCGCCGCCTACGTCATCTTGAGCCCGTTCGGTACCATCGGCAGGGTGCGCAGCCGAACCCCCGTGGCGTCAAAAATCGCGTTGCCGATGGCGGGAGCGATTCCGATCATCGGGCACTCGCCCGCCCCAACGGAGGGCAGGTCCTTGCGGTCGAGCAGCACGGTCTCCACCGCGGGGACGTCGCTGAATCGCGGTACGCGATATTCTGACAGCCTGCCGTTGAGGATCTTGCCGTTGTCGAATTGGATGGCTTCGAACAGCGCGCCCCCCAACCCTTGCACGTTCGAGCCCTCCAATTGATTGCGGAGCCCGTCCGGATTGACGATGGCGCCGCACTCGAAGGCCGACACCACCCGCACGATCTTTACCTCTCCCGACTTGCGATCGACGTTCACTTCGGCGAAGGTCGCGATGTTGCCGAGCTTTTCGTACCCGCCGCCCATGCCAAAACCTTGTCCCGCCGACTTGCTCCTGCCCCAGGCGAATTGCTTTGCCGCGGCTTCAAACACGGCGCGCAGCCTCTCGTTCTTGAGATTCTTCAAGCGGAATTCCAGAGGATCCATCCGCACTTCATGCGCCGCCTCGTCCATGTGAGATTCGCGCGCGAAGTGATTCGCCGTCGCCGCCAGGGCTCGATAAGAACCCTGCCGCAGGGGAGACTTCACCGCGTGAAACACGATGCGCTGGTTGGGAACCTCG
>Ga0126369_10004330_pt1 | contig 10400 bp, 9 predicted proteins | sample PanSoiMetaPlot_1_FD_109646 | JGI IMG/M metagenome (GOLD analysis project Ga0126369, IMG submission 109646) | Tropical forest soil microbial communities from Panama - MetaG Plot_1 | ecosystem: Environmental > Terrestrial > Soil > Tropical forest > Bulk soil | place: Panama | collected 2016-02-17
CCGCGCGCTGGATCTCCTCGCCGGCGGCGCGCGCCGACTCGCACGCGTTCCGCGGCATCGTCGACGCGATCGTCGTGGGCAGCGGTACCGTCCTCGCCGACGACCCGCACCTGACCGTCCGTGCTGCCGATGATCAGCTGGCGGAACACCAACCGCTGCGCGTCGTCCTCGACCGCCGGCACCGCGTGCGGCAGAGCGCCCGGGTGCGCGACAGCGCCGCGGAAACGCTGCTGCTCGATACGGCAGTGCCGCGCTTCGCGCTCAAGGCGCTGCACGATCGGGGCGTGCGGCACGTGCTGCTGGAAGGCGGCCCCACGCTTGCCGGGGCGTTCGTCGAGGCGCGCTGCGTGGACGAGGTAATCGCCTACCTTGCCCCGAAGTTGCTGGGCGCCGGGCCCTCTTCGCTGGGTGACGCGGGAATAGTCACCATCGCTGATGCCGTCACACTGGAGGTCGAAACCGTAACCCGGGTGGGCAGCGACGTGAAGATCGTGGCGCGGCCGGTCTGGTCAGAAGGGGAGTAACTGCCTTTGTTCACGGGGATCATCGAAGAACTCGGCGCGATCGTCGGGCTGGAGCCACGCGGCGATTCGGCGGTGCTGGTCGTGCGCGCTCCCACGGTCTCCGCGGACGCGCACCACGGCGCGTCGATCGCGGTCAACGGGGTGTGCCTCACCGTAGTTGGCACGGAGGGCGAGCGGCTGCACTTCGACGTCATGGCTGAAACCCTCAAGCGCTCGGTCATCGGCGTGCTGCGACCGGCAGAGCAGGTGAACCTCGAGCGGGCGGTGCGCGCCGACGGCCGCCTGGACGGGCACATCGTGCAGGGCCACGTCGACGGCACCGGGGTGCTGATCAGTCGTGCGCCGAGCGATGCCTGGGATCTCGTCCGGTTCGGCATGCCTGTCGATCTTGCCCGCTACGTCGCGGAGAAGGGCTCGATCGCCGTCGACGGGGTCTCGCTGACCGTGACCGGGGTAGGCCCGGACTGGTTCGAGGTCGGCCTGATCCCGGAGACGCTGCGGGCCACCACGCTCGGCGGGAAGCAGCCCGGCGACCCGGTAAATCTCGAGGTGGACGTCCTCGCCAAGTACGTGGCCCGGCTCATCGAGGCCCGATGAGCGCTCGCGCGAAGAGCCCCGCCGCCGCGACGCGGCCCGCGCCGGCGCGGAGCGGGTCCGCGGGTCCACCCGAGCGGAACGAGCGGTGGGGACGCGGGCCCGCCCCAGGCGGGATGTTGATATGACCGTGCGGTTGGACTCTATTGAGCAGGCGATCGCCGACATCAAGTCGGGCAAGGCGGTGATCGTCGTCGACGACGAGGACCGGGAGAACGAAGGCGATCTGATCTTCGCCGCCGAGTTGGCGACACCGGAGTTGGTGTCGTTCATGGTCCGCTACACGTCGGGCTACATCTGCGTTCCGATCATGGAAGGGGACGCCGACCGGCTGGACCTGCCGCCGATGTACCGGGTGAATCAGGATCGCCGGGGCACGGCGTACACGGTCACCGTCGACGCGCGCGAGGGAGTCTCCACAGGCATTTCCGCGACCGATCGCGCGCTGACCATGCGCTTGCTGGCCAATCCTGACGCCGGCCCGGAGGACTTCTCACGTCCCGGCCACGTCGTGCCGCTGCGAGCGAAGACCGGCGGGGTGCTACGCCGGCCCGGGCACACCGAGGCCGCGGTCGACCTTGCGGTGCTGGCCGGGTTGCAGCCGGCCGGCGTGCTGTGCGAAATGGTCTCCGAGAAGGACCCGGCCGGTATGGCGCGCGGCGACGAACTGCGGGCGTTCGCCGACGAGCATGGCCTGGCGCTGATATCGATCGCCGACCTGATCGCGTACCGGCGGCGTTTCGACAAGCTGGTCGAGCGGGTCGCCTCGGCCCGGGTACCGCTGAGGTACGGGGAGTTCACCGCGGTCGGCTATCGGGCGGCCTACGACGAGCGCGAGCACGTCGCGTTCGTGTTCGGCGATGTCGGCGACGGCGAGGACGTGCTGGTCCGGGTGCATTCCGAATGCCTGACCGGCGACGTGTTCGGCTCGCTACGGTGCGACTGCGGCCCGCAACTCGACGCGGCGCTGGCCACCGTGGCCCGCGAGGGCCGTGGCGTCGTGCTGTACATCCGCGGACACGAGGGCCGCGGCATCGGGTTGCTGCACAAGCTTCAGGCCTACCAACTCCAGGACGCCGGCGCGGACACGCTGGACGCGAACCTGCAGCTGGGCCTGCCCGCCGACGCCCGCGACTACGGAACCGGCGCGCAGATCCTCTATGACCTGGGCGTGCGCACGATGCGGCTGCTCACAAACAATCCGGCGAAGCGCGCCGGCCTGGAAGGCTACGGACTGCGCGTCGTCGGGCGGGTGCCGCTGCCCGTGAACGCCAACCCCGAGAACCTGCGGTACCTGCAGACCAAACGCGACCGGATGGGTCACGACCTGGAGTTCGAGGAGCCGACAGCATGAGCGGCGAGGGCGCGCCTGAGTTGTCTACTGTGGACGGTGCCGCCGAACTGCGGGTCGCCGTCGTGGCGGCGCAGTGGCATGCCACGGTGATGGGTGGCCTGCTCGGCGGGGCGCGGCGGGCGCTAGCGGAGTCGGGCATCCACGATGTGACCGAGGTGCGCGTGCCCGGGGCTTTCGAACTGCCCGTTGCGGCGGCCCGTCTGGCGGCTGCGGGATTCGATGCGATCATCGCGCTGGGCGTGGTCATTCGGGGCGGGACGCCGCATTTCGAGTACGTGTGCAACGCGGCCACCGACGGGCTCACGGCCGTTGCGGTGCGCACCGGCGTGCCGATCGGCTTCGGCGTGCTGACCTGCGACACCGACCAGCAGGCGCTCGACCGGGCGGGCCTTCCCGGCGCCAAGGAGGACAAGGGCTTCGAGGCCGCCGTCGCGGCGCTGCGCACCGCCGTGGTGCTTGCATCCTTCGACCTTCCGTGAGTGTCTCCGGCATCGTCCTTGCCGCCGGCGCGGGCCGACGGCTGGGCGGGCCGAAGGCAGAACTCGTGATCGCCGGCGAACGACTGCTGGACCGCGCCGTGCGGGTGTTGCACGACAGCGGCTGCGCCGAAGTGGTGGCGGTCGTTCGGCCCGATACCCGGGTCGAGGGCGCCGTCGTGGTCGTCAACTCCGACCCGGAGCGCGGCATGGGGTCTTCGCTACGGCTCGGCCTCGCTGCCGCATCGGGCGACCGGGCGGCGATCGTGCTCGTCGACACCCCTGGCATCAGCGCAGAGGCGGTGCGCCGCACGCTCGGGGTGGCGGCGCCGGTCGCCGTCGCGACCTACGGCGGTCGCCGAGGGCATCCTGTCGTCATCGTTCGTCCACTGTGGACGAACGTCGCGGCACTGGCCATTGGAGACGCAGGGGCGAGGGCGTTCCTGCGCGAGCACCCGGAGCTGATCACCGAGGTTGCCTGTCCGGGCGACCCCGCAGACATCGACACCGCCGAGGACTTGGCGCGCTTCCTGGGGGACTGACGGAGATCAGCACGTGACGAGCGTCGAGATCACGGAGAAACGGGTCACCTGGGCCGAGCTGTTCTTCGACCTGGTCTACGTCTTCGCCGTCACCGAGGTCTCGTCGCTGCTGCACGCCGACTACTCGTGGGCCGGCGTGCTGCGTGCCCTCATCGTGTTCGTGCCGATTTACTGGTCGTGGGTGGGGACGTCTGTGCTCGCCAACACCCAGGACCTCAGCGGAGCGGCGAGCCGCATCGGCATGTTCGCGGTGGCCTTGGCGGGGCTCTTCATGGCACTCGCGGTGCCGGAGGCCTATGGCGAGCGCGGCGTCCTGTTCGGCAGCGCGTACCTGGCGGCCCGTGTGGTGCTCGCGATCATGCTGTTCCGGCGCGTCCCGATCGCACTCAATCCCATAGCTGTGGGGCTGGTCGTCAGCGGTCCGCTGATCTTCGCCGGCGGCTTCGCGCACGGCACGGCACGCGAGGCGATCTGGGCGTTGGCCGCCGCAATCGACCTGTCGTCGCCGACGGTCCTGAAGTCGCGACTGCGGTCGATGCGCTTTGATCCCTCGCATCTGGCGGAACGGTTCGGGCTGCTCCTGATCATCGCGCTGGGCGAGTCCGTCGTCGCGATCGGCGGGCCGGCAGCATCGGACAAGCACCTGAGTGCCGGTGTGCTGGCCGCGGTGGCCGCGGCGTTCGTGTGCGCATGCGCGCTGTGGTGGGTGTATTTCCACTTCGCCGCGGACGCGATGCGCTATGCGATAACGACGGCGCAGGTGCAGACGCACATCGCCCGGCACGTGATGTCTTACGGGCACCTGATGTTGGTCGGATCGGTGATCTCGATCGCGGTGGGGATGCGCGAGGCGGTCGCGCATCCAGGCCAGCACCTGAATTGGGGCGTGACCGGGCTGCTGTTCGGCGGCTGCGCGCTGTACCTCGCGACCTACGGCTACACCCGCTGGGCGATGTTCCGGCTCGTCTCGACCACCCGGCTCACGGCCGCGGCCGTCATGCTTACGCTGCTGCCAGTCGCGCCGCATCTGCCCGCGCTCGGGGCGCTGACCCTCGTAGCGGCCGTACTGGTTGCGCTGAACGTCGTCGAATACGTACGGGTGCGCGGGACGTCAATCGCGCAGCGTGCGGGGGAGGCCGAAATGGCGCAGCAGGCCGGTGTCCATGAAGCGGGTGACAGCTGAGATCTCAGTGCCGGAGAGGGTCAGCACGACGAGGCCGTGCGCGTGCCAGATCGGGCTGTGCGCGTCGCGCAGGTAGGCGCCGAACGCCGGCTGGGTGTTCGCCCGGGTGGGGACGAGGCGGTAGCTGCGCGCTCCGCGGAACGGGATCGTGACGAGGAAGTGCGCCACCCGTTCAGGCCCCTGGTACTCCAACGGCAACGGCGGCATGGTCAGCCACGCGTCGTCGGTGAGCAGGGCGACGACGCGTGGCACGTCGCCGCGTTGGAACGCATCGGCGAACTCGTCGACAACCGCCCGTTCAGCCGGCGAGCCGGGCGCCGGCGCTGTGTCCGGCGGCTGCGTCGCCAGCGTGGCGCGGGCGCGCTTGAGCGCGCTGCCGACCGCGTCCTCGGTGGTCTCGAGCATGCTTGCGACCTCCGCGGTGCGATAGCCCAGCACGTCGCGCAACAGCAGCACGGCCCGCTGGCGCGGCGGCAGGTTGTGCACGGTGACCAGGAACGCCAGCCGGAGGCTCTCACGTTGCTCGAGCGCCGCCTCCGGACCTGGCGCGCCGTCGGGCAGCCGGGACAGGAGCGTGTCCGGAAACGGTTCCAGCCAGAGCGGGTCGACCACGCGAGTCGGTTCCGGAAGCGGCACTTCAGGCGTATACATGTCCGGCCGGCGATCGCGGGCACGCAGCGCGTTCAGGCAACGGTTCGTCGCGATTCGGTAGAGCCAGGTACGCAACCCGGACCGCTCCTCGAACCGGTCGAGTCCGCGCCAGGCCGCCACGAGCGTCTCCTGGAGCAGGTCCTCGGCGTCCTGGATAGTGCCGAGCATCCGGTAGCAGTGCAGCAGCAACTCGCGCCGGAACGGCTGAGTCAACTCGGCGAACGCGAGCCCGTCGCCGGACCGGGCGCGCACCAGCGCCGACTGGTTCACCATCGCATCCTCGCATCGCATCGCCCTTCCCCTACCGGTACCGACACCGGCAGCGACGGGAATCGGGCGCAGCCGGTGTCGGTACCGGCATGACTACGAATCGCACCGCGCAGCGCTGGATCCTGGCGCTGACCTCGATCGGGTCGTTCCTCGTCGTGCTGGACATGCTCGTCGTGGCGACCGCGCTGACGACCATCCATCGCGATCTCGGCGCCTCGATCGAGGATCTGGAGTGGACCGTCAATGCGTACACGCTCAGCTTCGCTGTATTTCTGATGACCGCTGCGACACTAGGCGACCGCTACGGGCGCCGCGGCACGTACGCCGCCGGGCTGGGCCTGTTCGCGGCGGCATCGGCAGCGTGCGCATTGTCGACGAACATTGGGGCGCTGGTCGCGGCCCGAGCCTTGCAAGGCGTCGGCGCTGCCGTGGTGATGCCTCTGGCGCTGAGCCTGCTGAACGCCGCGTTCCCGCCACAGCAGCGCGGGCGGGCGATGGGCGTGTACGGCAGCGTCACCGGTCTCGCGGCCGCGCTCGGGCCGGTTGTGGGTGGGGCGGTCACGCAGGGTATCGCCTGGCAGTGGATCTTCTGGATCAACGTCCCGATCGCTGTGGTGACGATTCCGCTCGTGCTGACGCGGATGCCCAGCAGCCGGGTGCCCGCCGCTCCGCTGGACCTGCCGGGCCTCGGACTCGTCACGGCGGCCGCGTTCGCGCTGGCCTGGGCGCTCGTCCGGAGCAACACGGTGGGCTGGGGCAGCGCGGAGGTCGTCACGGCTTTGGTGGCAGGGGTCGCGGCAACCGTTGCCTTCGTCGCCTGGGAGAGCGCCACGGCGACCCCGATGCTGCCGATGCGCCTGTTCTCCGTGCGCGGCTTCTCCGCCGGGAACGCCGCGATCTTCTGCCTGAACGCGTCGCTGGCCGGGGCGGTGTTCTTCACCGCGCAGTTCCTTCAGGTGGGGCTCGGTCACGACGCGCTTGCCGCGGGGCTGCGGCTGTTGCCGTGGGGCATCGCGCCGCTGCTCATAGCGCCGCGCGCCGGCGTGCTGGCCGACCGGATCGGCGAGCGTCCGCTCGTCGTTGCGGGGATGGCACTCCAAGGCGCCGGGCTGGCGTGGCTCGCTATCGTCGCGGGCCCCGGCGTCGGCTATCCGGCGCTCGCCGTGCCGATGTCCGTCGTCGGCGTCGGGTTCTCGCTCGCGCTGCCGCCGCTGACCAAAGCGGGGGTGGGCGCGGTTCCGCTGGCGGACATCGGAAAGGCGTCCGGGGCGTTTAGCACCATGCGCCAGCTCGGGGGAGCGTTCGGAGTGGCGATCCTCGCCATGGCATTCGCCGGTAACGGACGCTACTCGTCGGCGGCGGCGTTCAGCGACGGGTACACGCGGGCCATGCTGGTCGCGGCCGGCCTGGCCCTGGCCGGCGCCTTCGCGGGTGCGGCGTTGCGGCCCGGCCGGGTCACGGTGCCCGCCGCGCCAGCTCCGCAAGCGCAGCCGGGAAGATCTCGGCAGGCGGCGTGACCAGTCCGGCGCCGACCTGTCCGGTGCCTGCGACCTTGCCGGCCATGCCGGTGTTGATCTGCGGCAAGATGCCGGTGCGCACCACACGCGTTACGTCGATGCCACACGGCACACCGCGGAAATCGAGTACCGGGACCGTGTACGCGGGATGCTCGGCCAGGGTGATCTCGTACATGCGCCGGGTGGTGGCGAGCGCGTCAGCCACGGATCCGCCGACGAAGCGAACGATCGCGGGCGCTGCTGCCATGGCGAACCCGCCGAGCCCTGCCGTCTCGGTGATCGCCGAGTCGCCGATGTCGGGGTTGGCATCGTCCGGGCCGAAGCGGCCGAGGTAGAGCCCGTCCGGCACCAGCGCCGGCGCCGTGAACCACTGCCCGCCGGTGCCGGACACCTGGATGCCGAAGTCGGTGCCGTTGCGCGCCATCGCGACCACCATGGTCGATCCGGCGATGCCGCGCGCAGCGTCGAGGGTGAGCTTGCATGCCGGCATCCCCACGTTCAGGAAGAAGTGGTCGTTGCCGGCAATGAAGCGCGCCACCTCGGCAATGTCCGAGGAAGGGAAGCCAGAATCAACCATCGCCGGCATCAGTTCGCGCAGCAGCATCAGCGTCCCGGCGCGATTGCGGTTGTGCGCCTCATCGCCCATGGAAAGCATCTGCGCCACGATCGTCTTGACATCGACGGGGCCGTGCGCACGCACTGCCGCCTGCAGCATCGGCCCGAGGACATCGGCCATCCAGCGCAGCCGGGTCAGCACGTCGGGCGAGTAGGCGCCGTAGCGCAGGACCCTGCCCAGCCCCTCGTTGAGGGAGCAGTACGCCAGTGCACCGCTGGCCGGATCCTCGAGCACGAACAGCCACATCGACGCGGACACCACTCCGGCCATCGGCCCGACGGCGCGCGCGTGGTGGCACGGCGTGAGGTGGAGCCGCCCGGCGTCGAAGAGCGCGGCGGCCTGCGACGGATCGTCGACCAGGCCCTCGAACGCGGCCGCTCCGAGCAGCGCCCCCTGTAGTGGTCCGGATGTGCGCCGCCACTCGATCGGTGGGCCGGCGTGCAGGAAGTCGGTCCGGGCGAGCCCCAGCGCGTCGCCTGCCGGCATCACGTCCACGAGCAGCGCCCGCGCCTCGGTCATGCGCCGGACGGCCTCGGCGTTCGCGCCGGCACGCCGCGGGTCGGCTATGACCCGGGCCAGGTCGCCGGCGGTGCCGCTCATCGGCGGGCGCCAGTCGACGCGAGTTACGCGCGCGGCCTGCGCGTCGGCAGCATCGGCCAGCACGTCGATACCCGCCGCGATGATGTGTGGCTCAGTCATGCGCCACCAGGCCGCATGCGAACCGGGCCGCCTGCGCGTTCGAGGCGAACACGTGTGCCCCGGCGCGGCGCAGCGTGCTGGCCTGGCGCCCGAGGTCCTGCGGGTCGTCCCGGGTGCCGATCAGGCTGGCGACGACGGGTGTATGCGACGCCGCGATCAGCGGGGCGAGCTCGGCGGACGGGTCGGGTTGCGCGCCGTAACCGAGCACGACGTCCAGCAGGATCGCGGCGGCGCCCGAGTCCTCCGTCGCGCCGGCGAGACGTTCCAGGCGAAGAGACCCGTCGATCATCGGATGCGGGCGCCCGGCGGTCAGCGCGTCATCGCCGAAGTCGATCATCTCGTGGGGCACGCGGAGTTCCTGGGCGATCAGCGCCGCCTCGTCGCGCAGCGTGCCGCCCGCGAACAGCCCGCGCAGCACGCCCGGACGCGGGTCGGCGGCGCGCCCCGGCCAGGCCGGCCAGCGCGGCACCGGGTGGCCGAGCGCGGAAAGGACGTCCTCGGCGGCGGCGCTCAGATCCGTCTCGCCGACGAACGCGAACCGTACCGGGGTGGACGTCGTCGCGTTCCGGATCCGCCGCGCGACCTGCGCGTCGGGCAGCTTGGACATGACGACGATCAGCTCAGTGGCCGGGTCGGCGTCGAGCCGCCGGAGCGCGGCCAGCGTCGAGCGCCCGCCGACCGCCGCCGAGAGGTCACGCCCGCCGACTCCGAGCGCCGCGCTGACGCCGACGCCGGCGGAATCCAGCAGGCACAGCAGCTGCTGGCATCCCGTTCCGGACGCAGCCACGACGCCGACCGGCCCTGGTTGCACCGCGTTCGCGAAGCCGAGCCCGACGCCGCCGACCACGGCGGTGCCGCAGTCCGGGCCCATGACCAGGCGGCCCAGCTCGGCGGCCACCCGCTTCAGCACGACCTCGTGCGCGATCGGCACGTTGTCCGAGAAGATCATCACGTCGCAGCCGGCGTCGAGCGCGTCCATCGCCTCCGTGAACGCGTGCTGTCCGGGCACGGATATCAGGGCAAGTCCGGCCCCGTCGCGTGCCGCTGCGCCCACGGTGCGCGGTGCGGGCTCCTCGGCGCCCATCCGGGTCGTCGCAGGTTGCGGAGCGAGTGCCTGCTCGGCAGCAGCGAGGGCTGCGCGTAGTCCTGCCTCGTCGGCCACCCGCAGCGCCAGCAGCAGCGCGTCCGGGGAGGCGCCGTCCGGCGCGGCGAATCCCATGCCGCGGGCCAGCTCGACGTTCAGCGGCGTCGCCATGGCGACGAGGGCGGCGTCCACGCCGTCGGCGCGTTGCAGCAGCTGGCTCACCTGCATGAGCGTCACGGAGTCTGCATACGCTCCGGCGCGGAGCTCGACGTGATCGATCACCGGCTCACGCCGCAAGCGCCGCGGCGATGACCCCGGACGCGAGCGCCGCACCGGAGGTGTGGCCGACGGCGAACAGCTCGGCGAGCGCGGGGTCCAGCGGACGGCCTCCTGCCAGTGCGTCCAACAGCCCGCCCACCTGGGGGATCGCCTCGCCGACCGCCGCGTGCCGTAGCAGCGCTGCGGACAGTGTGGTGGTCCGTGCGGCCGCCTCGCTGTCAACCAGCGCGCGCACGTCGTCCGCCGCGATGCCGTAGGCGGCGGCACCGGCGAGGTAGCCCGCCAGCACGTCGTCGCCTTGCGGTGTGAGGCCAGGACCGCGGCCGAGCAGCTGGCGCGGGCTGGTCACATCGCCGGGGTCGACCGCGGCCTGCGCGGCTCGCACACGCGTCCGCAGCGGCGCCGGGCGGCGCCCCACCGATGTCGACACGAGGCGCCCCGGCCGGATCGTGACCCGGCCGAAGCGCAGCGCGCCGCCACCCACGACGACGTCACCGGGCAGGTCCAGATTCGCGGCCGGCACGGTCAGCCCGCAGGGCAGGCGCACGGCGTCGCGCCCCAGCACGGCGATCAGCCCGAACGCGTGTGGCACTGCGACGTAGACGGCCGAC
>Ga0126369_10004331_pt1 | contig 10400 bp, 8 predicted proteins | sample PanSoiMetaPlot_1_FD_109646 | JGI IMG/M metagenome (GOLD analysis project Ga0126369, IMG submission 109646) | Tropical forest soil microbial communities from Panama - MetaG Plot_1 | ecosystem: Environmental > Terrestrial > Soil > Tropical forest > Bulk soil | place: Panama | collected 2016-02-17
CCCGTCCGCTACACCGCCCTGGCAGGCGAGGCGACACACGCAGTCGAGGTCGTGCCCCTCGGCGGCGGCCGCTTCCGCATCTCGATCGATGGCCGCACCCGCGAGGTGGACAGCCGCCCGACCAGCACCGGCACGTTCTCCCTCCTGATCGACAACGCCACCGCCGAGGTGAGCGTGGTCGCGCGCGGCGAGGAGTTCGCGGTCGCGGTTGAGGGGCGCACGCACCGGCTCCGTTTGCTCGACGAGTGGGCGCTCCGTCAGCGGAAGCGCAGCGGGGCGGGCGAGGGGGAGCGGGAGGTCCGGGCGGTCATGCCCGGCAAGGTGGTCGCCATCCTTGCCGAGGTGGGCGCAACCGTCGAGCGCGGCCAAGGGCTCCTCGTCATCGAGGCCATGAAGATGGAGAACGAGATCGCCGCCCCCCGGGCGGGCACCCTCAAGGAGCTTCGCGTCGCCCCGGGGCAGGCGGTCGAGGCAGGTGAGATCCTCGCGATAGTCGACTGACGGTGTAGACTGGCCACCATGGCGGTACGCAAGACGGACAGCCTCCCTGGCCCCTCGGGGCGAACCCGGGAGCCGAGAACCGGCGGCCCTGCCGAACGGCGGCCCGAGTTCCGCACCACCTCTGACATCGTCCTGAAACGTCTCTATAAACCCGACGACACGGCCGACCTCGACTACGAGCGGCAGCTGGGCGAGCCAGGCGAGTATCCCTTCACGCGGGGCGTTCAGCCCACCATGTACCGGGGCCGCCTCTGGACCATGCGCCAGTACGCCGGCTTCGGCACGGCCGAGGAGTCGAACCGCCGGTACCGCTACCTCCTCGACCACGGCACCACCGGGCTCTCGGTCGCCTTCGACCTGCCGACGCAGATGGGGCGCGACTCGGATCACCCGCTGGCAGCGGGGGAGGTCGGCCGAGTGGGCGTCGCGATCGCCTCGCTCGAGGACATGGAGACCATGCTCTCGGGGATCCCGCTCGATCGCGTCACCACCTCGATGACCATCAACGCCACCGGGGCGATCCTCCTCTGCCTCTACCTGGCGGTGGCCGAGAAGCAGGGGGTCCCCTGGAGCAAGGTCGGGGGCACGACGCAGAACGACGTCCTCAAGGAGTACGCGGCGCGCGGCACCTACATCTACCCGCCCGCCGCCTCCCTCCGCATCGTCACCGACGTGTTCGCCTTCTGTACCGAGCACGTCCCCAGCTGGAACACGATCTCGATCAGCGGCTACCACATGCGCGAGGCCGGATGCACGGCCGCCCAGGAGCTCGGCTTCACGCTCGCCAACGGCATCGCCTACGTCGACGCGGCGGTGAAGCGCGGCCTCGACGTCGACCAGTTCGGCGCCCGCCTGTCGTTCTTCTTCAACGTCCACAACGACTTCCTCGAGGAGATCGCGAAGTTCCGCGCGGCGCGCCGGATGTGGGCCAGCATCATGCGTGAGCGCTTCGGATCGCGCGAGCCGCGCGCGCAGATGCTTCGCTTCCACGCCCAGACGGCGGGCTCGAGCCTCACGGCACAGCAGCCCGACAACAACATCGTACGAACGGCCGTCCAGGCCCTGGCCGCGGTGCTGGGCGGGTGCCAGTCGCTGCACACCAACGCCAAGGACGAGGCCCTGGCGCTCCCCACCGAGGAATCGGCACGCCTCGCGCTCCGTACCCAGCAGGTGATCGGCCACGAGTCGGGCGTCACCGACATCATCGATCCGCTCGGCGGCTCGTACGCGATCGAGGCCCTCACCAACGAGCTCGAGCGCCGGGCCCGGGAGTACCTCGCCCGCATCGACGCCATGGGCGGCGCCGTCGCCGCCATCGAGAACGGCTTCATGCAGCGGGAGATCCAGGCGGCAGCCTACCGCTACCAGCAGGAGATAGAACGAAAAGAACGCATCATCGTGGGGGTGAACGAGTTCACCAGCACGGCCGCCGAGGTGCCGCCCACCCTCCTGCGCATCGATCCCGCGCTCGAGGAGCGGCAGAAGACGCGGCTCCGGGCGCTCCGCGCCCGGCGCGACGCGGGGCGCATCAAGACGGCACTCGCCCGGGTGGAGGCGATCGCGCGGGGGACCGACAACCTCATCCCCGCCATCCTCGACGCCGTCCGTGCCTACGCGACCCTCGGCGAGATCTCCGATGCCATGCGAGGGGTTTTCGGCGAGCACCGACCCAGCGTCAGCTTGTAGGCCTGGCACGATCATGTTAGGGGACGCACACTCCGGGCGATGAGCATCGCGTACGTTCCGAAGAAGCTCCACCTCACCAAGGGTGTCGGGAAGCACCGCGAGAAGCTCTCGAGCTTCGAGATGGCGCTCCGCAGCGCGGGCATCGCTGCGTACAATCTCGTGCGGGTGTCGTCGATCTTCCCGCCCCATTGCAAGCTGATCAGCCCGCAGGAGGGCTCCAAGCTCCTCCGCCCGGGGCAGGTCGTGCACGTGGTGATGAGCGAGAACGCGACCAACGAGCCCCATCGCCTGGTCGCCGCCTCGGTGGGAGTGGCGATTCCGAAAGACCGCTCGCAGTATGGCTATCTGGCCGAGCATCACAGCTTCGGGCAGACGGACAACAAGGCGGGCGACTACGCCGAGGACCTGGCGGCGTCCATGCTGGCGACCATCCTGGGGATCGATTTCGATCCCAACACCAGCTACGACGAGCGCAAGGACATCTGGCGGATGAGCGACAAGATCGTCATCACCCGCAACATCACGCAGTCGGCGATCGGCGACCGCGACGGGCTCTGGACGTCGGTGGTGGCGGCCGCCGTCTTCGTCGAGTGAGCGCCTCCGGCTCCTGATCCGCCCGCCGATCGTCGAAACCGTGTCACGTGAGCAGGACAGCGCGCTCGACGCGCGCCTCATGGCCGCCGTCGAGCGGCGGGCCGCTCCGGTCGAGTCGACCGACCTGCTGCGCGCCGCCCGGATCTCCCGGGAAGAACGCGAGCACGCCCGGGAGCGCCTTCTCGCGCTCGAGGCGCTCGGCCACCTAGTGCGCACCAAGGGCGAGCGACTGGCCCTTCCCGCCCGGCTCGACCTGGTGGCCGGCCGCCTCGAGGTGAACCCCGCCGGATTCGGCTTCTGTGTCCGCGACGATCGCGAGGCGGAGGACGTGCACGTCCCGGCCGCCGCGGTGCGCCCTGCCATGCACGGCGATCGCGTGCTGGTGCGGCTCGAGAAGTTCCGCCGCCGGGGGCGGAACGAGGGTCGGGTGGTGAAGGTCCTGGCGCGGGGTCAGAGCCGGATCGTCGGCATCTTCCGGCAGGGCAGGACGGCCGCCGTGATCGTACCCCAGGAGCAGCGCATCACCGTCCCCATCCTGGTGGCGCGCGGCGCGGAGGCCGGAGCGCGGGATGGCGACATGGTGGTCGCCGAGCTGACGCGCTACCCGGGTCTCGCCTCGGAGGCCGAGGCGCGGATCGGCACCGTGCTCGGGCCGGCCACCGATCCACGGGTCGAAACCGAGGCCGTCATCCACGCCCACGGGCTGCCGCTCGCCTTTCCTGCCGAGGTCGAGGCCGCCGGCCGCCGGGTCCCCACCAGCGTGCCGGCCGCGTCCACCACCGACCGGCTCGACCTCCGCGCACTGCCGCTGGTCACCATCGACGGCGAGACCGCACGCGACTTCGACGATGCGGTATATGCCGAATCGACCGGGCGGGGATTTCGTCTCATCGTGGCGGTCGCCGACGTGGCGTACTACGTGCCGGCCGGGAGCGCGCTCGATCTGGAGGCGCGGGCACGCGGGACGAGCGTCTACTTTCCCGACCGGGTCATCCCGATGCTGCCCGAGCCACTGTCGAACGGCATCTGCAGCCTGAACCCGGGCGAGGACCGTCTCGCGAAGGTGGTGGAGCTCGATTTCGACCCCCGCGGCGCGCTCCGCACGGCGGCCTTCCACGACGCGGTGATGCGGAGCGCAGCGCGGCTCACCTACACTCAGGTGCGCCAGGCGCTGGTCGACCGCGACGCCAGCGTGCGCCACGAGCTCGCCCCCCTTCTCGGCTCCCTGGAGCCTGCCGAGACGCTGGCACGGCTCCTGATGGCTCGCCGCCGCAAGCGCGGCGCGATCGACTTCGATCTGCCCGAGGCGGAGGTCGTCCTCGACCTCCGCGGCCGCCCGGCGGACATCGTGCGGGCCGAGCGGTCGATCGCGCACCAGATGATCGAGGAGTTCATGCTGGCCGCCAACGAGGCGGTGGCACGCGAGCTGGTACGGCGAAAGCTCCCGCTCCTCCACCGCGTTCACGAGCCGCCGCCCCCAGAACGGATCGACGACCTGGCACGCTTCCTCGAGGGCTTCGGGCTGCGCTTGCAACGGGACGGGAGCGGCACCACACCCCGGGCGGTCGCCGCCGTCCTCGAACACGCCGAAGGCCGTCCCGAGGCGCGCCTCGTCCACACCGTCCTCCTCCGCTCCATGCAGCAGGCGCGCTACGACACCCTGCCCCTCGGCCACTTCGGACTCGCGACCGATTGCTACACGCACTTCACGTCGCCCATCCGGCGCTATCCCGATCTCGTCATCCACCGCCTGCTCGACGTGGCCCTGCGTGGCGCAGGCCGGGTGCCCCCCGACCTCGCCGACATCGCCGCAGAGGCCTCGGGCCGCGAGCGGATCGCGCTGGAAGCCGAGCGCGAGATCGTGCAGCTGAAGAAGATCCAGTTCATGCAGGACAGGGTGGGGCAGACCTATTCGGGCTTCGTCTCCGGAACGACCAACTTCGGCCTCTTCGTCGAGCTCGTTGACGTTTTCGTCGAGGGCCTGCTGCACGTGAGCACGCTGGGCGACGATTTCTACCAGCACGATGAGCGGGCACACTGCCTGCGCGGCCAGAGGACCCGACGGACGTTCCGCCTCGGGGACCCGATCCGGGTCACGGTGGCGGGCGTCTCGGTCGAGCGGCGGCAGATCGACTTCGTGCTGGCGGATCAGGAGATGGGCTCCCGCCGGCCCCCCCGGAGGAGAGGCGGATGGCGACGACAGCAGCGCTCCTGATCCTTGCGCTCCTCGTACCCGCCGTCCCCGCGGCGGCGCGCGGCGCCGAGACCGATCCGGCACGGCGGAACATGGTGGTCGAGGCGGTCGAGAAGGCGAGTCCCGCCGTGGTCAACATTTCCACCGAGGAGGTGGTCGAGCAACGCGGCTCGCCCTTCCCCTACCCGTCGGACCCCTTCTTCGACGAGTTCTTCCGCGACTTCACCGACCCGCGTCCACGCCGCTTCACCCGCACGAGCCTCGGCTCGGGGGTGGTGGTGGCTTCGGACGGCACCATTCTCACCAACGAGCACGTCGTCCTGCGCGCGAGCCGCATCCACGTGACGCTTGCCGACGAGCGCGAGTTCGACGCCAAGCTGGTGGGCGCCGACGCCGACTCGGACCTCGCGGTCCTCCGCGTCACCGCGGGCAAGGCATTGCCGAGCGTCACGCTCGGTAGCTCCGCCGATCTCATGATCGGCGAGACGGTGATCGCGATCGGCAACCCGTTCGGCCTCTCGCACACGGTGACGACGGGGGTGGTGAGCGCCCTCGGCCGCTCGCTGCGCAGCGAGGAGCGTACCTACGCCGACTTCATCCAGACCGACGCCTCGATCAACCCCGGCAACTCGGGCGGCCCCCTGCTCGATATCCGCGGTGAGGTGATCGGCATCAATACCGCCATCTACGGGAAGGCGCAGGGCATCGGCTTCGCCATCCCGGTCGACCGCGCCCGTCGGGTGATGCACGACCTCGTCTCCTACGGCGAGGTGCGGCGCCCGTGGCTCGGGCTCGTGGTGCAGGACCTGAACCCGGAGCTGGCCCAGCACTTCGGCACGACCAAGGGCGTGGTGGTGGCCGAGATCGCGGCGGACAGCCCCGCCACCTCGGCAGGTGTCGAGCGCGGCGACGTGATCGTCCGCGTCGACGGGCACGACGTCCATTCGCGCGAGGAGTTCGACCAGCGCATCGACGCCCACGGCGAGGGAGAGCGCGCGACGCTCACCATCCGACGTGACGGTCGCGAGGAGGACCACGAGGTCAGGCTCACCCCCTTCCCCGCCGCCCATGCCGACGACCTCGCCTGGAGCCTGCTCGGCCTCGCCGTCACCGAGAAGAGCGACGTCCTGGAAGTCCGTCGCGTGCGACCCGGGAGTCCCGCCGCCCGCATCGGCGTGCAGACCGGGGACCGCCTCCTCGGCCTGGGGGGCACCGCGACTCATTCCGTCGCGGAGTTCCGCCGCAAGGTCATCGAGATCCGCGGCGCCCGCGAGGTGCTCCTGTCCGTCGGCCGCGGTCCCTACCAGTACAACGTCAACGTGCCGCTGGTACGGGGATAGTCCGCGCGGCGAAGGGAGACGGCGCCGACGAAAGGGGGGCGGCGTGCGTCCAGAGGACCGTCAAGCGGGGCTCGTCCGTGTCATGCTGGCGAACCGGGCAGGTTGGCGACGGCCACCTCGGGTGTCGCACCGGGCGGTGTCGTCTTGAACTCGACCAGGATCTCGCGGAACGGCGCGTCCGTCCGGTTGATCGCGCGCTCGGTGTCCCCGGGTGGAACGAAGAGGACGCTCCCCGGCTGCACGGGGATCTGGAGATCGCCCTTGTCGACGAGCGTTGCATCGATCCGCGTGCCTTCGAGCACACAGATCAGGTATGGCCGCTCGTGGCGGTGCAGCGCCGAGCTCTCACCCGGCGCGAGCGTCATCTCCCACACCTTGACCCAGGCGTTCTCGAACAGCACTCGCGTTGCGACGTCACCGAGGGGCTCGGACATGGTTCGGCTCCTCCTCTCGCGACGTGGATAGCAGGCGGGCGCTGCGCTCGTCGATGGGTTGCGAGTGGATACGAGCGCCGGAAGGGGATCGCGCCGGCCCGCTTGGAGGGATTTTCTGCCTACGCTACCCTCCGCCTCTCGATTCCCGCTGTCCCGGAGGAGCGATCCAATGGCATCGGCGATGGTGCTGACCGAAGACGAGGCCCTCGAGCTGCTGACGTTTCTCATCACGGCCGCGCGCACCCAGCTCGACGAGGCGGCGGAATACGGTCCGCTGCGCCTGCTCACGGCGGCGGGGCGGCTTGCCGACTTCATGGTCGCGCGCGCGTCGCCAGCCACGAGAGAATTCCTGGCGGGGCCGCTCAAGGCGCTGCCCGAGGCCGCGCTGCGCTCGGTCGACCCGACCAAGTATTCTGCCCAGCTCGACACCGTTTGCCGCGCCCTGGGCGATCACCTCGTCGGCCATTTTGGTGGCGACCGGAAGGTGCCGTGACGAACGCCGTGCTGGAGGCGATCCGCACACGCCGGGTGGTGCGGGCGCTGACCGACGCGCCCATCGATCGCGCACAGGTCGAGGAGGTGCTGAAGGCGGCGCGGTGGGCGCCGAGTGGGGGCAACCGGCGCCTCCACCGCTTCGTGGCGGTGCAGGATCCCGTGACACTACGGCTGCTCCGGATGGTCTCGCCGGGGATGTTCCAGCGACCTCGGGCCGTGATCGTGATCTGCATCGACGGGGCGCGCGCCCGCTCCTTCGGCATGGCGCCGACCGCCCGGGGGCTCTACGTCGACGTGGGCACAGCGGCCCAGACCATGTTGCTGGCCGCGCACTCGCTGGGCCTGGGCACCGGCCTCGTCACGTCGTTCAGCCGCGCGGCCGTTGCGGCAGTGCTCAATCTCCCCGACGGGTTTAGCCCGGAGATGTTCATCTGCCTCGGCATCGCCGCCGCCCAGCAGCCGCCGGCCATCCGCCCCCGCACCCCCGTGACGTGGCAGAGCCTGAGCCACTGGGAGCGCTTCCCCTAAAAGTCCCGGGGGAAACTAGCGCGACGGGGTCGACAGCTTCTCGCAGGCGTCGGGGGCGATCGTCTCGAGCGTCCCGAAGCGCGCCGCGAGCGGCTCGCGGATCTCGCTCGCCTTCCCCACCACCACCACCGCGACCTGCTCCGGATCGGGCATGTGCTCGCGCGACACCCGCTCGACATCGGCCGCGGTGACCTCGGCGACGCGGCTCCGGTACGTCGCGAGCTCGTCCTGGGGGAGACCGTAAAACTCGATCTCGGCGAGCCGCCCGGCGAGCGCGTCGGGACTCTCGAACCGCAGGGGAAACTGGCCGCGGAGGAATTTCTTCGCCTTGTCGAGCGCGGCGGGCGCCGGAGGTGTGCTGCGGAACTTCCCCTCGACCTCGAGGGCGAGCTGCAGGGTCTCGACCGTCGTGGGGCTCTTGGTGAACGTCCCGACCCGGAAGTCGCCGCTCTGCAGGCGCGCGACGAAGCCGCTCCAGGCCGAGTAGGTGAGGCTTCGCTTGATGCGCAGCTCCTCGATCAGCTGCGAGGTGAACCCGCCGCCCAGGATGGTGTTTGCCACCGTGGCCGGGAGGTAGTCCGGGTGGCTGCGGGGGATCGCGATGCTGCCGAACCGAATTTGCGTCTGGGTGGAGTCGGGCTTGTCGACCAGGAGAACCCGCCGGGCTGTCACCGGCGCGGGGGCGCCGGCCCGGACCGCGACGGCATCCGCCCGCGGCCGCCACGCGCCAAAGGCCTCGCGCAGCCGGATGAGGGCGTCCGCGGTACTCACGTCGCCCACCAGGACGAGGATCGTGTCGTTCGGGCGATACCAGCGCTCGTAAAAGTCGCGCACGTCACCCCGGCTGAGGCCGGGAACGGTCGAGCGGAAACCTTCGACCGGCCGCCCGTACGGATAGGCACCGTAGAGGAAGGCGGCGAAGCACTTCTCGGCAACGGCGCTCGGGTCGTCCAGCGCGGCGACGATTCCGGCCGCCTGCTCCTCGCGCGCGCGCCGCACCTCGTCGCGCGCAAAGGTGGGGTCGAGGAGGAGCAGCCGGAGCAGGTCGAGGCCCGCGGTGAAGTCCTTGGCCAGGAACTCGCCGGTGACGATCGAGGCCTCGGTGCCGGCCGTGGCGCCGAGGCGACCGCCGAGCGCATCGACCGCACGCGCCAGCGCCTCGGCCGACAGCGACCCCGCCCCGCGATGGAGCGTGTCGGCGGTCAGCGCGGCGAGTCCGGCCTTGCCGGGCGGATCCTGGGCCGCGCCGGCGCCCACCATGACGTAGAACTCGACCAGCGGCAGCTCGTGATACTCCGAGACCACCAGGCGGAGCCCGTTGTCGAGGGTCGCCCGCCGGACCTGCGGGACCTCGTCCGCAACGGCGGGGCGCAGCGCGAGCAGCAGGACGGCCGCGGCGAAGAGCGTCTTCACCGGACGGCTCCCATGCCCGGCGGGCGCTCGCCCGCTGGCCGTCCCGTCGGCACGGGGACCAGGACGATGACCGTGCGCTGGGTCGGCACGAGGAGCTTGGCGGCGACGCGGCGCACGTCGTCGATGGTGACCGCTTCCCACTCCGCTTCGAGGTGGAGGATGGCGCGGTAGTCCCCGAACACCGTCTGGAAGAAGCCGAGCTGATTCGCCTTGCCGTTCACCGTCTTCAACCCGCGCACGAGCTCGGCGCGGAGCTGGTTCTTGGCCGTCGACAGCTCCTCGGCCGAGATGGGCTCGGTCGCGAGGCGGGTCATCACCGCGTCGATCCGGTGCTCGAGCTCGGCCGCGGTCTTCCCCGGCCGCGCCTGTGCGTAGATCCACATGAGGTCGGCGTCGATTCCCCAGACGCTGTCCGCCTCGATCGCGGTCGCGAGCTCGTGCTCGCGGATGAGGTCCTGATGCAGGCGCGCGCTCTCACCCCCGTCCAGCACCCGCTCGATCACGTCGAGCACGGGCCGTTCGGCATCGAGCGCCCGGAGCCCGTGGTACCCGATCAGGACGGCGGGCAGCTCGGCGTTCTTCCGCACCTCGGCGCGGCGTTCACCGTCCTGCGGCGGCTCGCTGGCGTCGACGGGCGGCGGGGGCTTCTGCCGCGGGATCGCCCCGAAGTACCGCTCGACCAGCGCGAAGGCAGCCGCCGGCTCGACGTCGCCCGCCAGCACGAGCGTGGCATTGTTGGGCGCGTAGCAGGTCGCGAAGTACGCGCGGGCGTCCTCCAGCGTGATGCGGTCGAGATCGGACATGAAGCCGATCGTGTTCCAGCGCCGCGGGCTCTGCACGAAGGCCTGCAGGTAGAGCGCCTCGTCCATCACCCCGGAGACCTCGTTGTCGATGCGGAGCCGCCGCTCCTCCTTCACGATACCCCGCTCCTGCTCCAGGTTCTGCGGCGTGATCGCGAGGTGCGCCATGCGGTCGCTCTCGAGGTCGAGGACGACCGGGAGCGCCTCGCGGGGGAAGTTGTTGAGGTAGGCGGTGAGGTCGCGGCTCGTGTAGCCGTTGGTCGACCCGCCATTGCCCTCGATCATGTCGTCGAAGACGCCGGGCCCGAACTTCTTCCCCCCGTTGAACATCATGTGTTCGAAGAGATGTGCGATGCCGGTCGCCCCCCGACGCTCGTTGCGCGAGCCGCAGTGGTAGAAGACGTACGAGGAGACG
>Ga0126369_10004332_pt1 | contig 10400 bp, 10 predicted proteins | sample PanSoiMetaPlot_1_FD_109646 | JGI IMG/M metagenome (GOLD analysis project Ga0126369, IMG submission 109646) | Tropical forest soil microbial communities from Panama - MetaG Plot_1 | ecosystem: Environmental > Terrestrial > Soil > Tropical forest > Bulk soil | place: Panama | collected 2016-02-17
AAGACGTAAAGTTGAAACCAGAAGGGCTTCTTTATGGCTGCAGCGACGTCTTCGATCGTGCAGATCGACATCGTGGAGAGCGTGTAGATGCTGCCGGCGGCTTCCGCCGCCTTCGCCGCCAGGATCTCGCCGTTGCCGTGGACGAGCCCGGTCAACCCCGTCGGTGCGATGGCGAGAGGCATTGCAAGCTTCTCGCCGAGCAATTCGGTTTGCATCGTCCGCTTCGACGTGTCGATCAGGACGCGCTGGCGAAATCGAATCGAGGCGAGCTCGCTGCGGTTGGCGTTGAGCGTGATCTCGTCGTAGGCGCCGCTGTCGACGTAGTCGAAGATCGCGCGCGGGATCCTCTTACGCGCGATGCGGCGCAAATCCTCGATATTGGTGATCTCGGTCACGGCTGTGATTTCGGCACGACGAGGTGGCGCGGCCGGAATTGTCCAGTCTTGCGAAAGCGCCAGAGATAGGTCGGAACGATAGCGCCGATTGACGTTGGCCTGATGCCGAGGCCCTCGAGCGTGCGGTGCTCGCGCTTGGCCTGATCGGAGACGACGTTGTCGCGCTTGAGCAGCGTGACTTGATCGGGCGTTAGCGGTGCGTTGGGCAGGAACTGCAGGAATAGCGCCTGAATGCGCGCGATCCAGAACGGAATCCGCACCAGCAGCCGGCGGCGCTCGATCGTCGCGAGAATGTACTGCAGCAATTGCTTGAAAGTGAAAATCTCAGGACCGCCAAGCTCGTAGACCGCACCCGGCTTGGTCTTGCCCTCGACCGCGGCGGCAATCGCTTCAGCCACGTCGCCCACGAACACCGGTTGGAATTTTGTCTTTCCGCCGCCAATCAACGGCAGTGCCGGCAGCATGCGGGCCAAGGCGGCAAAGCGATTGAAGAAATTGTCTTCCGGACCGAACACAATCGACGGCCGGAATATGACCGCCGAAGGCACCCCGGCCAGCACGGCCTTGTCCGCGCGCCCCTTGGTTCGCGCATAGCCCGACCAGGACTTTTCATTCGCGGGCATTGCGGACATGTGGATGAGGCGCGCACCTTGCGCCGCTGCGGCGCGGACGATGGCTTCGGTCCCCGCGACATGCACGGACTTGAAGCGCTGCCGGCCGCGCTGGGACAGGATGCCGACGAGATTGATGACAATGTTGGAATCGCGCACGGCGGCGGCAACGGAGTCGGGGTAGCGTACATTCGCCTGGACAGCATGGATCTGTCCGACGCGCCCGAGTGGCTGCAGGTGGCCGGCGAGGTCGGGGCGGCGGACGGCGACGCGGATGCGGTAATCGCGTCGGGCGAGCGCGCGCACAACGTGGCGGCCGAGAAAGCCCGATCCGCCAAAGATGGTCACGAGCGTATAGGCGTTCGAGCTCATGGCCTCGCTCCCGAAGCTCAAGCTTTTAGAGAACCATACAGTTCGCCGAATACAGGATTGCCGCGCGGCTGTATAGAGCCGTGGGTCGTCAGGCAGCGGCCACAAAGCGTGCCCCATACCTCGCTCAGGGTCCGATAGAGGGGAACCGTTTGTTGACAAGGCGAAAGGCCGGCCCTTATGTGTCCGCGCCGGCCCAGGTGGCGGAATTGGTAGACGCGCTGGTTTCAGGTACCAGTGGCGCAAGCCGTGGAGGTTCGAGTCCTCTCCTGGGCACCACCCCCTCGATCACAGGCTCGAGTGCTGAATGACCATCCGATTGCATCGCGGCGATCTCCCCGACCTCGCGCGCTATAAGGGCGCCGCCGCGGTCGACACCGAGACCATGGGGCTCGATCCGCATCGCGATCGTCTGTGCGTGGTGCAGCTTTCACCTGGCGACGGTAGCGCCGACGTGGTGCAGATCCCGGTGGGTGCGAAGGATGCGCCAAACCTGAAAAAGCTGCTCGCCGATCCGACGATCGTGAAAATCTTCCACTTTGCGCGCTTCGACATCGCCGCGCTCTACAACGCTTTTGGCGTCATGGCCACGCCGGTCTACTGCACCAAGATCGCCTCGCGGCTGACTCGCACCTACACAGACAAGCACGGTCTGAAAGACCTCGTCCGCGACATGCTGGGCGTCGACTTGTCGAAGCAGCAGCAACTCACCGATTGGGGTGCGAGCGAGCTGACCGAAGCGCAAGTCGCCTACGCGGCCTCTGACGTGCTGCATCTTCACGCTCTCAGGCAGAAGCTTGATGCCCTCTTGGCGCGTGAGGGTCGCGAGGCTATGGCGGCTGCCTGCTTCCGCTTTCTGCCGGATCGGGCGCGGCTCGATCTCGCAGGATGGGCAGCGGAGGACATCTTCGCCCATTCGTGAGAGGGACGCCCGCCGTGGAGCGGCCATATTCCGGGGCGATTCTACCGCTAATCAAATTGTCGCAGTTGGGGGACACGGTGGAGTGATTCTGCCGTAGATTCAGCTATCTTTAGTGGCGTGGTCGGCGCGGGTGGGCTCCGCGTCGGGCAACCGGGCTCGGCTCGATCACGTTTTCGATGTTAAGTCCTTGGTCTTGGCGCCCACGATGGTGGACATGGACGCGCGCAACTACAGTGCCGGCGCACGCAGTGATGACAACGATCGTCGCTTTCGCGCGGCGGTACGGCATAGCCGCAGTGTGCGGTTGCTTCGCCTGGCGATCCCAGTGAGCCTCGTCGGCATGTTCGGGATGGTCGTATTCGCGAGCTGGTTCAATCCACTGCGGATGCTATCCAAGCTTCCCATTGACCCGAGCAAGCTGGTGATCTCCGGGACCAAGATCACCATGGAGGCGCCGCGGCTTGCCGGCTTCACCCGTGATGCGCGGCCCTATGAATTCACTGCACGCGCCGCCGCCCAGGACCTCGCGCGGCCGGAGTTCCTCGAACTCAAGGACATTCACGCCAAGGTCGAGATGCAGGACAAGGCGCAGGTGGAGATGACGGCGGCGAGCGGCATCTACGACACCAAGTCGGAGACCATGCGGCTGACCGATAATATTCGGATCGCCTCTTCTTCCGGATATTCCGGGCGGCTCAGCGAAGCCGTCGTCGACGTGCGCAAGGGCGATATCGTCTCCGAACATCCTGTCGAAATGATCATGACCAACGGGACGCTCAATGCCAACCGGCTGGAGGTTATCGACAACGGCGAGCTCATCCGCTTCGCCGGTGGCGTGACCATGAACATGAATCCACCCGCGCCCGAGGCCAAAGGAGATCCACAGTGACTGCTCTCCTTGTGTGCAGAACGACAAGGTTCATAACGTTGGCGCTCGCGCTTGGTGTGTCGACGGCCGATCCGACCTTGGCCCAAAGCCCGAGCGGGCCGCCAAACGCGCTGCAGGGTTTCTCGCAGAACCGCAACCAGCCGGTACAGATTGATGCCGCGACGCTCGAGGTGCGCGACAAGGACAAGATCGCAACTTTCCTCGGCAATGTGCGGATGATCCAGGGCGACACCACCATGCGCTGCAACACCATGAAGGTCTTCTACGATCAGGACGCGACGCCGGGCGCGATGCCGGCGGCCAAGCCCGGCCCGGGCGGCTCCCAGCAGATCAAGCGCTTGGAGGCCATCGGCAACGTGGTGGTCACCCAGAAGGACCAGAAGGCTTCCGGCGACAACGGCGTCTTCGACATGAAAACGAACACGGTGACGCTGCTGGGGGGCGTGGTGGTGACACAAGGGCAAAACATTCTCCGCGGTGAAAGGCTGGTGGTCGATCTGACGACCGGCGTGTCCCGCGTCGAGTCGGGCCACAACCGCGTGCAGGGATTGTTCCTCCCCGGCAGCGGACCAGAGCAAAAGCCCGGCAATACCAATGGCGCGACCAGTGCTGGGACCCCCGCAGGTCGGGAGCAGCCGAAAGCACATCCGGCCGGTCCGTCCGGGCTCTATTGATGGTTTGCCCCACGTTCCAATTTGGATCCGGCCGCGTGACCAGCATCCGCTTGCGCTGGAAGCGGTCCGCGTGCGGGAATAGAGGGGCGTCGTTGACAGGGCTGATCGCGATCGACACCGCCGTCAATGGTCGCGCGCAAGATCCGCAGGGATCGCCGAGGCCAGCGTGATCGATATTTTATCGCTGTTACGAGGTCGACCGGCGCGCCGCAAGGCGTCGCCGAATGCGCGCCGCGCGAACACCGGGCAGGTCGTATCCGCGCGCATCGAGGCGGCTAATGTTCAACGCGCCAAACCGCGCTCGCGCCCCAGCAAGCAGCAGGTGCGCCACGCCGACGGCCATGGCTATCTCGCCGCGCACGGCGTCGAAAAGAGTTTCGTTGGCCGCCGGGTGGTGCAAGGCGTCAGCATCTACGTGCGTCGCGGCGAGGCCGTCGGTCTCCTCGGTCCCAACGGCGCCGGCAAGACGACGGTGTTCTATATGATCACCGGCCTCATCAAGGCCGATCGCGGACGCATCGAGCTCGACGGCTACGACGTCACGGTGCTGCCAATGTACCAACGCGCTCGGCTCGGTATCGGCTATCTACCGCAGGAAGCGTCGATCTTCCGCGGCCTCAATGTCGAGGACAACATTCGCGCTGTCCTAGAGGTCGTCGAGCCGAGCCGGCGCCGGCGTGAGCACGACCTCAATGCGCTGCTCGAGGAATTCAATATCACGCGCCTGCGCAAGACGCCGACCATCGCCTTGTCGGGCGGTGAGCGGCGCCGTGTGGAAATAGCGCGCGCGTTGGCGACACGGCCCAGCTACATGCTGCTCGACGAGCCATTCGCCGGCATCGACCCGATCGCCGTCGGCGACATTCAGGCGCTTGTGCGCCACCTCACTCAACGCGGGATCGGCGTTCTCATCACCGACCACAATGTGCGCGAAACGCTGGGTCTCACCGATCGCACCTACATCATTTATTCAGGCCAAGTGCTGATGGAGGGGCGGCCGGACGAGATCGTGAACAATCCCGACGTCAGGCGCCTTTATCTCGGCGAGGAATTCCGGATGTGAGAGCGCGCCGTCGTCGCCTCGTCACTTCGACGGCTTGAATTCGGCGACCTCCTTGAAAGCCAACATGTCACTGATGATGCGCTGGCGGTTTTGATCCGTCGGGGGTGCCACCTCACGTGTTTGTCTCGGGAGGTTAGGCCGTACGTAAGCTTAACCGGAGGCGCCCGACAAATAGCTGAAGGGAGAGGTGTACAGCGGCGCAAAAAGGATATAAGCAAGAATCGGACCAACTAAGATCCTTCCATGGCGCTTTCGCAAAGACTGCTGATCCGGCAAAGCCAGGCGTTGGTGATGACGCCGCAGCTGATGCAGGCCATCAAGCTGCTACAGCTGTCGAATTTGGACCTCGCGACCTATGTGGAAGGAGAGCTTGAGCGCAATCCCCTGCTCGAGCGTGCCAATGACGAGGAGGGACCCGCGAGCGAACCGGAAAGCGAGAACGGGGTCGCCGACGTGGGCGCGCAGCCAAGTGACTGGCTCGGCGAGGATCTAGAGACCGATCGAACGGCGATCGAAAGCAAGCTCGACACGGGGCTTGAAAACGTGTTTCCCGACGACGCGGCCGGCCGGCCGGCGCGGGCCGCAGCCGAGCCGCCTGCCTATTCGGAATGGGCCGCCGTCGGCTCCGGCGGCCGCCCGGACAATGACTACAATCTCGAGGCGTTCGTCTCGGCGGAAGAAACGCTCGCGGACCATCTTGCCGAGCAATTGTCGCTGACCATCTCCCATCCGGTGCGGCGGCTCATCGGCCAACACCTCATCGATCTCGTCGATGACGCTGGCTATCTCACGGCCGACCTCAGCGATGTCGCTGACAAGCTGGGCGCGCCGCTCGCCGAGGTTGCAGCCGTGTTGGAGGTCCTCCAAACCTTCGATCCGCCAGGAGTAGGTGCACGCAATCTCACGGAATGCCTGACCCTTCAGCTGCGCGAGCAGAACCGATTCGATCCTGCAATGCAGGCGCTCGTTGCGCATCTCGACCTGTTGGCGAAACGCGATCTCTCCGCGCTCAAACGCATTTGCGGCGTCGACGAAGAGGATCTCACGGAGATGATCGCGGAAATTCGGGCCCTCAATCCGAAGCCCGGATTTGCCTTTGGCTCGGCGTTGGTGCAGCCGATCGTGCCTGACGTGTTCGTGCGCCAGACGCCGGATGGGGCCTACAGCGTCGAGCTCAACGCCGACACGCTCCCCCGCGTTCTCGTGAACCAAGTCTACTATGCCGAAGTGACAAAGACCGCGAAGAACGAGAGCGAGAAGTCGTATCTCGCCGATTGCATGCAGACGGCCACTTGGCTGATGCGCGCGCTCGATCAGCGCGCCAAGACAATCCTGAAGGTGGCAACCGAGATCGTGCGGCAGCAGGACGCCTTCTTTGCCCACGGCGTCCAGCATCTGAAGCCGCTCAACCTCAAGACCGTCGCCGATGCGATCGCGATGCATGAATCGACAGTGTCTCGGGTCACCGCCAATAAATACATGGCGACCAACCGCGGTATCTTCGAACTGAAGTATTTTTTCACCTCCGCGATTGCCGCCGCCGACGGTGGCGAAGCGCATTCCGCCGAAGCGGTGCGACACCGCATTAAGCGGATGATCGACGCAGAAACGGCTGAGGACGTGCTCTCCGACGACACCATTGTCGAGAAGCTGCGCGGAGCCGGCATCGACATCGCCCGCCGAACGGTCGCGAAATATCGCGAAGCCATGCGGATCCCCTCTTCGGTGCAGCGCCGGCGCGAAAAAGTGACGCCGATCGGAGCCGCGACTTGAACCTCGCAATAGGGGTTGCGACCGATTGACAGCGATCGGTCGTGTTCCTAGCTGGTAAAGAGGGGTTGGCGCGTGCGTATTGGCGCACTGGCGCACCGCAAAGATGGACGACGGAGAGCTACGATGCTGTTTCGCGTCTCGGGCAAGCACATCGACATCGGCGAAACGTTGCGAACGCGGGTGAGCGATCGCATTGCTGAGGTCATGGAAAAATTTTTCGACGGCGGCTATTCCGGTCACGCCACCATAGGTAAAGAGGGCTTCGGCTTCCACACGGAATGCGTCGTGCATCTGGATTCCGGCGTGACGTTGCACGTCGAAGGCATGGCGTCCGATGCCTATGCGAGCGCGGACCAGGCTGCGTTGCGGATCGAGGGCAGGTTGCGTCGCTATAAGCGGCGGCTGAAGGATCACGCCACGCGCGCCAATGGTCCGAGCACGGAGCCAATGCCGGACGCGCAGAGTTACGTCATCGCCGCCCCCGACCGTGACAGCCATGAAGAAATCACCGAGTTCAATCCGGTGATCATTGCGGAATCGACGACGACGCTGGAGCGGCTCTCGGTGAGCGAAGCGGTCATGGAGCTCGATATGACCGGCGCGCCAGTAGTCATGTTTCGCCACGCGGTGCATGGACGCGTGAACATCGTTTATCGCCGCGCCGACGGTAATGTGGGCTGGCTTGACCCGCCGTCCGCCGCGCAGAGCTGAGAGTCGGAAATCTGTTCAAGTGAACACATGATCACGCGCATTCAAGATCCTGTTTGCTCGCATTTTAGCTAAGCTGATCACAGCACCTGGGACTCTCCGAGGGAGTCTTTTGTTCCCCACTCTCACGCAATAGTCCCTTTCGGAATCTACGGATTATCGATGTCCCATGAGAACCCTATGTTGCACTGCAGCGGCGCGAGTGTTGCACCGCAGCGGCGCGAGGCGATGGTGCCTCGCAGGCCGGGAATCGAATGGAGATCTGTCATGACCAACAAGACCAAGCTGACGCTTGCCGTAGCGCTGATCGCCGCTTTCGCTACGCCCGCGCTGGCAAAGGATCAGGCGAACTACGGCCGCCATCAATATCGGCAGGGCTACGAGCAGGCGCCGGGCCTTTATGAGGGCCGCAACGCCGGCGTGTATTTTGGTGAGCCCAACGGGGGCGCGTCGTCGGATCGTGAATCCATGATCCACGCGAACTAATTCGATCGCATCGTTTGATGCAGAAATGACCGGCCCTCGAGCCGGTCATTTCTATTTTGTCTCTATTTTGTTGTGTCAGATGACGGGATCAATCCCGAGTTCCTTTGCAAGCTCACCGAGAGTGCGTCGCAACGTCGCCGTCAGCGGGATGCCGCTGGCAAGCCGGTCCTGAAGTTTGTGGTGGCTTTGCTCACCCGGTAGCCAGATGCGCTCGACGTTCGGCAGTCGCTGCGAGCTGCGGATGGTTCGAATAATGTCATCGACGTTACGCTTGAATTCCTCGAGCGGGGCAAAGGCCTCGATTGACAATGCAGCAATCGACTGGCCGGTGTTGCTGGCGATGGATTGACTTTTCATGACTTCGTTGACGGCGCGCCCGAACGCAGCGCGGTTGAGCGTGCCGGCAAGCAGCCCGATGATCAGCGCTAGCGCGTAGCCCTTGTAATCTCCGATCGGCAGCAGAAATCCTTCGTCGGCACGCGTCGCATCGGTCATCGGCTTGCCGTCGCGGTCGATCATCCAGCCCACTGGCATCGGCTCGCCGCGCGCAGCCTGCAAACGTACCTTGCCGAAGGCGGCGACCGTTGGGGCCATGTCCATCACGATCGGCGGTTCTTCTCCCGCCGGTATCGCGATTGCGATCGGGTTGGTGCCGAGCAGCGGCTCGGCACCACCCCACGGCGGCAGGTGGTTGAGGCTGCTGACGGCAAAGTAAAATCCAATCATGTCGTGCCGCAGCGGCATCATGGCATACAGCGCGGCCGGACCGGCATGATTGCTCATGCGCGCGCCGACCCAGCCGATGCCGGTGTTGCGCGCCTTGTCGATGGCGGCTTCCGCGGCGAATTTCATGGCGAGATGGCCCATGCCGTTGTCGCCGTCGACCATCGCCGTCGATGCACGCTCCTCGATGATGCGGATATCGGGGCTGGTGTTGATCCCGCCGGCGCGAATGCGGCGCACATATTGCGGCAGCCGGAAAACGCCGTGCGTATCGGAGCCGCGAAGGTCCGCCTCGGTCATGAGATCGGCGACGATGGCCGCATCGCGCTGCGGCAGGCCGGCGGCGGCGAAGGCGCGGACGATGAAGCCAGCAAGTTTCTCAGCGGATACGCGGCGAGTTCCGGTTTCCTCGGTGACCATCGGTCCTTTCCTTTGCAGCGAGCCACCACGGCCAAATAGCACCCGCCTTGGCGCGGGGCAGGCCGTCCGGTGGACAATCCAGTGGATATCAGAGATGGTCTGGCGCCTCACCAATGGGTAGGCCAAAACAAAATCGCACGGATCAGGAGACGACCGGAATGCCGGCTCCCAAGGCATCAAAGGCCCTTTCACGCTTCACCGTTCTTGATCTTACCCGGGTTCGCTCGGGCCCGACTTGCGTCCGCCAATTGGCGGACTGGGGCGCCAACGTGATCAAGATCGAGACGCCGCCGCAACTGGAAAGCGGGGAGCCACTGGGCGGCCCGCGCGAGGGACCGGATTTTTCAAACCTGCACCGCAACAAGCGCAGCATCACGCTCAATTTGAAAGCGCCCGAGGGTCGTGCCGCGCTTCTCCGTATGGTGAAAAAGGCCGATGTGGTGGTCGAGAACTTCCGGCCAGATGTGAAAAAGCGTCTGAAGATCGATTACAAAGATCTGCGCAAGGTCAATCCGAAAATCGTCTACGGGAGCATTTCCGGATTTGGCCAGGACGGACCCTATGCGGACCGCCCAGGCTTCGATCAGATCGCTCAGGGAATGGGCGGACTGATGTCGATTACCGGGCTGCCCGGCCAGGGGCCGGTGCGGGTCGGCATCCCCGTCGCCGATTTGACCGCGGGCCTCTTCTGCGCGATGGGCATCTTGGTGGCTCTGCTCGAGCGAGAAAAATCCGGCAAGGGGCAACATATCGAGACCTCGCTGTTGCAGGCACAGATCTTCATGCTCGATTTCCAGGCCGCGCGCTGGTTGATGAAGGGCGAAGTGGCAAAGCAAGCCGGCAACAATCATCCGACCAGCATTCCGACCGGCGTGTTCAAGACGGCCGACGGCCACATCAACATCGCGACGACCGGGCAAAAGATCTGGGAGCGTTTCTGTCAGGCGCTGGACGCGCGTGACTTGATCCCGCGGCCGGAATACTCCACCGGTGCCGCGCGTTCGAAGAACCGCGACGCGCTCAATGCCGAGATCGATCAGTATACGGTCAAGCGTACGAGCGCCGACTGGGTCGGGCGCTTCAATGCCGCGGGCGTGCCATGCGGGCCGATCTACGCCATTGACCAGATGTTCGCGGACCCGCAGGTCAAGCACATCGGCATCGCGCAGCCGGTGCAGGCGAAAGACAAGGCGTCGATGACCTTGGTCGGCCAGCCCGTCACGCTGTCGCGCACGCCGAGCCGACTGGTTACGCCGCCGCCGGCGATCGGCCAGCATACCAATGCGGTGCTCAAGGAATTCGGGTTCAACGCGAAGCAGATCGCTGCCTTGCGCAAGGCCGAGGCGATCTAATCTAATGCCGGTGCT
>Ga0126369_10004333_pt1 | contig 10400 bp, 11 predicted proteins | sample PanSoiMetaPlot_1_FD_109646 | JGI IMG/M metagenome (GOLD analysis project Ga0126369, IMG submission 109646) | Tropical forest soil microbial communities from Panama - MetaG Plot_1 | ecosystem: Environmental > Terrestrial > Soil > Tropical forest > Bulk soil | place: Panama | collected 2016-02-17
AGACCGCGTCCGAGCCGATGCGCACGGCAGGCCGGTCGGCGAACTTCACGAAGTAGTCCGGAAAGCCCAGGTCCCGGTAGATCGAGCCCAGCAGGTGGCAGAACCCGATCGATTCGCTCTCGATCTGCTCGCCCTCGCAGAAGATGTGGGCGTCGTCTTGCGTGAAATTGCGCACGCGCAGGATGCCGTGCAGCGCCCCGGACGGCTCGAAGCGATGGCACGACCCGAACTCGGCCATGCGCAGCGGCAGTTCGCGATAGCTGCGCAGTCCCGTGTTGAAGATCTGGATGTGGCACGGGCAGTTCATCGGCTTCAGGGCGAAGATCCGCCGGGCGGGATCGGCCACGTATTCCTTCAGGCCGTCCTCGTTCTCGCTGAGATACATGTTCTCGCGAAAATTATCCCAGTGCCCCGACCTCTCCCACAGCCGGCGATCGACGAGCTGCGGCGTCTTGACCTCGACATAGCCGCCGGCTTCCAGCCTGCGTCGCAGGTAGCCTTCCAGCGTGCGCCACAGCGTCCAGCCCTTGGGATGCCAGAACACCATGCCGGCCGCTTCCTCCTGCTGGTGGAACAGCCCCATCTCCGGTCCGATCCGGCGATGGTCGCGCTTCTCGGCTTCCTCGAGCCGATGGAGATAGGCCTTGAGGTCCTTGTCCGAGAAGAAGACCGTGCCGTAGACGCGCTGCAGCTGGGCGTTCTTGGCGTCGCCCCGCCAGTAGGCGCCCGACACCTTCGTGAGCTTGAAGGCCTTGCCGAGCTTGCCCGTCGAGGGCAGGTGCGGGCCCAGGCACATGTCGAGCCAGTCGCCCTGGCGATAGACCGAGATCTCCTGGTCCTTGGGCAGCTCGTCGGCCCACTCGGCCTTGAAGCTCTCGCCGTGCTCCTGGAAATATTTCTTGATCCTGGCGCGATCCCAGATCTCGCGTTTGATCGGCAGGTCGCGGTCGACGATCTCGGCCATGCGCTGCTCGATCTTGGCGAAGTCCTCGGGTGTGAACGGCTCGGTACGGACGAAGTCGTAGTAGAAGCCGTCCTCCGTCGCCGGACCGAACGTGATCTGCGTGCCGGGATAGAGCTCCTGCACTGCCTGGGCCAGCACATGCGCCGCGTCATGGCGCAGGATCTCGAGCGCCTCGGGATCGCGCTGGGTGACGACGCCGATCTTGGCGTCGTGGTCGACGACCGAGGAAAGGTCCTTGAGCTTGCCGTCGACGCGCAGCGCCAGCGCCGCCTTGGCAAGTCCGGGCCCGATGGCGGCGGCGATATCGGCGCCGCTTACCGGCTTCTCGAACGATCGGACCGATCCGTCCGGCAAGGAAATGTTGATCATGGTAACCACCAGCTTAGAAGATTCCGAACAGGGCTCATCGGCCGACATGAAGTGTCGGCGGCACGAGGCCGGGAAGCGGCACGAAGGCGCGCACCCGGCCGGATCAAGTTCGGACGGTGGTGGTGATGGCTGGAGCGGTGGACAACCGGCGTTCCATGCGGCTGGAGATAGTTGCCGGCCGCGCGCGAGTCAAGCTGGCCCGGTCAGGGCCTCATCGGCCCAGCAGCCGCTGGTAGAGATCCAGCAGATGGCGATTGGACTGCACCAGGCCATAGCGGCCGCGGACATGCTCCTGCGCCCGCCGCGCCAGCTCGGCGCGTCGTTCGACGCGGAGCGACAAGGCGGTCTCTAGCGTGGCCGCCAGCGCGGCGGCGTCGCCGGCCGGGGCGAGCCAACCCGTGATGCCGGGGAGAATGCTCTCGGCGGCACCCCCACCATCTTCGGCGACGACCGGGCGGCCCATCGCCTGCGCCTCGATCAGCGTGCGGCTGAAGCCCTGGCGGGCACCGCCGGTGGCGACGACGACATCGGCCAGCATGTACGCAGCGGGCATGTCGTCGACATAGGGCCCGATCAGCATGCGGCCATGCAATTGGGCCGTTTCGATCAGCCGCTCGAGTTCTTTTTCAAAGGGTGTCGGCATGCCGGCCGAGCCCAGCAGCAGGCAGAACACGTCGTCGCGCGCCAGCTGCTTCATCGCCGCGATCAGGATCTTCTGGCCGCTGTCCTGGTCGAAGCGCGCAGGACAGAGGACGAGATGGCTGCCGTCCGGCACGCGCAGTTCGCCCGCCAGCCGGATCAGGCGGTCGGCCCGCACCACGGCCGGATCGAAGCGGTCGAGGTTGACGCCCGGTGAAATGGTCTCCAATCGTCCGTCGATGAGGGGAAAGCGCCGCAGCGCGTCGCGCGCGACATAATCCGACACCGCGATCAGCGAATCGGCGCGCACTTGGCCGCGCTCGACCAGGCGAGCCGCCAGGCCGGTCTGCAGGAAGGGCGCATGCAGCGTGGCGATCCACTTGGCGCCGAGCCGCCGCGCCAGCCCGTGCGCCACCCACGCCGTCGCGGGCGAGCGCGCCTGGATCAGCGACACCGACGCATCCGCCAGGCTTGCGGCGAGCTTGCGCGGCAGGGTGAGCCGGGCCCACAGCGGATGGCGGTGCTCCGGCAGCTCGAGGTGCGTGGCGCGCAACCGCCGCAGGTCGGGCACCAGGGCGCCGCCGGGCGACGCCACGATCGCCGAGCCGCCGGCGGCGATCACAGCGTGCGCGGCATCGAGCGTGGCCCGCGCCAGCCCACCGCCGGCCAGCGTGGGAACGATCTGCAGGAGAGTGGGGGAGGACACGTGTGCTTGGCAGTTCCTTGGCGGCTGTGGCAGGTAACACGACATGAGCGACGACGGTAGAGTCCAGCGCTTGGCGCGCCCCGACGGCAACACCATTGCCTATGCAGTGACCCAGGGTCGCGCGCCGAGCGTGGTGTTCCTGGGCGGTTTTCGCTCCGACATGACCGGCACCAAGGCGCTTGCGCTCGAAGCCTGGGCGAGGAAGGCGGGTCACGCCTATCTGCGCTTCGACTACCTCGGCCACGGTCAATCGTCGGGCCGCTTCGAGGACGGCACCATCGGGCGTTGGCTCGACGATTCGCTGTCGGCGATCGATCGACTCACCTCCGGCAAGCTGGTGCTGGTGGGCTCGAGCATGGGCGGCTGGTTGTCGCTCCTGGCTGCACGCGCCCGGCCCGAGCGGCTCGCCGGACTGGTGCTGATCGCCGCCGCGCCGGACTTCACCGAGCGCATGCTGCTGGCCGGCCTGTCGGCCGAGGATCGCGCCGGACTTCGGCGCGAGGGCAGGCTGGAGCGGCCGTCGCAATACTCGCCCGAACCGTCGGTCTTCACCTGGAAGCTGATCGAGGAGGGCCGCAACCATCTTCTGCTCGACAAGAGACTGCCGCTCGCTTGTCCGGTGCGCCTGCTTCATGGCCAGAGCGATCCCGACGTGCCGTGGGAATATTCGCTGCAGATCGCCCGCCATATCGAGGCGCCCGAGGTGATCACCACCTTGGTCAAGGGCGGCGACCATCGGCTGAGCACACCGGCGGACATCGCCCGCTTGACCGCCACGGTCGAGGAGTTGGTGGGCTAGCCTAGCCCGCGGCGGCGATGGCGCTCAGGCCTTCGCGATAGGTGGGATAGCGCAGGATGACGCCGAGATCGTTCTTGATGCGGTCGTTGCGAACCCGCCGGTTCTCCGCCCAGAAGGAACGCGCCATCTCACTCATGCCGGCTTCCGCCTCCGCCCAAGGAACGAGCGGCGGCGTGGGCTTGCCCAGCAGTTCGCAGGCGTAAGCGACGACATCGGCGGTCGATGCCGGCAGATCGTCGGCCACGTTGAAGACGCCGCCGGCATGGGGTTGGCTCAGCGTCATCAGGACGGTGCCGGCGACGTCCTCGACGTGGATGCGCGAGAAGATCTGGCCCGGTTTGTCGACGCGCCGCGCCGTGCCCGCCTTGACCTGATCGATGGCGCTACGGCCCGGACCGTAGATTCCGGGCAGGCGAAAGATGTCGACGTTGGCGCCCACTTCCAACCCCAGCACCTGCCAGGCGCGCTCGGTTGCCAGGCGCTCGATGCTGCGCGGTTGGTTGGGTCTGGGTGGCGTCGTTTCGTACACCCAGTCGCCGTGATGATCGCCATAGACGCCCGTGGTCGACAGGTAGCCAAGCCAGCGTGCTCGACCGAGAAGGCTGCGACAGGTGCGCAGCACGGGATCCCCGCTTGTCCCGGGCGCGATGGTACTGAGGACATGAGTGGCCGCGAGCGCGTCGACCGGCAGCGACGCCGATCCATCGAACTCGTGTGCCTCGATCCCGTCGGCGCGAAGGCTTGCCGCCTTGTCTGCGCTGGTGCAGGTGCCGGCTACCGTCCAGCCGGCGGCGCGCGCCAACCGCGCAACCTGCAGGCCGCAGTAACCAACGCCGAAGATAAAGAGGCGTCCTGTCATCTTGCCAGAATCGCCGCGGCGAGGTTGTTTGCAAGGATGTTGTTGTCCCGTTCCGTGTCGGTCCTGGCGGTGCTTGCCGCCGCCCTGCCCGCGATGGCGCAACGTGCAGACCCGTTCGAGGGCTCGGTAGATCAACTCAAGCGCTACACCGATTGCATGGCCATGGCGCGGTCGGAGCCGCTGAAGGCGCTACCGGCGGCGGAGAAGTGGCAGAGTTCGGGCGGCGGCCTGGGAGCGCGCCATTGTGCGGCCGTGGCGCTGTTCGAAGCCGGTCGCTACGGACAGGCAGCCACCCAGTTCGAAGCCATCGCCCGCGACATGGGCCGGGAGCGCCCCGGGCTCAGGGCCGAGCTGTGGGTGCAAGCGGGCCAGGCCTATATGGAGGCCGGATTGGCCGAGCGGGCGGCCGACGCGCAAAGCCGCGCGCTCGAGCTCAAGCACGACGACCCCGAACTCTGGCTCGACCGCGGCCTGAGCTATGCCGCCATGCAGGCTTGGCCGCGCGCCATCTCCGACTTCGACCAGGCGCTTCGGCTGAAACCCAACGACGTCGACATCCTGGTGCTGCGTGCGGCGGCCTGGCGCAATGCGGGAAATACGCAGCGCGCGCTCGACGACGCCGCGCGGGCGCTCAAGATCGCGCCCGACCACTCCGAGGCGCTGCTCGAGCGAGGCTTTGCCTCGTTGGCGCGCGGCGACCAGCGGCAGGCCAGCGCCGATTTCCTTGCCGTGCTGCGCCTGGTGCCGCCGGACTCGATCGCGGCGCGGCGCGCCCAGGCGGGACTGCGCGGCGAGCAGCCCGGCAAAAGAGGAGAGGACGTTCCCGCGGCGCCGCCGCGCGGCAAGCGCTAGCGGCCCGCATCGCCCTGATGTAAGAGCGACAGGAATGAAGCGAATAGCCCTTCTGCTCACTGCCGCGCTGATGGCGGCGCCGGCGATTGCCCAGACGCCGGGCCCAGCGTCGCCGCCGTCCTCGTCCTACTACCCTGCGCCGCCGCCCGAGCGGGCGCCGACGGTTCAACAAGGTGCGCCCGTGACCGGCCTGTCCTCGCCGCTGCCGGCCGGCGCGCCCAAGATCGAGCGCACTGACATCGCGTCGGAAGCCGAGGCACAGCTGTTCGCTGATGCGCGCAAGATCGTGTGGGGCCGCTATGCCAAGCTCAAGGGCGCCAAGCCGGGCGACGTGACCGTGACCCGCCAGGGCAATGTCTGGACGGTCAAGGGCCGCCTCGACAGCGTGGCGCCGGGCAGCGAAGGCGACTGGGCCTCGATCGACGGCGTGGTGGAGCGGATTTCGGCCGGCCACGTGCAGGTGCGCGGCGAGGTCGCCTTCCGTGTCGCCAAGGTGGAGAAGGGCACGCCGTGCAAGGTGGCGGGCGTGTTGAACTTCCGCCGCTCCGGCAAATCGCAGGTGTGGCGCCTGGTCGAGGGCGACAATCCTTGCGACGGCACCCGCGAGAACTTCGACCTGGTCTATGAGAAGTCGGTCGAAAAGAAGCCGGTGCCGACCCAGCCCAAGCGCAGTTGATGATCAGGCGGGCGGGCCCACGGTCCTGAGCTTGTCGATCTCCAGCCGCGCAAGCTGATCGGCGCGCTCGTTCTCGGGATGGCCGCTATGGCCTTTGACCCAGATCCAGTCGACCTCATGCGGCGTACGCGCCGCATCCAGACGCTGCCACAGGTCGATGTTCTTCACCGGCTTCTTGTCGGCGGTGCGCCAGCCATTCTTCTTCCAGCCGTGGATCCATTTGGTGACGCCTTCGCGCAGGTAGTTGCTGTCGGTATAGAGCCGCACCCTGCACGGCCGCTTCAGGGCCTCCAGCCCGCGGATGGCGGCTATCAGCTCCATGCGGTTGTTGGTGGTGGCGGGCTCGCCGCCCGACAACTCGCGCTCGCGGCTGCCCAGTCGCAAAATCGCCCCCCAGCCGCCCGGGCCCGGGTTTCCGCTGCAGGCGCCATCGGTGAAGATCTCGACCTCGGGGTCGCTCACAGTCCGTAATCCGTGATCGACTGCGCGCTGCGATGGAAGCGCAGCTTGTCGAGGTACTCCTTCGGGTCCTTGCGCTTGACCAGCGCATCGGCCGGCGTGTGCACCCAGTCGTAGAGCCGTGTCAGCAGGAAGCGCAAGGCAGCGCCGCGCGCCAGCAATGGCAGGCGATCGCGCTCCCGCGGCTCCAGGCTGCGCACCTTTTGGTAGCCCTGCAGCAGGGCGCGTCCCTTGGTGGCGTTGAACGATTTGTCCGGCTCGAAGCACCAGGCGTTGAGGCAGATCGCTACGTCGTAGGCGAAGGCGTCGTTGCAGGCGAAATAGAAGTCGATCAGCCCCGACAGCTTCTCGTTGAGGAAAAGCACATTGTCGTTGAACAGGTCGGCGTGGATGACGCCGGCCGGCAGGTCCTGGGGCCAGTTGCCTTCGAAGAAGTCGAGCTCGGCTTGCAGCTCGCGGGCCAGGTTGTCGTCGATATGACGTCGCGACGCGTCGAACAGCGGCCGCCAGCCCGCCACCGACAGCGCATTGGGACGCTTCATCGGAAAGTCGCGGCCGGCAAGATGCAGGGCGGCCAGCGCCTCGCCCACCGGCCCGCAATGGCGCTGCAGGACCCGCCGGGGCCACAGGCCATGCAGGAACGTGATGATGGCCGCGGGCTTGCCGGCCAGCGTGCGCAACGCATTGCCGTCGCGGCCATGGATGGGCCGCGGGCACGAGATACCGCGCGCGGCGAGATGGTCCATCAGTCCGAGGAAGAACGGCAGGTCCTTCGGATCGACGCGCTTCTCGTAGAGCGTGAGGAAGAACTGGCCCGCGGTCGTCGTCAGAAAGTAGTTGGAATTCTCGACGCCTTCCGCCACGCCCTTGAACGAATCGGCTTGTCCGATGTCGTATTCGGCGAGGAAGGTTTCGAGCTCCGCATCGCTGACTTCCGTGTAAACCGCCATCAGGCCACCGCTCAGGCCACCAGCGCGCGCGGCAGCTTGAACACGACCTTCTCCTCGGTCGTGCGGATCTCTTCGATGGCGACTTCGTAGCGCTCGCGGCAGGCGGCGATCAGCTCGTCGACCAGGGTCTCGGGCGCCGACGCGCCGGCCGTGACGCCAAGCTTGCGCGAGTCGGCCAGCCATCCCCAGTCCATGTCGGCGGCCCGCTGCACCAGCCGCGACTTGCGGCAGCCGGCGCCGGCGGCGACCTCGACCAGCCGCATGGAGTTGGAGGAGTTGGGCGCGCCGATCACCACCAGGGCATCGCAGCGCTCGGCAATGGCTTTCACCGCCGCCTGACGGTTGGTGGTGGCGTAGCAGATGTCCTCCATCTTCGGTCCATGGATGGCTGGGAAGCGCCGACGGAGCGCGGCCACGATCTCGACGGTGTCGTCGACCGACAAGGTGGTTTGCGTGGCATAGGCGAGGTTCGATCCATCGGGCACGCAAAGCGCCTCGGCCTGCGCCACGTCTTCGACCAGCAGAACGGCGCCGGCAGGAAGCTGGCCCAGCGTGCCGACCACTTCGGGATGTCCGGCGTGACCGATCAGCACGACGGTGCGGCCGCATTCGAAATGGCGCTCGGCCTCGCGATGGACCTTGGACACCAGCGGGCAGGTGGCGTCGATATGGACAAGATGCCGACGCTCGGCTTCCGCCGGCACCGCCTTGGCGACGCCGTGAGCGGAGAACACCACGGGACGATCGTCCGGCACCTCGTCGAGCTCCTCGACGAAGATCGCGCCCTTAGCCTCGAGGTCCTCGACCACGAAGCGATTGTGCACGATCTCGTGGCGCACGTAGACCGGCCGGCCATAGCGTTCGATGGCGCGTTCGACGATCTGTATGGCCCGCTCGACGCCCGCACAGAAGCCGCGCGGGCTGGCGAGCAGGACGGTGAGCGGCCTTTTCGTCTGGGTCATGCGACAAGCTTCAGCCGGCGTGCGCGGGCCCGCTCGCTTGCAGGCCAGCAGGCCATTGCCTAGACTCCACCTCAAACGGATTGGAGCGGCACCGTAACAAAGCCGCCGCAACGGGGAAAGCAACATGACCGAGCCGGTTGTCGCGGCAAAGGCGCCCGCCAAAGTGACGCTGGAAGCCGGAAAGGACTACCGGTGGTACGCAGGCGGCCAGGGCAAGCATTCCGCCAAGCATAAGACCCGGGTATGACCTACAGAAAATTCGCGTTCATCGCGCCGGTTGCGCTGGCGCTGTCGCTTGGCGCGTGTGGCGGCGGCGGCGAGGACGATACCGCCAGCGTCTACTGCCCGCCGCCGCTTCGCGTCCAGGACGCCGAGCGCCTGACTCATTTCAAGCCGGGGGCCGGCCGCGATCCGCGCGATGTCGCCTTCGAGGCGCAGCTTCTCGCCGCCGGCACCAAGTGCGAGCTCTCGCGCCGGCAGCTCGATGTCACCCTGACCATGCGCATTTCGGTGACGGCCGGACCCTCGGTCGATCAGGGCGTGACGCGCGTGCCGTATTTCGTGCGGGTGGTCAGCGCTTCGGGCGGCGTGGTGCAAGGCCAGGACTTCACCGCCGATTTCCGGCTCGCATCGGGCAGCCCGCGCGGCACCTCCCAGGAGGAGCTGGTGCTGCGGCTGCCCTACAACCAGCTGACCGATCTCGGCGGCTATCGCATCGCCGTCGGCCTCAAGCCCTCGCAGGACGAGCTGAACTACAACCGTCGCAGCCGCACCGGGTCATAGTCTACGTGCCCTGGCCTGCCGCGACCGGCCGCAGCCAGGTGCGCTCCTCGCTCAGGATGAACCGCTCGGTTTCGGCGAACTGGAAGTTCGCGCGGCCGGCCGGGTCGGCGCGCACGCGGGCGCGATAGGCCTCGTAGGCCGCCAGGCTCTCGAACGAGATGAGCGCCTGGGCGATGTTGTTGGTCCCCTCGTGCGGCATGAAGTAGCCCAGGAGATCGCCGCCGCAGGCCGGGATGATGCTCAGCCATTTGCGGGCGTAGGTCTCGAACAGATCGCGCTTGAAGGGATCGATGGCATAGCGGATGGAGCAGGTCACGGTCATGGGCGATCTCCCAATGAATATATTGTCCGACATTAGCCGCTCTCGCCCGGCCGTTGGTTCGGCGACGGCCGAACGCTTGACAGCGCGTTGAAGCCTGCGTTCCACTCGCAAGGATGAGTGCATACGCCGAACGACTCGAGGCGCTCGCCACGGCAGCGGCCGACCGCTGCACGGGGTGCGGCAAGTGCTTCGAGGTCTGCCCGACCGCCCGCGAGGCGGGCTTGGCCGCCGACGAGGCGAGCGCGCGCGTCGGCGAGCTCCTGGCGCTCACCCGTTCGGGTGGTCCGGCGCCGGCGGACCTGCTGAGCTGGCTCACCGCTTGCGACGGCAGCGCGCGCTGCAGCGCGGCCTGCCCCGAGGGCATCAACGTCCGCCAGTGGGTCACCATCGCCAAGCTGAAGGCGCTGGAGGCCGGCCGGCCGCGCGAGGTCGGCGCGGCCAATGCGGCCAACCGGTTCCGCCACATGGCGCAGGCGGTGCGGCTGCTGGCCAGCATGCAGCTGCCGTCGGAGACGCTGAAGAAGATCCTGGCGCCGGCCGAGCGGCGCACGGCGGACGTGCTGTTCTATACCGGCTGCAACGTGCTGCGCACGCCGCACATCGTGCTCAACGTCATGGACATCCTCGATGCGCTGGAGCTCGATTTCGACGTGGTCGGCGGCGCCGCCCACTGCTGCGGCGTCTATCAGTTCCAGGAAGCCGACCTGCCGACCTACGAGCGCATGGGCCATCGCACCTTCCAGCGGTTCGGCCAGTCCGGCGCCTCGAAGGTGCTGACCTGGTGCCCGACCTGCACCAAGAACTTCGGCGAACTGGAGGAGGACGTCGAGGCGCCCTCCTTCGATCTCGGCCATATCAGCGAGTTTCTGGCCGCCAATCTCGAGGCCTTGAAAGCGCGCTTTGTCGCCGAGCAGCCGCGGCGGCGCGTGGTGATCCACGAGCATCTCGGCATCGGCGCCACGGTCGCGAGCATCGCCAAGCTCTTGCGCGCGGTGCCTGACCTCGAGCTCCTGGAGATCGAGCAGGACTCCGGCTTCTCCTATGCCTGTGGCGGCCAGGC
>Ga0126369_10004334_pt1 | contig 10399 bp, 8 predicted proteins | sample PanSoiMetaPlot_1_FD_109646 | JGI IMG/M metagenome (GOLD analysis project Ga0126369, IMG submission 109646) | Tropical forest soil microbial communities from Panama - MetaG Plot_1 | ecosystem: Environmental > Terrestrial > Soil > Tropical forest > Bulk soil | place: Panama | collected 2016-02-17
CAGCACCGCTCGCTTGTCAGCTGCGATCAACGGCCGCAGCGTGGCCACCGCCCGCCTCGAGATCGCAGCTCGGAACCACAACTAACATGGCTGCACGGCGCCGCGTCGCGATCACTGGCCTCGGCTTGGTCACTCCGGTGGGCAACGACGTGGCATCGACGTGGAAAGCCCTGCTCGCCGGCAAGAGCGGCGGCGCGCCGATCAGCCTGTTCGATGCGTCCGGCTTTCCGGTACGCATCGCCTCGGAAGTAAAAGGGTTCGACGCGGTCGCGGCCATCGGCGACAAGAAGCTTCTCAAGCTCGCAAACCGCTCGCACGGCTTCGCGCTCTCCGCCGCCGAGCAGGCGCTCACCGACGCCGGCATCCGGCCCACAACTGCAAACGGGGAGCGCTGGGGTTGTGCAGTCGGCACTGGGATGATGGGCGTGGATTTCGCGGAGTTGACCGCTGTGCATCAGCACAGTGCCGCGACGGGCGAGCTCGATGCCACGCGTCTTCTCGACGATGCATCGGCCAACAATCCGCTCGTGTTCTGTCGCAGCCAGTCGACGACCGGCGTCTCGCTCCTGACGCGACGCTACGGCATTCGCGGTTATGCGACCTCGGTGCACACCGCGTGCGCCTCCGGCGGTCAGGCGATAGGCACCGGCCTCAAGCTCATCCGTCGCGGCGCGGTGGATCGCGTGCTGGCCGGAGGCTTCGACTCGATGATCAGCCCGGTCGGCATCGCCGGCTTCTGCCTTCTCTCCGCGCTGTCCGCGGACAACGATACGCCGGAGCGGGCGAGTCGCCCCTTCGACATCACGCGAAACGGCTTCCTGCTCGGCGAGGGCGCCGGGTTCCTGGTGCTCGAGGAATGGGAAGCTGCGCGTCGCCGCGGTGCGCACGTCTACGCGGAGCTTGCCGGCGACGGTAACTCGCTGTCGAGCTATCGCATCACCGATTCGCCTCCCGACGGCGACGGCCCCATCCAGTCGATGCGCCAGGCGCTCTCCGATGCCGGCGCGACTGTCGCCGACGTCGACTACATCAACGCGCACGGCACCTCGACTTTCATGAACGACAAGAGTGAGAGCGCGGCGATCCACGTCGTGTTCGGCGAGCGCACGAAGAATGTCGCGGTCAGCTCGACCAAGAGCAGCATGGGCCATCTCATCGCAGGCGCCGGCGCAGTGGAAGTCGCGGTGTGCGCGCTCGCGATCCGCCATGGCGAGCTGCCGGTGAACGCGAATCTTCGCGAGCCCGATCCCGAGTGCGATCTCAACCTCGTGCGCGAGTCGGCGCGCCGCCCTGTGCGCGTCGCCATCTCCAATTCCTTCGGCTTCGGCGGCTCGAACAGCTGTGTAGCGCTGCGACGTCCGCAGGACGTCGACGGCACAGGCTTCGCCGCCTGAACGACGTTCCCACAGTTCGATGAACAAGCCGAGAATCGTCATCACCGGGACAGGTGCGGTGTGCGCCGCCGGCAAGCAGACGCAGCAGATTCTCGACGCGGTATGCGCGGGCCGCTCTTCGATCGGGCCTATACGCCAGTGGGACACATCCGGCTGGCCGACGAGCGTCGCTGGCGAGATCGCCGACCTCAATCCGCGCGAGATGGTTGAGGATCGGAAGCTCCACAAGCTAATCCGCCGCACCGATCTGTTCGGACTCTACGCCGCCGCACGCGCGATCGATGCGGCGGGCCTGGTCGCGTCGCGCGAAGCGCTCGCCCCCGACGCGGCCGCGCAGTACAGCGATCGCACCGGCGTCTACGTGGGTTCGGGCGGCGGCAACTACGACAGTCAGTACGATTACTTTCCCTTGATGACCGAAGCGAATGACTCGTTGCCGGCCTTCGGGCGTGAGTTATCGAACACGGTCAACCCGATGTGGCTGCTGCGTACGCTGCCGAACAACGTGCTCGGTCACATCGGCATCCGCCACGGCTTCAAGGGCTCGAACGCCTGCATCACCAACCACAGCATCGGCGGAACGCTCGCGGTGATCGAGGCCATGGAAGCGCTACGCAACGGAGAAGCGGACCGCGCGATCGCCGTGGGCCATGATGCCCCGATCGAGCCGCAGATGGTTCTGTATTACGGTGACGTCGGTTTGCTCGCGACAGACGCCATTCGGCCGTTCGATCGCCGCCGCGACGGCAGTCTCTTCGGCGAGGGCGGGGCCGCGCTCGCGCTCGAGACCGAGGCCTCGGCCGCGGCACGTGGCGCAAAGATCGTCGGCGAGGTGCTCGGCGGAGGCTCCGCGAGCGACGCGCAGGGCTTGCTTGCGATCCGCGACGACGGTGACGCGCTCGCGCGGGCAATCGCACTTGCGCTCGAGGACGCCGGGCTGCGTCCCGACGAGGTGGGAATGATCGCCGCGCACGGAAACGGCACACAGCAATCGGACGCCTCCGAGGCGGCCGCGATTCGGCGCATATTCGGGGCGAACGGTAAGGCGCCGCCGACGACCGCTTTCAAGTGGGCGTTCGGACATCTCATCGCCGCCGCCGGCATCCTCGAAGCCGTGTTGGCGCTTCGCTCGCTGCAGGAGCGCATCGTGCCGGGTATCGCGACCTTCGAGTCGCTCGATCCTGCCTGCGAAGGCGTGCCTGTCTCGCGGCAATCGCAGCAGCCGCGCAGCGATGTCGTGCTCGTCCTGTGCCGTGGCTTCGCCGGGACCAACGCGGCGCTGCTGCTGCGCGCGGCAATGTGATCGCCGTGACGAGCGGTCCGCTTGCCGAGGCGGCCGAGGGTGCGACACGATGCGGCATCGACACGGTCGAAATCGCGCGGATCGATCGCCTGCTCCGCGAGTCTGCGCAACAGGACCTCGAGCGCCTGTTCTCGGTGGAGGAGCTCTTCGAGAGCGGTGATGGGCCCGGACGCGCGGCGAGCCTCGCCGCGCGGTTCGCCGCCAAGGAAGCGTGCGTGAAGCTCTTTCCGCGCGAGGCGGCGCTGGGAGAGATCGAGCCCGCTGACTTCGCGGTGGCTCGAGATGCCTACGGCGCGCCGCGTGCCGTGATCGGAGCCAAGGCGATGCCGGTGCTGGGGCGCAATCGCATCCGGACGATCGCCCTGTCATTGACGCACGACCGGATCAGCGCCTCAGCGGTAGCGCTGGCGGTCCCCGAACGTGCGGAAGTTCCGCTCGCCGGTCGGGTCCTCTATCGATGGCTGCCCATTCGTCGCCGAATCATCGCCGAGAACTTGCGTCGCGTGTTCGGCCCCACGGTACCCGAGGAGGAGATCGTGCGGCTCGCGCAGGCACACTACTCGCACCTGTGGCAACTCTGCTGCGAATTCCTGCTCTTTCGCCGCTTGTCGAGCGCCCGCCAGGCGGCCAGGGTTCGCGGGGAGAATCACGAGGCTCTGGGGAGGGCGTTGGCGCGAAGGAAGGGAGCGTTGGTCCTCACGGGGCATTTTGGTAACTGGGAGATCGCGACCGTCGCAGGACTCGATCAGTTCCGGTACATGCGGGGTCGCTTTCACTTCTTGCGCCGGCCGATCAAGCCGCGCTGGCTCGACCGTTTTTTGAATTGGCGATTTCGCCGCGCCGGCTTCGGCGTGCTCTCGAAACGGGGCTCGCTCGACGCTCTACTCGACCGCCTCTCGGCGGGAGACGTGATCGTGTTTCCGTTCGACCAGCACGCCGGCCCTCCCGACGGCATCGAGGTCGACTTCTTCGGACAGCCTGCCTGGACGTTCAAGAGCCTCGCCATCATTGCACTTGCTACCGGTGCCTCTGTCGTTCCGGCATCGAGCTGGCGCGAGCCCGATGGCAAACACGTACTTCGCTTCGAAGAGCCGATGTCCTCTATCGAATGCGAAAACGCCGGCGAGGAGATCCGACGCAACACGCGAGCCTACAATGCAGCGCTCGAGCGCCTCATCCTGCGCCATCCGGAGCAGTGGTACTGGGTGCATCGCCGCTGGAAGCCGGCGCGCATGAAATCCCAGCGACCACCCGGTGTTCCGCTGCGATGACTCCCGCGAATCCGAAGAGAGGGGTCGCAGCGCGTACCGGCGGAGCACGACAAGTCGCAGCGCTGCGCGGGCCGGTACTCACGTTTTCCGGCGATCCGTTTCAGCACGGCCTCGCTCAGACGATGCACTATGAGCCCGACGCGATCGTCGCGATCGCGGATGGCAAAGTCACGCACGTCGGTTCCGCGCGAAAGATCCGCCCGCTGCTCCCGCGCAGGATCCGCATTGAAGAATACGGCAAGTATTCGCTGATCACCGCCGGGTTCATCGACTGCCACGTCCATTTCCCGCAAACACCGATCATCGGGGCCTACGGCGCGCAGCTCCTCGACTGGCTTCAGAAATACACCTTCGTTGCCGAGCAGCGCTTCGCCGATCGGAAGCATGCACGCGAGGTCGCCCGCGTGTTCCTGGCCGAGAGCCTCCGCAATGGCGTCACGACCTCGGCGGTCCACTGCACGGTGCATCCGCAATCGGTGGACGTGCTGTTCGAGGAAGCGGCTCGCCTTGGCTTGCGGCTGATCGCCGGCAAGGTGCTGATGGACCGCAACGCGCCGTCCGCGCTGCTCGACTCGGCGAAGAGCGGCTATGACGATTCTCGGGCGCTGATCGAGAAATGGCATGGCAAGGGACGCCTGTCGTATGCGATCACACCGCGCTTCGCGGCGACGAGCACGCCCGATCAGCTCGCCGCAGCCGGACGATTACGGCGCGAATTCCCGGACTGCTTTCTGCAATCACACGTCGCGGAAAATCAGCGCGAGGTTGCATGGGTGAGGGAATTGTTTCCCGAGCGGAAGGGCTACCTTGACGTCTACGATCACTATGGATTGCTTGGGCCCCGCGCCATTTATGGCCACGGCATCTGGCTCGACGAGCGCGAGCTCGAGCGCTGTCACGAAACAGGAACTGCGATCGCGCACTGCCCGACATCCAACTTCTTTCTCGGCAGCGGCTGCCTCGACCTCGGTCGTACGACAAAGCGCGAGCGCCCGGTGCGAGTTGGACTGGCGACCGATCTCGGTGCGGGCACGTCGTTTTCGATGCTGCAGACGATGAACGAGGCCTACAAGGCCGCGCAATCCCACGGCTACGCTCTGTCCGCGGGTCACGCGTTCTACCTCGCTACACGCGGCGCGGCGCACGCACTGTACGTGGAGGACAAGGTTGGCAGCATCGCTCCTGGCATGGAGGCGGACATCGTCGTGCTCGACCTCGAGTCGACCCCGATCATCGACTACCGCATGAAGTATGCGGCGAGTCTCGATGAAGCGCTGTTCGTCCAGATGACGTTGGCGGATGATCGCGCGGTTCAGGCGACCTATGTTGCAGGGAAGCCCGCCTATCGACGACCGTTGTAGAATCGCGCGACCAAATTCCGGTATACCCGAGGAACCGCCGCAAGCGTGGCTGCGGAGGCAAACACGTAATGGAGTTCTCACTCACGTCGGAGCAGGCCGAGCGACAGAGGCGTATCCGCGAATGGGCGGAACGCTCTCTTAACGACGACCTTTCAACGCGCGATCGGGCCCGAACGTTCAACCGCGACGGCTGGCGCGCATCTGCGCAACTGGGACTGACGGGGCTGGTTGCGCCGTCGCAGTACGGCGGAGCGCAGCTTGACCCCGTGTCGACAATGTCGGCCCTCGAAGCCCTTGGCCGGGGCTGCGGCGACAACGGGTTCAGCTTCGCGCTCAACGCGCACCTCTGGGGTTGCGTGAACCCCCTCGCGGCGTTCGGTACCGAAGAACAGAAGGTCGCGTATTTGCCGCGGCTCGTGAGCGGCGAGTCGATCGGTGCACTTGCGGCGACCGAACGCGAGGCGGGTTCCGATGTTCTCAGCCTCAAGACGCGGGCGACCAAGCGCGGCGATGGAGCCTATCTGCTCGCAGGCGAGAAAGTGCTTATCACCAATGCGCCGGTGGCGGACGTGCTTCTCGTTCTCGCGACCCTCGATGCGCAGTGCGGCGCGTTCGGCTTGACCGCCTTTCTCGTCGAGAGGGGGACTCCCGGGATGCGGATCAGCGAGGTCGTCGACAAGATGGGACTCTCGACCGCGCAGATGGGCGAGATCACTCTCGAAGGATGCGTGGTGCCTGCGCGCAATCGGCTGGGCGCGGAAGGCGCGGGCTTCGCAATCTTCAACCACATCATGGAATGGGAGCGCGGCTTCATCATGGCGTTCGCCGTTGGCGCCATGGAGCGCCAGCTTGATGCGTGTGTTGCGTACGCACGCGGGCGTCGCCAGTTCGAGCGGCCCATCGCGCAATTTCAGGTGGTCGCGGAACGACTCGTCAACATGCGCCTTCGATGGGAGGCGTCGCGCCTGCTGCTTTATCGCTTTGCCTGGCTCAAGCAAGAGACGCGCGTCGCGGTCGCCGAGGCTGCGATGACGAAACTCGCCGTCAGCGAGGCATGGGTGCGCTCTTGCGAGGACGCGATGCGCATTTATGGCGGGTACGGTTATCTAACTCGAACCGGCGTCGAGCGCGACCTGCGCGACGCGCTAGGAAGCCTTTATTACTCGGGAACAGCGGAAATCCAGCGCCAGGTGATCGCTCGCTGGATGGAGCTTTGAACACGAGGATGCTCCAGCATCTCCTGACGGAGGGCGCCGCCAGGGATCCGGATCACATAGCGGTCGTCGACCGCGCAGAATCGATGACGTATCGCGAGCTGGACGCGGCCTCGGCCCGGCTCGCTGAAGGGCTGGCAGCGCGCGGCGTGGGATCGGGGAACCGCGTCGGCCTTTTCCTCGACAAATCGCTTCACGCCATCGTCGCCGTCTGGGGCGTGCTTCGCGCCGGAGCCGCTTACGTCCCGCTCGACGTCGCGTCGCCTGCGAAGCGGATCGCTCGAATCGTCGAGAATGCCGAGCTTTGCGCCATCCTTTCCACCGAGAAGCGTTGGTCGACGCTCGCTCCCGCATTGACACTCTCGCCGGCCTTCGTCGGGTTCGCGCAAGCAGCCCCCAGCGCATCCGAGCCGGAATTCGCCTTCGAAACCTTGACCAGCTCGAGTGCACCGGCGCGAGGCAGCGGGGCTCGCGAAGACGCAAACGACCCGAATCGCGCGGCGTACATCCTTTACACCTCGGGGTCCACGGGTCAACCGAAGGGCGTCGTGCTATCCCATCGTGCCGCGCGCTCGTTTGTCGAGTGGGCTTCCGCGATCACGCAACTCGCTCCGAGGGACGTGGTTTCCAGCCATGCTCCGCTCCACTTCGATCTCTCGACGTTCGATCTCTTCGCAACATGCCTTGCTGGCGCGACTGTTGTGCTCGTGCCGCCGGAGCTCAACGTTTTCCCTCGCAACCTCGCGGATTGGATCGCAGAGCGCCGGATCACCGTCTGGTATTCGGTGCCGTCGGCGCTCTCGCGGCTTGCGCTCACGGGAGGGCTCGATCGCCACGACTGGTCGCAGCTTCGCCAGATCATCTTCGCGGGCGAAGTCTTTCCGGTGGCACACCTGCGGCGACTCCGCGAGCAGATTCCCGGCGCGCGTTACTGGAATTGGTACGGTCCGACCGAGACCAACGTCTGCACGGCGTATGCTCTCGACGAGCTGTCGGCGGAGCAGACGACACCCGTGCCCATCGGTACCGCGTGCGCGAACTGCAATCTCCTCGTCCTCGACGAGGCAGGAGCGGTATGCAGTCGAGGCGAAACCGGCGAGCTCCACGTCAGCGGGCCAAGCCTGATGACAGGGTATCAGGCGATGCCAGAAGCCACTGCGAATGCGTTCCTCGTTCGCGGCGAGGGAGCCAATCGCGGTCGCTGGTATCGAACGGGCGATCTTGTGCGGGAGGATACCGCCGGCTTGCTCCATCTCGTTGGGCGCCGGGACGGAATGATCAAGAGCCGTGGTTACCGCATCGAGCTGGGCGAAATCGAAAGCGTTCTCTACCAGCACCCTGGAGTCGCGGAGGTTGCCGCCGTTGCGCTGCCGGACGAGGAGATTGGCAACGTCATTCGGGTCGTCGCGGTCGCCAAAGCCGGGGAGTCCCTGGAAGCCGGCAAGCTGCGTGCGTTTTGTTCCGAACGTCTCCCTGTGTACATGATTCCGCAGTCGATCGAGGTGCGCGGGTCGCTTCCGCGCGGAAGCACAGGCAAGGTCGACAGGCTGCGTCTTCGCGAGCAGCTCTCTCGTACCTGAGATCGCCGTCTGAGCTGCGCGGAGTCATCTTCCGCGGATCCGTACGTAAGTCCAGAGAGCGCACCTCCACAAGGAGGTTTCTCGCGCCCCTCTCGGCGAGACACCGCTAGCGCTCTCGACGGGGAAACGATGCCAGCCAGCCGCCCATCGCTTCGCCTCGTGTGGAGAAGATCCAGGTCTGTAAGACAAACTCTTACAAATTCTCTGTCAAGTCCTTACAATCAGCCGTCGTAAGGCCCTGTTACAGATTTGCTGGGCTTCGATCTGATGCCGAGGGTCGCGCGACCAGTCGGCAAGCGCGCTCTGAGCGCGCCTCGCCCAGGGAGAAATTCGGTGACGCGATTTTGCGAAGTACTCGGAGAAGCGAGATGAAATACACGGACGAGCAGATCTTCGACGCTCTTGCGTCCTTCTTCGCACAGCAGGGGATAAGCCGAGAAGGCGCGATCGCCGTCGCACCGGACACTGACGTCATTGGCCAGGGGCTGATCGACTCGCTTGGTATCTTCAAGCTGATCGCCTTCGTGGAAGAGACATTCGCGGTCACGATCGAGCCAGATGAAGTAGTGCTGGAAAACTTCCAGACGCTTCGCGCGCTTGGGAACCTGATCGCGAAGAAGCTGGCTGGCGCCGGCCAGAAGCAAGTCGTCCTGTAGGTTCGAATGGGTCAGCTCGCGTGAGCACGGTTCCGCAATCCTGCGACGTGGTTGTGATCGGCGGTGGACCGGCGGGCAGCCTTGCTGCGACCTACCTTATCGACAAGGGCTATTCCGTAGCCCTGTTCGAGCGACAGAAGCATCCGCGTTATGCGGTGGGCGAAAGCTTGTTGCCCGACGTCTGGAAGTATTGCGATGCCGCCGGCGTGACCGAGGCGATCGCCAACGAAGGCTTCATCCGCAAGGCCGGCGGCAGCGTCGATTGGAACGGCGAAATGCGCCGGCTATCGTTCAGCGACTTCGGATACACGCGCCCGGCGATGCACGTCGAGCGCGATCGCTTCGACGAGATCCTGCTCGACCGCGCTCGCGCTCGCGGCGCCTGGGTCGGCGAGGAGATCGCGGTGCTCGACACGGACTTCTCGCGTGCGGAGCACGATGAGAGTGAAGTCTCGGTCACCTATCGCCCGGTGGGCGATAGCCTGGCAGCGAAGATTCGTTGCAGCTATGTGCTCGACGCCAGCGGCCAGACCGGCGTCATCGGTCGTCAGCTCGGACTGCGGGTCTTCGACGAAGGCTTCCGCTTCATGAGCGTGTGGGGATATTTCGACGACTCGAAGTACATTGCAGCCGACGGACTGATCTATTCCGCACAGTCCGTGCGCGAGAAGCCGCCAACCACGTACGTCAGTGCGCTACCGCAAGGCGACGGATGGGCTTGGCTGTGGCACATCATGCTGCGCAAGACAACGAGCATCGGTCTCGTCGTTCCAATCGCGTGGGCGCAATCGACCAAGGGAAGCGCCGAGTCGTGGGAGGCCTGGTTTCTCAGGCAGTGCGAGGCGATACCCCTGCTGCAGCGTCTGCTCGCCGACGCGAAATTCTGCCCGGGCTCCGTACGACTCGTGCGGAACTATTCGTACAAGTCGAAGCGCATCGCCGGGCCTGGATACTTTCTGCTCGGAGACGCCGCCGGCTTCGTCGATCCCATCTTCTCGGTAGGCGTCGTGTTCGCGATGTATTCGGCCTACGCCGCGGCGCATACGATCGATCGCTGTCTCGCACAGCGCGCCAGGCGCGATCACCATCGTTCGATTTTCTCCTCGCAGATGCAGGCGCGATTGGAGTTGAGCCGCTCGCTCGCCCTGCCCTACTATCAGGAGCAGGATGCCGGTCATGCGCAGGCGCGCGAGGCCATGGCATTCAGCAGCACCCAGGCGCAGGCGCTCATGTATGCCGCGTCCATGCTGACTGATCGCTCCGGGAACTTCGACTCGATGGCCGACAGTCCGGAAGCGCATCGCGCCGCCGCTGAGCGTGTGCGCCTGCTCGAGATTCCATCCAGGTAAATGCAGCTCGGGATGTGAATCGGCTGTGCTGTACCTCATTAGACCCATCGAGCGCTCCGTCAGGCGACATCTCCGCACCGACCTCAATCGGCAGCGGTTCGACCGCGCAAAACGATTCGTCGACGAAATAAAGAATCGCGGCGGAGGCGAGACGACGCTCGTCACGCACGCGCGCTGGCTCAAGTTCCTCTGCGGCAGGGCGACTCACGGGCACCTTTGGCCGGAGGAAACCGCGTTTCTGCGCGACTTCGCGACGCGCTTCGGGGTACCA
>Ga0126369_10004336_pt1 | contig 10397 bp, 4 predicted proteins | sample PanSoiMetaPlot_1_FD_109646 | JGI IMG/M metagenome (GOLD analysis project Ga0126369, IMG submission 109646) | Tropical forest soil microbial communities from Panama - MetaG Plot_1 | ecosystem: Environmental > Terrestrial > Soil > Tropical forest > Bulk soil | place: Panama | collected 2016-02-17
CCGCCGATGGTCAGCGCCAACCTGTCGGCAACCTGCTCCAGTTGAAGACGCTTGAGTAGTTCGGCGGCGCGCGCTTCAGCTGTCTCACTCTCGATGCCATGCAGTCCGGCAACATATGAAAGGTTTTCAGCCACCGTCAGGTCGGGATAGACGCCACCGGCTGCTGAGACGTACCCAATCCGTTCCCGTACATCCTCCAGCGGCGCACCTTTCAGGGTTACGGTTCCTTCACTGGTCTGAATCAGTCCGCCGAGCGCCTTGAGCAGAGTCGACTTACCGGCGCCGTCCGGCCCCACCAACCCAAGGATCTCGCCCTGCCAAACGGTGAGGTCGATCCCATGAAGCGCCTCAAACGAAATCTTCTTTGACTTCCGGTAGGTATGTTTGAGACCGCGCACCTCGATAACCGGCGTGGGGCCTTCACTTGATCTTGCGCCGGTGCTCATTTGCTATCTCAGGGTGCCTGCCGTCGCGTGCGGTCAGGCCACTTTGATCCCGCGACGAGAATCTCGCCCTCACCAGGGACTCCCGGCTTGGCCGATCCATCGGAGTTCTTAATCGAGAGCTTCACTCCCACAACCTGCCGGACTCGATCCTCCCGGTAGTAAGTGTTCTCAGGAGTGAAGGCGGCGTCGGGATCAATGCGCGAAACACTTGCTTCGATCGCGCGCTCAGGTCTTGAATCAAGATAGATGCGGGCCGGCTGGCCCACACGCACTCTATCGATCTCAGCAATGGGAACGAAGACCTTTAGGTAGAGCTCCTGCAGATTGACGAGCGTCACGATCGCGGTGCCGGGATTTATTACTTCGCCCGGTTCGACCGACCGCACCGTGATAGTGCCATCGAAAGGGGCCACGATCTGCAGATCGGATCGATTAGCTTCGGCTTCACGCAGTTGCGCCTTCGCTTTTTCGGCATCAGACATCGCGGCGGCGATGTCGGCCTGCGCCTTATTGATCTGCTCCTGGATAGAAAGCGTCTGGGAACCGAGGATGGCCGGATTTTTCAGAGCGGCTTGCTGGACGTTGTATGCGCCCCGAGCCGCTTTAACCTGCTCCTCTGCGGCATGGACCGCTGCCGTGGTAGCCTCGAGGTTCGACTTGGCGAGCATGCCCTGACGTTCGGAGAGATCTCCGGCCTTGGCTAGTTGTGATTGGTTTTCGTAGTCGTATTGGGCCTGATTATTGGCGGCTTTTGCCTGCGCCAGCGCTGCTTCGGCAGCGGCTACCTGGGCCCGCGCCTGACTGACGCGGCCTTCCGAATCGATTTTCGCCTGGTCGACGCTGATGCTGCTGCTTTGTACCTGGGCGCGAAGAACGCTGATCTGCTGTTGCGAACTGCGAACGCGCGCCTCGGCCGTTTCCACCGCAGACTTGGCTGCATCTTCGCGAGCTTTCACCTGGTCATCGTCGAGCAGGGCGATCACTTCGCCGGCTTTCACCACGTCGCCCTCGCGGAAGCGGATGTCGCGGACGCGTCCCGCCGTCTTAGCCGAGACAGTTGCTTCGTCGCCGGCTATCCTTCCCGTGGAGACCACCAGGTTCCCGGCAGCCTGCTGCGCGGGCCGGCGAATAAAGATGTACCAGACCAGGAGGGCGATGGCTGCCACGACCACCATGACGAGAATGAGACCGCCCTTTGATTTTTTCCGGCGCCGCTGGCCCGGTCGCGGGGTAGCGGGAGGGTCGTTCCGGCCCGAGTCGGGAGCAGGACGGACCGGCTGAGTCTCGCTTTCTGGGGCGTGGGAGTCGTCCTGGTTTTTTGTCTCGCTGACTCTGTTCGTCATTGGTGGTAACCGTTAGCGAGTGCGCAGCGCGAAATTCTGCGCTCCGAGAGTTTTACCGGTGGCCCGGTCTAGTTCGGCGATGGCTTTGTTGAGATCCATCTGCCCCTTCAACTCGACGCAGCGCGCATTTTTGAGTGCGACTTGACGATCCAACACCAGAAAGGTAGTCGACTGTCCGCCGTTGTACTTTCGCACTTCGCTTTCGTATTGCTGCTCGGTGGCGCGCCGAGCTTCGGCTGACGCCCGCAAACGCGCCTCGGCGGTGCGCACTGATTGCAAGTCTGTCCGCACCTCCACTTTGATTAATTGATCGAGCTGCTGTCTGCGCGTCTTGATCTGGACTTCTTCTTCGTGCGAGAGCGCCAGTTGCGCTTCCGCCCTTCGATTAAAGAGGGGAATCTCAACCTGTACGCCAAACTTAACGGTGGGAAAGCGGCGCCCGAAAAGGTTGTCTAACGATTGACCGTAGCCTCCGAGCAGAAATTCCGGAGTGGTGCCGGTGTTTGCCGGAGGCGGCAGCGGTGGCAGCCCGGCCCCCGCCGATAGCACGTTGACGCGTCTGGTCAAGTCCGTCGCGGCAAACTGGATCGGGTCCTCACTCGATAGCGGGTTAAGTCTTCCCGCCAGACCATCGAGCGCGTAAGAACCCACCAGGTCTACCTGGGGCTTCTTCTGATTGCCGTAGAAGCGCTGATTCAACTCGTTGATCGCCAGGGCTATGTCGGTTTGCTGCACCTCGGGCCGTTGCGCCAGCGCCTCGCTGAGCGCCTGTTCCTCGGTAATAGCCGGAGCCTTTATCTCTACCGGGTCGGAAGGAATGATCAGAACATTCCACAAGCGGTCCTTGATGTCAGGGAGGATCAGCTGTTTCAGCGCATTGTCCGACTTGGCTACCCCCTGGAGGGCTGAAAAGAGCCCTTCGCGAAAATTCGAAACCTGCACCTCTACTTGCGTTACATCTATGGCCGGAACGTACCCGCGCCCGACCAGGCGCCGAGTATGATCCAGCTGCTCTTCAGCAGCATGCAGCGCGTCCTGTTGTATTTGCAGATTGCGTAGTGCATAGACGAGATCCCAGTAGGAGTTTCGTACGCGAGCGATGGTTTCTATCACGCTCGTGCGGAACTCGGCGTCGGTAAGCGACAGGTTCTTCTTGGCGATTTGAATCTGTCGCCGCGGGTCGTCGATCTCGCGATTGCGCAGGAGCGGTTGCGTGTACGAGAAGGAAAGATTGGTCTTGAACTGCCGGTCGATGGTCGCAAAGATGACGTTAGTTTGGGTTTGCGAGTCGTTAAAGGAGATCTGGTACTGACCGCCGCCCTTTGGCGAGAGCCCAAAGAAATTCGCACCCCCCGTACTGCCCTTGGCCGTAATCGATCCTTCAGACCCGCCGAGAGTCGAGCTGCTGACCGGGAGCACTTCGTGGAAGAAGAAACGATTGAATGTCAGTTTAGGATCGTAGAGTCCCTGGGCCCCCCGCAGATTGGCCTCGGCCGAGCGCACCACCGAGCGGCTCAACTCGATGTCTTTGTTGTTAAGCAAGGCCAGCTCCACTACTTCTTGCAAGCTCATGTTCTGCTGCCGGTCGAACTGGACGCCAATCAACGCGAGCTGGGGGTAGGTAGCGGAATCAGCCTGGTAATTTGGAGCCACTGAAGGTACGCGTAACGCGTCCTGATCCAGCTGAGGTGGTTCGGTTCTTCCCGGCGCGGGCGAAGTTCCGGGCAGCGGCGTAGGGGACGGTGTAGGAGCGGCATTAACTCGCTGTTCAGCGTCCTGGGCCACTGCCGCTGGCAAAGAATTAACCGGCCTGGTGTGAACCAGTAAAGCGGCCAGGCCGAAGAGGGCCAGAACGACCATTCTTCTCATGGTGAACTGCGGGAGCCACTCTATCCGGCGCCCACAAAAGGTCAGAGGGGAAAACATGATGCAAAACCTCTGCGAATGTTAGTCGTCCGCCACCGATGGCATGGATATCTAAGAACCCAACCCGGCGAGAACAGTCGCCTCTGCCTCCGGACTGTTGAGCTGCGAAGAGTCCACCGCCGGCGAAGTAATAGTTACCTCGAAGATACGAAAGCGTGAGTTTCCTGAACTTGTCCAATCTGTTAGCTAACTTCAACCGGCACAATCACCCGAGGTCCCGCACGCTACGCGGCATTTTTCTCGGGTCCGACCGGGGATGTAACTGTCAAAAATGACAGCACGGCCGGATTATCATGGCGGATTGGGCTCTTTTGGCTTTCAGAATGACCGCGGACGCTGCCATTTCATAACGGCCTTGGGTTCTTCAATTCAGCGCACTTGACCTCTAATGTGCGACGAAACAAGAAACGGCGAGAAGACGCCCCGCCGGCAATATTTCATCGTAATTGGAAGCGCCCGGGAGGACCGAACCTGGCCTCCGCAGTGCGGTGCGGAAAACAAAAACGGCGAGGAGCGCCTCGCCGTGAAATGCTTGATTCTATTGGTGGAGCAGAGGGGGATCGAACCCCTGACCTCCGCATTGCGAATGCGATTTAGTCCGTTCTACTGACTACCACGCATTCTTACTGGTTACTAAACATTCAATAAAAGCAGCCGTCCGAGAGATTTCACATTCCATAAGTTCCCATAGAGTCCCATCGCTTTCCCTACGGTCACGTCAATCTGACGCCAAATTCCTGGCGATAGGTCTTGACGCGATTCAGCCAACTCGCGGACCAGTTCTGATACTCGCTGTTCGCCTAATAGTAATAACGGGCATCTCTAGCGCCCGAATCGGCTCCGGTATTCAACCGAACTGATGAAGGCCTTAACCATTTCGGCGTCGATGTAGTTTCCTTCTTGTTGATTCAGTTTGGTCAGCCAGAAATCGTAACCGCTGTAGTCTGAATCCTGCGGATCGTTCGGATTGCGGCGCAGGTAGCCAAAGTACTGCATCAGCACAAACGCTCGGTTGAACTCTGCCGCTTTCAGGTTTGGATGTTCAGCCACCTCGCGCAAAGCCTGGGCCCGCGTCCTGACATTGCTTTGTAGATCGTTGACCAGCTGATCTCTTTCTGTCTGAGAGAGCGGACTTCCGGCGTTCGCGTTCAACGTGTCCACAAATTGCGCCGGCGTGAGCGCCAGCGGGAAGGCGTTGATGAATCGCGACCGTTGCACAAATTCAGCAGCGAACGCCTGTTTGTTATCTTCTAACTGCTTCTGCCAGTTGCCCTGATTGACGATCACGTTCTGGCCAATCTCCTGCGAGTCTGCGAGCAACTCGTTCAGACGCACGACGGGCACCGCCAACTGATGTGGCGCCGGAAACGTTGAAGTGCCAACTGCATTGCCGTATGCGGTTTTGTAGATACGCTCGATCAGGTAGCCGGTATCCTGAAATTCAATCGACAGGAAGAACGCCGCCGAGACGTTGATCCGCTTAACCTCAAGGCAGCCTGCGTCGTTGCCACAGCTACTAATTTGATTGGTCCAGAAATCCCCGCCGCTCGGGTCCGGCTGCCGGTTTAGAAAATCGTGATACTGCTGGGTGACATAACTGCGGGCGTCGTCCAGCGTATTGTTCGCGCGCTCATTGCCATCGGTGATCTGAATTGTGGCAATCGAGGGCCCGCCCAGAACCATTCCGGTGGGATTGGACAGAACCACATTGAAGGTTTCAGGGCCCTCAACGAAAGAATCTTGATTGATGAGGACGATGAAACTTCTGGACGCTTCGCCAGGCGCAAAGATCAATTTGCCGAAGGCCGCGATGTAGTCACCTCGATCGGTCGCCGTGCCATTCATGGTTGCGTATTCGACGCTGGCCGGACCAGAGAGATCGCCCAGGCGATTGACCGTAACTGTAACCGGGGAAATCTCTTCTGAGACGACCAGACTCGTCGAGTTAAACTGAACCACGTTTGCCTGGACCGCCTGCACGGCAAAAGCACCGTCAGTCACACTCGTTCCGGGCTTGCCTTCGTTGAATGCAAAGTTGCGCGGACTTAAAGCCGTCGTCATGCCGGCGCTGCCAATCACGGCGAACCTCAGATTTATAAGCGTTCCCGCCCCACTCAAAGGAGCGGTACCAAAGGCGGCGACCTGCAGATGTCCGCGCGTGCCGGCATTGGTAATCACCGTCATGGAACTGCTCAGGGTATTCGAGGCACTGACAGGCTGCGCTTGTGGCTGCAGGATGTCCGGATTAAACGTCAGATCGAATTGATAGCTGATAATGCCCTGTCCCCTTACGTCACCGACGGAGATGGGAACGACGCTCGTCATGCCGGGCGAGTTGGTCGTGTTGGGCAGCGACACCGAAATCGGAGTAGTATCGGGCGACATTTTCTCGGTGCCGGCATCGCGCGAGTTGACGCCCCCGCCGCCCGCCGGTGTCCAGTTGCCCGACACATCACCCATCAGAATGGCGTCATAGTCCTGATCGATTTGATCTGCGGTGGTGGTCGGATAGCTGCGGCTCGCCGGCAAAAACTTCCAGGTGCCGGCAATTCCGTCATTCGGCAGGCCGACGACCGTTTGCGCAATCAGCGCCGCGTCAAACGAAGTAACCACGCCATTGTTGCTGACGTCGGCAGCAATCTGTTGATTGGGACCCAGCGCAATTAGTTGGATGGCATTCTGGGCCGCCAGCGAAGCGTCGAAAGAAGTGATTCCGTTTACCTCTCCGGTCTTTGATGGTGTCACCACATATGCACCACCGCCTAGTTCAACGAGTGCATAGCTGCCGTCGCTGGCGCTGGTGGTGTTGACATTTGGCGACCCGACACCAGTCAGTGTCACATTCGCGACTCCCGGCCGCGAACTGTTCTCGTTTCCGTAATTAATAGATCCAGCGATGGTGCCTTTAGTCACACACACATCGCCGTCGATCATCGTGGCGCAGGGCACTCCTTCATTAAAAGTAAACGGACTCAAAGTCAGATCGCTGCAAGCGGGCTCAGCGCCGATTACGTTGAAGTTCAGTTTGAGCAATGTCCCGGCGCCGCTCAAAGGCTGCGTGCCAAACCCGGAGACGACGAGATGACCGGGCGTCGCGTTGTTTGTGGTGATCGTAAATTCGCCGCTGAGCGTGTCCGACTGAGATGGCAAGACTGCCGGCGTTAAGACCGACGGGTCATAGTTCAGTTTGAAATCGAACGAGACAATTTCCTTACCGGTTGTGTCGTTGACATTGATCGGCACGCTTAACAAAGTGTTATTGATGGCGCTGAGCCCGGCGGGGACTGTCACCCTCACACAATTGGCTGGCGTTGGGGTTGGCGTCGGTGTCGGTGTGGGCGATGGTGCTGCGGAGCAGGTGTTCACTGCGATGGTGCTGTTACGCGGATTCGCGGCCGCGGCGGCAAAGTCCGCCGCATTGTCGTTAGTATCGGCGCAACCAGAACTGTTTCTGAAGGTCGCCAGCGCGGCTGATGGCGCAGCCGCCACGCCGCTGCCTTCGAAGCAATTTGTGCCCGCACCATAGCCGACGAAATCACTGATGCCTGCCAGACCTGGGTTAAAAGGACTGATCCCATCGTCGCCTGGGCAGGTCACGGCCGGAAGCGTGCTGAGGCTCGCGACCAGCGATACCTTGCCGGCGCTCGCCGAGAGATTGATGGTGCCGGTGACGTCGGGCTGCGGTAAAGGCACACCCACTGATCCATTTGAACCCTCCTGAATCAGAAAGTATCGTCCAGGAGCGACGGTGCCAATTATTAGATCCGTCTTGTTGCTCGAGAAGGCGCCGGTCGCCGAAGCGTATTGCACCGAATATGGGGTTGTTGAAAAATCTACGGTCGCATCGCCACGATTAAATATTTCGATGAAATCGTTGGTATAGGTCGCGCCTGAGTTACCACCATCGGTGTAAATCTGACTGATCACTAACGATGGTTGCCCTCCCGACGAGGGCGTGGATAGTGAAGCGAGATTTTGCGGCGAACTCGGCGTCACCAACACAAAGTCCGCGCCGTTGTCGTCAGTGTCCTGGGTACTGCCGCTGGCGCCACCCGGTAATCGCTCATAGCTGCGGTCGCTGGTGTCCCCAGAGTTGAAGGGCGTCAGCGTCGTGCCCTCCTTGAATGCCGAACCCGGGTTCATTCCCACCTGATCAATGAGCACGTTCGCACTGTCAAAGATCGCGATGCCGCCGTCGTCGGTAATGCCCGTCGGGTATGCCTGGTCACCAGTCACGACGCCGCTGTATCCCAGTGAGTTAACTGCCAGGAAGTGCTTGCGCGCCGGAATCGTCGTGCCGGCATTGATCGTCAGGCGATTCGAAACGGCGCCGGCGTTGTTCGACGCTTTGATAACCCAACCACTGAGATCTATCGGCGCGTCGGTGTTGTTATAAAGCTCGACGAATTCGTCGTTGGCGCCGCTCACGGCGCGAGTGCGAAATTCGCTGATCACGATCGGCGTACCGGGGGTGGCATCTGGAAGCGGACCAGTCGACGTAGCGAATTCAAATCCGCCGGCCTGCTTGAAGTTCCCGCCGGACATCACCGTGCCGGCCGTCGGCTCGCCGAGATTGCCATCGATTCCGAACTGACCAGCCGCACTCGCATCGCCACCGCCAGCGATCAAATTCTGCGTGATATCGAATTGAGCATCCGGCTGAGTCGTCAGCAGCGGTGCCGCCATTTTGTGAACGCGTGACGAATTGGCCGCCCGAGGAATGGTTGATGCAGGGCGGCCGCCTGCAAGAGCCGTCTGCGGTGCGGATCGATTGATCGTCGCGCCGAAGGCTACTGCGAGACTCAGGAGAAAACCAAGGCAGACGATCAAAGCGACTTTGCTGCTGCGGGTGACGGGTGATTTTGTTCGTGACATGGTTCGGTTATCTCCGGCGAGTTAGGGTTAGGGTGAGAGCGACTCAGTGAGCGATGAAAGTGCCTTCGTGACTGAGCAGCATGAATTGGCCGTTGCCGATGTACTGGAGTTCGATCGCTGCCCCTGGTCCACCAGACAGCCAGCCGGTGGTTCCCGGTGAGGTGTTTGAGTTTGAGGTATAGATTTGTCCGCCGCTCACTGCGGCAGCTGCCTTGCTGCCGTCGGCATTGGACGCAACTGCGGCCCAGTTCCGGCTGGCTTCGCGGGGAGTCCAGTTCGCGCCGCCATCGGTTGAGCTGTAAATTTGGAAACCGCTGACCACCGCAACAAACTTGTTGCCGTCAGCTGAACTGGCCACTGAAATCCAGTTGCGGCCGGCCTCGCGAGCGAGCCACGTCACGCCAAAATCGGTTGAGGTAAAGATTTGTCCGCCAGCGACCGTAGCTACCAACTTGCTGCCATCGGCTGAGCTGGCAACCGCAGTCCAATTCCGGTTACTTTCGCGACCGATCCAGGTGATTCCGGAATCGGATGACGTATAGATCCGGCCGCCCGAAGTAACAGCGACAAGCCTGGTGCCGTCAGCTGATGAAGCCACGCCGCTCCAGAAAAAAATTTGTGGAATTTGTGGAGTCCAATTTGCACCGGCATCGTCAGAGGTATAGAGCCCGTTGGTCGAGGCGGCCACCATTCGGGTACCGTCCGCGGAGCAGGCCACGGAAATCCAAGTGTCAAAGGACAGGCGGCCAGTCCAATTCGCTCCTCCATCAGTTGAGGTGTATATGCGATCGCCACCTCCTCCATTTGTATTGGCTGCGGCAATCAGTACATTGCCATTCGCGGAAGACGCAACCGTTACCCAGCGGCGGTTATTCTCTCGCGGCGTCCAACTGACGCCCGCATCAGTCGAGGTGTAAATCCTGCCCTGAAACTCGACCGCGACCAGTTTCTGGCCGTCAGCCGAACTGGCAATTGCTCGCCAGACTCGATTGCTTTCATGTGGAGTCCAACTGCTTAACCATCCCAGACTGAATCCGCGAATCGATTGCCCATCATTTTGTGCTATGCGAAATCCACCGCCGCCGGCTCCTGAGATGCGAAATGTGTCACCGACATTTGCGGTCGCGGGCAAAGTGATCGTGGCTTCGCTGTCACTGGTGACTACATAATTGGTGTTCGCATCTGCCTGCTGTGTGTTGCCCGCGACAATTTGCCAACCGACACCAAGACCGGGAGGCAGACTGCTGGCCGGAACTGGACCGCTAATCTTGCTGCCGGCGATCGAGTTGATGTGCGTATCCAGAATGCAGGCGTTGCAGACGCTCGAGAGCGCGTCGGCCTGCGCCGAGCTGAGCGTGCGAATCGCATAAGGCGTCGAACTAACAGGCTGACGTGGCGCCAAAGTGGTGAAGCCCGAAGAGGCCGGGAGCTTCACGCTAATCTCCAGAAAACGATCCGCTCCGGGGAAAGCGGTCAACCCAAAATCCAGCTGTACCCTGAAGACTCCGGCAGTCACCGGTGTGTTGGTGCGCGACAATGTCGAGCCGATTTGATTACCGCCCGAGACATCGTCGAACAGCGAAAACTGAAGATCGTAATTGCCGTTGGCCGGATTGCCGCCATCGGTCAGACGTCCCTGATAAGTGAACGCAGTGGTTTGCGCTTGTACTGCGCTGAACGCGAATGGGACCAGCACGATTGCGAGTGCAAATCCAATCGACAATTTGAACCGAGACATTGAGATTCCTTTCCCCGCCAATGCGTACGCTTTTCCGCTTTCACTCATTAACGCGAAGGTTGGAACCGC
>Ga0126369_10004337_pt1 | contig 10396 bp, 6 predicted proteins | sample PanSoiMetaPlot_1_FD_109646 | JGI IMG/M metagenome (GOLD analysis project Ga0126369, IMG submission 109646) | Tropical forest soil microbial communities from Panama - MetaG Plot_1 | ecosystem: Environmental > Terrestrial > Soil > Tropical forest > Bulk soil | place: Panama | collected 2016-02-17
GACGCACGGCACCAGCGAATCCAGGCAACATAAGATCGTAGTTGAGCTCAATCCCAAAGAGAAATTCAGAGGATATAGTCTTCCCTATTACAAGCGAACCTATCACAGTATCGACTGAAACCTATATTGGTTGTCCGATCCTGGTTTTTAGCTGTGAGATGGAAACCACGACTTCTAGCTGACGTGTCCAAGCCCAGCATTAGGATATCGGTCCCCGCCACTCCGGATCCTTCAGATTCCAGCCGCCGCCCAAGGCCTTGTAGAGTTGCACAATGACTGTGCGTCGATTAAGTTCCGTAAACGCGAGGGCATTCTCCGCAGGGTATAACTGGAGCTGAGAATCCAGCACCTCAAAATAACTCGCCTTTCCTGCCACGTAGCGCTGAAATGAGACTTTCACTGACTCTTGGTAGGCCTGCACAGCTTGCGCCTGCTCATCGCGAATCGCTTCGTATTTCAGACGCGAAACCAAAGCGTTCGATACATCCTGGAATGCAATCTGAGCGGTTTGCGCGTATTGAAGCTTCGTTTGCTCCCACAACGCCACGCTTTGGCGCTTCTGCGCCCTGAGGGCTCCGCCTTGGTAGATCGGGCCTGCAACATTGCCTGCAATGCTCCAAACCGTGGTTTTACCGGATGATAGCTCGCTCAGCGGAGAGCTGGCGCGCCCAAACAAGGACGTAAGACCAACTCGCGGGAAGAAATTCGCGATGGCGATCCCGACTTGTGCGTTAGCGACGCGCAATTGTTGCTCGGCAGTTAGAATGTCCGGACGGCGCTGAAGCAGAGCTGAAGGCAAGCCAACGGGAATATCCGGCGGCACAATTTGCTCGAGAAGTTTAGATGTGTGTGGTATGGGGCCGGGGTTGTTGCCCAACAGCACGCTGATCTGATTCTCTTTGAGCGCGATCTGGCGCTCAAGCTCCGGGATGCTTGCGGCCGCCGTAGCCAGGGCTGCAGCGGCCCGGGAAGTATCCAACTTCGAAGCCACTCCTCCTTCGAGCCTCTGGGTAAACAACTTTAAGGTCTGCGAGAATGAATCTGTCGTATCTTTCGCGATCTGGAGTTGAAGTTCCAAATCGAGAAGCTCGAAGTAGGCTTGCGCAACATCGCTTACAAGAGAGAGCATCACGCCACGGCGAGCTTCTTCCGTTGCGAGATACTGGGCACGAGCTGCCTCATTCTCGCGGCGAAGACGACCCCAGACGTCCGCTTCCCAAGCAACGGTAGCCACACCTAAAAAGGCTCCGCGTTCCTGGCCTCCATTGGCCGATACAGCGCCCACGAATTCATTCTTTCCATCGCTGGCGCTTACGGAGTAATTGAGGAATGGGAAGTATTGAGCGCGTGCCTGGGCTGCGATTTGGCGTGCTTGTTCAACGCGAGTTACGGCAATCTGCAAATCATAATTGTTGGCCAGCGCGGTTTGGACAAGGTTTTTTAGCCTGTCGTCTTTAAAAACCTCCCACCAGGGTAAGTCTGCAATCGAAGCTTGTTGAGATGACCCTGCTGCGTCTCGGTACTCGGTCGGAACGTTTACTTTGGGTCGCTGATAATTTGGACCAACGGCGCACCCAGAAAACAGCCACAGAACAAAGTTTAGCGGAAGCAAAAGAGAAAGCAGGCCGACGCCCTTGGGGCGGTTTTGGGCAGGAGCTGCAACTTGGCAACTCGAAGGCCCCAGGGATTGTCTGGTGCACTTTCCCGTTGAGATCGAGTTTGTCATGGCTTCTTGGATTCGTTTTTCCAAACCGTGCCCGCCTAGTCGTCGCCGGCGGAGGCAGCATGCGCATCGGGAGTGGCCGGCAAAGGCATCTTAGCTTGCTCGTGCTTCGCACCGCCGATTCTTTCAATGACATAGAACAGCGCCGGAATAATAAAAATCGCGATGGCGCTGGCAGCCGCTATTCCTCCGATGACTGCCGTGCCCATGACCTGACGAGACACGGCACCGGAACCAGATGCTGTCCAGAGCGGCACGCAGCCTAGAAGGAATGCTAGCGAAGTCATCAAAATGGGACGCAGGCGCAACTTAGCGCCTTCCAAAGCGGCATCGACGAGCGGCTTGCCCTTTTTTTCGTGCTCCAACTTCGCAAACTCGACGATCAAAATGGCATTTTTCGCGGCAAGGCCGATGAGCATGATCAAGCCAATCTGTGCATAAACATTGTTCTCGAAAGAGAAACTTGTAAGACGTCGAAGGTACAGGGCGAAAAAAGCTCCGAAGACGGCTATCGGAACGCTAATGAGCACGCTGAACGGCAGAGTCCAGCTCTCGTAAAGCGCCGCGAGAATCAGAAAACAGAAGAGCGTCGAAAAACCAAAGATCACAGAAGGCGGCACACCTTGCCTAGCTTTTTGCTCCTGATAGGACATACCCAGGTAGTCAAAACCCATGTCTGGAGGCATAGTCTGGCCAAAAACCTCTTCGAGCGCGGCCATGGCTTGTGCAGAACTATAACCGGTTGCGGCGCTGGCATTGATTTGCGAGCAGCGATGCAGGTTGTAGCGCATGGTGAATTCGGGACCTACGCGGTTCTGAACAGCAATAACCGCTGCCAGCGGCACCATGTTGCCGGAGCTGTTGCGCACGTAAAACTGACCCAAATTTTCAGCACGAGTTCGGTAATCGCCCTCCGCTTGAATGTAGACCTGCCACTGGCGACCGAAACGGTTGAAATAATTAATCAGGGAGCCGCCCATGAAAGTCTGAAGAGTCTTGTATACATCGCCGAGATTGACGCCCTGGGTCAGAACTTTGTCGCGCTCCACATGGATATAGACTTGCGGAACGGCGGCCAACATGGTGGTAAAGACGGACGCCAACTCCGGGCGTTTGCGGGCGGCTTGCATGAATGCATTCGTATTGTCAGCCAGGAACTGGACATCATGCCCGCCGCGGTCCTCCAGGATAAACGTGACACCGCCGGAAGTTCCCACGCCGGGAATTGCCGGAGGAGAAAAAGCAATCGAGAGCCCGGCGGCAAGCTGGCGCAGCTCTTCGTTGATGTTGGCCTTGATAGCATCGTAGCTTTCACTCGGCGCTTTGCGTTCACTCCACTCCTTGAGCGTGACCCAAAAGAAGGAACTAAAAGTATTCTGGACGCCGCTGATCATGTTGTAACCGACAACGCTGGTCACATGGTTGACCCCCTGCGTTTTCATTAGGATTTCTTCCACGTCTCTCGCCGTAAGGCTGGTTCGTTGCAGCGATGAGGCATCGGGTAATTGCAGGGCCACGAACACATAGCCCTGGTCCTCGTCGGGCAGGAAGCTGCTAGGCAGTCTCACACCAATTACTCCGGCCAATACGGTAAACCCAACCAAGATGATCCCCGTGAACACCAGTTTTCGGATCAGCACACTGCACCAATTGACGTAACCATCGGTGATTCGGCCGAACCATTTATTGAACCAGGCAAAGAATTTTCCGAGCGGCCCCCGTGCTTCCTTCTTGGGGCGCAGTAAAAGTGCGGAAAGCGCCGGGCTCAGCGTCATAGCGTTGAACGCGGAAAGAAGCATGGACACCGCGATGGTCACTGCGAATTGCTGATACAGGCGGCCGGTAATGCCCGGTATGAAGGCCGTGGGAACGAACACGGCAGCGAGAATCAGGGCAATACCGACGACGGGGCCAGAGACTTCTTCCATTGCCTTGAATGAAGCTTCTTTGGGAGACAGTCCGTGCTCGATGTGGTGCTCAACTGCTTCCACCACAACGATGGCATCGTCCACTACCAACCCGATCGCGAGTACCAAACCAAACAGCGAAAGCGTGTTGATGGAAAAACCCAACAAAGGGAAGATGGCGAAGGTGCCGATGAGCGACACCGGCACAGCCAGCAGAGGGATCAAAGTCGCCCGCCATCCTTGAAGAAAGATGAATACGACAAGAATGACAAGGATGACGGCTTCCACGAACGTCTTTTGAATTTCAGCAATGCCCTCGGTTACTGGCAGAGTTGTATCGAGCGCCACAACGTAGTCAAGACCAGGTGGAAAGCGCTTCTTCGCTTCAGCCATCAAGGCTTTCGCACCTCTGGCGGCGGCGATGGCGTTTGATCCCGGGAGCTGGTAAATGGCAACCACCGCTGCCGGCTTGCCGTTTAGCCGGCCCTGCAAGTTATAAACCTGAGCTCCCAGTTGGACGCGAGCTACATCCTTCAAACGGACAATGGAACCGTCAGCCGTGGCGCGAACCACGATCTGCCCGAACTCATCTTCTGTCGTAAGGCGGCCTTGCGAGCGAACGGTGTAGGTGTACTCCTGGCCTGGCGGCACCGGCTCACTGCCGATTTGTCCCGCGGGATTGACGTTGTTCTGCGTCTGAATCGCGTTGATGATCTCTGGCACGGTGATTTGAAGCTTCGCCAACTGAGCCGGCCTGACCCAAAGGCGCATGGCGTATTGGCCTGCGCCGAAAACAGAGACACTGGCAATTCCCGCAACGCGCGTGAGTTGGTCGTTCAAGTTGATGTAGGCATAATTCGCCAAGAATTCCGAGTCAAATGCGCCGTTCGGGGAGTAGAGATCAAACAGCATAAGAGGCGCGGCTGTAGATTTTTGGACTGTCACACCGTAGCTGTTTACCTCAGCGGGTAACTGCGATGCCGCCTGATTGGCTCGCATCTGAGAAAGAATCTGATTCGTATTCGGATCGGTCTTCACATCGAAGTTGACGGTAAGGGTTATTTGGCCATTGTTGGCATTGTTGGAGTACATGTAGTTCATGTTGTCCACACCGCTCATCTGTTGCTCGATGGGAGTGGCTACAGACTGTTCGACGGTCAAAGCGTCGGCTCCAACGTACGTAGTCTTTACTTGGACCTCCGGAGGCGTGATGTTAGGAAATTGTGCGGTGGGCAGGCTCAGCATTGCGACAATGCCAACAATAACCATGACGATGGAAATCACCATGGACACGATGGGACGATTTATGAAGAACTTGTACACGATGTTGCCTTAGGGTGCGTTGCTGGCCGTGTCTGACTTTTCCGCAGCAGCAGACTCTGGCTGAAACGGCGTGGCGTGAACTTCCATTCCTTCGCGGACCTTTTGTACGCCTTCCGCCACGATGCGATCACCAGGTTTCAGTCCTTCGTTGACAATCCACATGGTGTCGACTTTAGGCCCTACTTTGATTGGACGAATACTTACCCTGTTATCCGCGCCAATTACGGCAACGAGGTATCCGCCTTGCAATTCATTCACGGCGCGTTGAGGAACAAGCAGCGCATTTTTTTGAATTCTCACAACCGTGCTGATATTGCCAAACCCGCCCGGCCGCAGCACGTTTCCAGGGTTTGGGAACTGCACCTTGACTAGAATTGCTCCCGTTCTCACATCCACCTGGCGATCAAGCGCGTAAAAGCGGCCTATGTGTGGATAGATCGATCCGTCCGAGAGGCGTAACTGCCATGCAAGCCTATTCAATATTGCATGCTCATCGGCGCCTAAGGCAGCAGCCTGCTTCATCGCGTTCAAGTATTCTTGTTCGCTCGCAGTGAAATTCACCAGAATTGGATTGATCGTTGATACTGTCGTCAGAGGCTCGCCCGGTGGGCTTACGAAGTCACCGATCTGTGCCGCAGCGATTGCAGCGACGCCGTCAACCGGGGAAACGATCTTTGTGAAGCTAAGATCCAATTTGGCAGACTCCACCGCTGCGCGGGCGGACTCTATGGCCGCTTTCCCTTGTTCCACCTGAGCTTTGGAGGCCAGATGGGCCTGAACGGCATCGTCCAGTTCTTGCTGGCTAATGGCGCTTTCTTTGGCAAGCGGCGTGTAGCGCGCAACGTCAAGCTCCGTTTTCCCAAGTTGCGCCTCCGCCCGCTGAAGATTGGCCTTTGCTTGCTCCAAGTTTGCATTTGCCTGATCAAGCGTGGCCTGGAAGGGCCTCGGATCTATTTCGAACAGGGCCGAACCTTTGGGGACGTATGCGCCATTCGTATAGTTTTGCTTGATGAGAAGACCCTTTACCTGTGCCCGGATTTGGGCGTTGACAAGACCATCTAGCGTAGCAACCCATTCTTTTGTAACTGGCACGTCCTTTTGGACGACTTGAACAAATTCCACGGCTGGAGGACCCGGCAGCGCCTGCTGCTTCGTCCCACATCCAGCCAACGGGTTTGCGGCCGCCCAAAAGGCAAGAGCGATTTGCAATGGCTTCGCTTTCATAAGTCACGCTCCGCAAAGCTGCAGCGCCCGTTTGAACCTCTTGCGCTAAGGCTGGAGCACACGAGATCGGGCACCGCACGCGCGTGGGCGCACATCGAGTTGGAAGCGCTCACTGGGAGGGGATACTATTCATGTGTTCCCGACGGCGGTACTGTCAAAAGTAGCAGATGCCGCGAACACAAGCCTTGTCGAACGGTTGGCAGGCAGCGCTTTGCAACTGTGTCGACTCTTCCAGCGTATCGTATTGAGAGTAATTAGGTTAGACTTGTGAGGAATCTTACGCGCTGCTTGGTTTTTTGGCCGCGTCAACTTGATTGTGATGACCTCGCTCGCCCTGTCTCTGCAAGAGATGGAATCTACGAGGGGCAAGTCCGCAACAGCTTCTCCGGGAGCGAGACGCATCAAGTCCCAACTTGGAACTCAGCAACTTAGATTTCGGTGCCAATGACTACGTACCGATCTTTACGCCGATGACTTGGCCGGAGACGACAATCTCGACTCGACGATTCCTTTGCCTGCCTTCGGTACTCGAATTGTCGGCGACTGGGGTAGTTTCACCAAATCCTCGAGAGGTTACGCTGGTCTCCGCTAGGCCCTGCTGAATGAGGTAAGCGCGAACCGTTTCGGCTCGCTTTTCCGACAGCTTCTGGTTTAGTTCATCGCTGCCGACGTTGTCTGTGTGCCCCTCGACAGCAAGTTCCAGACCAGAATGTGCCAGGATAATGCCAGATAGTTTCGCCAACTTCTCCCGAGCCTCCGGGCGCAGCTCATACTTTCCGAAATCAAAAAGCACATCTCCCATGTTGACCACCAGCCCTCGTGGCGTATCGCGTGTTTCCAAAATGCGATTGAACTGCTCGAGCAATTGGGCGCGCAAATCCGCTGCAGCCTTTTGTGCTCGTGCGGCTTCAGCCAGCGCGGCTTCCTCTTTTGCCTTCAATGCATCCGCTTCCGCCTTGGCCCTAATTGCCGCAGCGTCCGCCTCAGCTTTCATTTGGGCTTGCTTCGCGGCGGCTAGTTCCGCCTGACGCTTGGCTTCCTGTGCAGCCTTCTCTTCTGCCTCAGCCCTGGCTAGCGCAGCAGCAGCCTCTTTCTCCGCCGCGATACGCGCTTGATCCTGCCGCTGTGCCGCGAGCGCGCGTGCGTCCTCGGCAAATTGTACGGTTTGCCGGGCAGAGGACATGATGTCCTTCTTGTCTCCCTTTGCGCTGAGCGCATTTTCTGTTGCCTGCAGACCTGTAATCGCTTTGGTAAAAATCTCGGGCGCATCCTTTTCTGCCCCATGGGATTTTGCGATATCCACGGCGTTCCGCGCTTCATACACCTGGAGAGGCACGCGCTCAAGATCCGGCGTCATGGCTAGAGGATTCCCAAGCTTCTCGTACTGAGCGCGTTTCATCAGCTTGAAATCATTGACAGGAAAAATCTGGCCTTTGGTGTCTTTCCGCGTGTCGTTCTCCAGGATGACCATCTCGCTGGGGACGCGGACGGCGAAATAAGGTTCGGCCGTGACAATGATCGAAAATGTTTGCGCTGGAGTGGTGGCGTTGAGCTTACCCTCTCCATTCTTGTTGATTAGTATTTCGCCCGTATTTCCGGAACGGCCGTCGGGTGTAACTACCCAAAGCACGTAGGTCAGGAATTCCGCACCAAGCCTTGTTGGCTGCGCTAGGTCTTTCATGGATACCTCTATATTTGTTTTTCCCTGTCGGGCCTCCACCTTTGCTTCACCTGTAGCCTGGGGCATCAGTCTCGTGGCTTTAAGGTCTACTTTCGTGCTCCAACCACCCACTCTGTACCCAACAGCTTTGATTGATTTTACGGTTAAGTTTGATTCGGGAACGCTCTGTTGCGCCTGTGGCAAGGCTGTGCCGGCAGTTATGCCTAGCACCAAGAACGAAAGTGATACGATCTTGTAGCCACTCATGCGCTTTTCTCTAGTGGCAGGTTGGGCGGACCAATAAAAAACTCCCACTGGCAGAATTGACAGGCACGGGAACCGCCTCATTAATTCGTCGGCGCCTTCGGTCAAGCGTTGATGTTTTACAGCCTGTCTGTTTTGACAGTTTTTCGAGATGGATCAGGAAGCCTAGCATCGAAGCAAACAAGGGGGCGACCTATCTCCGTACCGAACCAAAAGCAACCCCCTCATCGGGGCGCCCCCTCCTTCTCCCAAAGGAGGTCCAACTGCCATTACTGGGAACCCTTTTCCTCGTGGACCTGCTTTTCTTCTTTCTGCGTCTCGAACGCCTTTCCAGGCGGTTAGATCAAGGGAGCACGACCGAGCATCATCACAACGCAACCAGTAGTTATCCGCCTGCCACTCTCTAGATCACTTTGTCTTTTTTCAGCTGCTTGACCAGCGCCTTGGCGTAACCTTGGGCGAGTTTATCGAAATTCTTGGAATAAACGGTGTCCGTTTCTCCGTTCCAGAGCAGCGCTTCGTCCTTGGTGCGGTAGAGGTTGAACTCGGCGCTGACAATCGTGTTTTCCTTCAGGTACGAACCTTTTGCGGAATACTGCTTGAAAGCCATATCCCAATAGGGCCAGAAACTTCGGTACACCGTCGGTGGCATATAGACGGATTTAGTGCCAACCTCCTCGGTTTCCTTTCGAAAAGCCTTGGGACGAATCACAAGAACGGCATCATAGTCCTCCTCCTTTATGCGTTGCTTGAGTTCCCCCTCCATCAACTCGTTGCGAGGAGGAAGAACCATGTGGCTCCTGACGCCCTCGATGCCGGATTTGGCGAGCAGCCGTTCCATTTCATCTTCGAATTCCTGTCGTATGAGGTAATTCTCTAGAACCGCGATGACCAGGATTTTTTTGAGTTTTGGCATGGGTTGATCCGTGATGACCCAGTGGTGAACAATTTTTGTGCCACCAACCAGTGGGGTGACCGCCAAAACGAGAAGGGTGAATCCAAGGAGGAGTGCGTACAGTCCATTTCTGGCAAACCTAAGATGGAAGGAAACCGGGCGTGTGAGTTTGTGTGGACTTATGGGTGCGACCATTGGTCCTCCTCAAATGCTGCAGCGATAATCGCAGCAATTGCGCGATCGCAGTAGACGGTCGGATCGACAGCACACGCGCTCTGCGAAAGGCTTATTCCGTGTATTGAATCAGCAAGGCTCCGAGAGTGATTAATAGCAGAGGCCAAATCTTCTTGAAGAATTCCTGCCACCTCTGAGGCGTACCGGCCAATCCATTTGTCAATGCGACTCCCAGCCCCGTGGCGGCAAACCAGCGATGCTGTTTTTGGATGTGTTCCATTGTCTCCATGGCATGGGGTGCTTGCATGTCTCCGCCATGAACGTGAAACAGCAACATAATTGCACCTGTAACTCCTGCCGTGGGAAAGACCCAGGTCGCCCAAGGCGATTTCAGTTTCCCTCGCGCTCTTTGTAATTCAACGTATCCGATTGCCAGAAGAATTACCGAAAAGATTTTGTGCTGGAGGTCTTCAGTGTTGTGCGTCAACGCATACCAAGGAGTTTGAGGGCCGAAGGGCCAAATCTCAGTGTCGCTAAAGACCAGAAGAAAAAGGCCCCCGGCGATGAAGCACACGGGCCAGATGTAGCGGACCAGAGGCCAGCGCTTCACCAAGGGACTCTCCCAGAAGATGAAAATCCCCGCGACGATAACAAGAAATCCTGCCAGACGGTGATTGAACTCACTTTCTCGTTTGTCGGCTAGATGCTTGGCCACTTGCGCCGAGCCTTGAATGGCCCCTGGCCCGTTGCTGTTCATCCCTGGCATGTTGCTCATGTCGTGTTCTTGCGACCAGGCCAGGGTCGTGAACAGAACCACCAGGACAAGACCGCAAAAAGCTGCCGCCGCTGGGCTGTGAATTCTCGAAATAGAAAACCCTCTTTGCACGGACAGCATCTTGTTCTCCGGGTGATTTGAGATTTGCGTTTTTCAGTTCGCGCGCGTAAGCGGACGCGAGCGCCGTTTGTAGCGCTTACGCAGAAGTAGTGCGCCTGTCAGAATTGACAGGTCAGGGATTGGTCAAGAAGGTGACCCAAGTGCAAAACGACCTCGGCCACCAAGGGCCGGTCCTAGCAAAACCGGCAAAGCCGTGCCAAGGACATAAAGCAAAACGCCGGGAGGCCCAAGGCCTCCCGGCGACGGAAGAAGCAATCTGGTTTGAGCTAGAAGATCAGCTTGAGGGCGAGTTGGACGTTCCTGCGTTCGTCCGCATTGACCGGGGGCACGC
>Ga0126369_10004338_pt1 | contig 10394 bp, 6 predicted proteins | sample PanSoiMetaPlot_1_FD_109646 | JGI IMG/M metagenome (GOLD analysis project Ga0126369, IMG submission 109646) | Tropical forest soil microbial communities from Panama - MetaG Plot_1 | ecosystem: Environmental > Terrestrial > Soil > Tropical forest > Bulk soil | place: Panama | collected 2016-02-17
AAGCCACACCAGGGCTCTTTGCATCTGCGGTGCATCAGAGGGGATAATGCCCCCCTCACAGAGACCGAGCAACGACAGAGCCGTGTCCCAGAGCGGAGATTCAGTCGCCTGGATCGTCGTCGCATCATCGCGGTCGAACGACCAATGTGCCGACAGTGCGGACAGCCCTTGGGCTATGACCGGGTGATCCAGCGCGTAGCCCTCGTTTCTCAGTGCGATCAAGCCGTAAATCCATGGCGGTTGGATGCCTCCCCAGGCACCATCGGCATCCTGGTGTCGTATCATCCACTCAAGACAGATCTTAATTGCATTCTCCCGCCCCGGGGTTACGGCAGCAGATTGCGCGGCGTGCAGAATGCGGTCGATAATTTGAAACAGTCGCTCCAGTGAAAATGCCGAAACAGGCTTGGTGCGGCCGAAGAAGTTGAAATTGTCGCGGCCCGACGGAAAGAGCTCGTCCAATCGGCTGCCATCGGGCAACGGCCAGATCGGCCGCCGCGCGCAAATCACGGCAAGCGGGACCATGGTCGCACGCGCCCACTGGGCGAAATTGCAGAGCGAGAATGGAAACCGCTTCGGAAAGCGAATGATCTCCGGCGGAAGATTTGGGGTCGCTAGCCATGGCCAAACACCAATCATGGCCAGCCAGTATCGCGTGAAGACGCGTACGCTGCGCAGCCCGCCGTGATCGAGAATCCATCGTCCTGCCCGCGTCAATTCTGGGCAGCGAGGGTCGAAACCCTTGGCACGCAGCGCCGCATAAACCTCAACAGTTGAATTGATGTCGCCATCAGGAGCACCAGGGTAGATCTCCCACGATCCATCCGAGCGCTGCCGCCGAAGCAGCTCCCGAATGACGCCCGCTTCAGCGGGCAGTGATACTCCCAGGATGTGACTCGCAAGCAGCCATTCAGCCTCAATGGCGGAATTAGTATCCACCATGCCGACCCAGAATCCATCGTGCGTTTGTTGGCTTAGTAACCACTCCGTCGCCGAATCAAGAACGGGAGTTATCTTGGGCAGTACTGCGTCCGACGGCGTAAACGAGGCTGACCCGCTTGAAATGAAGTGCACTCCTCCCGTCGACCGCCTCCGTCCTTGCGTTGACGTGTCCGGAGTTTCTGCTGATGACGCCGGCAATTCCATGCTCCTGACCTGTTTCCGATAACGCTTTCCAAGAGAGAGGGGGTCCGACGGGGACGCGGGAGAGGCAGGTAGATCATGCGAGCGCCGCATGGCCACGTTTATGGCGTTCCACGCGGCGCCGCGGGAGGTTGATAGCAAAATCCCAGTTACAGGTGCAATCTCGGACTAAGGTATTTCCATACCTAGTCGCTAGTTCTCAACACCACGAGATTGCTCACGGGGGCGGCCGGGCTACGAGGGCTATTGCATCAAGCTGGAGCGTGGGCCCCCCGATGGTCTCGGCCGGAACACAAATCTCTGCTTTTACTTGGCTGTTTATGTACGGCCTTTTTGGCTTGATCCGCGGGCGATCACGATAGCCGGGTCGGCACGCCCCGTTGGGCGGGCGCTGGTGTGGGTGCGCGGGGTAAGTTCGGCAGGCAATCGGAATTCGATGCTGTTTTCTCCGCGACCCGGCAGAGTCGAGACCTCGACCGAGCCTAGGCGTCGAAGGGCCGCAATCACATCTTCGACGAGGACTTCGGGTGCAGACGCCCCGGCAGTGATACCTACCGTATTCACGCCGTGGACCCACTGAGGATCGAACTCCGAACCGTCGGCGATGAGGTAGCTCGGAACCCCGGCATCATTGCCAACTTCCCGCAGCCGGTTGGAGTTCGAACTGTTCTTCGCGCCAACCACGAGGATAACGTCAACGATCTTGCTTAGCTCGCGCACGGCCGTCTGTCGATTTTGCGTCGCATAACAGATGTCTCGCGTGTCCAGACCGATAACATCGGTGAAGCGCCGCTCCAGGGCGGCGATTATGCCGCGCGTGTCGTCGACACTCAAAGTCGTCTGGGTCACGTAGGCCACCGGAGTATCGACTGCGACGTCGAGCAGCGCGACGTCGCTCTCGGTCTGTACCAGATGCACGCGGGTCTCGATCTGGCCCATCGTGCCTTCGACCTCAGGATGTCCGGCGTGCCCGATTAGAATTAAGGTGCGCCCCTGCGCCACATAGCGCTTGCCCTCGTTGTGCACCTTTGTCACGAGCGGACAGGTGGCATCTAATACCGGGATGTCGCGGGCTGCCGCCTCGTCTTCGACCGCCCGCGCGACGCCATGTGCGCTGAACACGGTCACTGCCCCGGGAGGCACTTCCGACAGGTCTTCGACGAACTTCGCCCCCTTGGCCTTGAGACTCTCCACCACGTGTCGATTGTGCACGATCTCATGGCGCACATACACTGGTGGACCGTATTTCTCGAGTGCGCGCTCAACGATCTCGATCGCGCGCACCACACCTGCGCAAAAACCTCGGGGCTGAGCAAGAATCACACGCATCGCGCTGCTGATCGAGAGCCATTGACTATTCGTGCTGCCGGCGGTCCCGATCCTCCCTCGTTCGGCTCAAGGCGCTCCGTTCAGGCCACTTTTCCGCGGCTCGCCACCAGGGTTCTGCCGAGGGCTGCCATGACGGTCGCGGTGATCCCGGCCGCATCCAGACCGGCGCGGGCGTATATCCGCTCCGGCCTGTCGTGATCGATGAACTCGTCCGGCAACACCATTGTTCGTACCTTGAGGCCGCGGTCTAGCAGCCCCTTTTCGGACAGAAGCCACAGAACGTGGCTGCCAAAGCCGCCGATCGCGCCTTCCTCGATGGTGATGAGCACCTCGTGCTCGCGGGCCAGCCGGAGCACCAGATCCGTATCGAGCGGTTTGGCGAAGCGCGCGTCCGCGACGGTCGCGGACAGTCCACAGCTGGCGAGCTCACTCGCAGCCTTCAGACATTCTGCGAGCCGGGTGCCGAACGAGAGCAAGGCCACCGTGGTGCCCTCGCGCAGGATGCGCCCCTTGCCGATCGCGAGCGGGTGGCCTTCGTCGGGCATCTCCACGCCTACGCCGTCACCGCGCGGATAGCGCACCGCCGACGGCCGGTCGTCGATCGCGACCGCTGTTGCAACCATGTGAACGAGCTCGGCTTCGTCCGCGGCTGCCATGATCACGAAGCCCGGCAGGCAGCCCAGGTAGGTAATGTCAAAGGAGCCCGCGTGAGTCGGTCCGTCGGCTCCGACCACCCCTGCGCGGTCGAGCGCAAACCGCACCGGCAGCCGCTGGATCGCGACATCGTGCACCACCTGGTCGTAGGCCCGCTGGAGGAACGTCGAATAGATTGCGCAGAACGGCTTGTAGCCCTCGGTTGCAAGCCCGGCCGCAAATGTTACGGCATGCTGCTCGGCGATGCCGACATCGAACATGCGGTTGGGACACTCGGCCGCGAACAGATCGAGCCCGGTGCCCGACGGCATCGCGGCCGTGATGGCGACGATGCGATCGTCCTTGCGCGCCTCCCTGACCAGGCTCTGGGCGAACACCTTGGTGTAGCTCGGCGCATTGGATTTGGTCTTGGCCTGCGCTCCGGTCGCAACATCGAACTTCACGACACCGTGATATTTGTCCGCCGCCGCTTCCGCCGGGGCATAGCCCTTCCCCTTCTGGGTCACCACGTGAACCAAGATGGGCCCATACTCGGCGTCGCGCACGTTCTCCAGCACCGGCAGCAGATGGTCGAGATTATGGCCATCAATCGGGCCTACATAGTAGAAGCCCAGTTCCTCGAACAGCGTGCCGCCGGTCACGAACCCGCGCGCCAGTTCCTCGATGCGCTGGGCCTTCTCGTTGAGCCGCTTCGGCAGGTTAGCGGCCAGCTGCTTGCCGATCTCGCGCAACGACCGGTAGGTCCGCCCCGAGATCAGCCGCGCCAGATACGCCGACATCGCCCCTACCGGCGGCGCAATCGACATGTCGTTGTCGTTGAGCACCACGATCAGCCGCGATTTCAGTGCCCCGGCGTTGTTCATCGCCTCGTACGCCATGCCGGCCGACATCGCGCCATCGCCGATCACCGCGATAACGTTGTTGGTCCTGCCGTCGAGATCGCGCGCCACCGCCATGCCCAGTCCGGCGGATATCGAGGTCGACGAATGCGCCGCGCCGAACGGGTCGTGCTCGCTCTCCGTACGCTTGGTGAAACCTGAAAGTCCGCCACCCTGCCGCAGGGTGCGGATGCGGCTGCGCCGCCCAGTCAAAATCTTGTGCGGATAGGCTTGGTGACCTACGTCCCAGATGAGACGATCGCGCGGCGTATCGAATACAAAGTGCAGTGCCACCGTAAGCTCAACGACGCCAAGACTCGCACCAAGGTGACCGCCTGTGACCGAGACCGCATCGATTGTCTCGGCGCGCACTTCGTTGGCCAGCTGCCTCAGGTCGCTTCGCTTGAGCGCCCGCAAATCCGCCGGCTTATTGATCGCGTGGAGTATCATGACGCGCAGACCTACCCGCCGCCTGATTGGAGGGATAGCGTGGTACTAAGCAAACATTCAGTCCGTTTTTGGGGTGGAGCGTCAGCAATCCACGAGGTTCAACGCGATGCTCCTCGACAAGGCGAAACCTGTAACGCTGTCCAATCTGGGCCAGCGCGAGAACTCCCTCGATCATTGCGAATGCGGCGCCGATGCACACCCGGGGACCGCCACTGAAGGGAATGTAGGCATATCGCGGCCTCTTGTTGCTACGCTCCCTGCAAAATCGCTCTGGCTCAAACCGATCCGGCTCGTCCCAGAGCGCTTGGTGACGATGTACGACCCACGGCACAACCGCGACCAGAGCTCCTGCTGGGATATGCCGCCCGCAGATTTCGTCACTCGCAACGGCTTCCCTCCAAGCGAGCGAATGAACAGGCGGGTATAGCCGCAATGCCTCTTCGAGGACCATTTTGACAAACGGCAAGTTTTGGGCGTCGGCATATGACGCCTGACGACCGCGCAAGGCTTCGTCAATCTCTGCGTGGAATTTGGCCTCCTCTGCCGGCTGCTTCGCCAGCAGATACCACGCCCAAGTGAGCGCAAGCGCCGTCGTCTCATGGCCGGCAACAAAGATCGTCACAACTTGATCTCTAATGTCAGTATCGCTCAGCTGCTGCCCGGTCTCCGCATCGCGGGCCGACATGAGGCGATCCAGCAGATCCGGTTGCCGCGGCCCCCTCCTGTCTTGCCTCCGCTCGCCGATCAACGAGTAGATCGTCGCATTGAGATTGCTCAGGATGTGGGCAGCGCGCCTCCGTTTGTAGGAAGCCCACACCTTGTTAATTCCAGGAATGAGCGCAAGGGGACTGAGTGTCATCTCGTTCTGATATTCGCGCGAACTTCTCTCCAGGACGCCTTTGATCATATTGCTGTCGGAAGAAAACATCGTCCGCGATATAATCTCCAACATCAACGCCATCATGGATTTGTCCAGTTCCAAGATGGCCCCGCTATCCAGCGCATCCCATTCCCGGAGCATCGAGTCCACCGCCGACGTCATCGTCGGCGCATACTCCGCGATGCTGCTCGATGTGAATGGTGGCGCCATTATCCTGCGATGCCACCTCCACGTATCACCCTCGCTGGTGACCAATCCATTCCCCAAAGCCGGCACGACGAGCGGGCGTACCGTCCTTGCCTTCACATAATTACGGACATTGTCGAGAAGGACCCGTTTGATGCCGTCCGGATGATTCACTAAAAAGTGGTGAAACCATAGAAATTTTCTCTCTACGACATCCTCATTGAATGCTCCTGCATCGAAGCCTGCAATCAAGCTCTCATTCATCGCAAGGCCATACCTGATGAACGATAGGGGCTTCGACGGAATGTCTGGAGCGGCGAGCGTCGCCGCATTTGGGTGCGTCATGCCGAAATGCTCCGAACATTGGACTCGCCTGTGCTCCGTGGCCGCGCTCACGCAACACGATCGTGCACGAGACGGACATGAAACCAGCGGCATTGTCCCGGCTGATCCCACGTGTTGTGGTCGCAGTTCTTACTCCTCGTCCGTCCCACGAAGCCGTACCGGTCCGCGGGTCTCCGTCATCCCTCCTGCCTGCCCGCATGCGCAGCGCAGGAAGACTGAGTTCGCACAGCCGCGGGCAAGTGGAAGACATTGGCAGCGATGGCACGCGCTATGGCTGTCGGCGCCAGAAACTGACTGACCCCGATCGTACGATCTGCGAATCTGGCCAGGTAGCCGGCGCACTGGGAATTTCTTGCCGCCGCCCTCAGCATCAGCTTCTCCGGCACGTTGAACCGACGCCCGCTAGCGTACCCCGAAATCAAGAATGCGTGCCCACCCAGTTCCCATCTGTGTCGATTGCGGTAGTGCTTGAGAGCCCTATCGAGGCTCGATGGTCGGTCCAATTCATCGCCAACGCAGTCGGCGAGCCAACCCGCAGACTGGAAAGCCCAGCCGCACCCGACCCCCCAGAGCGGGTCTGCGGCGAGGGCGGCGTCTCCGACAAGCGCCAGACCCGGCCGTGCGACGGCTCGCGCAATGTGCGACAGCCCCACTGCTCCGATAAACGACGATATGCGTCGCCCTTGGGTCAGAGACGGCGCCCCTGGAATACTCCGGAACATTCGAACAAAATTGCCTTCTACATCTGACTTCCAGGTATCCCGCTTGTCGCTCGTCACCATCGCGGCGAGCATCATGACGCCATCATTAGGACACGCATATGCAACGTCGGGATTGAGGAGCCACATCTGAGATGCCGAGCCCTTGGCTATCGGCAGATCGCGATAGTACGCAAGGTAGGTGAAGCGACCATTGCGCCACTCCCGCTTTGGCATGTTCGCTAGTTGGGCTATCCGCGACGACCTTCCGTCCGCACCCACAATTAGGCGAGCGCCGATGGTAACCGACTTTGAATGGCGCCCCTCGGCACGAACCCCTCTCGGTCGGCCGCCATCTACCAGCAATTTGTCCACTGAGTACCCCAGCATCAGGTCGACACCAGGAGTCTCGGCGGCGAGCGCGCGGATGATGGGATCCAGCGTCTCGCGCCGAATATTATAACCATATCGCCGCTTTGGAGCGGCTGGCGGCCGGATCCACCCCCACTCGGTCCAAAACTCGCCGTAATTGCGAAGGCCGCCGGCCGCTTCAATCCGCGAGGCAAGTCCGATCCGCTCTATCAAATGCGTCGCGCTTGCTTGAATGAAATGCGAACAAACCTTCTTGTAAGCCCGCCAATCGTGTTGCTGCTCAATGAGACCAACTCTGGCGCCCCTCTTTGCCAGGAGGATTGCGGTGGCGCAGCCGGCAATACTAGCCCCGACAATCGCTACATCATATTCTTGTGCTGTGCTCATCGCCGACTTTCTCAGGGCTCCAAAGGCCCGCGCGAGTCTCCTTTGGGCCGACCGCTCGAGCCGATGTCGTGTCTGCGAACAACGTCGGCGACCTCCAACGCCCGGCGCGCCGACAGGCTTGGCCCCGTCTGGCGGTGAACCCGCGACACACCACTTGTGCTTTCCATATCAATGGCCTGCTTTCCATATCAATGGCCGCCAGCTCGGGCCCGACTGCCGTAAGTGACCAGTTCACTAAGCGGAACGGCAAGAGTGTCAATATTGCCGCTCCATACCGGCGGCAAGGAGAAGCCCCGCCAACCCCTCGCCAGCACGTTGCCAATTGCCTGACTCGCAACCTTTGTTGCTGTTCGTAGGGAATTTGTTGCCGTAAATAATTCGTCGTTGGCCCAAAACATCAATTCCTGGAGCCGACGCGGCGCTATGTTGGGATGATGCCACACCAAGTTCGTTGTGTCGTATTTCGAATAGTCGTAGGTAATAATACCGTAGGTACGCTCAATGTGCTTGAATAAAATCGTCTCCGGCTGCGGCGTCAAAATCTGAATTTGCGGCGAGTCGATGTGATATTGCTTTAGTTCACGGATATTTTGGCGAATCGACTCCTCCGTGTCTTGCTCAAATCCGATAATATAGAATGTTTGCACCAACATACGGTCCCGCTTCATCCATTCCAGCAACTCCCGGCCCTTCGTCAGGTCGTTCCCTTTCTTGGCAGCATCTAGCGAGTCTTGATTAAGGCTTTCCAGTCCAATCGACGCGCCCCGTAGCCCGTGCGCCTTCCAACGCTCATAGTTCTTGTGCAGCGTTTCGACCCGGGTCATGGGGTTCCAATTGAACCGAAATCGGTGCAATAGCTCGGTGATCTCGTTTGTATAGCCCTCAAAATGGCCGAAGTTCTCGTCCAAAATAACCACTTGAGTCACATTACGACGGTGGTACTCGGCGAGCACCGGCTCGATCGTCGATACGTCCAGCGCATATGGTTTGCGGTAAAACTTCGGCGTTTGGCAGAATGTGCAAGTCTTGTTGCAGCCGCGCGAGGTAAACAGCACCCCCCAGCTTTGGACATGAATTCCATGCCACGATACGTGCATGTACGTCGCCGGGTGGATCAACGCGGCCGGCTCCTTGCCGAGCTCCGTTGCCAGCGGGAGTTCCCCCCATCCCAAGAACACCTTGTCGAATTCGGCGGCGACGTCCTTGGTCATCGCGCCAAAATTGCCGGCCCAGAGCTCGGGCACGCCTCGACCACGGGCCGCCCTCGCCATCGCGATCGCATCATTTGTCTCGTTGATATAGAATGAGACCCCTACGACGTCCCATTGCTGATCGAGGGCTTGGAGGAATTGCTCTCTCGTTGGATATTCCAGAATTGTGATTTCCGGATGGTTTGCCTTGAGGAATCGCAAGCCGAAGTGTTCGGTCATCGGCGCATTGACCGCAAATGGGTTCCTGCGCTTCTTCCAGATGGCGAGATCATAGCTCCGCGCTGGATTGAGCCACGCCGAAGAAATCAACACTCGCTTCATAGTTTCCTTCTCCGCGTATTGGGGCGAGCTCACGTTCTGTGCCTTATCCCGCAAGGCGCCGGCGTTCGACTGGGGCGGACCGTCGCGCATCAAATGATGCGAATAGCTCTTGCATGGTCACTGTGGGAGCATTGCTTGGCCGCAATGCGTGCCGTCGCCAGAACGGAACAGCCGGGTAGTCGTGATGTTCGTAATGTGACCAGGAGCCGTGCGGTGTAATGAGCAGGCGCTGCCACCAGTTAGCGCGCAATCGGTGGGTGGTATCGGTTCCGACATGTTCGATCCATGTCCTGAGCCGGAAAAATCCCCAAAACGAAGTGGTGAGCGCGGCAAACCATATCACTATCGCAAATTCCAAATGGGCAAGATATAGCAGGCCGCCGACAACAACCCACCAGCAGGCGGGGCCGACCCAGCTCCTTGCGCAGGTTTTTCCAAGTAGCCAGTACGCCTTAGCGACCTCATACACGCCAAAGCCCACCATATCGAGCAAGAAACGCCCCATAATCTCTGCACGAGATTGCGGCAGTTGCCACTGAGCTCGGCTCCAATGGTTCTTGAACAACAGTTCCGGGTCCCTATCAGTATTAAAATAACGATGGTGGTTGAGGTGAAATCGGCGAAAGTCGGCCAAGCCCGTCACGAGTGGCCAAAAACATAACACCTCCGAAGCCAAGTCGTTCAGCCGTTTGCTCCTTGCTGCTGCAAAGTGTGCGCCGTCATGACCCATTATTCCAAGGGCGTGCTGTCGATTGCCAACTAATACAATCACGGCTAACCACAGCACAGTCTGATCTAGCCAAAAACCCAAAGCATATGCGCAGACAATGGCGGCCCAATCACCAAGCGCCGGCACGAGCCATCTGTGGAAGGCCGGCGCGGATAACGCTTTTGCGATAGTCAGTTGGCGGCCATCGTTACAAAACGATGCGGATACGACCACAGGCCCCTCCCTGAGGGCTCGCAGAGGCACATAATGCCCGACAGTTGTCGTTCATCTCAAACCACTGCCTCCGCGCAACGTCGTCTCCCCGCTGCGTAACGCGTCACTCCCGCTCCGCGTAACGTCAGTCAACCATGACGGTAGTCTTCAAATGTTGCTACTTTGCGACCGCTTCGAGAACTTTTTTGGATGAAGCAGCTTTTACCGTAATCAAATAATAATACCGCTCTCTGCAACAAAATATTGATATGCAATCCTTATCGGTGATCCTGAGATGAAGTGTTGCCATGAAAACGGCGAATACATTTGTAAATATGTTTTGAAATGTAAATATGTTTTGAAATATATCTGGATTATCGGCTGGTATATAATACCATTCAACCTCCGCATCCAATTGTTCTCGCCGTCTTCTGCGATGACCTGACTTTGCCGATAAATGGTTACTTTTTGGGCATTTGCTTCTGCTTTTCTGAGCGTTTGCTTCTCGCAGCATCAAGGCACTGGACGCATTTTTCACCCCTGTGGCGATTTCATAATTCAACTTGCACACCGGCTAATTGCGCAATATCGTCTGCATTTGTAGTGTCACATTCGCGC
>Ga0126369_10004341_pt1 | contig 10391 bp, 10 predicted proteins | sample PanSoiMetaPlot_1_FD_109646 | JGI IMG/M metagenome (GOLD analysis project Ga0126369, IMG submission 109646) | Tropical forest soil microbial communities from Panama - MetaG Plot_1 | ecosystem: Environmental > Terrestrial > Soil > Tropical forest > Bulk soil | place: Panama | collected 2016-02-17
AGCGCGAGCTGGACGACAACAAGCGCCGGGTGATGGTCCGCAAGGCGGAGGAGATCCTCGAGTCCGATCCGCCGCTGATCCCGATCTCGTACGAGCAGATCTACGACGCCTGGTACAACAAGGTGCACGGCCAGAACCCGTCCACGTTCTTCGGCATCTACGACGTCGTGCGCTGGGATCAGGTCTGGCTGAGCTGAGAGCCGGCTTCTAGCGCGTGCGGAAGTACCTGGCGCGTCGAGCGATCTACGCCGCCGTCACTCTGCTCGGCGTCTCGCTCAGCATCTTCGCGATCCTCCGGGTTTTGCCGGGTGACCCCCTCGTCGCGATCCTCGGCGTCGAGGGCCACGCGCAGATGAAGCCGGCCGATCGAGTGCGGATCATGGCCGACCTCGGGTTGAGCGATCCGCTGCCGATCCAGTACGTGCGCTGGCTCGGCGATATCGGCGCCGGCAAGCTCGGTAAGTCGTTCTTCCGCGGCGACACGGTCGCCGAGCTGATCCGCCACCGCGGGCCGATCAGCGCGGAGATCGGCGTGCTCGCGCTGATGGTATCGTGGCTCGTCGGACTTCCGGTCGGGATCTTGAGCGCCTTCAGGCCGAACAGCCTGCCGGACGGCCTGGCCCGCGCGCTGTCCGTTCTGTTCATCGCGATCCCCGGCTTCTGGCTTGGCATTCTCGTCGTTCTGGCGCTCCTGTTCTGGTTTGGTTACAAGGCACCGATCATCATCGTCCAGCTCTGGCAAAGCCCCTGGCAGAACTTCCAGATCGTCGCCGGCCCGGCGGTGGTGCTGGGGCTGGCGCAGGGTGCCTACATCGCGCGCATGTCGCGCTCGTGTCTGCTCGAGGTCATCAGCGAGGATTTCGTACGGACGGCGCGCGCCAAGGGCGTGCGCGAGTGGCTCGTGGTCATGCGGCACGCCCTGCCCAACGCGCTCCTGCCGGTCATCACGATCTCCGGCGTCCTGCTGGGGTTCGTGCTGGGCGGGTCGGTGGCGGTAGAGCAGGCATTCGGCGTTCCCGGTCTCGGCCGCGCGCTGGTGACGGCGGTGATCGAGCGCGACATCATCGTGGTGCAGAACCTCGTCCTGTTCTACGCCGTGATCTTCGTGGCCGTGAATGTTCTGGTCGACCTCAGCTACGCATGGCTCGACCCGCGCATCCGGTACGGCTGAGGCCGCGATGAAGCAGCTGGCACTCGAGCTCGCCCGGTTCTCGCGGCGGAACACGCTCTCGGCGCTCGGCGGGCTGATCGGCCTTCTGATCGTGTTCGCCGCGGTGGCGGCGCCGGTCCTCGCTCCGCGCGACCCGTTGAAGGCGGACTTCCGGCGCATGAACAAGCCGCCCGACGCGCAGAGTCTCCTCGGCACCGACCAGGTCGGGCGCGACACGTTGAGCCGCGTGATCTACGGTGCTCGCACGTCCTTGTTCGTGGCGTTCTCCGCGGTCATCCTGGGCACGACCGTTGGCTCGCTCTGGGGCGTCGCCTGCGGCTATCTACGCGGGCGCTTCGACCTCGTCAGTCAGCGCATCATGGAAATCATGCAAGCGTTTCCGGACCTGATCCTGGCCATGGCGATCTCGATGGCGATCGGGACAGGCCTGCCCGCGGTGATCTTTGCTATCGCGATCACGCGCATTCCCTTCGGTGGGCGCGTGATCCGCTCGGTGGCGCTCTCCGTGCGCGAGATGCCGTACGTGGAAGCCGGCCGCGCCAGCGGCGCCACGGCACTGCGGGTCATGGCGTTTCACGTCCTGCCCCAGTGCATCGCGCCCTATCTGGTGCTCGCCACGACGCACCTGGGCGTCGCGATCGTCATCGAGGCCGCGCTGGGCTTCCTCGGCGTCGGCGTGCCGCCGCCGACACCGACCTGGGGCAACATGCTGGCCGACTCGATCACCGGACTGGTGCCGCCCTGGTGGCTGGCGTTCTACCCGGGCCTCGCCATTACCGTGACCGTGCTCGCGTTCAATCTCCTCGGCGACGGGATCCGCGACACGCTCGATCCACGCTTGTCGCCGGCCTTCCTCCGCATGATGACCGGCGGTCGCCGCGCCTAGCGCGGCGCCGGCGCTCATCGCGCGGTCTCCCGATCCGTCCCGACGCACAGCGCGACGACGTGGCCGTCGTGCACCGTGTGGTGGCCGGCGAGCTCGAGATTGCCCGTCGTGACGCGATGGCGACCGGGCTCGAGCTCATGACAGCTCACCGTCCGGAGCGCCATCGCCAGGCCGCGGCCGACGACCTTCGAGCACGCTTCCTTCAACGCCCAGAGAATCGCCAGGCGCTCCTCCGTCGGGCGCGAGCCCAGCAGGCTGTCACGCTCGTGGGCGAACTGGTCGGCCAGGCGACGCAGGCGAGGGGAAATCGCCTCGATGTCGACGCCCACCCGCGAGCCGGCGTCGCTCGCCGTGGCCGCGCAGACGAAGTGCCCCTTGTGCGAGAGGGAGCAATCGTGAACGACACTCGCGGTCGTGTCCGCGGTGAAGACGAGGCGCGGCCGCCCACGCGGGTCCTTGACGACGGCGCATCGGCGCGGGTCATCGATCCGGCCCTGGCGCATCACCATGAGCTTGAGGCACACGCGCGCGCCGAGCCACTCCCGCCGCCGCAGCGGGTGCCGGAGCTCGGCGTACTCGGCCGTCTCGACCGCACTGAGATACGCCGACGCCAGCGACTCGAGATCGCCGCCACGCGAGAGGTCGAGCAGGCGCACCTCGATCCGATCCTGGTCGAGATTAGGGTTGCTTAATTCTAAAAAGATAGATATCCTCAGGCTCGAGTCATGGGAATGGAGCGTCGATGATCGTCTGTCTCTGCCGCGGGCTCGGCGAGCACGTCATTCGCGCGACGATCGCCCGGGGCGGCGACACGCGCGAGCGACTGGCGGCCATCTGCGGCGCCGGGGATGACTGCGGCGGCTGCGCGCCGGCGCTCGATGCTCTGCTTGATGAGGCCCGTGGCGCGTCCTATAGTGGCCTCGCAGCCCAATCCACGTTCGAGGTCGGAGGAGCACTATGCGAGGCCACGAGCAGGTCATCACCCTCCTGAACGAGGTCCTCACAGCCGAGCTGACGGCGATCAATCAGTACTTCATCCACGGCCGGATGTGCGAGAACTGGGGCTACGAGCGGCTGTGGAACAAGCTCCGCGAGGAATCGATCGGTGAGATGAAGCACGCCGACGAGCTGATCGAGCGCATCCTCTACCTCGAAGGGGTTCCCAACGTCCAGCGCCTCGGCAAGGTGAACGTCGGCGAAACCGTGCCCGAGCAGCTGCGGCTGGACCTCGAGCTCGAGCGCGACGCGATTCGCATGCTCAACGCCGGGATCGAGACGGCCCGCAGCCTGGGGGACAACGGCAGCCGCGACCTCCTCGAGCACCTCCTGGAAGGCGAAGAGAGCCACGCGAACTGGATCGAGGCCCAGCTGACCCTGATCGCGCAGACGGGCGAAGGCAACTACCTCGCTCAGCAGATCAAGAAGGACGAGTAGCGCCCTCGGTCGCGGTACCCGCGTAGTCCTTCCGGTGGAAGTAGTTCGCGTTGTAGAACTCCAGCACCAGGTCGCGGTAGACCGCCCGCGGATAGCGCGCCGGATTCGCAGCGCTCACGCACGTCGGCACGCAGTCGATCGCCGCGTCGACGTTCGGGCTGTAAAAGAACGCGATCGAGTAGCGGTCCGTCCCCGAATCGTTCAGCACGCCGTGCGGCGTCGACAGGAAGCGGTCGTTCGACCAGCGCTTCATGATGTTACCGAGGTTGACCAGGAACGTGCCGGGAATCACCGGCGGCGCCATCCATTCGCCGCTCGGCAGGCGGACCGCCAGGCCCGGCACGTCTTCCCGCGCGAGCAACGTGATGAACGAGTTGTCGGTGTGCGGCCCTTGCCCGAACTGCTCGTCGTCGTCGGTCTCCTGCGGCGGGTAGTGGAGGAAACGGAGATTGATGTGCGCCTCGTTCTCGAAGAACGGGGCGAAGAAGTCCGGGGAGAGCCCGAGGGAGCGCGACAGGATCGGCAGCAGGCGCTCGCCGAGCTTCTCGAGTGTCTTGAAGTATGCGACCATCGCCGCCCGCATGCGCGCGTGGCCGTCCGGCCACTGATTGCGCCCGCGCAGCGGCGTGCCGGCGACGACGTCCGGGTGGTCGGCGCCCCGGTCGTGGCTGATGAAGAAGCTCTCGTTGAAGTTCGGCCGGCTGGCCTTGTGGACGGTCGAGTGCCGCTGCATGCTCTCGTTCACCGCCATGTAACCGATGTTGTTCTCGTTGATCTTCAGCGAGCGCTTGGTCTCGATCGGCGCGGCGTGGAACTCGCGCGAGGCCGCGAAGGCATCGTCGATCGCCGCCCGCGGCACGCCGTGGCCGGCCAGATAGAAGAAACCCACCGTCTCGCAGGCGCGGCGCAGCTCGAGCGCGACGGTCTCGATCGCGCCCGGCTCGCCGCGGAACGCGGGCCCGACGTCGATCAGGGGAATGGCTTTCGTTGCCGTTTCGATGTCCTTGACCGCCAGCGCCTTGAAGATGTTCATGCCAAGATCGTAACGCTGCCATGGCCGCGGAGGCCAGCGGTTTGACAGACCTCCGGGCTGTCTCTAGGGTAGTTCTCGGAAAACGGAAGAAGGAGGCTGAACGCGCATGCGCCAGACGTCACGCCGTAAGTTCCTGACCGTCGCCGCCGGTTTGACGGCGCTCGCGGCCGCGGCACCGCCGAGCGCAGCCCAGACGCCGCCGCTCGCGCCCACGCCGAGCTGTGCGGGCTCGGCGCCGCCGACCGCGCGTCAGACCGAGGGCCCGTACTTCAAGCCCGACTCGCCGCTCCGCGCCTCGCTCCTCGAGCCCGGCATCGCCGGCACCAAGATCGTCGTGACCGGTATGGTTCTATCCACGACCTGCCAGCCGGTGACGCGAGCGCTGATCGACGTCTGGCACGCCGACGATCGCGGGGCCTACGACACCGGCGGCTTCCGCCTGCGCGGTCACCAGTTCACGGACGACCAGGGCCGCTATCGCCTCGAGACGATCGTGCCCGGCATCTACGTCGGCCGGACGCGGCACTACCACGTGAAGGTCCAGGCGCCGAACCGCCCCGTGCTCACGACCCAGCTCTACTTTCCCGGCGAGCCGGTCAATGCGAGCGATCCGATCTTCAGCCGCGAGCTCGTGATGCGGGTGAGCAACGCCGGCGACGTCAAGGCCGCGACGTTCGACTTCGTCCTCGATCTCGGACGGCGATGACCGACTTCGCAAGCGAGCTGCGCGACGGGATGCGCATCGACTGGGATGTTCCCATCCGCGTCGACGACGGCCTCGTGTTGCGCGCCGACGTGTTTCGTCCGCCGGACGACGGCCGGCACGCCGTGATCTTGACCTACGGTCCGTACGGCAAGTGGCTTCACTTCGAGGATCTCTACACGGACCAGTGGCGCCGGATGATCGTGCAGCATCCCGACGTGCCCGCGGGCTCCACGAACAAGTACCAGAACTGGGAAGTGGTCGATCCCGAGAAGTGGGTGCCGGACGGCTACGTGTGCGTGCGCGTCGACTCGCGCGGCGCCGGCCGCTCGCCAGGCCATCTCGACATCTGGTCGGCGCGCGAGGCGAAAGACCTCTACCAGTGCGTCGAGTGGGCGGCCGAGCAGTCCTGGAGCAACGGCAAGGTCGGACTGAACGGCATCTCGTACTACGCGATGAATCAGTGGCAGGTCGCGGCGCTCGAGCCGCCGCACCTGGCCGCGATCTGCATCTGGGAGGGCGCCGCCGACTACTATCGCGACCTCAGCCATCACGGCGGCATCCTCTGCGCCTTCGGGCGAGCGTGGTTTCCGTCGCAGGTCATCCGGGTCCAGCACGGCCGCGGCACGAAAGGGTACCGGAGCCGGATGAACGGCGACTGGGTTTCGGGCCCACCGACCATGACCGAGGAGGAGCTCGGCGGCAATCGCCGAGATTTCTACGAGGACTGCTGGAAGAATCCGCTCGCCAGTGACGAGTACTGGCGCTCGCGCATGCCCGATTGGTCGAAGGTCAAGGTGCCGCTGTTCTCCGCGGCCAACTGGGGCGGGCAAGGGCTCCATCCGCGCGGCAACTTCGAAGGCTTCGTGCGCTCGGCGTCGAAGCAGAAGTGGCTCGAGGTACACGGCATCGAGCACTGGACGCACTTCTACACCGACTACGGCGTAAGTCTCCAAAAGCGGTTCTTCGGCCACTTCCTCAAGGGCGAGGACACGGGATGGAACAAGCAGCCGAAGGTCATGCTGCAGGTGCGCCATCCCGGAGAAAAATTCGTCGAGCGCCACGAAAAGGAGTGGCCGCTGGCGCGGACGAAGTGGACCAAGCTCTACCTGAATCCGGCCGATCAGAGCCTGGTGCGCGCGCCCGTCGCCCGCCGCGGCGCCGTCACGTACGACGGCCTTGGCGAGGGCGCGACCTTCCTCACACCGCCCCTGCCGCGCGAGACGGAGATCACCGGCCCCATCGCCGCGAAGCTCTTCGTCTCGTCGCAGAGCACGGACGCCGACCTCTTCCTGACCGTCCGCGTGCTCACGCCGAACATGAAGGAGGTCGTCTTCCAGGGAGCCCTCGACCCGCACACGCCGATCGCCCAGGGATGGCTGCGCGCCTCGCACCGCAAGCTCGATCCGAAGCTCACGTTGCCCTATCGCCCGTACCACACGCACGACGAAAAGCAGCCGCTCGCGCCGGGCAAGGTCTACGAGCTCGACGTCGAGGTCTGGCCGACGTCGATCGTCGTTCCGGCGGGCTACCGCGTCGGGCTCACGGTGCGGGGACGCGATTACGAATACCCGGGCGGTCCGTCGACGGGGCTCGGCACCTTGGGCGCGGTTTTCACCGGTGTCGGGCCCTTCCAGCACAACGACCCCCGCGACCGACCGGCCGAGATCTTTGGCCGCAAGGTCACGATCTACTGCGGCCCGGGCCGTCAGTCGTACGTTCTGCTGCCAATCATCCCGGGCCGCTGAAACAGGCCTGCTTGCTAGCGGTTTGCGGGCGCGCGGTGGATCGCGCGCCATATCTTCTCGGGTGTCAGCGGGATGTCGACGTGGTGGATACCGAACGGTGAGAGCGCGTCGACGACCGCGTTCACGATTGCGGGGGGCGCCACGCACGCGCTGCCCTCGCCGACACCCTTCACGCCGAGCGGGTTCAAGGGCGAGGGCGTCACCGTGCGATCGACGATGAGCTCCGGCATGTCGTCGGCGCGCGGGAGCGCGTACTCCATGAATGTGCCCGTCAGCAGCTGGCCGTCCTCGCCGTAGACGATCCGCTCGAGCGGAGTCTGACCGAGTCCCTGCGCGAAGCCGCCGACGATCTGGCCGTCGATCAGCAGCGGATTGATCGCGTTGCCGCAGTCGTCGACGGCGACGAATCGCTCGAGCTTGACCTGACCCGTCTCCCGCGCCACGCGCACGGCGGCCAGGCCGGCGCCGAAGCTCCAGGAGGGCTGGTCCTGACGGAAGAACACGGTCGCCTCGAGCCCAGGCGATTCCCCGGGCGGTAAGCCCATCCCGCGATGGGCGAGATCGCCGACCCGGTCCCAGCCGACGAGTTTCTCCGGCACGCCCTTCACCCGAAAGCCGCCGCGCACGAGCTGGAGATCATCAGGGCTCGCCTCGAGGAGCCGGGCCGCCAGCCGGCGCCCCTTGTCACGGACCTCGGCCGCCGCGCGGGCGAGGGCGTTGCCGCCGAGCCCCGTGCTGCGGCTGCCGAACGTGCCGATCGCTTGCGGCGCGCCTTGGGTGTCGCCGTGACGGACGACCACGTCCTCCCAGGCGACGCCGAGCTGATCGGCGACGATCTGCGCGAACGTCGTTTCGTGGCCCTGGCCGTGTGGGCTCGACCCGGTGATCGCCGTGACCTTGCCGCTGCGCTCGACACGGACGACGCCACTCTCCCAGCCGAGTACGTTCGTCGATTCCACGTAGACCGCGACGCCGATGCCTACGATCTCGCCACGGCGGCGCGCCGCGGCCTGCTCGTGACGGAGCTGGTCGTATCCGGCGAGCTCGACGACGCGGTCGAGAGCGCGCGCGTAGTCGCCCGAGTCGTACGCGGGACCGAACGGTGTCCGGTGGGGAAACGCGTCGGGCGCGACGAAGTTGCGGCGGCGGATCTCGACGGGATCGAGGCCCGTCGCCCGCGCGGCCTCGTCCATCACGCGCTCGATCAGATAGACGCCGACCGGGCGCCCCGATCCCCGATACGGCCCGGTCGGGGCGGTGTTCGTGTAGACGCCGACGCTCAGGAGCTCGGCGTTCTGGATCCGGTAGGGCCCGAAGATGTGCGTCGAGGCCGACATGGGCGGCACGAGCGACAGCGACAGGAGATGAGCGCCGAGATCGAAGACGGCGCGAGCCCTCAAGCCGACGATCTCGCCATCCGCGGAAACGGCGCCCGCGGCCTCGGTGACCGCCGCACGCGCCTGGATCGTGGTCAGCAGGTCCTCGGTGCGCGTGGACATCCAGCGTATCGGCCGGCCGAGCTCGCGCGCGAGCGCCGCGGCGACGATCTCCTCGCGGTAGAGCGGCCCCTTGACGCCGAAGCCGCCGCCCACATCCGGCGCGATCACGCGCAGCTTGTGCTCGGGAAAGCCGAGCACCGCGGCGAGGTCGGCGCGCGTCAGGAACGGGTTCTGCGTCGTCAGCCAGAGCGTCAGCTCCCCGCTTCCGGCGTCGTAACGCGCGAGCACGCCCCGCGGCTCCATCGGCGCGCCGGCGAGCCGATTGTGATCCAGGCGGACTTTGACGACGTGCGCCGCGCGGCCGAACGCGCCGTCGACGTCGCCGCCCTTGAGCGGCCAGCTGAAGGCTTGATTGGTCCCGAGCTCACCGTGCGCGAGTGGTGAGCCCGTTTCGAGTCCGCGCTCCGGGTCCGCAACCGGCGGCAGCGGCTCGTACTCGACCTCGATCAGCTCGGCCGCGTCGCGGGCCAGCGCCGCGCTCTCGGCAACCACCGCTGCGACGGGCACGCCGGTCGAGTCGACTACGGCGCCCGCCAGATACGGACACGGCGCCTGCTTCAGCCCGGGGATCGTCGCCATGAAGGGCAAGGGCCCCAGCGGGCCGAGATCGGCCGCCGTCGCCACGCGCACGACGCCCGCAACCTTCCGCGCCGCCTCGATCCGGAGCGCCGTCACGCGGGCGTGCGCGTGCGGGCTTCGGAGGAACACGAGGTGCGCGAGACCCGGCAACGCGATGTCCTCGACGTACTGCCCGCGGCCGGTGACGAGCTTGGCGTCCTCGCTGCGCCGAAGCGGGCGGCCGATGTAAGGCTCGCGATCGCTCTCGCTCATCGGCTCACGCGGTCATCGTGTGGCTCAGCTCACCGATGCCCTCGATCCACAGCTTTACCCGATCGCCGGCCTTGAGGAACATTCGCCGCGGCATCCCCACGCCGGCCGGAGTCCCGGTCAGGACGAGATCGCCGGGTTGGAGCGTGACGCGCGACGACAGCATCGCGATCTGCTCGGCGGTGTCGAAGATCATGCGGCTCGTGATCGAGTCCTGCATGAGCTGATCGTTGACCCAGAGCTTGAGCCCGAGTTTCTGCGGATCGCCGAGCTGGTGGGCCGGCACGATCCAGGGTCCAAGCGGACACGAGCCGTCGAAGCACTTCTGGCTGAGCCAGTCGTGATGGAACGGCGAGGTCTCGGGGTTCTTGTCGCGACGCATGACATCGCGCGCCGAGAGGTCGTTCGCGATCGTGTAGCCGGCCACGTGCGCGAGCGCCCGCTCCATCGGGACGTCGCGTGCGGCTTTGCCGATCACCGCCGCGAGCTCGACCTCCCAGTCGACCATCTGGGAGTGGACCGGCAGTCTGACCCGCGCGCCGGGCCCGATGACCGAGCTCTTCGACGTCTTGACGAAGTGCCACGGCTTCTCGCCGAGCTCCTTCATCGTCGGGCCCGCGCTCCGACCCTGCGCACGCGCCATCTCCGACATGTGATCGGTGTAGTTGGCGCCGGCGCAGAAGATGGCTCCGGGATAGAGGATGGGCGCCAGCAATCGGGCACGCGCGAGTGCGATGCCCTTGCCTCGAGCTTTTCCAGATTCGAGCCGCTTGGATGCCTGATCGAGGAGCCGGCGGGCTCGCGTCCAGTCCTCGAGTATTCCCAGCATGCTCGCGTGCGCCGGGACCTTGGTCACGCCGGCCGCGTCGTACACCGTGTCGCCGATCGCAACGCCGGCGCGCGGGCCCCGGCCGGTTTGAAAGCTCAGGAGCTTGTAGGGCATTGCGCGAGTCCTCCTTGGCGGGAGCTGTCGCTGACAAGTGATCTGTCCGGCCGATTTTGACAAGTGATCTGTCCGCTTTCAGTGAAAAGACCGGTCAGGCGGCGCGCGTGGCGAGCGGACGCCCGGTGGCGGTGTACCGGCCCAAG
>Ga0126369_10004342_pt1 | contig 10390 bp, 10 predicted proteins | sample PanSoiMetaPlot_1_FD_109646 | JGI IMG/M metagenome (GOLD analysis project Ga0126369, IMG submission 109646) | Tropical forest soil microbial communities from Panama - MetaG Plot_1 | ecosystem: Environmental > Terrestrial > Soil > Tropical forest > Bulk soil | place: Panama | collected 2016-02-17
ACGGGTCGGGCATCAACACTTCGTCGTCTCGATCGATGAGAGCGCCCATGGCAATTAGGAATGCCCCCGAGGCGCCTGCGGTGACCATGATCCGCTCCGGCGCGATATCGACTTGATATCGGTCAGCGTAGAACTGTGCGATGGCTTCGCGCAGCGCGGGAATGCCCAGCGTGGCGGTGTAGCCCATCGGTACGCGCCGCAGCGCGTCGATCGCGGCGTCGATGACCGGCTGCGGAGCGGAGAAGTCGGGCTGACCGATTTCCATATGGATCACGCGCCGCCCTTGCGCTTCTAACTCGAAAGCCCGACGTTGGACCTCCATCACGTGGAACGGCTCGATCGCCTCCATGCGCTGAGCAAGCCGCAAGCGCGCAAGATCTTCCGGCGAAGCGAGGATATTCATGCCATCGGGTCGCAGGTAGCAAGCGACCTGCGACCCGCCTTATCCGATCATGGTTGCGCTCGCGCGCAAAGCCCCGGCCGCGGCCATGTCTTGCCAGGCGGCGTCCAGCGAGCCTTCGATGTCGATCGCGCGGCACGCGTCCTCGATCACGATCACCTCAAAGTCGGTCTTCCGGGCATCGATTGCTGACCATGCGACACAAAAATCGGTCGCAAGCCCGCAGGCAAAGACCCGGTGGATATTTCGCTCGCGCAAGTAGCCAGCAAGACCGGTAGTGTGCTTCCGATCCGCTTCAACGAATGCGGAATAGCTGTCCACCGTGGGATGGTATCCCTTACGCAAAACGAGCTGTGCGTGCGGAATGGCGAGGTCACGATGCAGTGCTGCCCCGGCCGTGCCTTGCACGCAGTGATCTGGCCACAGCACCTGCTCGCCGTAATCAAGCGATATTCGCTCGAAAGGCCGCCTGCCGCGGTGCGATGAGGCAAATGACACGTGCCTCGGGGGATGCCAGTCTTGTGTCAACACCACATTCGCGAAGCGCTTCGCAAGCGCATTGATGATCGGCACAACCTCATCGCCGCGTGGCACTGCAAGCGCACCACCGGGCATGAAATCGTTTTGCGCGTCGACGACGAGAAGCACATCGTGCCCGGTCATTCCTTACCCCTGCCGGTCGCTCGTGAATCCAAAGAATTATATGCGGCCGCGGGCCGAGAGTGGCTGCGAGCGGGCGTCCTATAATCGCATTTCACTCATCGTCGTATCGAGACTGCTATGGAAGATGCGCTTAGAAAAGCGGCGCTCGACTATCACCGCCTACCCCGTCCCGGCAAGATCGCGGTCACGCCCACTAAGGGCCTGCTCAATCAACGCGATCTCGCGCTAGCGTACACCCCCGGTGTCGCGGCGGCATGCGAAGAAATCGTTCGCAACCCAGCCGAAGCGAGCGCGTTGACTGCGCGCGCGAATCTGGTAGCCGTCATCACCAACGGCACCGCTGTGCTAGGTCTCGGCGCGATCGGCCCACTCGGGGCGAAGCCCGTGATGGAAGGCAAAGGAGTCCTATTCAAGAAGTTCGCCGGCATTGATGTCTTTGACCTGGAAGTCAACGAGCGTGATCCGGACAAACTAGTCGAGATCATCGCGTCGCTGGAGCCGACGTTCGGCGGAATCAACCTCGAAGATATCAAAGCACCGGAGTGCTTTGATATCGAGCGAAAGCTCCGCGGTCGCATGAAGATTCCAGTTTTCCACGACGACCAGCACGGGACGGCGATCATCGTCGGCGCAGCCGTGACCAATGGTCTGCGGGTTGTCGCTAAAGACATCTCCAAGGTTAAATTGGTCACTTCTGGCGCGGGCGCAGCCGCGCTAGCTTGCCTCGATCTCCTCGTCAGCCTCGGCCTCAAACCAGAAAATATCTGGGTGTCAGATATCGCCGGCGTTGTGTACGAGGGCAGAAAGGAGGAGATGGACCCCAACAAGGCGCGGTACGCCCGGAAGACTAACGCACGTACCCTCGGCGACATCATCGCCGGTGCCGACGTCTTCCTTGGCCTCTCAGCGGGCGGCGTTTTGAAGCCGGAGATGCTGACTAACATGGCCAGGAACCCACTGATCCTTGCGCTCGCCAACCCAGTGCCGGAGATCATGCCGGATGTCGCGAAGACGGCCCGCCCCGACGCCGTCATCGCGACTGGCCGCTCCGACTACCCGAACCAGGTCAACAACGTCCTATGCTTTCCGTTCATCTTCCGCGGCGCGCTTGATGTCGGTGCGACGCAGATCAACGAGGCGATGAAGATCGCTGCGGTCGCGGCAATCGCCGATCTCGCGATGGCGGAGCAATCCGAAATCGTGATGGCGGCCTACGGAGAATCGAACCTGCGCTTCGGTCCCGAATATCTAATCCCCAAACCGTTCGACCCGCGGCTTATTGTCCAGATCGCTCCAGCGGTGGCAAAAGCGGCGATGGACTCAGAGGTCGCAACCCGACCGATCGCGGATTTTGGCGCCTATCGGGACGCGCTGCAGCAATTCGTCTACAACACCGGTTTCATCATGAAGCCGCTCTTCGCGGCGGCCAAGCAGGCGCCGCGGCGGATTATTTACGCCGAGGGCGAAGATGAACGCGTATTACGCGCAGTCCAAGTCGTGGTCGATGAGGGCTTGGCGCAGCCCATCCTGATCGGTAGGCCGGCGGTGATCGAGCGCCAGATCGAGCGCTTTGGTCTGCGCCTTAAGGTTGGTGTCGACTTCTCCCTCGTCAATATCGAATACGACCCGCGCTATAAGGAGTATTGGCAGGAGTACCACCGCCTCACCGAACGGCGCGGCGTTTCGGTGCAATACGCCAAGATTGAGATGCGGCGTCGCGCGACAGCGATTGGCGCGATGGCGATCCATCGCGGTGAGGCCGATGGCATGCTGTGCGGTACGTTCGGCACGCATGATCTGCATCTGCATTACGTCGACCAAATTCTCGGCCGCAGGCCGGGCGTGAAGCACTACTATGCGATGAACGCACTGATTCTGCCGAAGCGCACGCTGTTCATCTGCGACACGTATGTCAACTTCGACCCCACCGCCGAGCAGATCGCCGAAATGACCGTGCTCGCCGCCGAGGAGGTTCGCCGGTTCGGCATCACGCCGAAGGTGGCGCTGCTTTCGCACTCGAGTTTCGGGACGAGCGATAAGCCGACGGCGATCAAAATGCGCGAGGGTCTGAGGCTGATCAACGAGCGGGCACCCAACCTCGAGGTCGAAGGCGAGATGCACGGCGATGCCGCGCTGTCGGATGAAGTGAGGATGCGCGAGTTTCCGCGCTCGCGGTTGAAGGGCGACGCGAACCTGCTGATCATGCCGACCTTGGACGCAGCGAACATTTCGTTCAATTTGGTGAAGACCGCGGCTGCGGAAGGCATCACGATCGGCCCAATTCTGCTCGGTTGCGCTGCACCGGCACACATCGTGACGCCGTCGGCGACGGTGCGGCGAATCGTGAATATGACAGCGTTGGCGGTCGTCGACGCCAACGCACAGCGGACGCTATTCTCGGCGTGATACGCCGGTTCGGCGATCGGGCGAGGTGCGCTGACATCGCGGAGGCGACGAGCTAAACTTCAGTCGCGCGCCGTTGCGGGACTCGGAAATGCCGAACGCTGCGCCGGGCGATGACCACGACCAAAAAGACCGGCCTGATTCTAACTGGTGGCGGCGCGCGCGCCGCGTACCAGGTAGGTGTCTTGAAGGCCGTGAGCGAACTGCTCGGGCAGCCGCGCGAGAACCCCTTCCCCATCGTCTGCGGTACGTCGGCGGGCGCGATCAATGCTGCTGCGCTCGCAATTCGCGCGGAAGATTTCGCAAGCTCGGTGCGCTACCTCGTGGAAGTTTGGGAGAGCTTCCGCTGTTATCAGGTATACCGGTGCGACTGGCCGGGCATTATTCGCACCGGTGCGCGGTGGTTGAGCGCCCTAATGCTCCTCTATCGGAACAATCCCGTTTCGCTGCTCGACAACACGCCGCTGCGAGAGCTCCTGGTGCGCATGATGGACTTCGATCGCATCCGCGCGAGCATCGACTCCGGCGCGCTCTTCGCGGTGGCGGTGACCGCGTCCGGATACACCTCTGGCCAGAGCGTCACGTTCTACGAAGGGGGTTCAGGCCTCGAGGACTGGGAGCGCACCCAGCGCGTCGGCGCCGCGACACCGTTGAACGTCGATTTACTGCTTGCCTCGAGTGCGATCCCCTTCATCTTTCCGGCGATGAAGGTGCATCGCGAGTTTTTCGGCGACGGGTCGATGCGCCAGATCGCCCCGATCAGCCCGGCTCTGCACCTCGGCGCCGATCGGGTGCTCGTGATCGGCACCGGGCGTCAGTCAACCGAGCCGCCGCGCGTCCGCTCGAGCCTCTATCCTTCGCTTGCGCAAATCGCGGGGCATGCTATGAACTCAATCTTCCTCGACAGCCTCTCGGTGGACATTGAGCGGCTGCACCGAATCAACAAGACATTGCAATGCGTCTCGCTCGAAAAAGCCAAGGAATTCGGCCTCAGCCTGCGCCCCGTCGAAGTCTTCGTCCTGTATCCGAGCCAGGCGATCGAGCGTATCGCTGCGCGCCACGTCCAACACTTCCCGAGCGCGGTGCGGTTCTTGCTGCGTGCGGTTGGCGCGATGAACCGCAATGGGTCCAACCTCGCGAGCTATCTCTTGTTCGAGGCCCCTTTCACTCGCGCTCTGATCAACCTTGGCTACGAGGACACGATGGCGCGCCGTGGAGAGATGCTGGCCTTTTTACGGCCCGCAGCCTAAACTGAACGCCGTCGTAGGTTCAGCCGAATTCTGGTAATGAGCGAACCCCCGAGCCAAGATCCGTTCGAGCTCCTCAGGAAGATGTGGGCGCCGGTCAGCTTGCCAGGAATGATCGCTCCGCTCCTCGACGTAAGTGAGATCGACAAGCGCATCGCTGATCTCAAGTCGGTGGAGAACTGGCTGAACATGAACTTGAATGTTCTGCGAATGAGCATTCAGGGGCTCGAAATGCAGAAAGCGACACTTTCCGCATTCCAGGCGATGCAGCCGCGGGCAAGCACGGCAACATCAGAAACGGCTGGAGCTGCAGCGGACAATGCGGCGCCACCAAGCACAGGCGATGCATGGTGGAACTTGTTGCAGCAGCAAGCGCAGACCGTGGCACCTGAGCCGAAGCGCGAGAAGAAACCCAAATGACCGGACGGCGCGCGGTTGCCGCCACCGCCTTCTGCGTCGGCCACGCCCGCGCCGAGCGATGGCAGCAGGCGACCGAGAGCGCGCTCGATCAGATCGGTCACATCCCTCCGGCAGCGAACTTGGGATTTCTATACGTCAGCGACCGGTTCGCGCCCGCCAGCGAGGGGATCTTAGAACGTGTCGTGGAGACCACCGGAATCAACGACTGGGTCGGGTCGGTAGGAGTCGGCGTCTTGGCGACGGGTATCGAATATCTCGACGAACCGGCGCTCGTCATGATGGTCGGCGCTTTGCCGAAAGGCGAATTCCAAGTGTTCTCAGGCAAATCGCGTCCGCCTCCACTCGGGGCGCGAACGCCGAGCGGCGCTGAGGCGGCTCAATTTGCGATTGTGCACGGCGACCCCGAAACCGACGACATGCCGGAACTGATCGGCGACATGTCGAACAAAGTCGCAAGCGGGTATCTTGTCGGCGGTCTCTCGAGCTCGCGGACGGATGCATTCCAATTTGCGAACGAAGTGCTGCGCGGTGGCCTCTCCGGCGTCGTCCTTTCCGCGCACATCGGTGTCGCCACGCGGCTTACCCAAGGATGCTCGCCCCTCAGGCGCGACGCAGGCCGCGGAACGCTGGCCCGCCACGTTGTCACTGAAGGCGAGCGCAACATCATCGTTGCGCTCGACGATCGACCCGCGCTAGACGTATTGCGTGAAGACCTTGGCAACCTGCCGGAACGGGAGTTCACCCATGCGGTGCGCATGATCCATGCTGGCCTCCCGGTGCCGGGTTCCGACACCGGCGATTACCTGGTGCGCAACCTCGTCGGCATCGATCCGGCGAGCAAGCTGATCGCAATCGGGGCTTATGTGGAGTCTGGCATGTCGATCGTCTTCTGCCGACGCGACGGTGCCTCGGCGCGCGAGGATCTCAACCGGATGCTCGACAGCATCGCCGCCGAGTTCGATGAACCCCCAAAAGGCGGGCTGTACTTTTCCTGCCTCGGGCGTGGCGAGCACTTGTTTGGGGGCCGTTCGGCGGAACTCGGCGTTATCCGGGACCGCCTTGGCGACGTTCCGCTCGCCGGCTTTTTCTGCAATGGCGAGATTTCGCACGACCGGCTCTACGGCTACACCGGAGTGCTGACGCTATTCCGTTGAGATCGGTGCGTAACGAGCGCGTCGCGGTCGTCACCGGGGCAAGCCGCGGCATCGGACGCGAGGTCGCGCATGAACTGGCGCAGAAGGGTCTACGCGTCATACTTACTGCGCGCGATCCCGCGAACGGTGAGGCGGCGCTTTCAACGCTCGCCGCGGAGGGATTGCCAGTCGCCTTTCATGTGCTGGACGTCCGACGCGTCGATGAGGCCAGCAAGTTGGCAAAGTGGCTCGAGCGCGAATTCGGTCGCGTCGACGTCCTGGTGAATAACGCTGGCGTGATGCTAGACCCGAGGGGCGCGCGGCTCGCGACGCTCGACCTGAACGTGGTCCGCGACACGTTTGAGACCAACGTCTTCGGTGCGATCATCGTGAGCCAGGCGTTGCTGCCGTTGATGCGCAAGGGCGGCTACGGGCGCATCGTGAATGTTTCGAGCGGGCTCGGACAGCTCGAGTCGATGGGTGCGGGAACACCGGCTTATCGCCTTTCCAAGGCAGCATTGAACGCCTTGACGCGCACGCTCGCCGCGGAGCTCGAAGGAACGGGCGTCAAGGTCAATGCAATGTGCCCCGGCTGGGTCCGCACCGACATGGGCGGCCGGTCTGCACCGCGTAGCGCGGCGCAAGGGGCGGATACGGCGGTGTGGCTAGCGACGCTGCCTGACGACGGGCCCACCGGCGGGTTCTTCAGGGACCGGAAGCAAGTTGCATGGTGAACGAGAACATCCACTTTTGAAGTGCGGCGACAAGGAGTGCAAATGCCCAAAGCGATCCGATTTCACAAGCCAGGTGGCCCCGAAGTGCTCGTGTGGGAAGACGTCGAGGTCCGTGACCCTGGCGCAGGCGAGGTGCGCGTACGTCACCACGCGGTCGGCGTGAACTACATCGACATCTACCATCGCTCCGGCTTGTACAAAGTGCCGCTGCCGAGCGCGATCGGCATGGAGGGCGCAGGCGTCGTTGAGGCCGTGGGGGCAGGGGTCACCGACATCAAAGAGGGCGACCGGGTGGCCTACGCGGCGCCGCCGATCGGATCGTATTCCGAATCACGGCTCGCGCCCGCGGACCGGCTTGTCAGCTTGCCCGACGGCATCCCGTTCGAAACGGCCGCCGGGATGATGTTGAAAGGCATGACGGTGCAGTACCTCATCAAGCGGACGTTCAAGGTGCAGCCTGGGATGAAAGTACTGCTCCACGCCGCAGCGGGCGGCGTAGGCTTGATCGCCTGCCAGTGGCTCAAATCGATCGGGGTGACGGTCATCGGCACGGTCGGCTCCGACGCCAAAGCCGCGCTCGCCAAGGCGCACGGCTGCGCCCATACCATCGTGTATACGCGCGAGAACTTCGTCGAGCGGGTGAAGGAGATCACCGGCGGCAAGGGTGTGCCGGTCGTCTACGACGCCGTCGGCAAAGACGTCTTCGTGGGCTCGCTCGACTGCCTTGCGCCGCTTGGGATGTACGTCAACTTCGGGAACGCCTCGGGTCCGGTGCCGCAGTTCGATCCTCTGCTGCTCTCGCAGAAAGGCTCGCTCTTCATGACGCGCCCGACGCTGGTGCACTACACCGCAAAGCGCGAGGATTTGCTCGCGGCCGCGACCGATCTCTTCGAGGTCGTGAAATCCGGCAACGTCAAGATCGAGATCGCGCAGCGCTATCCGCTCAAGGACGCGGCGCAAGCGCACCGCGACCTCGAGTCGCGCAAAACCACTGGCTCGGCGGTCTTGTTGCCGTGAGCACAGTTGCGGGCGAGCTTCGCGCCGAGCTCTACCCCGAGATCGTGCCCTACGCATCGGGAGAGCTTCCGCTCGACGCGGTTCACTCGATGTATTGGGAGACCTCTGGGAATCCTGCGGGCGTCCCTGCGGTGTTCCTGCACGGGGGACCCGGCGCTGGCTCGACGCCGAAGCATCGCCGCTTTTTCGATCCAACCGCTTATCGAATCATCGTCTACGACCAACGCGGCGCCGGCCGCTCAAGGCCGCTAGGCGAACTCCGCGAGAATACGACGCCGCACCTAATCAAAGACCTGGAGCGGCTGCGGCGCGAGCTTGGGGTGGACCGATGGCTGGTGTTCGGCGGCTCGTGGGGTTCAACACTCGCGCTCGCCTACGCTGAGGCGCATCCGGAGCGCTGCCTTGGGCTCGTGCTCCGCGGGATTTTCCTGTGTCGCAAGACCGAGATCGACTGGTTTCTGTACGGCCTGCGGACGATTTTTCCCGAGCCGTGGGAGAAGTTCGCTGGCTTTTTACCGCCGAGCGAGCGAGGCGACTTGCTCGGCAACTACTATCGGCGGCTCGTGGACGCCGATCCAAACGTCCACATGCCGGCGGCAAAAGCGTGGAGCACTTATGAGGGTTCGTGCTCGACGCTCTTGCCGTCACGAGAAACCGTCGACTACTTCGCCTCGGACACCGTGGCGCTGGGTCTCGCACGAATGGAAGCGCATTACTTCAAGCACAATATCTTTCTGCCGGAAAATTCTCTGCTCGCCAACGTCAGTCGGCTCCGCGCCATCCCCGGCGTGATCGTGCAGGGCCGCTATGACATGGTGTGCCCGCTCGTCTCGGCCCACGAGCTTGCGCACGCGTGGCCGGAGGCGGACTATCAAATCATCCTCGATGCCGGCCATTCGGCATGGGAAGCCGGCATCTGTGCGGCTCTGGTCGCCGCGTGCGAGCGCTTCAAGGAGCAACCAGGCTGAAAACGAAAAGCGCCGCGGCGATGAGCCGCGGCGCCCGTGTTTCAGGTGGCGCTCAGCGCGATACTAGATTTTGAGGATCTTCATCGCCTTCGCCAGCGTGTCGACCGACTCCTGATGCTTGCCGGCCTTGTGTAGCGCTTCGCCATCGGCGCGCAACTTTTTGACGTCCGCCAAATCCTCTTTGGAAAGCTGAGGGTTCTTGGCGAGCGCGGCGTCGATTTTCGCCATGTCGGCGGGACAGTGGAATGCGAATGCGGGAGCGGCAACGAACATGCTGGCAACAAGCAGTGCTTTTAGCGTCGATTTCACGTAGTTTCTCCTCTGTACGGGCTGATCCGGAACGCCAGGGCACTCGTGCGGCGGTCCGCAACAAGGAAACAACCCTAGCGAGCGCATTATTCCATGGACTTCGTGCTCGCGGATCGAAGCAAGCCGGTCTGACACGCGTAGAATGTCGAAGCGATTCTGCCGTACTTCGCACCATTTTCCCGGCACCACCTCATGTCTTCCGCCACATCCTGGCTACGCGAGCGATTTTCGACGCCTAGGCAATTTGCGCCCGTGACCACCGGCGACGGACACCTTTGGCGTAGCCGCGAAGGTATCCGCCCGGCAGCTGTACTAATCCCAGTGGTCGCACGCGACGATGCGCCTACTGTCCTTTTCACGCAGCGCACCGCGCACTTGCAGGACCATGCGGGCCAGATCAGCTTTCCCGGCGGACGCGTGGAGCCGGGCGATCGATCGCCGCGGGACACCGCACTCCGCGAAGCAGCTGAGGAAATCGGCTTATCGCCTGAGCGCGTCGACGTGCTTGGGCATCTCAGTGATTACACGACAGTCACCGGCTATCGCGTGACGCCGGTCGTGGGACTGGTGAACCCACCACTCGGACTGCGGATGGACGAAGACGAGGTCGCCGAGGTATTCGAAGTGCCGCTCGCGTTTCTGCTCGATCCCGCCAATCACCAGCGCAACTGCGTGATTCACGAAGGTCGCGAGCGTTACTACTACGCGGTGCCTTACGGTCACCGCTATATTTGGGGCGCGACGGCTGGGATGCTCATGAATCTGTACGCTTACCTAACGGGCCCCGCCTGACGCGCGATGGGTCTCGCGTACTTCTAGTAGTCGCCATATCGACCCTGTGTGCGCGCCGCGTAACGTGTCGCGATCGCGCCTCGCTCTCATCGAGCCTCGCGTGCTCGTGCAGGCAGTGGCGCGCGGGCGCCGACTATAATGACCGCCGATTTTCTTCCGCCATTTGGTGCGCGATGAGCTTTCTCGCGGTACTGATTGCGCTCGCGCTTGAGCAGTGGCGTCCGCTCGTCGATCGCCGTGCAGTGTTCGCTCCGGTCGCGGCCTACGCCGGCACGCTGGAGCGGCGCTTTGACGCGGGCGAAGC
>Ga0126369_10004343_pt1 | contig 10389 bp, 15 predicted proteins | sample PanSoiMetaPlot_1_FD_109646 | JGI IMG/M metagenome (GOLD analysis project Ga0126369, IMG submission 109646) | Tropical forest soil microbial communities from Panama - MetaG Plot_1 | ecosystem: Environmental > Terrestrial > Soil > Tropical forest > Bulk soil | place: Panama | collected 2016-02-17
CTCCAGGGCGTCGTAGTGAGCGACAAACAGGACAAGACCGTTGTGGTGCGAGTCGAGCGCCGCTTCACCCATCCTGTCATGAAGAAGACGGTGCGGCGTACCAAGAAATACCATGCCCACGACGAGACGAACGAGTACCACGTCGACGACATCGTGTGGATCGAAGAGCGCCGGCCATTGTCCAAGCTCAAACGCTGGGAGGTGGTTCGGGGCGAGAAGAAGAAGGCCGTGTGAGCGCAGCGGGCGCGGGAATTCGTAGGACGAGGGCGGCGTCATGATCCAGATGCAGACGAACCTCGACGTGGCGGATAATTCTGGCGCGCGCCGTGTCATGTGCATCAAAGTGCTCGGCGGCTCCAAGCGCAAATATGCGACGATCGGCGACGTGATCGTCGTGTCCGTGAAAGAAGCCATCCCGCGCGGACGCGTAAAGAAGGGTGAGGTGATGAAGGCCGTGGTGGTACGCATCTCCAAGGACATCAAGCGTCCCGACGGCTCGATCATTCGTTTCGATCGCAACGCTGCGGTGCTGATCAATCCGCAGATGGAGCCCGTAGGCACCCGCATCTTCGGACCGGTCCCGCGCGAGCTTCGCGCCAAGAACCACATGAAGATCATCTCGCTCGCGCCGGAGGTGCTGTGATGGCGGCTAAGATCCGCAAGGGTGACAAGGTGATCATGCTCGCCGGCCGCGACAAGGGGCGCAGCGGCGAAGTGATCGAGGTGCGTCCTGACGAGGACCGCGCTCTCGTGCGCGGCATCAATCTGGTCAAGCGTCACCAGAAGCAGAGCGCCCAGCACGAGGGCGGCATTATTTCCAAGGAATCGCCCGTCCATCTGTCGAATCTTGCGCTCGCGGATCCGAAGGACGGCAAGCCGACGCGGGTCGGTTTCAAGTTCGTGGGCGCAGGCGAAAATCGTCGCAAGGTGCGGGTGGCCAAGCGGTCGGGAGTTGAGATCGATGGCTGATACTGAAACCAAGGACAAGGCCAAAGGCAAAGCCGATAGGCCCGCGGCATCGGACAAGGCGCCACGAGCAGAGAAGGGCGAGAAGTCACAACAGGCGCAGAAGCCCGACAAGGGTGGCAAGCCTGCGAAAGGAGACGCGGCGCCGCCGCCGGCAAAGCCGAGGAAGCCGGAGGAGCGCGTCACCCCGCGGCTCAAGACTTATTTCGACGAGGTGGTTCGCAAGAAGCTATCTGACGAGTTCCGCTACAAGAACCGCCTGCAGGTGCCGGTGATCGAAAAGGTCGTAATTAACATGGGCATTGGCGAAGGCGTCAACGACCGCAAGAAAGTCGAAGCCGCGGCCAACGATCTCACCCTCATCGCCGGCCAGAAGGCGGTGATCACCAAGGCCAGAAAATCGATCGCCACGTTCAAGGTGCGTGACGGCCAGCCGATCGGCTGCAAGGTGACTCTGCGCAAGACGCGTATGTACGAGTTCGTCGACCGGCTGATCAACATTGCGCTGCCGCGCGTGCGCGATTTTCGCGGGCTGTCGCCGAAGAGCTTCGACGGAGGCGGAAATTATACAATCGGCATTAAGGAACACATCATCTTTCCGGAGATCGACTACGACAAGGTAGCCGACGTCTGGGGGATGGATATCACGGTGTGCACCAGCGCGAAGTCCGACGACGAGGCACGTGCGCTACTGAGCGCGTTCAACTTCCCATTCCGGCAGTGAGCACCCTCTCAACGGCGGAGAGCCAGGAGATATTGATGGCGAAGAAAAGTTCGATCGAGAAGAACAATAGGCGGCGCAAACTAAGCAAGAAATATTCCGGCCGGCGCGCTCGGCTCAGGTCCATTGCTCGCGACAAGACGAAGCCGATGGAGGAGCGATTCGCGGCAACGCTCAAGCTCGCGGAATTGCCGCGCAACTCCTCGGCGACCCGCGTTCGCAATCGCTGCGAGATATCAGGCCGGCCCCGCGGGTTCTATCGCAAGCAGCGCCTGTCCCGCATCGCGCTTCGGGATCTCGGCTCAAAGGGGCTGATTCCCGGCCTGGTCAAGTCTAGCTGGTGAAGGAGGGCGGGCGATGGCAATGAACGATCCGCTCGGTGACATGATCGCGCGCATTCACAATGCGCAGATGCGAAACAAGTCGAAGGTGTCGATACCGGCTTCGAGATTGCGGGTGAGTGTGCTCGATGTGCTCAAAACCGAGGGGTTCATTCGCGATTACGCGGCGGTAGAGCACTCGAACGGACGCAAGGAACTCGAAATCGAGCTGAAATATTTCGATGGCGAGCCGGTGATCCGAGAGATCTCGCGAGTATCGAAACCGGGACGCCGGGTCTATGCCTCGGTGAAGGCGCTGCCGCGTGTCAACAACGGATTGGGAGTTGCGATCCTCTCGACGCCCAAGGGTGTGATGGCCGATCACGACGCCCGCGAGCACAATGTAGGCGGAGAAATTCTCTGCACGGTCTTTTGATGAACACCCAAGGATAGCGCACAGTCGTAAACGCAGCCCAAGGGACCTTCAGTCATGTCTCGTGTTGGAAAGAAGCCCATGGCGCTCCCCTCCGGCGTCACGGCCACCGTGGAGGGCCAGATCGTCAAGGTTAAGGGCCCTAAGGGCGCCATTGCTGTCGCGCTGCACCGCGACGTCACGGCCACAGTGCAGGGCAGCGAGATCAAAGTCGATCCGCGCGCCGATACCAAACGCGCGCGCGCCATGTGGGGAACTTATCGTTCGCTGCTCGCCAACGCGATGACGGGCGTGACCAAAGGGTTCGAGCGCCGCCTCGAGATCAACGGCGTCGGCTATCGCGCCGCCGTGCAGGGCAAGAACTTGCAGGTTCAACTCGGTTACAGCCACGACATCGTCTATCCGATTCCGGAAGGCATTGCGATCGCGGTGCCTAGGCCCACCGAGGTTGTGGTCTCCGGCATCGATGAACAGAAGGTTGGCCATGTGGCCGCCGTAATCCGGGCGTTCCGCAAGCCCGAGCCTTACAAGGGCAAAGGCGTCAAGTACGCGGGCGAGTACATCTTCCGCAAAGAAGGAAAGAAGAAGTGAGGGCGCGCGATGGCGACGGTCATTGATCGCACGCTGCGAAGGACCGCGAAAGTGCGGCGCAACGTGCGCCGCGCCGCCGGCAACCGCGTCCGGCTCTCGGTCTTCCGCTCGTCCAAGCATATTTATGCGCAAGTCATCGACGATGCCAATAGCCAAACCGTCGTGTCTGCCTCCTCGCTGGAAAAGGAGATGCGCGGTAGCCTCAAAACGGGGGCCAATATCGAAGCCGCGAAAGCGGTGGGAAAGCGACTCGCCGAGCGGGCAGCCGCAAAGGGCATCAAGGAAGTTGTTTTCGATCGTGGCGGTTACCTCTACCACGGTCGGGTCAAGGCGCTGGCGGACGCGGCGCGCGAGGGCGGGCTCAATTTCTGAAAGTGAGACAGGATCATGGCACGTGAACCACGCGATCGGCGCGAGCGGGAAGAGCGCGAGAGCGAATTCATCGACAAGCTGGTGCACATCAACCGGGTCGCCAAGGTAGTGAAAGGGGGGCGTCGTTTCGGCTTTGCTGCGCTGGTAGTGGTCGGCGACGAAAAAGGGCGGGTCGGCTTTGGGCACGGGAAGGCTCGCGAGGTGCCAGAGGCGATCCGCAAAGCGACCGATGCGGCCAAACGCGGCCTCATCCGGGTGCCGCTGCGCGAAGGCCGAACGCTGCACCACGACGTTGCCGGCCGGCATGGCGCAGGCCGAGTCTTCCTGCGTGCGGCTCCGCCCGGGACCGGCATCATCGCTGGCGGTCCGATGCGTGCCGTATTCGAGACCCTGGGCATGCAGGACGTAGTGGCCAAATCGCTCGGCTCGTCCAACCCGTACAATATGGTGCGGGCGACTTTTGACGCGCTCAAGCACCAGGACTCCCCGCGCTCGGTTGCCGCGCGGCGCAACATCAAAGTGTCGACGCTGCAAGCGCGGCGGCGCGACCTCGCCGAGGGTGAGCAGGCCGCCGACTAAATCAGGCGCGCCGGGAGGCTGACATGAGCAAAAGCGACAAGGTCATCAAGATCGAACAGATCGGCAGCCCCATTCGCCGCCACCATAGCCAACGCGAGACGTTGATCGGGCTGGGTCTCAACCGGATCGGAAGCATCGTGGAGTTGCCGGATACGCCGCAGACCCGGGGGATGATCGCCAAGGTCAAGCATTTGGTCCGGGTGGTGAACGTATAAGGAGAGAGGCGATGAAGCTTCACGAACTCGCTGACCGGCCGGGAGCGCGCAAGAAACGTGCCCGCATCGGCCGCGGCATCGGCTCTGGTTTGGGGAAAACCGGCGGGCGCGGCGGCAAAGGCCAGACGGCGCGCGCCGGCGCGCGGATTAAAGGCTTCGAGGGCGGGCAGATGCCGCTGCACCGGCGCCTACCCAAGCGAGGTTTCAAGAACGCGTCGTTTGCGCGCAAACTCAACGAAGTCAATCTCGAGAAGGTTCAGACGGCGATCAACGCGGGCAGGCTCGACGCCGGTGCCACGGTGGACGCCGAAGCACTGGTGAAGGCGGGCGTGCTGAGAAGGGCCAAAGACGGCGTCCGATTGCTCGGCTCCGGTGAAATCAAGGCCAAGGTCGCGTTCTCGGTTTGGGGCGCGTCCAAGGCGGCAAGGGAAGCGGTGGAGAAGGCGGGCGGTTCGGTGACGCTACTAGCGCCGCAACGGCAGACGAGCGAACAGCCCGCCTGATGCTTATATAGGGAAACGGCGCGCCCTGCGAGCGCGGCATGTTCTCGAGCGCGGAACGGAAACTTCGATGGTCTCTGCAGCAGAACAACTCGCCGCCAATCTCAATTTCTCGGCGCTAGCAAAAGCCGAGGAGCTCAAGAAGCGGATCTGGTTCACGCTCGGCGCGCTCCTGGTCTACCGCTTCGGCACCTACATACCGCTCCCCGGTATCGATCCTTCGGCTTGGGACCAGATCTTCCGTTCCCAAGCGGGCGGCATCCTCGGCATGTTCAATATGTTTTCCGGTGGCGGCATTCACCGGATGGCGATCTTCGCGCTCAACATCATGCCGTACATCTCGGCCTCCATCATCATTCAGCTGATGACGACGGTGTCGCCTACGCTCGAGCAGCTCAAGAAAGAGGGCGAGCAGGGCCGCAAGGTGATGAACCAATATACCCGTTATCTGACGGTGTTGCTGGCGGCCTTCCAGTCCTACGGCATCGCGGTTGGCCTTGAAGGCGCCGGCAATGTAGTGACGGATCCCGGCTGGTTCTTCCGCATCGGCACCGTCATCACGCTCACCGGCGGGACGATGTTCCTGATGTGGCTCGGCGAGCAGGTCACCTCGCGCGGCATTGGCAACGGGATTTCTCTGATCATCCTCTCGGGTATCGTGGCGGAATTGCCGTCGGCGATCGCCGGAACGCTCGAGTTGGGCCGCCAAGGCGCGCTGTCGACTGGGCTGATCCTCGTCGTGCTAGTGACGGTGGTCGCGGTAATCGGATTCATCGTATTCATGGAGCGCGCGCAGCGGCGGCTTCTGATTCAGTATCCCAAGCGTCAGGTCGGCAATCGCATGTTCGAGGGTCAGTCCTCGCATCTGCCGCTCAAGCTCAACACCTCAGGCGTCATTCCTCCGATCTTCGCCTCCTCGCTGCTGCTGCTGCCGACGACGGTCGCCAATTTCAACGCTGGACAAGGTCCGGACTGGTTCGTCGCCATCACGACCCAGCTCGGTCACGGACGGCCGCTATTCCTGCTTCTCTACATCGGTCTCATCATCTTCTTCGCTTTCTTTTATACCGCGATCGTCTTCAACCCGACGGAGACCGCGGAGAATCTGAAAAAGCATGGCGGCTTCATTCCCGGCATTCGGCCGGGTGAACGTACGGCGGAATACATCGACTACGTGCTCTCGCGCATCACAGTCATCGGCGCGGCCTACCTCGCCCTTGTCTGCCTCTTGCCGGAGATCCTGATCTCCTATGCCGCGGTCCCGTTCTATTTCGGCGGCACCTCGCTGTTGATCGTGGTGAGCGTTACGATGGACACGGTTGCGCAGATTCAGGGCTACTTGCTGGCGCACCAGTACGAAGGTCTCATCAAACGATCGAAGCTGCGGGGGCGGCGTAGATGAGATTGGTATTGCTCGGCCCGCCGGGGGCCGGCAAAGGGACTCAGGCGCAACGCCTGGTCGCCAAGCACGGTCTGCTGCAGCTCTCGACCGGTGAGATGTTGCGCGCCGCGGCCGAAGCCGGCACGTCGGTCGGAATGCGCGCGAAAGAGATGATGGCACGCGGCGAGCTCGTCCCCGACGACGTGGTGGTGGCAATCGTTTCCGATCGCATCGCTGCGCCCGATGCCCGCAACGGCTTCATTCTGGATGGCTTCCCGCGCACGGTGCCGCAGGCGCACGCACTCGATCGCATGCTCAAGGAAAAGGGTCTCGAGCTCGATGCGGTGATCGAGCTCAAAGTGGATGAGGCCGTGCTGCTCAAGCGGATCAAAAAGCGCATCGCTGAGATGAAGTCACGGGGCGAGACGCTGCGCGAGGATGATGATCCGGAGGTGTTGCGGCGCCGGCTTTTGGCGTACCGCGATCAAACCGCGCCACTCGCCGCGTACTACCAGCTCCAGAGCGTTCTTCGCGCGGTCGACGGCATGGCCCCCATTCCGCAGGTGTCGAGCGCGATCGACGGGGCGCTTCGGAAGGCCCTGACTAAGAAAGCGCCCGCTAAGCCAGGGCGAAGAGGCGTAGCAAGACGCGCCGCAGCGGCCATCCCCGCCAAGGCGTCGAAAACCAAGGCGAAAACGACCAAATCCGGCCGGGGCAGAGCCGTGGGGCGCAAGTCAGCCCGGCGCAGAACGGGTCCGCGGCGGAGGTTGACGAAACGACGTTGAATCCCTTAATAACCCGCATCCAAGTCGCGAGGTCGAACGATACCGGGCCCTGAGGAACGGGGAGGGTGTCGCGTTATCGTTTGTGAACCGCCTCCTGTGGCAACGATCGCTGGCCCCTGCGCGCGCCGGCAGAAGGAGTGGAAGACTGTGGCCCGCATCGCCGGCGTCAACATACCGACCAACAAACGCGTCGTTATTGCATTGCAATATATCCATGGAATTGGGCCAAAAAAGGCCAGTGAAATCATGGAGAAAGTCGGGATCCCGGAGGCTCGCCGGGTATCGCAACTGACCGACCAGGAAGTGCTGCAGATCCGCGAGGTCATCGACCGCGACTATATGGTCGAAGGGGACCTACGGCGCGAAGTCGCCATGAATATCAAGCGGCTGATGGACCTCGGCTGCTACCGCGGGTTGCGGCACCGTCGCGGACTGCCCGTCCGCGGCCAGCGCACCCATACCAATGCCCGCACCCGTAAGGGGCCGGCCAAACCCATCGCCGGTAAGAAGCGCGCACCTTGAGTTGCCATAGCCTGCGCGAGATCGGCTGCGTGATCAGAGCACCAGTCATTGGCCCGGCGATCGCAGCGCCGATCTGCGAGAGGATCGAGAATGGGTAAAGAAGCAACCCGCGTCCGGCGACGCGAGCGCAAGAACATCGCCTCCGGAGTCGCGCATGTGAACGCGACGTTCAACAATACGATGATCACCATTACCGACGCTCAAGGAAACACCATCGCTTGGTCGTCTGCCGGCACCATGGGCTTCAAGGGCTCGAGAAAATCGACGCCCTACGCAGCGCAGGTCGCGGCCGAGGACGCCGCCAAAAAGGCCCAGGAGCACGGCATGCGCACCCTCGAAGTCGAGGTCGCAGGTCCGGGTTCTGGCCGCGAATCGGCGTTGCGGTCGCTGCAGTCGGCGGGCTTCACCATCACCTCCATTCGGGACGTGACGCCGATTCCACACAACGGCTGCCGTCCACGCAAAAGGCGCCGAGTATGACAGACGATGTGCTCATTCGGCGGACTCCCGAGGAGCCCGCCTCTGAAGATTCCCCCGGGGCGGAGTGGGGTGCGCGGCCCGCCGTCGCTCCGGTCAAAGGCATGGGTGCCAACGTGACGATCCAAAAGAACTGGCAGGAACTGATCCGACCGAACAAGCTTCAGGTGACGCCGGGCGGCGATCCCAAGCGCGAGGCCATCGTGGTGGCCGAGCCGCTCGAGCGCGGCTTCGGCGTGACGCTGGGCAATGCGCTGCGGCGCATCCTTCTCTCCTCGCTGCAAGGCGCGGCAGTGCAGTCGGTCCACATCGATGGCGTGTTGCACGAGTTCTCCTCGATTCCCGGGGTGCGCGAGGACGTGACCGATATCGTGCTCAACATCAAGGACATCGCCATCAAGATGCAGGGCGACGGACCAAAGCGCATGGTCGTCAAAAAGCAGGGTCCCGGCACTGTCACGGCCGGCGATATTCAGACCGTGGGCGACATCGTTGTGCTCAATCCCGAACTCGTGCTGTGCACGCTCGACGAGGGTGCCGAGATCCGCATGGAGTTCACGGTAAATACCGGGAAGGGCTATGTACCCACCGAGCGCAATCGGCCGGAAGACGCGCCGATCGGTCTCATCCCGGTCGATAGCCTCTATTCGCCGGTGCGGAAGGTCTCCTACAAGGTCGAGAATACCCGCGAAGGTCAGATTCTCGATTACGACAAATTGACCATGCAAATCGAGACCAATGGCGCGGTGAGCCCGGACGACGCGGTCGCTTATGCCGCGCGCATCCTGCAGGATCAGCTCAACGTCTTCGTGAATTTCGAGGAGCCGCGCAAAGAGATCGTGGCGGAAGCCATTCCCGATCTTGCGTTCAATCCGGCGTTCCTCAAGAAGGTCGACGAACTCGAGCTGTCGGTGCGCTCGGCCAATTGTCTCAAGAATGACAACATCGTCTATATCGGTGATCTCGTTCAGAAGACCGAGGCCGAGATGCTGCGCACGCCGAATTTCGGGCGCAAGTCGCTCAACGAGATCAAGGAAGTGCTGGCGCAGATGGGGTTACATCTCGGCATGGAAGTGCCGGGCTGGCCGCCTGACAACATCGACGAACTGGCCAAGCGCTTCGAGGATCATTATTGATAGAGATCAGTGATCAGACGGTCATCTGATTACTGATCACTGCGTCCCGTACAGAGCCGCGCATGCGTCACCGAATTGCTCATCGCAAGCTCAATCGTACCCACGAGCATCGCCGCGCCATGTTCGCGAATATGGCCGCGGCCCTGATCAAGCACGAACAGATCATCACCACATTGCCGAAGGCCAAGGACTTGCGGCCCATTGTCGAGAAACTGGTCACGCTCGCCAAGCGCGGCGATCTCCATGCGCGCCGCCAAGCGATTGCGCAGATGCGCGATATCGAGATGGTCAAGAAGCTCTTCGAGGTGCTGGGTCCTCGCTACAAGGATCGCGACGGCGGCTACACCAGGGTGCTGAAGGCCGGCTTCCGCTACGGCGATTCCACTCCCGTCGCGGTCATCGAGCTGGTCGATCGTGACACAGCTGCGAAAGGGCAGGATTCCGGCCCGGCGCAGGCGAAGCCGGAGCCACAGCCGGAAGCGGTCGCTCCGACGTGACGGCAGGGCCAGGTGAAGGACGTGAAGGGCAGCGCTCGCGCTGCCCTTTTTGATGGCCGGCCGCCCATTCGCCGGTGGGCCAAACGAGGGAGGGAAGATGATGAGTCGTGGCGTGATTCTTGGCGTTCTCGTTGCGCTTGCAGCGCCGGCGACTGGGTTCGCGCAAACGTCGCTCGAGCGCGGCCGCTATCTCGTCGATACCGTCATGACGTGTCACAACTGCCATACCCCAATGGGGCCGAATGGGCCGCAATTCGACCGGGCGCTGTCCGGCGGACTGCGTTTCGACGAACCTCCGTTCGATGTCACGGCCTCCAACATTACGCCTGATCGCGAGACCGGCATCGGCAATTGGACCGACGCCGAGATCAAGACGGCTTTGCAGGAAGGAACGCGGCCCGCGGGTCACCACTTCGCGCCCATCATGCCGAGCGGTTTCTACAAGATTCTCACCCCCGGCGATCTCGACGGCATCGTCGCATATCTGCGCTCCTTGCCGGCAGTGAGCAATGCGGTGCCCAGCCCGGTGTACAAGCAGGCGCTCGCCTACCAGGTGTTTCCCGGAGCCGAGCATCCGATGTCCGAATCCGATTTCGGCGATAAGCTCAAGCGCGGCTTCTACCTCGTCACCATCGCCCATTGCATGGAATGCCACACCCCGTTGGGGCCGCCCGGAACGGGAATCGATTTTAAGACTTCGCTCGGTAAAGGCGGACGCGCGTTCCCCGGCCCGTGGGGCGTCTCGACCGCGCGCAACATCACCTCGAGCAGGAGCGCGGGCATTGGCGACTGGAGCGATGCCGAGATTAAGCGCGCCATCACGCAAGGCGTGCGCAGGGATGGCACCAAGCTCAAGCCGCCGATGGGTTATCGCTATTATGCCAACATGAACGA
>Ga0126369_10004345_pt1 | contig 10388 bp, 10 predicted proteins | sample PanSoiMetaPlot_1_FD_109646 | JGI IMG/M metagenome (GOLD analysis project Ga0126369, IMG submission 109646) | Tropical forest soil microbial communities from Panama - MetaG Plot_1 | ecosystem: Environmental > Terrestrial > Soil > Tropical forest > Bulk soil | place: Panama | collected 2016-02-17
ACATCTACTACAAGTACGAGGGCGTGAGCCCGGCCGGCAGCCACAAGCCGAACACGGCGATCGCGCAGGCGTACTACAACAAGCAGGAGAAGGTCACGCGTCTCAGCACCGAGACGGGCGCCGGCCAGTGGGGCTCGGCGCTCTCGCTCGCCTGCCAGATGTTCGGCCTGCAGTGCAAGGTCTACATGGTGAAGGTGTCGTATCAGCAGAAGCCGTACCGGCGCATCATGATGGAGACCTGGGGCGCGCAGGTCGTCGCGAGCCCGAGTCCCGACACGCAATCCGGCAAGAAAGTTCTCGAGCAAGATCCCAATTCACCAGGCTCCCTGGGTATTGCGATCAGCGAGGCCGTCGAGGACGCGGCGACCCGCGACGACACGAAGTACTCGCTCGGCAGCGTGCTGAACCACGTCCTCATGCACCAGACCGTCATCGGCCAGGAGGCCAAGAAGCAGCTCGAGAAGGCCGACGACGCGGCGGACATCGTCATCGGGTGCGCCGGCGGTGGCTCGAACTTCGCCGGCCTCTCGTTCCCGTTCGCGGCGGACAAGCTCACCGGCAAGAACAAGAAGGTGCGTATCGTCGCCGTCGAGCCGGCCGCGTGCCCGAGCCTCACCAAGGGCAAGTATGTTTACGATTTCGGCGACACGGTCGGCCTCACGCCGCTGGTGAAGATGCACACGCTGGGGCACACGTTCATCCCGGCGCCGCTGCATGCGGGTGGGCTCCGCTACCACGGGATGGCGCCCTTGGTGTGCAAGCTCTACGACGAGGGCGTGATCGAAGCGCAGGCGGTGCCGCAGGTCGCCACGTTCGAGGCCGCCTTACAGTTCGCGCGCACCGAGGGCATCATCCCGGCGCCGGAGTCGGCCCACGCCATCCGCGTGGCGATCGACGAAGCGCAGCGCGCCAAGCGCGACGGCAAGCGCCGGACGATTCTCTTCAACCTGTCCGGCCACGGCCACTTCGATCTCGGCGCCTACGAGGCGTATCTGGGCGGCAAGCTCCAGGACTACGAGTACCCGTCCGCGAAGGTCGACGAAGCGCTCAAGAGCGTGCCGAAGGTGTGATCGCCGTACGCCGCCTGCGGCTGGGGGCGGCGTACGTCCTCCTGCTGTACCTCACGCTGCACTTCGCCAACCACGCGCTCGGCCTGATCTCGCTCGACGCGATGGAGATCGGGCGCTGGTGGTTCCTGGCTCTGTGGCGCAGCGTCCCGGGAACCGTCGCGCTCGCTGGCGCCATTGCCGTGCACGGGATGCTGGCCCTGTGGCTTCTCTACGAGCGGCGGACCCTCCGCATGCCCCTGTGGGAAGCCGCCCAGTACGTGCTCGGCCTCGCGCTGCCCCCGCTGCTCGTGGCCCACGTCGTCGGTACGCGGATCGCCTGGTGGCGCTTCGACGCCGCCGATCCGTATGCGCGCGTCCTGCTCACGCTCTGGTTTCAGGCGCCCGAGTCGGGCGTCCGTCAGACCGTGGTGCTCGTGCTCGCGTGGCTCCATGCCTGCATCGGACTGCACTTCTGGCTGCGCTTTCGGCCGTGGTACCGGCGCGCGGCGCCGTGGCTGTTCTCCGTGGCGCTGCTGTTGCCGACGCTCGCGCTGCTCGGCTTCGTCACCGCCGGCCGCGAAGTCGCCATGCGAGCGCGGACACCGGGCTGGACCGGGGCGATGCTTCGCGCGGCCAACGCGCCCGATGCCGCCGAGTCCGCGCGGCTCGCCGCGATCCGGCAGGGCTTCATTGAGAGCTATGGGATCGCGCTGCTCGGCGTCTTCGCGGCGCGCGGTGGGCGCCGCCTGATCGAGTGGCGCCGCTCGGTCCGGGTCACGTACCCGGGCGCGCGCGTGGTGACCGCGCCCCGCGGATTCTCGATCCTCGACGCGAGCCGGCTCGCCGCCATCCCGCACGCGTCGGTCTGCGGCGGCCGCGGGCGCTGCTCGACCTGTCGCGTGCGCATCGCCGACGGCTTGCACGACCTGCCGGCGCCGAGCGAGGCCGAGCGTCGCGTGCTGGCCCGCGTGGCCGCGGCCCCCGACGTGAGGCTCGCGTGCCAGACCCGACCGAGCCGCGACGTGGCGGTCGAGCCGCTCCTGGCGCCGTCGGTGGCACCGGCCGAGGCGTTCGCGACTGACGTCCGCCAGGGTCGCGAGCAGGAGCTGGCCGTCCTGTTCGCGGACCTGCGCGGATTCACGCGCCTGGCCGAGAACAAGCTGCCGTACGACGTCGTGTTCGTGCTCAATCGCTATTTCGAAGCGGTCGGCACGGCCATCACGGGCGCCGGCGGCGTCACGAACCAGTTCACGGGCGACGGCGTGATGGCGCTCTTCGGGATCGAGTCGGGACCGGCCACGGGCTCGCGCCAAGCGCTCGCGGCGGCCCGCGCAATGGTCGACGGCGTCAACGCGCTCAGCGCCGAGCTCGCGAGCGATCTTCCCTCACCGATGCGTATCGGGATCGGGATCCACGCCGGGCCGGCGGTCGTCGGCCGGATGGGCTGGGGCGAAAGCTTCTATCTCACCGCCGTCGGCGACACGGTCCACGTCGCGGCCCGCCTCGAGCAGGCCACCAAGGACTACGCCGCCGAGCTCGTCGTCTCCGAAGCCGTCGCCCACCAGGCGAACCTGGATCTCTCCCGCTTCCCTGCCCACGACCTCGCGGTCCGCAACCGCGCCGGCCAAGTCCCCGTCCGAGTCATCGACCGCGTCGCCAACCTCCCCACCCCCGCCGAACCCAAGCCAACGACGACCTAACGACAACGCCCCCCGCCGCCCCTTCGACGGCGCCCAACCTTCCGACCGCGCCCACCAGCCGCGGACGGCGCCGATCAATACTAGCCACCAACCTAGTCACGAACCTTTGATCGATGAGCAAAGCGGGTGCGAGGGCGGGAAACTGCCGCGCTCAACTCGTCCTAAGCCTACGCCGCGCGGCCGGCGGTGCGATGCATGCTTTCGCCGGGCGCCAAGCGAGTCGACCGGGAGGCGGCGGGGTGGGGTCGAACCGGACCCGTTCCCTCCCAGGCTCGATCGGAAGTCACGCGCCCAGATGGAGCCCAGCCGCAGCGGAGCAGCGCACGCATGCCGCGTGGTCCGGCCGCACCCCACCCCGCCGCCTCCCGGTCGACGTTGCTCGAACGTCAGGAAGACAGAATGCGATCGTACCGCCCGTACTCGCGCGCCGCGTCCATCATCCACTTCACGCAGTCGGGATCGGCCCGCGGCGGCAGCTCGCACGAGGTCGACAGCACGAAGCGTGAGCGCTTGCCGGCGGTGTCGATGCAGCGCTTCACCTCGGCTTCGATCTGGGCTCGGGTGGCGCGCTCGAAGATCGTCACGTCGACGTTGCCGATCGCGACCACGTTGCGCTGGTTGCCGAGCGTGATCAGACGGTCGAGCTGATCGACCTTGAGGGCCGGGTCGCCCTGCTGGTCGAGATCGATCGTGATCGCGACGAAGCCCACGTCGACCAGATCCTCGTGGATCTGGTGCGTGGTGCCGCAGATGTGCACGGTCGTGCCGACCTTCTTCGCGCGGAAGTAGTTCACGAGGTCCTGGTGGTACGGCTTGATGAACTCGCGGTAGGTGTCCGGTCCGACCAGCGAGCACGACGCGGTCGGATCGGAGTAGCTCAGACCGATCTTGGTCTCGAGCACCGCGTCGCCGACCCGCTTGGCGTACTCGGTGCTGAAGCGCATCAGCTCGTGGACGAACTGCGGGTCGTCGATCGTGTCCAGGCACATCAGCTCAGGGTTGCGCAGCAGCATCGCGATCGTCCACGGCCCGACGAGCACGGCGCCAAGCCCGCTCGGCAGCTTCGCCGCCGACAGTGCGGCGCACTGCTCGAGGAAGGCCGGCAGGCGTCCAGCACTCTTCGGATCGGGGATCTCCATGCGCGCGAGCAGGCCCTTGTCGTCCTGGAGCACGTGCCGATCGATCGACGGAACCACGTAGTCCGAGTACTTCACGCGGCAGCCGACGGCCTCGGCCTCCTTGGCCAGATCGTTGAAGGCCACCATGATGTCCGGCTGGTAGCGCTCGTAGTAATTCAACATCGCGTGGACGGCCTTGGTGGGGTTGGTGCAGTATTCCTCGATCGAGAGGCCGTCGAGGCAACCCGCGAACGATCCCGCGATCGGATAGGCCGGCACGCAATCGGCGTAGCCGCCCTTGTACGCGGCGACGACTCGCTCGCGCCCGCTCGGAGCGCTCTCGCTCATGTACGCGATTCTAGCATCGGCCCGAACGCGCTCAGCGTGCGCTCGACCTCCGCGGGCGACAGGTTGGGACGCAGGAACACCAGCGGCATGTCAGCCCCGGCGGCGTGCCATTGCGCGAGCCGCTCGCGCGCCTCCGACGGCGTGCCGAAGGCGGTCAGCTCCTCGAGCAAGCTGTCGGCCCCCGCGGGAACTTCGCCGGTGAACTTCGGGCTGTTGGCGCCGATCACCGCGTCGATCTCGCGGCCGAATCCCTGGCGCGCGAGCGAGCGGCGATAGAGCGGTCCCATCGTCGTCAGTTAGAACGAGACGAACCACGCGGCGCCCGCGCGCGCTTCGCCCGGATCGTCGGCGATCACCGTGGGCACCGTCGGGTAGACCGACACGTGCCGATCGGGATCGCCCGTGCGCCCCGCGCCCTCGCGCAAGAGCTCGCGTCCTTGCGCCAGGCACCGGCGCGGATAGAGGAACGGCAGCCACCCGTCGGCGACTTCGCCGGTGAGGCGAACGGACTCGTCGGTCAGCGCGGCCAGGAATATCGGCACCGCGCCCTTCGGGGCGAGATTGAGCTTGAGCGCCCTGGCCCCGGTCGCGACGGCGAGCGGCACGCGCTCGCCGCCGAGCAGCGCGCGGACTTGCGTCACCGCGCGGCGCATCTTCTCGATCGGAGCGACGAAGGGGACATCGTGAAGCCCTTCGGTGAGCTGCGCGGTGCTGGCGCCCAGGCCGAGGACGAAGCGTCCGGACGACACCTCGGAGAGACTCGCCGCCGCCATCGCGAGCGTGCCGGCACTCCGACCCCAGACGCCCAGGATGCCGGTGCCCAGCACGAGGCGGTCCGTGCGAATCGCCAGCTCGGCCATCAGGACCGTGACGTCGTGCGCCCATGTCTCGGGCAGGAAGTACGCGCTGTACCCGAGCTGCTCGGCGATCGCCGCGACATGGATGAGCGCTGGGCGGCGGTTGTCGAGCGGCATGACGCTGACGCCGAGAGGCTGGGCGTTCATGATAGAAGAGTGTGTTAACTCTTAGCAGAGGAGCGCGACATGATCAAATCGTGCGTGGCCTTGGCCGCCGTCGTCTGCGCGGTCGTCGCCACGCCCGTGCCGGGCCGCAGCCAGGTTTTTCTCGCTTCGCAGCCGCATCCCGACTTCATGATCGGCCCCCTCTTCGTCGTCGCCAGCGTGAGCCCGGGCAGTCAGAACGTCACCGTGAACCTCTCGTGGAGCCTGACGACGGGCCCGGTGACGAGCAAGGCCGACATCGGCCAGGATCTCTACCTGCTCTGGCCGTCGGAGGTCGTCGAGCCCACGGCGCCCGGACCGGCCGAGCCTCAGCTCGTGCGCGAGGTCGAGCGCCGAGGCCTCGTGGTGATGGGCAGCGGGCGACTGCTCTTGAGGAGCCGCGATCGCCTCCAGCTCGGCACCGCGGCGCTCGGCGAGCCGCTTTCGGTCATTCCCTCGTACGTCAACTTCACTCGGCCCGGAACGCAGCAGACCGGCGTGGTGACGTATATCAAGATTCCGTGGACGCCGGCCCTGGCCGATCAGCTCTCGATCGTCACGCTCGTGCTGCCACTGCGTGGCCTGGTGACGCCGAAGGCCGGCACGTGGCTGGAGGATCTGTTCTGGGGGCCGCGCCAGGTCCTGAGCACAGGCTTCGGCGATCTCGGCCCGCCGGTGCTCGGCCTCTTCGCGCTCTACTACGAGCGGCGCGACCGAATCGTGCACCTGGCGCGCGACTACTCGCTGGTCATCGCCAACTTCAGCGACTCCGACCATCTCAAGATCGAGGAGATCTCGCCGCCGACGGCCGTGCGCCGCCAGAGTCGCGTGCGGGCCGGCGGCGAGGTCGTCGCGCTGACACTCCTGCCGTCGCAGGACGTCGCCACCCAGAGCCTGCGGGTGCAGTACCACTACTTCGGTGGCCGCATCAACTGGCGGCCGATCGTGATCTCGGCGCTGATCCTGCTCGTGACGAACTTCGCGGGCGTGCTCATGTTCACCCTGGAGATCAACCGGCGCGTCCGCCGGCGTCGCCGGATCCGCCGGCGATTTGCGGCCGCGGCGGCCTCGGTGAACGGCGGCGTGCCGTCGCGCGATGACCTGATCAGCCAGATTCCGGCCGGCACGCGCTACGACGAGGTCGTGGCCCGCTTCGGCCAGCCCGACGAGGAGCACGAGCGCGTCACGCCGCCCGGCCGGCGCACCATCATCTATCGGGCGGCCAACGGCTCGGAGCAGAACGAAGTCGCGATCGAGCTCCAGGACGATCGCGTGCGCGAGGTCACGTGCGTCACCACCCGGTGAGCTGTCGAGGAGCGAACGAATGATCAAACCGTACACCGCCGTCGGCCTGATCCCCGCCGTGCGCGGCATCCGCAAGCGCGGCGACATCAAGATCAACCTGGAGCACCTCACGCATCTGGTGAAGGCGGCGTCGTGGCTGTCGAGCCTCGACATCCCCGTGCGGCTCATCGCGTTTCCCGAGGGCGCGCTCCAGGCCTTCAACGACGAGGTGCTCGACCTCGATCACGTGACGTTCGCCCGGGAGTGCGCGATCGACATTCCCGGCGAGGAGACCGACGCCCTCGGCAAGATCGCGAAAGAGTACAACGCCTTCGTCATGGCGCAGGCCAAGGCCCGGCATCCGGACCTCAAGGACCGCTACTTCAACGTCGGCTTCATCATCAACCCGCGCGGCAAGGTGATCCTCAAGCACTACAAGGTGTCGCCCTTGTTCCCGGTGGAGCACTCCGTCTGCCCCCACGACGTGTACGACTGGTGGGTCGAGAAATACGGTAAGACGCTCGACGCGTTCTGGCCGGTTGCCGACACCGAGATCGGCCGTCTCGGCATCATGATGGCGAACGAGGGCTCGTACCCGGAGAACGCGCGAGCCCTCGCGCTCAACGGCGCCGAGGTCGTCTATCGCGCCTCGTATCCACATCCCGCGACCGGTAACGAGATCTTCGAGATCCAGAGCCGCGCCCGCGCGCTCGACAACAACATGTACCTGGTCGCGCCCAACATGGGCACGTACTATCTGTTCCCGGAGGAGACGACGCCGATCGATACGTTCGGCGGCCGGTCCTTTATCATCGACTACAAGGGGCGGATCGTCGGACGTCAGGACTACGGCGCGGGCTCGACCTACGTCGGTGGCGTGATCGACATCGAGGCGCTTCGCGACCATCGGGCGCGCGCCCAGTGGGACAACTGGATGAAAGACCTGAGGACCGAGCTCTATCAAATCCTCTACGAGCGGCCGATCTACCCGAAGAACCTCTACCTGAAGCGGGCGCCGATGAAGCACGCGGAATACCGGGAAAAGGTCATCCGCCGGCAGATCAGATTGATGCACGACCGCGACATCTGGAAGCGGCCGGCGCGATGATCTCGCGTGTCGCCGCGCTGCTCCTGTTGCTGGTCCCGCTGCCGGCCGCGGCCGAGCTCAGGCTGCCCTCGGGCTTCACCGCACAGGTGTACGTGACCGGCGAGGGCTTCGACACCGACTCCACGCGCGGCCTCCGTGGCATCCCCGCCACGTCCACGCTCGCGTTCGATCCGGCGGGTCTTCTCTACCTGGCGCGCACGGGCCGGCGCTACGCCGGGGGCGAAGCCTACGATCTCTGGCCGATCTACCGAATTCCCGCGGGGGGCGCGCGCCTCAGCCCCGACGTGGAAAACCGATACTTCTACGGCCCGCCGCTGCTCAACCCTCAAGTTGGCGCGACGCGCGGCGGGCGCGAGCTTTTCGTCACGACATTCAATCGGGAGCGCAAGGTGGGCGCGCTCTATCGAGTCGTGGACGGGCGGGCCGAGCTGTTCGCCGGCGGCACCCCTGAACGCGGCGCGCGGGCGACTTTCCGGCAGCCCGAGGCGTCGGCGGTCGATTCCGCGGGTAACCTCTATGTCGCCGACCGCGCCGAGGGCGCCATCGTCCGGCTCGATCCCGAGGGGCGCGTCCTCGATCCGAAGTTCGCCTCGATCTCCCGACCGAGGCTGCTCGCCATCGACGAGCGCGATTATCTGTACATCGGCAGCGACGGAAACGCCGAGGCGCCGTACCAGGAGGGACCGGGTCAGATCGTGCGTGTGTCTCCGAGGGGCGAGCAGCAGGTCGTGTATCAGGGGCCGGTCGTCGCCGCGTTCGGCGTCGGTCCGGGCGGCTCGCTCTTCGTCGCCGATCGCCACGAGAAGCAGATCTTCGTCCTCGCGCAGGACGGCCGGCGGATCGAGTTCGCGAGCTTCACCGCCGGCGACGTGCCGCGAAGCCTCATCTTCGCCCCGGCCACCGCCGAAACGCGTCGTGCGGGTGTCGCGGGCGACCTGTTCGTGATCGCGATCCGCGGGGGCACGTGGCCGGTCAACGAGGTGCTCCGAGTCTCGGGCCCGTTCGAGGAGCTGATGCGGCCACGCTGAGCTCGCCGCCCGAGGCGATCGGGCATCTTTCCCGCGAGCTTCCGGAACTGTGCCCTGCCCGTTCGCTGCGCTCTGTCTGACAACCTGCTGATTTTGCGGCCCTCACCCACTAGGCACGCCCCGTGCTTAGCAGGCTCCCCCAGATGTAAATGACCGAACGAGGGTGCAAGGCGCCCGGAGGTGGCGGAATGCAGCACATGGACCTCTGGTTCGACCTCGCCGTGAAGGGAGAACCAAACCTGGAAGAAGAGGCGCTCGCCCGGCTTCAGCTCACGGATGGCGCGGAGCCCGATCCGCGCCCGGACGATCGGGGTAACGAGGAGGCGGCTCCGACCGCTGAGTTCTTCTAAACGCGGCGCGGACGATCGCCAGCAAGCCGACGGCGATCGCCGCGACGACCCAGATCGTCCCTTTCGGCAGCCGCAGCATCTCGACGATGGCCACGGCGAAGCCGGCGGCGATGACCACACTCGCCGCGAGGATCGTGCCGGCGCGAGACCGCTCGACGCTCATCGTCGCGGCCTCACCGTAGCACGGCCGTGAGCGCGGACGTCACGCGCTGGGTGTCGGAGTCCTCCACCGCCGTGAGCGAGACGACCAGCGGCTCGACGTGCGGGGCCCACGGGCGCCAGATCAGGTGCTCGGCGCCGAAGAGCACGACCGCTGGTGCGCCGATCGCCGCGGCGAGATGGCTGATGCCGGAGTCGTTGCCGAGGTAGCTGGCGATGTGAGTGAGGATTCCCGCGAGGAGCGGGAGCGGCGGCTCCCGGAGCGCGATCGCGCACGCGGTCACGCGCTCCGGGAGCGCCGCGACGGCGGTGGCATCGGCGGGCCCCTGATGCAGCACGATCGTGACATCTGGGAGCGCCGCCACGCGCTCGAGCACGGCCGCGAAGCCCGCCGCCGGCCATCGCTTTCCTATTCCGCCTGCCCCGGGATGCACGAGCAGCAGCCGATGGCGCTCGTTCCAGCCGTGCCTGATCAACTCGCGTCGCCCGTCGTCCACCAGAACCGCCGGCACGTCGACGGGAGCGCGTAGAGCGTCATCGGGGCGAGCATCGCTCGCGCCGAGCGTGGCCACGAGATGCTCCCACACCGGCAGCTCCACCCCGACCGACGCGGCGACGATCGAGCCCGGGACGAGCGTGGTGAGCCGCTCGACGAACGCGGGCTCGCGCGAGCCGATCCACGCGACCACGCGGGTCGCGCGCCGGAGCTCCTCGGCGCAGCGTGCGGGCCACTCGCGCTCTCGGCCGTCGGGCGCGGCAGCGAAGAGCGCGTCGAGTCCGAGGGCCTCGAAGTCGACCGCGCGACTCACGACGCCGAGCGTCTCGAGGAGCCGGCTGATCCGCGCCTGCGCCGCGAGCGCGAGGGTGTCGCGCCCGGACGCCCGTCCAAGGACGCGGAGCGCCGGAATCGCCAGCAGCACGTCGCCCAGCGCGCCGGGATGGATCGCGAGCGTCAGGGGCGGAGCAGCGCCAGGGCCGCGTCGTGCAGCCGCTGGTTCGTCGCCAGGGCCGAGCCCGAGTAGATCGTCGGGCGGCCCTCGAGATCGGTGAAGCGGCCCCCCGCCTCCTCGACGAGGAGCTTGCACGGCGCCAGATCCCACGGCTTGAGTCCCGAGCTCTCGGGATAGATCTCGGCGTAGATCTCGGCCTTGCCCTCGGCGATCAGGCAGTAGCCGATGTAGTCGCCGAAGCCGCGCTGCCGGTCGGTGGCGTCCACGAGCCGCATGAACCCGTCCCAGTACCG
>Ga0126369_10004346_pt1 | contig 10386 bp, 11 predicted proteins | sample PanSoiMetaPlot_1_FD_109646 | JGI IMG/M metagenome (GOLD analysis project Ga0126369, IMG submission 109646) | Tropical forest soil microbial communities from Panama - MetaG Plot_1 | ecosystem: Environmental > Terrestrial > Soil > Tropical forest > Bulk soil | place: Panama | collected 2016-02-17
CCGAACATCATCACCACCGACAACGAGGAAGCGGAGATCGTCGTGGGGCAGAACGTCCCCTTCGTCGCGAGCCGGGCGACGAGCGCGAGCAACCTCCAGAACCTCTTCACCACCATCGTGCGCCAAGACGTCGGCATCACGCTCCGCCTAACACCGCAGATCACGGCGGATGACTTCGTACGTCTCAGCCTCTTCGAGGAGGTCTCCGACCTCGTACCCACGGTCGGCGCCGGCGACCCGAACCAGGTCGGCCCCACGACGACGATCCGCTCGGCAAGCACGGAGGTGGCGGCGCACGACGGGCAGACGGTCGTCATCGGCGGGCTCCTCTCCGACACGGTGCGCGGCATGGAGACGTCCGTCCCCTACTTCAGTCGGATCCCCGTCCTGGGGGCGTTCTTCCGGCACAACGAGGACCGGCGCATGAAGACTAACCTGCTCGTCTTCCTGACGCCTCACATCATCTCGACCGACGAGCAGATGGCGGAGAACTCCCTGCGCGAGCGTCAGCGGATGGAAGCGGAGTCGCCCGGCACGCTCCGCCGCCAGCCGATGCTGCACGGTCCCAGCTGGAAGGCGCCCGGTGATCAGCCCGACCCACGCACGCGCCCGTGACCCTCGACGAGGAAGCCGCCGCCAGCCTCGGCATCCCGTCCGAGGCGCTCGATCGCCTCCGTCGGCGCGACGGCCAGACGTTCGGCGAGGTACTGGCCGATGCCGGGCTGGCGGAAGGGGCGGCCTTCACCCGCGCGCTCGCGGACGCCGCCGGTCTGCCCTACGCCCCCACCCCGCCGGTCCTCCCGGTGCGGGAGCTCCTCGCCCGGCTGCCGATGCCCTACGCACGGCGCCATCTCGTCCTCCCGCTGGTGCGCGAGGACGACGGGCTCGCCGTCGCGGTTGCCGACCCGGCCGATCTCGCGCCGCTCGACGACCTCCGCTTCCTCTACCAGGCACGTCTCCGCCCGCTGGTCGTGCCGGCGCCGGCGCTGCGCGAGGCGATCACACGGGCCTACGACGCGGCCGCGTCGTCGGCCAGCGATGCGATGGAGGCGATGACGGGGGACGGCGTCGTCCTCGAGCTTGCCGCCGGCGCCGATCCCCTCCACGTCCCGTCCGACGGCTCGCTCGATCTGCTCGAAGCGGGCGACGAGGCACCCGTCATCCGGCTGGTGAACGCGCTCCTCTTCGAGGCGGTGAAGGCGGGTGCGAGCGACATCCACCTCGAGCCCTTCGAGCAAAGCACCGCGGTGCGCTTCCGCATCGACGGCATCCTGCACGACGTCCTTGCCCCGCCCGCGCGCGTGCACGCCACGCTGGCGGCCCGCGTGAAGATCATGGCCGGCCTCGACATCGCGGAGCGCCGCCTGCCGCAGGACGGCCGCATCCGGCTCCGCGTGGCCGGGCGGGACATCGACGTCCGCGTCTCGCTCGTCCCGACCGGCTTCGGCGAACGCGTCGTGCTCCGCCTCCTCGACCGCGCCGCAACCCTGCTCGACCTTCCCGAGCTCGGGCTCACACCCTCGATCGCCGCCGCCCTCGACCGCCTCCTCGCCCAGAGCCACGGCATCGTCCTGGTCACCGGTCCGACCGGGAGCGGCAAGACGACCACCCTCTATGCCGCCCTCCGGCGTCTGCGGACGGGCGAGCGCAACATCATGACGATCGAGGACCCGGTCGAGTACCAGCTCCGGGGCGTCGGACAAATCCAGGTGAACCCGCGCATCGACCTGACCTTCGCCAGCGGGCTACGCGCCGTGCTGCGCCAGGATCCGGACGTCATCCTGGTGGGGGAGATCCGTGATCGGGAGACGGTCGAGATCGCGCTCCAATCCGCGCTCACCGGGCACCTCGTCTTCTCCACGCTCCACACCAACGACGCTGCGGGCGCGTTGACGCGCCTCCTCGACATGGCGGTCGAGCCCTTCCTCATCTCGTCCTCGCTCCTCGCCGTGCTGGCCCAGCGGCTGGTGCGCCGCGTGTGCGCGACGTGTGGCCAGGACGGTCCACCCAGCGCGGAGGAGCGGGCCGCGTTCGCCGACGCCGCGCCCGCGGTCCTGCGCCACGCCGGGAGCGGCTGTGAGGACTGCCGCGGGACGGGCTACCGCGGCCGGACGGCGATCCACGAGCTCCTGGTCGTCGACGATCCGATCCGCGCGCTCGTCATGGCGCGCGCCGATGCGAGCGCCATCCGCCGTCACGCCATCGCGCACGGCATGGCCACGCTCCGCGACGATGGGCTCGCCAAGGCGCACGCAGGCGTCACCACGCTGGCCGAGGTGCTGCGCGCGACGCAGGACGAGGGCTGATGCCGGTCTTCGCCTACCGCGCGCTCACCGCCGCCGGCCACGGCCGGCGCGGCGTCATCGACGCGGAGAGCACCCGCGCGGCCTGGCAGGCACTCCGCAGCCGCGGGATCTTCCCGACCGAGCTGGCTGAAGACCGGGCGAGCGCTCCGCGTGCCGGCCGCCGGCGCGTGGCTGCCGGAGAGCTCGCGGCGGCAACGCGCGCGCTCGCCACCCTCGTCACGGCCGGGGTGCCGGTCACCGAGGCGCTCGCGGCGGTGGGCGAAGAGACCGAGCAGCCGGTCCTGGCGAATGCGCTCACGCACGCGCACGCGCGGCTCCGCGAGGGCGTCCCGCTGGCCGATGCGCTGGGCGCGAGTCCCGTCGTGTTCGCACCGCTCTTCTGTGACGTGGTGCGCGCCGGCGAGCTGAGCGGCGCGCTGCCTGCCGTGCTGCTGCGGCTCGCCGATCATGCGGAAGCGAGCGCCGCAACCCGGGCGCGGCTCCGGGCCGCGCTCACCTACCCGGTGGTCATGGTGCTCGCCACGCTGGCCGTCCTCGGCTTCCTGCTCGCCTGGGTGGTACCGCAGGTGACGCACCTCTTCGCGGAGAGCGGCGCGCAGCTCCCGCTCGCGACCCGGGCCCTGGTGGCGATAACGCATCTCGTCGCGATCAGCTGGTGGATCGTGCTGCCGCTCGGCGTCGGCGCGGCGCTGGGGATCGCCGCCTGGGCACGGACCGACGCTGGCCGGGAACGCATCGACGCGACCCTGCTCCAGCTCCCACTGGTCGCGGGGCTGGTGCGGAAGGTCGCCGCGGCACGGCTGGCACGCACGCTCGCGACGCTGCTGGCCGGCGGGGTCCCGCTCGAGACGGCGCTCGGGATCGCCATCCCCGTCATGGGGAACCGGGCCCTGGCGGCGGCGGCCGCACGGGCCCGCGAGGCGGTCCGCGAGGGCCAGCCGCTCGCGGCCGCCCTCGCTGCCAGCCGGACCTTTCCGCCGCTGCTCATCCGGCTGGCAGCCGTGGGGGAGCGCGGCGGCTCGCTCGCCGACACGCTGGAGCGCGCCGCGGTCGCGCACGAAGGCGAGGTCGAACGGGTGCTCGCCGCGCTGGTCGCACTGGTCGAGCCGGCGCTCATCCTCACCATGGGCGGTGTGGTCCTCGTCCTGGTGGCCGCCATCCTGCTGCCGCTCTTCGAGCTGAACGCGCTCGTGCGATGACGTCACGCGCGGGATTCACGCTGCTCGAGATCATGGTCGTGGTCTTCATCCTCGGCCTGCTCGCGACGCTCGTGGCCCCGCGCATCATGGGGCGGACCGACGAGGCCCGGCACACCAAGGCGGTCGCCGACATGAAGGCGATCGAGCAGGCCCTGAACCTCTACCGCCTCGACACGGGCAGCTATCCCACCACCGAGCAGGGTCTCGACGCCCTCGTCCACAAGCCCACCTCGCCCCCCGTACCTCGCACCTGGAACTCCAACGGCTATCTCGAAGGCACGCCGGTCGATCCATGGGGCAATCCCTACGTCTACGTGACCGACGGCAGTCACTTCACGCTCAAGTCCCTCGGCGCCGACGGGGTGGAGGGGGGCGAAGGAAAGTTCGCCGACATCGTCAATTGATGCGCACCGGGTTCACGCTGCTCGAGGTAGTGGTGACGCTGGCGGTCATCGGTCTGGCGGCCACGATCGTCCTGCCGCGGCTCCGAGACGCGCACGAGCTCCGCCTCGAGATGGAGGGGCGACAGCTCGCCGACGCGATCAACTTCGGGCGCGAGCGGGCAGTGCTCACCGGAGCGCCCATGCGGCTCGTGCTCGACCTGGATGCGGAGCGGTGGATGCTCGGACGGCCCGGCCGGACGGCGACCGAGGTCGTGTCGGATCCGGGGCCGCTCGATCGGCCGCAGCTGCTCACCGCGTCCACGCGCTTCGGGTCGGTCGGAGTGGGGGGTGCGCCGATCGTCCAGCACGGCGTGGTGGCGCTCGAGTTCCTGCCGGCGGGAGACGGGCTGCCGGCGCGTCTCGACCTCGCCGACGAGCGTGGGGCGACGCTCGGCATCGTCGTGCCGGCAGCCAGCGGACGCGCCGTGGTGGTGCAATGAGCAAGCGCGGCATCACGCTCCTCGAGACGCTCGTCGCCCTGGGGCTCACGGCCCTCGTGCTGGCGGCCCTCGAAGGCACCGTCCTGCGGGCCGCGGGGGCACGGGGGCGCGCCAGCGCGGTGGCGGAGCGCGAGGCGGCCGAACGCTCCGTCCTGCTCCGGCTGAACGCGGAGCTCGAGGCAGCCCCCGTCGCGGACGATCCGCGCCAGCGCTTCGCAGTGGAGCCGGCCGCGGGTCCCGCGCAACCCTGGACCACGCTCCGCTTCACGACGCACACGCGGGGCGGGGGAGCGGCACACGTGGTCGTCTACCGCGTCGAGCCCGATCCGGCTCGCCCGGGGATCGGCACACTGCTCCGGCAGGAGATGCTCTCCCCTGCCCCGCCGGACCCCTCCAATCCCACCGGCTTCCCGATGTTGGAGAACGTGCGCGATTTCCGCGTCCGCTGCTTCGACGGCACCGCGTGGCGCGCCGACTGGACCCCCGGCGAGCTGCCGCACGCCGTGGAGGTCGGCGTCTCTGTCGATGACGGCCAGGACGGAGTCGCGGAGCTGCACATCGCCACCACGCTCCCGACGGCGCGCTGAGCATGCGACTCCTCGGCATCGAGGTCGGCGAGCACGAGGTCCGCATCGCGCGCGGCGAACGCGCCTTCGGCAACGTGCGGCTGACCGGCGTCGAGCGCCTGCCGTACGCCGACGCCGCCGAGCTCGACGCGCACCTCGCCACCCTCGCCGCGCCGGGTACCGAGATCCTTGCCGCTCTGCCCGCCACCACCGTGACTCACCGCCTCCTCGTCCTCCCCTTCCACGACTCCCGACGGCTCGCGCGCACGGTGCGCCTCGAGCTGTTCGGGCAGCTTCCCGACGAGCCCGAGGATGCCCTCGTCGCCTACGAGCTGCTGGGGCGGGTCACGGAGGGCTCTGCCGTGCTCGCGGTCGTCGCACGGCAGGCCGACGTGGCCGCGCACCGCGCGCTGCTCGGGTCGGCCGGGCTCTCTCCCCTGCGCGTCGAGCTCGCTCCGCTTCCTGCCTGGAACCTTCTCCCGCCCTCGCTGGCGGACGTCGCCCTCCTCGTCGCCGACGGCGCGCGGAGCACGCTCAGCGTCCGGCGCGATGGACGGATCACCGGGCTCCGCGCCCTGGTCGCGTCGGCCGACGACCCGGCAATGCTCGCGGCCGAGGTGCGCTGGTCGCTGGTCGCGCTGGGCGGAATCCCCTCGACGCTCGTCGTCGCGGGTGCCGATGTCGTCGCCGAGCTCGCAACGGCGGTCGCGGCCACGACGGGCGCGAGGGTGGCCGCGCTCGGCGAGGTTGCCGAGGTTCCGCTCCCTGACCTCACGGCTGGGGCTGTCGCGGCTGGCCTGGTCGCGGGAACCGCGTGGCGCGCCCAGCGACACCTCGTGCTGGCGGGAGACGAGGGTGAAGGGGCGCCAGCCTTCCGCCGGAGCGCGGCCCTCGCACTGGCCGCCCTCATCCTTGGCGTCGTCGACCTAGGACTCGTTCACCACCGGCTCGCGGCACGCGAGGCAGCGCTCATCGCGGCGACGCGCACCGAGGCGGCGGCGATGCTGCCGGGCGCGCGGCTCGTGGCCCCGCGGGCGGAGCTCGAGTCTGCTCTCACCGCGGCCAACCATCGCGCGGCGCGGCGGGGTCCGGGGGCGCTCGGCGTCCTCCGCGAGCTCAGCACGCGGGTGCCTGCAACGCTCGCGCTCGACCTCGACGAGCTGGTGGTCGAGCCCGACGGTGTCCGCCTTCACGGCCGCACGGATAGCTTCGGGACGGTCGATGCGCTCCGCACCGCCCTGGCGGGCTCGCCCCTCCTGAGCGACGTCACCGCCGAGGAGACGCGGGCCACGGTCGACGGGCGGCACGTCGAGTTCCGCCTGCACGCGGTGCGCCGCCCGGGGGGAGGAGAGAGCTCGTGACGGCACGCTTCACCGCCTGGCTCGCGGGCGTCTCGCCCCGCGAGCGGACGCTGCTCACCGTCGCGGGCGCATTCACGCTCGGCCTCCTCGTGCTCGGCATCGTGCTCGCGGTGCGTGACGACCTCACCACGCTGCGCGCGCGCGTGGCCGGTCGTGAGCGCGAGCTCGCCGAGGTCCGCCGACTCGCCTCCCGGCTCCGTCAGGCTGCGGGGGGAGAATCGTCGACGCCGGGCGGCGCGCTCTTCACGCGGCTCCAGGCAGCCGTCGACCAGAGCGTCGGCCGCGACCGCCTGGCGGCCATGACGCCGGCAGAGGGGCCGGTCGAGGGAGGATTCGCCGAGCAGCGCGTCGGGCTCTCCCTGCGCGGCGCCACGTTGGCCCAGGTGGTGGCCCTGCTGCACGCGCTCGAAGGTGGAACCCCGCCCCTCCCTGTCGCCCGCGTCGAGCTGCGGAAGCTTCCCAACGACGCGACCCGATTCGACGCGTCGGTCGAGGTCGTGGAGCTGAAGCCGACCCAATGACCCGTGCGCACGCGCTCGCCGGAGGCGTCGCGGTCACGTTCTTCACCGCGTCCCTGGCCCTGCTCTTCCCGACCGAGCCCATCGTGCGCCGCCTCGTCGCTCGCGCCGCGCCGCCCGACTGGCCGGTGGTCTTCCGCGGCGCCGTCCTCCGACCGCGCGGCCTGTGGCTCACTGACGTGACCTTCCGTCGGCCGGACGGCAGCACCGTCGTACACGCCGAGAGCGTACACTGGTCGCCTTCGCTCATCGGTTTGCTGCGTGACGGGCGGGGCCTTCCCTGGCACGTCACGGCCGACGTCTGCGGCGGGACTGGCGAGGCCACCGTCGCGGCGGACGGGCCGGGTGTTGCCGTCGCGCTCACCTGGCACGATACCGATCTCTCGGCCTGCCCGCCGCTCGCCGTCGCCGGCGGCGCGCTCGCCGGTCGGGCCCGCGGCGCCGCGCGGCTGGTGCTCGCTCCACGGCGGCCGCCCGCGGGGTCCGGGCGCGTCGACCTCGAGCGCGCCACGTGGCGCGGCGAGGGGCCGCTCGCCGCCATCGGCAGCCTCCACGCCGCGGCCGCATCCGTCGGCTGGCGACTCGCCGACGGTCGCCTGCTGGTCGAGGCCCTCGATCTGCACGGACCGGAGGTGAGTGCCAGTGGCAGCGGAGAGCTCCGGCTGACCGAGCCGTTCGAGGAGAGCGACCTCACCCTGCGCCTCGCACTCGCCCCGCAGGCAGACGCCCCGCCGCTCCTCCGGCTTCTCCTCGCAACGCCCACCGGAGTCGGCTCCCGTCTCGTCATGGTCGGCGGGACACTGGCCCACCCGCAGGTACAGTTCCAATGATCGGCGACCGCCGCGGGATGACGCTCCTGGAGGTACTGGTGGCGGTCGCCGTGCTCGCCAGCGGGGTGGTCGCGGCGGAACGCCTCCTCGCCCGGAGCGTCAGCGCCGTGGCCACGGATGCGTCGTTGACGCGCGCCATGCTCCTCGCCCGCGCGCTGCTGGCCGAGGCCGAGCTGGCGCCCCCGCCAACCGGGCACCAGGCAGGGGATCTCGCCGCGCACGGGGGGGCGGGCTTCCGATTCGAGCGCGACGTCACCGCCACCCCACATCCCAGCCTGCGCGAGGTGCGCGTCCGTGTCTCCCCGATGGCAGGTGAGGGCGTGCCGTGCGAGCTGGTGGAGCTGATCCGTGTCCCGTCGGGCTGAGCGCGGCGTCGCACTGGTGGCGGCCGTGTCGGCACTGGCCGTGCTGAGCGTCCTCGCCACCGGTCTCGCGACCACCAGCGTGCTCGATCAGCACCTGGTGCGGAACGCACTCGCCGCCCTGCAGGCCGACGCGCTGGCTCGCTCGGGCGTCGCCGCGGCGGCAGTCATCCTGGGCGAGCGGTCGCCCGCGGAGGTCGATACCCTGAGCGCCCGCTGGGATTCGGGACGACAGCCGCTCGGGGCCGGCTGGGTCGAGGTCCATGTGGAGGACGAGGCACGACGGCTCGATCTGAATCAGCTGGCCGATGTCGTGCCGCGCCTCTTCCAGATCCTCGGTGTCGACGCCCAGCTGGCCGACGCGCTCGCCGACTGGACGGACGCCGACGACATCCCGCGCCCGGGCGGCGCGGAGCGCGACTGGTACCTCGGCCGAACTCCTCCCTACCTACCGGCGAACGCCCCGCTCGGAAGCGTCGGCGAGCTGACCGGCGTACGCGGGTTCGACGCCGCGCTCGTCGAGCGCCTCCGCCCCTTCGTGACGGTAGCCGGCGAGCCAGCAATCAACCCCAACACGGCCCCCCGCGAGGTACTCCTGGCCGTGATCGGCGACCCGGCGAGCGTGGATCACCTCGTCACAGGACGAGCGGCCGCACCGATCAGCGAGGCTGACCTGAACAACCTCTTCGCGAATCGCCCGGCCATCCGCCAGCGCCTCACGCTCCGCGGCCAGCACTACACCCTCCGGGCCCTCGCCGGGGTCGGCGAGGTCCGCCGCGCCGTAGAAGCCACGCTGGACGCTCCCCTAGACCGCATCGTTGCCTGGCGCCAGCTGAGCCCGGGGATCTGAGTAGCACGACGTACGACAGACCCGCGGCGAGCGTCCTACCCTACGCCGCGCCGGCAAACGTCGGCAGCCCCCACCTCAGACGCAGCTGCCGCAGGAGCTGCACGTTGTCCGAGTGCCCCGTCATGCGCGCCGTCACGCGGCCGCGGATCGGTCGGCCGAGCAGGTAGAAGTCGCCGAAGAGGTCGAGGATCTTGTGGCGCACGAACTCGTCCGGGAAGCGGAGGGGCGCGTTCACAACGCCCTCGTCGCCGACCAGGATGCAGTTGTTCAGCCGCCCGCCGTTGGCGAGGCCCATCTGCTCGAGCTGCTCGATCTCCTTCACGAACCCGAAGGTCCGCGCCGGCGCGATCTCGCACCGGAAGGCCTCCAGGCCGGTGAAGCGGAAATCGAATTCCTGTCGGCCGATGGGCGCCGGATAGTCGAGCGTGTAGTGCACCGAGAAGCCGTCACCCGGCTCGATGGCGATCCCTTTCTGGCCGGGTTCGCACGCACCGACGGCATAGGGACGGTCGATGACGATCTCCTCCAGCGTGCCCGGCTGATCGATCACCCCCCCCTCCTCGAGGAGCGCGCAGAGATCGAGCGCCGAGCCGTCGAGGATGGGGACCTCACCCTGCATCTTCACCAGCAGGTTGGTCACGCCGTAAGCGTGCAGCGCCGCCATCAGGTGCTCGACGGTCTTGGCGACCATGCTGCCACTCACGAGCGTCGTCGCGTAGCCCGTCGAGTCGACGTGGTCGACGAGCGCGGGCACCGTCTCGCCCGACGAGATGTTGCCGAAGACGATGCCGCTACCGCGGGGGAGCGGCTGGAGGATCAACCCCGTGCGCACACCGGAGTGGAGCCCCTGCCCGTTCACCACCACGCTGCGCCCGATGGTGCGCTCGGGCACCAGCCGCGGCGGTGAGACGACAGCGTTACGCAGCTCGGAAAGGGTGGCCGCCGTGGCGTGGGTGTTCGATGCCGCCGCACCCAGCGCGCGATCGACCACCTGGAGCAGAGACTCGAGCTGGAAGGGCTTCTCGAGGAAGTCGAAGGCGCCCAGGCGAATGACGCGCACCGCGGTCTCGATCGTCCCGTGTCCGGAGATCACGATGATCGGGACGCCGGGTGCCTGCTCCCGCATGCGGGCGACGAGCTCGATCCCATCCACCTCCGGCATCCAGACGTCGACGATGGCGAGGCGGGGTGGGGTCCGCTCGAGCAGATCGAGGGCCTGCCGCCCGTCTGCGGCCTCGATGACGTCGAACCCCTCGTCTGCCAGCACCCCGCGCAGCGTGTGGCGGATCTGCTCCTCGTCGTCCACCACAAGGACCGTGTCGGGCATCGAAGTCCTCTCTCCCCTCAGGCGCCGTACGCCACCGGCGTCGCCCCTACCGCGAGCTGCAGGGTCGGCCGCCGCACGGGGAACTCCATGACGAAGCGACTACCGCGCGGGACGTTGTCGCGCACGCGGATGAAGCCGTGGTGGTCGGAGACGATCGCCGACACGATGGCGAGCCCGAGGCCGG
>Ga0126369_10004347_pt1 | contig 10385 bp, 7 predicted proteins | sample PanSoiMetaPlot_1_FD_109646 | JGI IMG/M metagenome (GOLD analysis project Ga0126369, IMG submission 109646) | Tropical forest soil microbial communities from Panama - MetaG Plot_1 | ecosystem: Environmental > Terrestrial > Soil > Tropical forest > Bulk soil | place: Panama | collected 2016-02-17
AAACCGCGAGCGACATGATGAGAAATCCAAAATAGACAAGGGCCGGGGGCAAGACTCCATCCAGCACTGTAGCGCGCACAACCTCGATCGCAGTCCCTAATGGGTTGGCGTAAGCGAGCAAGCGCAGCGCATCGGGTAGATCCGTTACCCGATAGAATACCGGGGTCGCAAACATCGCCAACGGAACAATCGTTATCATGAGATAGGAGATGTCACGGGTGAATGCCCCGATTGCCGCCAGGAACCACACCATCCCGAGTAAGAACAAGACCAGGGGCACTACGATAAACGGCAGCAGTAGGATCGAAAGCGGTGGTAACCCATCCAGGACGAGTTCGAAGACAAGGAGGACGACCAAACTGATGCCTGCATAGCTCAGCGCACGCAATACCGCGGTCCAGGCGAGGGTCTCGCTTGGAAAGATCGAGGTCTTCAGGAACCATGCATGTTCGTGCATCAACAAAGGGGCACGGCAGCACAGTTCAGCGAACAGGCTGAAGACGATAAGGCCGATAAAGATCGAAAGCGCATAGCTCGAGGTCCGGCCCTGTGCCGAGGCTAGCGGCAACTGCATTGCCTTAGTAAAGGTCATCGTATAGATCGCCAGCGTAATCAACGGCCCGATGACGGCCCATATCCAGCCGAGGGCGGACCCACTGAACCGGTCCGCGAGCTCCCGTCGCAGTACGGCCAGGATAAGTTCGCGGTGGCGCCAGCCGACAGTTAGCGGCGCCAAGGCCCGCCAGTTTCTCCGCGCCGCTCGATCGCCCAAGTGGAATCGGCCGATGGGCCGAAGTACATTCCCGGCCGCTGTACCCCCGCCGTCGGCGGCGTCATCGTGTGTCTGATCACCCCCGCCGGGGAAGCGTGTCGAAGCCTTAGCCCGATCCCGACGGCAGAATGGATCCAACATCCGGAAACTCCGCATCGCCTCAAAATTGCGTGGTGCTCGCCTCTACGATAAACTCTAAGCTAGAAACCAGCAGAGCAGTGAGCGAATCCTCGTCCCTGGCCGGTGAGACCGAGCTAGAGCAGTCTAGAAAGCCGACAAACGCCAGCCTGCGGGGGCACCCGTGATCACGATTTATCGCCACATGCTGGGTCGGCTGACCGTGACAACCGCCGCAATCATGTCGGTGATAGTTGTAGAGCAGATTCTTGAGAAGTCGCGAAAGCTCTACGATCTCGTAATGGCAGGGGCACTCCCCCTCCACCGGCTTGTGTTGATTTGGCTTCACGTCCTGCCGGTCATTTTCTATCACGCGAGCCCGGAAATAGTCTCAATTGCCGTCGCCTGGCGATACCATCAATGGATAGAGAATAATGAGGTTTTGACCCTGCGGAGCGCCGGAAGGAGTTGTCTTCAGATCGCTTGTCCGGGAATCCTCACCGCCGTATTTGCCGCGTCGTTTTGCGCCCTTAATTCGCTGTGTTTGCTCGCGCCAAGCTGGGCGAGCCTCGAGGACATTCGCCTCGAGGCCTTTGCAACTCCCAGCGTCGACGCGCTGCGGCCGGGCTATCAGCAGCAGATCATCCCGGGCTTTTCGGTCGGGTTCGCTCGACGCGGCCTCGACGGCACAACTCTCGAGGATATCGTCGTGCTGGATGGCCGCAAGGACAACGCGTTCACGGATATTTGGGCGCGGCGCGCAAGGCTTCTTCGAACCGGCGAAGACTCGCTGCTGCTGTTTGATAGCGGAGCTTACATTGTCCGTAACGCCACGGGGACCGCGAAGGTTGTGTTCGACACATTCTCGCTGCCGCTGGGAAGTGGCATGCTGGGAGCGACGACAACGCGCGCACGTGGCTTCTACGAAGAATCCGTTACACGGCTGCTCAACCCGCCGAGCGAGGTCAGGAACGACATTCTGGTCTGGGCGCAGTGGCTGGCTGAAGGGCATCGTCGGATCATCAACCCGCTGCTTTGCGTCGGCAACGTTGTCCTCGTGCTGGGGTTGTTGGTGCCGAGGCGACAGGGAAACTTTCGGCTAAAAATCCTTTTCCTGCTCGCGGTGGCTTCAGCGTTGGCGACGAACACCCTGCCCGATTCGATCGTCTCGATAGCGATACGCAACGCCGACTTTTTGCCGCTTCTCTATTTGCTGCCGGCGGTGCCCACGATCGCGGGCGGGTTGCTGTTGATCGGGAGCGATATGCGCTCACCGATGTTCTCGGGATGGCGGCAACGGCAGCTCAATCGCACGACGCCAAAGCGAACACTGGTCCGCGACTTAGCTTGACTATTTCGCACGCAAACTCGGCCCCGCCGCATCACCAGATCCCAGGGGAAGGCGATCCCGCTTTGGCGTTCGCACGAAGGCCGAGGCGCGACCGCGTATGCCGTCGAGCACGCTGCGGGCTGACAGCGCGGCAGCATAGTGGTGCATCATTATCGTGTAGAACGTGAGTCCGCACGTCGTCATGAAGCTCCGAGTCTGGGAACCGACTCCGGGCTGCCGCAGCAAATGGGTGCTGAGCAGCGCCATTGCGAGCGCACCCGTCAGTCCTTGCAACAAGCCGAGCGCGGCGAGCGGGAGAACCAAGGAGTAGCTGAACGTGCCGAGCAGGATGTCGATCCACCATAATATCCCTGTAGCCAGCACCAACGGCCCGAAAGCGCAACCTCCGAGATGGAGCGCCGCATCGAATTTCCGTCTCCACGGCAGGTTGCTGCGCCAGATGGTCGGCAAAAGCTTTCGCGTCGTCTGGGCAAAACCTTTGTTCCAGCGGCATTGCTGTATCCCCCAGGTGGCCAAGCTGTCCGGCAACTCCCCCGGCACGGCGACGGAGACAAGATACAAGGCACGCCACCCTCTCATGTGGGCACGGTAGCTGAGGTCTAGATCCTCGGTCAGTGTATCGGCTTGCCATCCACCCGCAGCCTCGATCGCGGCTCGTCGCCAGACCCCGCCAGTCCCATTGAAGGGGAGGAATTGACCCGCCCAGCATCGTGTCGGTTGCTCCACCGCGAAATGGCTCTCGAGGATAACCTGCTGTGCATGCGTCACGCGGTTTTCCCGGGCATTCAGGAAGTCACATCGGGCTTGTACAAAGGCGAGATGGGGATCATCGAGCAACGGCCGAAGACAGAGGCGCAGAAAATTGGGTGACGGAACATAGTCGGCATCAAAGACCGCAACAAACGGCTCGCGGGTGCAAGCGAGGCCGGCCTTCAGCGCTCCGGCTTTGAAGCCGGCGCGGTGCGTGCGCTGGATCAGGTTGACGCTGTAACCGCGAAGATGGAGATCCGCGATGGTTGCTCGAGCTATTTCAGCGCTCGCATCGGTGCTGTCATCGAGCAGCTGAATCTGTAGCCGATCGCGCGGCCAGTCCAACGCCACGACCGCATCGAGGACCCGCTGCACAAGCCGACCCTCGTTGAAGGTCGGAATCTGAACGAGGACGGCGGGAAGCTTATCGTCAGTGGGAAGCGGTCGGATAAGCGCAATCCGTTCTCGCTCGAGCCCGGTACGCCGATGGTAGAGGTGGAGCAGCACGGTCTGTGATACGCGGAACGCCAATGCCAACTGCATCAACAGGAACCCAACCAGGGTGATGTCGGCGGTTCTACCTACAATGTCGAGTAATGCGGAGGTCATGCTTAAGTCGACCAAACGTCGCTCATCTTGGTTATGGGCGTACTGTCGCACTTAGATGGACTCGAGCGAAATCCAACCCCGAGCCGGTGTCGGTTATCCGGATCTGTCCGATGTGCAACAGCGACCCCCTAAACGGTCAAGCTAGCTCATCATAACCTGGGTTGCCAACGCACCGCCACCGCTTGAGGCAATCGCATTTGAGGCCTGTTCACGCAATGACTGGAGGCGTGGGATCCGAGAAGAAGAGCCTTCCTCTCGGCAGAGGCGGCGGTACAACGCCTAGCGCCATGACGCCGTCAACAAAGTCTGCGTTTCTGCGTCTGCGGTTGGAAATCTTTCGAAACGAGCTAACATCGTCGCGGTCACAAGAACAGCGGCTTTCATGTCGATCTCCGATGCGAATCGCTTATCTGGCTCGCCCGTCTTGCGCTCCCTAGAACGGAGTGAGATCGCACTGTCGGCGGTTATCTGCACCTACAACCGATATGACTTGTTGCCGGCAGCCATCGAATCCCTGGTTAAACAGGACCTTCCGACCGACTTGTTCGAGATTATCATCGTCGACAACTCGCCGGATCAAGCCGGTGCCAAACGCTTCGGACAGCGCTATGCAGGTTTGTCCAATCTCACCTACCTTGTCGAACCGAATCCGGGCCTTTCCAATGCCCGTAACAAAGGCATCGCGGTGGCACTTGGCCGCATCGTCGCCTTTATCGATGACGACGCACGCGCTTGCGCGTCCTGGGCCCAAGAACTACTGCACGCTCACGCCGCGTTTGACGGCCGGGCAGGGATCGTGGGCGGTCCGATTGTGCCTCTTTGGACAGAGGAGAAACCGGCATGGGTGGGCAAGCCGTTACTCGGCTATCTCTCGGTTGTCGATTTGGGCCACGAGCTGCGTGAATTATCCGGAGGAGAATGGCTCTCCGGGTGCAACATTTCGTTCGACAGGGCGAGCCTGATTGCCGCAGGCGGTTTTTCCACGCGGCTCGGCCGCATGGGCTCGGGGTCGACGCTCCTGTCGAACGAGGAAATCGAGGCGCGCGAGCGCGTGAGGGCGACGGGCAAGCTCGTAATCTATGCACCCAAAGCCGTGGTCGAGCACGTAATCCCGCCGGAGCGGCTAACGCAGAGCTGGTTTCGCCGTCGCGCCGCGTGGCAGGCGGTCTCGGACCTGCTAAGCGAAGCGGAGCTTGCGCCCGACCTCGCTGCGATAGCGCAGCAACGCCTGGCGCAAAGGAGCGACGGGGATCCGTTATTTGGCACGTCGCGAAGTACCGAGGCGCTCAAGCGAGATATGGACCTCGCCTACAGCCTTGTGATTGTCGCTCTCTGTGGCGGTGTCGAGCCGGAACAGTCCCACGCCGGCGGCGGTTTCGCGCGCACCCGTGCCGTTGACAAGATATTCCGCCGCCGCCCTGCTTCGCGCTCTGTTGAGCAAAAAGGCCGACCCGCACTTTCCCCATTCGCACTGAGCGCGCAGGAATTGCGCAGCTTGTATTCGAACGCCCGCGACCGGCGAAAGCCCGCAGCCATTATAGTAGCACCTCCTTGGCCGAACACAGGAAGTTCGAACGTATTCGCAGCACAGGCTGCCGCTCATAAAAAATTTGGTCATGAAGTTTTGCTTGTGCTTGGACCACTTGATGCATCTTCTGGAAGACAACAAGAAATCGCCGACGTGGAAATCGAGATGCATTATGACGGCATATCGAGTGTCGTATACGGTCGGACTTCTGATACAATGAAGCCATATCGAAGCAGATCATTCCTGGACTGGATTTTAGCCGGGCGTGACGATTCGCTTTCCATCCGGTCTCGATATGCTGCTCGTAGTGGGTGGCAAGCAGGTATTTTAGGTTTTATCGACAGCAATCGGGTCGATGTCATTCATGTGAACCACGCGTTCGAGATACTCCTTGGTATTCGAATTCGGGAACTGGTATTTCAACGAACTGGCAAGACGCCGCGCCTGATATGCAACACGCACGACGTACAAGCGAAAACTTACGCGGGGAGAGGCGAAAAAAACCCGTTCAATGGACGCAGCGACAAGTATTCCGATTTGCTAAAATCGGAACTGTCGCTGTACAGAGCCGCAGACATCTTAACTCACTGTTCTACAGACGACAAGAAATTTTTTGAGGTTAAGTTGCCTCAGATGCGACACATACTGATAACTCCCTGCCTAGATCTACAACAAGAAAAGGAGTTACATCGAATTAGGACACATAGCTATGAGAAACACTTCGATTTTCTTTACGTTGGGAACAACAATTTTGCCAACTTAACCGCTGTAACATGGTTGTTCACGGAAGTATTGCCGCTCCTGAATGGACCACCTCCGCGAATCGCCTTGGTGGGACGAATTAAAGAACTTATGCGTTATATGGAGAAACGACTATACGAGAAATATGAACAATATTTTGTAGGAGTTGTTCCGAACATCGGAATTTATTATTCCATTTCAAATGCGGTCTTAGCGCCTTCCCTTGTGGGAACTGGTTGTTCTGTGAAATTCATGGAGGCTTTATGTGCGGGTAAGACAGTCATCGCTACCGCGGACTCACTTAGAGGTCTTCCTGATCACGTACGAGAGCGTTGTGCGGAGTTTGTCCATGATACCCCTCGACAGTTCGCTGAGGCCATGACGATGACGCTCGGGCGCCGGCTCGGCGACAGCCATAAAGTGGGATCAATTTACGACGACTACTTTCACAGTAAACACTATATATCTAGAATGAATGATGTGCTCACTGAAATTCTTGAAACAGCTGAGAATGAAACAAATCGCTCAGATGTCGCACTACGACGGGTTGCTCATGATTAGCTACTTCGGCTATCGATCACCGTCGCGTAGAGGCGACGTCCCGGGGCGTCGATTTGGGCGGGCTCGTCGGGGAATCGAGTGGTACGATTTTTGTCTCTCGGAAGTTGGCGCATCGATCACAACATGAATGCGGCCTTTTAAGAATCGAGGAATAAGCAAGAGACAGAGCCTGAATGTTCGCGATATGTGCGATTCAGAGAATCGGATTGAGCCCAACGCATCGTTGATCTGGGTTTGCCACCACCTCGCCGGTCGCCAGGAAGGCCGCGACGCGAGCCGGGCGCTTCTCCGCCAACTCGAATGGTAATTATATTGAAAGGGTCAATCCTCTCCGGAGCGTGGATTTGTCAATAGACATCGCCACGGTCACGTCCGTTCTGCGAGCCTTTTTTGAGGGATCATCTGCAGATACTGTTTTCGTTGAAGGTGTGCCGAAGCCGGACGGTCACTTGGACTGGATCGACGAAATGCTCACTCGCTCCGAACCGCACGACCCCGATTATCGGATCTTTGGGAAATTGCGTGATCCTAGCAGCACCATCATCGACGTGGGCGCACACTATGGATATTCCGCGGCATCTATATGGGCTGTCGGCTCGACTACCTGCGTTCTCAGCTTTGAGCCAACCGAAGCAATCGGACCGATGCTCGATCGCATCGCGGAACTCCGACCGGGCCGCTTTGACTATCGTGTGATCGCGTTGGGGCTTCGACTGGGACAGCTTGATCTGGTTGTCCCTGTTCTCGACGGCGTCGGGCTAACGGCCCTCACAACGGGAATCGGCCATCCGGACATCGCTGCAATGGCGCACAGCATCGCTACCTATGCCAGTGCTCATGGCGGGGAGCGACTGACAATGTACCGATTTACGGCACCGATGGGTCGACTTGACGGTGTCCTCGCGAAAGGCGGTTTCCGGGTGCCGACCGATAAGATCGTCGCCATCAAGGTAGATGCTGAGGAGATGGAAGCCGATGTGCTAGACGGGGCGCGGGCGACGATCAAAAGACACCTTCCTTTGGTGATGGCTGAGAGTGGCCACAATCCCCGTCCACGGGCCGTCATGGAGGAAATGGGTTTCAAGATGGCTGAGCTGTCGCCGTCCGGAGACATGCTACTAGAGACAGCGATGCCGACGCTTGCAGTAAATGGCTGGTTCTTTCATCCGAGCAGGCAGGCCGAGTATCAAGCGGCAGGGATACTAGCGGAAAGCTCAAACGTCGGCTTGTCGCCCTCGGTCGGCGCGCCGGGCGGCTGAGGCACTCGGAAAAGAAATTCCGAACAGATCAGGTTTTGCCGCGCCGAGCTCGCAAGCGGGTCCTTCTAGCCCGTCCAGCGGCTGATGGGCGCGAGAGAGCCGCCTTTTCTCTAGCGTCTAAGCGAATTTTCTATGTTGTTGTAGAAGGTGTAATCTGAACGCATGCCGGGATGACACAGCAGCAATTCGCCGATCTCGCCCGCGTCTCGCAGATGTCGGTGTGGCGCGCATTGCGGGCTGGACATCTGGTGCGCGGGCCGGACAATCGCCCCGACCCGGGGCATCCGACGAACCGAAAAGGCTTGAGTGCCATTGCCTCGGTTGGCACACCCGATCCCGCCCGTTGTTGTCGTACGACTCGAAGCGCCCAGCCGATCTGGCCACGCTCAGCTCCGGTGTCGACGAGCTGCCGGCCGAGTTCGACGTTAGTCTAGTCGCGGCTCCGTCGATGATTTGCTCGAGGTGGAAGGCTCCACCCTGTTCGAAAACTGGAGCGAGCTTCCGATTGACCAGCAACGCGCTGACGCCTTGCTGAAACCGATCCTCCGAGCCGGCGGCAGTGGCACGGCGTTGATTTGTGCGATGCTCGAAGGGCTGAGAGCCGATGTTCCGGCCGTGCACCGCGAATCGGTCCAGCAAATCTCTGTCGAGCCGGAGCAGCCGCGCAAACTCGGCGCGTTTCTCGCTGGGGGCCTCGGGCTTGCGCCGGTTGCTGGGCGACCTTGTCGCTTCGAAATCACCCGTCGGACCCTCGGTCCTGCACACTTTTAACAGCCGGTACACCTGACGGCGCTCGAGCCCCAGCAGCTGCGCCGCCGCCGCAGTCGCCAATCGTCTCTGATCCAGATCTCGCAGCACTAAGAGCCGCGTCAGCTCTCCATCGCTCATCAGTCGAACCGTCACCCGGACGACAGGATCAAGGCTCAGAGGGATTGACCATCCAACGGCTCGTGACAGAAGAGATGACACTGCCCGGGGGATTTGCGGGGGTGTTCGGGGTCTCCCTTCTGTCCGGGGTCGGCGCGGGGCCGCCACCTGATGGGGTCGGATGAGGGTCTTCCCTCGGTGATGCTTGGAGCAGGCCAAGCCCGACTCCCTTTCTGACTTCATCACTCTGAGGGACGGCCACTGCCGCAACCACGGTCGGTTGCCGGCCCGTGACCCCATCTAACAGGCAGACGAGTGACATTTTGATCGGGTGCCTACATACAATATTCAACATTCGCACTCCCGATTTCTATGTTCTCACGATCGAAGGCGGTACATTACGCGAGTGAAAGATCCCCGCTCCATTCTCATTACCGGTGCCAGCAGCGGCATAGGCGCCGCATTGGCACGAGCCTACGCCGCGCCACGGACCCAGCTAGCGCTTTGCGGCCGAGACGTTGCCCGGCTCGCTGCAGTGGCCAATCTGTGCCGCGAGTACGGCGCCGAAGTGATCGAGACCTGCCTCGACGTTACCGAGGCGCCGGCCGTCGCCGCGTGGATCGACACCGCCGACCGCGCCTCGCCGCTAGAGCTGGTGATCGCGAATGCCGGGGTTCAGGGCGGGTTGTGGCGGAATGGCGCTGGCGAAACGCTCGACGAGTTGCACCGCGTCATGGAAGTCAATTTCGGCGGCGTTTCGAACACGATCCATCCGGCGCTTCCATCAATGCGTCGGCGCCAGCGGGGTCAGATCGCGCTGATCGCCTCGCTGGCGGCCCTGCGTGGAATTCCCTTCTCGCCCGGCTATTGCGCGAGCAAGGCAGCAGTAAGGATCTACGGCGAGGCACTCAGGAGCTGGCTGGCGCCGGAGGGGATCGACGTCTCAGTCGTTTTGGCGGGCTTCGTCGAAACACGTTTGTCCCAGACGGTTAGCGGGCCCAAGCCACTAATGCTATCGCCCGAGCGTGCCGCCGATACAATTCGGCGCGGCCTGGCAAGAGGACGTCGCCAGATCGCCTTTCCCTATCCCCTCTATCTCGGCGTGCAGCTGACGCGAGCGCTTCCGCCGGGATTAGTCGACCCTATTCTGCGCCGTTTCGCCGTCGATATTGGCCCTTACGCTTAAGCATTCCGCCGCGTAAGGCGCCATCAATATCGATCGCGTTTGGTGTAATCGGCCCGAATGGCGATCTTTCATCCGAATTTCTGATGCCAAGTCATGCTCCGCGCGATCGTCTCCAATTGCCTAGGGCATATTGCACCGCGTCGCCCGGTCTGCTCATCCTGCGCCAGGAAAAATACCGCCGCCGCCGGTCACTGAACACCCGCAGCTCCCTGAGGGGGAGCAAAGCGATTTGGATCGCGATCCGACAAGCCCCGTACACGCAGTCGAGCACGACATTCCAGACGCGAACCATCGGCGACAATGGGTGAACGAGATAGCCGAGCTTGCGGTGCTCAGCCCCCGCCAGCCACGCGAACCGCGCGAACCGGCGGGGTGGCCATGACTCCGCTCTCGCCAAGGGATCGAATGATGGATCTTTGGGCACCGGCCGCCAATGAACCCCCTCCCCGTTCGCCCGGCCAAAGGTCGATGACCCGAAGACCGGGATCTCATAAACCCGATTGAAGGGGTAAAGCGCCGGGTCGAGACCAAGGAAATCGACGACCCTTGCAATCTCACGGGCCGGATCGGCTGCGAGATCTTCGAACCGGATCAACACGCAGCGACGGCCATCGACACTCGCCAAAAAGGACAAGATGCGGCGG
>Ga0126369_10004348_pt1 | contig 10385 bp, 9 predicted proteins | sample PanSoiMetaPlot_1_FD_109646 | JGI IMG/M metagenome (GOLD analysis project Ga0126369, IMG submission 109646) | Tropical forest soil microbial communities from Panama - MetaG Plot_1 | ecosystem: Environmental > Terrestrial > Soil > Tropical forest > Bulk soil | place: Panama | collected 2016-02-17
AAGGTTCAGGCTGCGGGACCGCTGAAGGCGAGCGATGGTCATGGCGCCGGCGGGCTCTGGCTGGTCGATGCCGCCGATCGCTCTGAGGTCGATGCCCTGGTCAAGGAAGACCCGTTCTGGCCGACGGGTCTTCGCAAATCGATACGGATCCTCGCCTGGGATCAGGTCTTCGCCAACGGTCGCCGGCTCAAACCAGCTTGACGGCTTCGGGCGCAAATATCAGCCGGACTTGGCGCGCTCCGCGGCCTGCCTCACGCGCTCGGGGTCGGCCGCGATCTTGACGCCCGCACGCTCCTGCTCGAGCAGCATCACGACGCGGGAGTCGCGTCCCTCCCAACCGCGGTTGCACGCCTCTCTCATCTCGGCATAGGCGAGATTGCAGATTCGCATTGGCACCCCCAGTTCGCGCCCGAGCGCGGTTGCAAGCCCAACGTCCTTGGTGGCGAGCTTGAGCGCGAAGTTGGGTGGATCGTACTTGCCCGGCAGGAACTGCTCGAGCAGGCCGTCGAGCGTGAGACGGCGGCCGGTGACGCCCTGGCGCACCGCTTCCCAGAGCGCGACGGGATCCATTCCGGCCTTGACGCCCATGGTGAAGGTCTCGGCAAGCGCGCAGGAAATCGCGTAGCTCGACATGTTGTGCACGAGCTTCGCGACCGTCGCGCTGCCGATCGGGCCGATGTGCGTCGGGCGGTCGCCCATCGCGTCGAGCACGGCCTTGTGCCTGTCGAAGGTCGCCTTGTCGCCGCCGACCCAGATCGCCATCTTGCGCGACGCGGCGCCCGACGGGCCGCCGCTCACGGGCGCATCGAGCATGTGCGCGCCCTTCGCGGCGAAGGCGTCGTGGATCTTCTTGACGACGCTCTGGGAGTTTGTCGAGAGATCGAAATAGGCGGCGCCTTGCTTTATCCCTTCGATCAGGCCGTCAGCGCCAAGCGCTACGCGCTCGACATCGGCGGGCTCGGGCAGCGAGGTGAAGATCACGTCGGACTTCTCGGCCACAGCGCGGGGTGTATCGGCCCATTGCGCGCCGGCCTGCAGATGATGACTCGCCGATTGACGGTGCAAATCGTGCACGACGACCTCATATCCGGCCGTCTGAATGTTGGCGGCGATCTTGCCACCCATGGTGCCGAGCCCGATGAATCCGACGATAACTCCTTTCGCCATGTTTCACTCCCCCTTGTTGCCTTCGACCAGCACCGTGTACGCAACCTGCGCAGCCGACATCGCAGCCGGCCATCCGGCGTAGAACGCCAAATGCGTGATAACTTCGGTGATCTCCTCCTGCGTGACGCCGTTGCCGATTGCGCGGGTGAGATGCGAGACGAGTTGCTCAGGCCGGTAAGTCGCGACCAGTGCAGCAACCGTGATGAGGCTGCGGTCCCGCTTCGAAAGGCCCTTGCGCTCCCACAGGTCGCCATAAAGGACGTCGTTGGTGTAGTCGACCAACGCAGGCGTGAAGTTCTTGATGCGGTCCCGCTTGGCTGACGGCGGTGCCTTGGCCATTTGCTCCTCCCTGTTTATCGGGCCGCTCGTGCGACGTGTCGACCCGTTGCCGGGAGAGTAACCCGGCTTTTGGTCATATCACAGGGAAAACATCGCGCGCGGTTTCTGTCGCGAACGACCGAAAATTTTCGAAACGCCCGATAGAGGCGATCACCGCTCGCAACAGCCAACGACTCTTCACAACCGATAACAGGAATTCCGGTAACACATGGACGAGTGTCGATGGACACGGATTGGCCCGTGGTGGCGGCCGCTCCGTATCACAGCCGTCGCAACCGGAAAGCGCTTGCGCAGGATCTCGATCGACCCCAACGTGCTCAAGACCCGACCCAAACATCTCGGAGGATTGCGCATGCGGCACGACATGATTCCAGGTGCGGTCTTCCCGGACTACGCGCTTTCGGACCACACGGCAAAGCACCGAAAACTGTCCGAGCTGCAAGGACCCGATCCGATGATCGTCGTGCTCAGTCGCGGCGGCTTTTGCCCGAAGGATCGCCGGCAGTCGGAAGGACTGGTCCAGCTCTATCGCGAGATGGAGGTCGGCTACTGCCGGCTGGTCACGATCAGCACCGACAACATCACCGAGACCAATGAAAATCGGAGCGGAGTCGGCGCGCACTGGCCGTTCCTCTCCGATGTCAGGCGCGTCATCCAGAAGGATCTCGACATCGCCGAGTACACCGATCCCGTGCACAATCCGATGATCCCGCATGTGATCGTACTCGAGCCGGGCCTTGTCATCCACAAGGTCTACAATGGCTACTGGTATTTCGGCCGGCCGACGATGGAGGATCTTCGTCATGATCTCCGCGCCGTCACCATGAAATGCCGGCCGGACTGGGACATCACCACGCCCGAGCTGAGGGCGGCATGGCAACAGGACCGCAAGGCGATGTTCTATCCCTATGGCAAGAGCTATGCCCAGACTCTCGGAGACCATGACTAGCCGCTATCGCCCGGTGCAAGTCAGGAGGACTTCATGTCTCGTCCGCACCAAGCCGATGAATCCGTCTTCCGATCGATCCTGCCGGAGGACATCGACTGGCAACCATTCCCGGCATTCCCGCCCGCGGCCCGTCTCGCGGTGATGGTCGGCCACCCCTCCGAGCCCGGTCCTTATGTGGTCAGGGTCAAGGTGCCCGGCGGCACCAAGCTGATGCCGCACAAGCATCCGGAGGATCGCATCTATACGGTGATGTCATGCGTGTTCTACATCGGGCTCGGTGAGGAGTTCGATGGTGACAAGGTGCAGGCCTATCCGCCGGGGAGCGTCATCGTGCTGCCCGGCGAGACCTGGCATTTCCATTGGGCCAAGGCCGGCGAGTATGTCACGCAAGTGACGGCGATCGGACCGCTCGGTCTGGAATATCACGACCCAAATGACGATCCGCGGCGCGCAGCTCGATGAGGAGTGTCTGGCAACGTGACCGCCGTGTCCACATCTGAATGGGACTACGCCTCGATCGGCAGGCTTTCCGAGGCCTTACGATCGAGAGAGTTGTCCGCGATCGAGCTGCTTGAGCACACGATTGCCCGCATCGAGGTCGTCGACATCAGCCTCAATTCGATCGTGGTTCGCGATTTCGATCGCGCAAGGGACGCGGCCAGGGCGGCGGATGCCGCAATCGCGCGCGGTGACCGACGGCCGCTGCTCGGCATTCCCGTGACGCTGAAAGAGCCGTTCAATGTTGCCGGGTTGCCCTCGACTTGGGGTTTCCCGCGATTCAAGGATTTCGTGCCAGCGGAAGACGCGCTGATCGTCTGGCGTTTGAAAGAGGCGGGCGCGGTCGTGATCGGCAAGACCAACATCCCGATCGGACTCCGGGATTTTCAGAGCTACAACGACATCTACGGCACGACGCACAATCCCTGGGACCTCGGCCGCTCACCCGGCGGTTCGTCGGGCGGATCGGCCGCCTCGCTTGCAGCCGGACTCGGCGCGCTGTCGATCGGCTCCGACATCGGCGGGTCGATCCGGATGCCCGCGCATTTCTGCGGCATCTTTGGACACAAGCCGACACTCGGCCTGATCCCGTTGCGCGGATACAACCTGCCGCCCGCGCCGCCGGTGCCCGGCAGCGGCGATCTTGCCGTCGTGGGCCCTATGGCGAGACATGCTTCCGATCTTTCCGTCGCGCTGGATGTCATCGCCGGCCCCGATGAGATGCGTGAGGGCGTCGGCTATCGCCTGGCGCTGCCGCCACCGCGACATGACAATCTTCGGGATTTCCGCGTTCTCATCATCGAGACCCATCCGCTTATGCCGACAGGCAAGGATGTGCGGGCGGCGATCAGAAGCCTCGCGGAGCGAATGGTGCGGCTCGGCGTCAAGATCGCGGATTCGAGCGCGTTGTTGCCAAGCCTCGCGGACTCGGCGCGGCTCTATATGCGGCTTTTGAACGGAGCGAGAAGTCCCCGCCTGACGGCTGATGAGTTTGCGGCAGCGCAACGGCAGGCAGGCTCCTTGCCATCGGACGATCACAGCCTGGAGGCCGAGCGCGCACGGGGCATGGTGATGACCCATCGCGACTGGCTTCTTGCCGACGCGGCGCGCTTGCAACTACAGCAGCGCTGGCATGCGCTGTTTCGCGAATGGGATGTCGTGGTCTATCCGGCAGCCGCGGTACCGGCCTTTCGGCAGGACCAGTCGGAGCCGATAGAAGCGCGTCGCCTGGACATCGACGGCAAGGCGCATCGCTATCTCGACGCCTGTTTCATCTGGGCCGATCCGGCAACGACTTGCGGCCTTCCGGCGACTGCCGTTCCCATCGATCGTTCGCCGTCCGGTTTGCCGATTGGCGTGCAGGTTATCGGACCTTATCTGGAGGACCGCACCACCATCGCCTTCGCCGGACTTCTTGAACGCGAATTCGGCGGCTTCACGGCTCCGTCGCTTGACGGCGATAACGGTGCGGGCCACTGAATAGAGGCTCGGCGCGGAGACGTCGCGATGACGGAAGCCTACGAGATCGTCGACCACAGCTATGACGTCGTCATCGTCGGCGCCGGCGGCTCCGGAATGCGCGCCGCGCTTGGCATGGCCGCATCGGGCTTGCGCACCGCCTGCATCACCAAGGTATTTCCGACCCGCAGCCACACGGTGGCCGCACAGGGCGGCATGGCCGCCTCGCTCGGCAATATGGGCGATGGCGACAACTGGCGGTTCCACATGTACGACACGGTCAAGGGCTCGGACTGGCTCGGCGACCAGGATGCGATCGAGTACATGTGTCGCGAGGCCGTGCCGGCGGTGCTGGAGCTGGAGCACTATGGCGTGCCGTTCTCGCGCACTGCCGATGGCAAGATCTATCAGCGCCCGTTCGGCGGCCAGACCATCGAATACGGCAGGCAGATGGCGCAGCGAACGTGCGCGGCAGCCGACCGCACAGGGCACGCGATCCTGCACACGCTGTACCAGCAGTGCCTGAAGCACGGCACGGAGTTCTTCGTCGAATATTTCGCGCTCGATCTCTTGATGGATGATGACGGCGCCTGCCGCGGCCTGGTCGCCTGGAATCTCGACGACGGCACGTTGCATCGCTTTCGTGCCCATCGCACGGTGCTGGCTACCGGCGGTTACGGCCGGGTCTATTTCTCCTGCACGGCCGCGCACACCTGCACCGGCGACGGCAACGCCATGGCGCTGCGCGCCGGCTTGCCGCTCGAGGACATGGAGTTCACGCAGTTTCATCCGAGTGGCATCTATGGCTCGGGCTGCCTCATCACCGAAGGCGCACGCGGCGAGGGCGGCTATTTCACCAACTCGGAAGGCGAGCGCTTCATGGAGCGCTACGCGCCGAGCGCCAAGGATCTCGCCGGCCGCGACGTGGTCTGCCGCGCCATGACCATCGAGATCAACGAGGGACGCGGCTGCGGCCCACAGAGGGACTACATCGAGCTGCATCTGGAGCATCTCGGCGCCGCCATCCTGCATGAGCGGTTGCCCGGCATCAGCGAGACCGCGCGCATTTTCGCGGGCGTGGACGTGACGCGGCAGCCGATTCCGGTGTTGCCGACCGCGCACTACAACATGGGCGGCGTGCCGACCAACCTGCACGGCGAGGCGATCACCAAGCGCGGCGGTGATCCCGACGCCGTGGTGCCGGGACTGATGGCGATTGGCGAGGCCGCTTGCGTGTCCGTCCACGGCGCCAACCGGCTCGGCTCCAACTCGCTGCTCGATCTCATCGTGTTCGGCCGCGCAGCGGCGCACCGCGTGACGGAGACGCTACGTCCCGGCGAGGGCCATCCGTCGCTGCCGCAGGCGGCAAACGATCGTGCGATCGACCGGCTTGATCGCGTGAGATTTGCCAAAGGCAAGACCGGCGCTGGGGCGATCCGGCTCGCCATGCAGCGGACCATGCAGCGCCACTGCGCGGTGTTCCGCACCGGTTCGCTGCTGGAGGAAGGAGCCCGCGAGCTCGACAAGGTCATCGCCATGATGCGGGACGATCTCGCCGTCGCCGACCATTCAATGATCTTCAACAGCGATCTCACCGAGGCACTGGAGCTCGACAACATGCTGGCCCAGGCGAGCGTCAGCGTGCATTCCGCGATCGGCCGCACCGAAAGCCGCGGCGCCCATGCGCGGGAGGATTTTCCCAAGCGCAACGACGGGAGCTGGCTCAAGCACACGCTGTCCTGGCTTGAAGGCGACGGCCTCGTCCGGCTGGACTACCGGCCGGTGCATCTCCAGCCGCTCACCAACGAGGTGACGACGATCCCGCCGAAGGAGCGCGTGTACTAACGGTTACTTCGCGGTTTGCGCCTGCTCGAGCGAGCGGCTGTAGCGCGACATCGCGTAGCAGAAGGCGAAATAGATCACGGCCACGAAAATGTAGACTTCGACGCTGAAGGCCTGCCAGGCCGGATCGATGATCGCGGTCTTTGCCGCGGTCAGGAGGTCGAAGATGCCGATGATCAGCACCAGGCTGGTGTCCTTGAAGAAGGCGATGAAGGTGTTGACCAGCGGCGGGATGACATGGCGGATCGCCTGCGGCAGCACGATCAGCCGGTTCTTCTGCCAGTAGGTGAGGCCGAGCGCATCGGCGGCCTCCTGCTGTCCGCGCGGCACCGCCTGCAGCCCGCCGCGGACGACTTCAGCAAGGTAGGCGCCGGCAAACATGATGATCGCGATCTGGGCGCGCAGCAGCTTGTCGATATTGAAACCGTCGGGCATGAACAGCGGAAACATCACGCTTGCCATGAACAACAGGCTGATCAGGGGAACGCCGCGGATCAGCTCCACATAGAGCACGCAGAGCGAGCGGATCGCGGGCAGCTTGGAGCGCCGCCCAAGCGCCACCAGGATTCCGATCGGGAAGCCGAAGGCCAGGCCGAAGGTCGCAAGGATCAGCGTCACCGGCAGTCCGCCCCAGCGCTCCTGCGCCACATAGGGCAGGCCGGGAATGCCGCCCCACATCAACAGGCCGATCAGCGACAGCGCACCGGCCCAGATCAACACCAGCTCGCGCCGCCAGAAGCTTCGCCGGCTCGAGACGAAGAACAGCGCGATGAAGACCAGTATCGCCGCCGCGGGCCGCCATTGCTGGTCGTAGGGGTAGGTGCCGAACAGGATGAAGCGGTACTTTTCGGGGATCACGGCCCAGCACGCGCCGATGCCACGCGCCGCCCGGCACGCGGCGCTGTCGTTGGCAGGTTCGGTCCAGACCGCATTGACGAGGCCCCACTGCACAAGGCCGATCAGCGCCTTCGCCAGCAACGCGATCAGGATCAGAGTGGTGATGGTCGAGCCGATCGACGAAAACAGATTCGCGCGCATCCAGCGCAGCGCGGGGTGGGCATCCCAACCGGTGCGATGGCGGGCGGCCGGGCGAGGGGCCTGTGGAACGTCGGTCAGCGTGGCCATGGCTCAACGCTCCGTCAGCGCGATGCGCGCGTTGAACCAGTTCATGAACAGGCTGATGCTGAGGCTGATGGTGAGGAACACCGCCATGATAAGCGCGATCGCCTCGATCGCCTGGCCGGTCTGGTTCAGTGTCGTGTTCGCGATCGAGACGATGTCCTGATAGCCGATCGCGACCGCGAGCGAGGAGTTCTTGGTGAGATTCAGGTATTGGCTGGTCAGCGGTGGAATGATCACCCGCAGCGCCTGCGGCAGAACGATCTTCTGCAGCACGAAGCTGCGCTTGAGGCCAAGCGCGAGTGCGGCGTCCCATTGTCCCTTGTGTACGGCCTGGATGCCGCTGCGCACGATCTCGGCAATGAAGGCCGAGGTGTAGGTGACGACCGCGATCAACAGCGCGAAATATTCCGGTGCCAGCGTCCATCCGCCGGCAAAGTTGAAGCCGTGCAGTTCCGGCATCGAGATGGTCCAGGGCACATCCGAGAGCCACGACACCAGCGCGGGCAGCACGATGATCAGCAGTATTCCATAGGGCCAGTTGGGGCGCGGTCGGCCGTCCTGCATCTGCCTCGCGATCAGATGCCGCCGCAGCAAATAGAACGCGGCGCAGCCGAGCGCGGCAACGCCGATCACGCCCCAATGTCCGCTATCGAGCGGGATGCCGGGCATGACAAGGCCGCGGTTGGAGAGAAAGAAGCCTTCGATCGGTTTCCAGGCGCCGCGCGCGGGCGGCAGACCCTGCATCAGCACGTACCAGAACAAGAGTTGCAGCAGCAGCGGAATGTCGCGCAGCGTTTCGACATAGATCGCGGCAAGCCGCGACAGCAGCCAATTGGCCGACAGCCGCGCAATGCCGATCATGGTGCCGACAATGGTTGCGAGCACGATGCCGATGACGGCGACGCGCAGCGTGTTGACGATGCCGACAATGAAGGCGCGCAGATAGGTGTCCTTCGGGCTGTAGGCGATCCAGGTATCGGTAATCGGCATTCCCGCCTCGCGGCCGAGAAAGGCGAAGCCGGTCGAGATGCGGCGCACCGAAAGGTTATGGATGGCGTTAGACCACAGCCAGCCAATGACAACAACAGCGATGCCGACGACGAGGATCTGCCACAACAACCCCTTGAACTGGTCGTTCTGCAGGGAGAACGTCATTTTCGGGCGGGGCGGGCGCTTTTGCGGCGTCATTGTCGTCACGGCACGAATCCTTCGGTCAAAGACTGCAGTTCCGAGCAGCGCGTTTCATATGTTGCACCGATCGGCAAAGTATGCAACATTTGTTTCATGGCCCAGCCGGCGCGATCCCCCCTGAACGAATTGTGCAGCGCATTGCCGTCGCTCCCGACCCGGCTGCAGCAGGTCGGACGCTTTGTTGCCGCCAATGATTATGACGCGACCACGCGCTCGATGCGAGAGCTGGCATCGGTTGCGGGCGCGGATCCCGCGGCTTTTACCCGCCTCGCCAAGGCGATCGGCTATTCCGGCTGGGACGAGCTGCGCGCCGCCCTAACCGAGGCGCGCCGGCCGGCGCAGGTCTCGCCGTTCTCCGGGCGCGCCCGCGGGCGGCGGCAGGGTCCCAACGCCGACGTGTCGCTGATCTCGGACAAGCTCGACGCGGAGGCGGCCGGGTTGTCGCGCATCCCGCCCCATGCGGTTGCGAAAGCGGCGCGGGCGCTGCATGCGGCGCGGCGGATCTGGATTGCCGGTTTCCGCAGCTGCCGCAGCGTCGCGGAGCTGCTCAATTATGAGCTCCGCCTGTTCCGTCCCGACGAGGTGCAGCTCGTCGGCGGCTCCGGACCAGAGGATCTCGACCTCGGCGCGTTTCGACCGGGCGAGGCGGTCGTCGTCATCGGTTTCGCGCCCTATTCGACTGCAAGCGTGCTGTCGGCGCGTGCAGCGCACGCCGCGCGCGCCGATCTGATCGCAATCGCGGATGCGCTCAGTGCACCGATGGCCGAAGGCGCCGATCATCTGCTGCTGTATGAAGCCGCATCCTCGCCCGGGTTCTTCCCGAGCCTCACTGGCGCGATCGCGATCGCCCAATCGCTCGCCGCCGTCACATTCGTGTTGGGCGGCGCTGCCGCGAAAAGGCGGCTGGAAGAAACCGAGGCGCGGCTCGCAGCGAGCTCGCAGTATTTTTCGCAGAAAGGTTGATCCTATGGCTACCCGTCAGAGCCGAGTGCTGCACCGAAGCTTGCGCGACAGCCCGCCCAAGGCGGTTGGCGGCGAGGGCGTCTGGTTGTTTGCCGAGGACGGCCGCAAGGTTCTGGATGCCTCCGGCGGCGCGGCAGTGTCCTGCCTCGGCCATCAGCATCCACGCGTGCTGGCGGCGATGGCGAAGCAGGCCTCCAGGCTCGCCTATGCCCACACCGCCTTCTTTTCCTCCGAGCCGGCGGAAGAGCTCGCCGAGCAACTCGTCGGCCATGAGCCGGGCGGGCTCGCCTACGTCTATTTCGTCAGCGGCGGCTCGGAAGCGATCGAAGCCTCGATCAAGATCGCGCGGCAATATTTCCTCGAGGTCGGAGAGCCCAAGCGTCAGCGTTTTATCGCGCGGCGACAGAGCTATCACGGTAACACGCTGGGCGCGTTGTCGGCCGGCGGCAATGCCTGGCGGCGCGAGCCCTACGCACCGCTGCTGTCGCCATCCTTCAGTCACGTCACGCCGGCCTTTGCCTATCACGAGAAGCGCGACCATGAATCCGAGGCCGATTTCGTCGCGCGGCTCGCCGCCGAGCTCGAAGCCGAATTCCAACGCCTCGGCCCCGACACGGTCGCGGCTTTCATCGCTGAACCCGTGGTCGGGGCGACCGCGGGCGCGGTGACGGCACCGGAGGGCTATTTCCGCGCCGTGCGCGAGATCTGCAACAAGCATGGTGCGCTTCTCATCCTCGACGAGGTGATGTGTGGCATGGGCCGCACGGGTACCTTGCACGCATGGGAGCACGAAGGCGTCGCGCCCGATATCCAGGCGATCGCGAAAGGCCTCGGCGGCGGCTATCAGCCGATCGGC
>Ga0126369_10004350_pt1 | contig 10383 bp, 8 predicted proteins | sample PanSoiMetaPlot_1_FD_109646 | JGI IMG/M metagenome (GOLD analysis project Ga0126369, IMG submission 109646) | Tropical forest soil microbial communities from Panama - MetaG Plot_1 | ecosystem: Environmental > Terrestrial > Soil > Tropical forest > Bulk soil | place: Panama | collected 2016-02-17
GGAGCGGATCCTGGGCGAGCTCGAAAGCGGACCGCCGCGCGAGGAACTCTTCCGGCGGGCGCACGCGCTCCTGCCCCTGCTGCGCGACGCGGCGACCGCGCCCCCAACCTGGTCCGACTATCGTCCGTCGACCGCTCCGGCGGCCGCTGCCCTCGAGACCCTGGCGCGGCCAGTCGACGCGATCCACGGCGTCGGCCCGCAGCGCGCGGCCCAGCTCGCCCGCTTCGGTCTCCGCACCGTCGAGGACGTGCTCTACCACCTCCCGTTTCGCTACGAGGATCGACGCGCCCTCCGCCGGCTCGCGAGCCTTCACGTCGGCGAGGAGGTGACGGCTGCGGGAGAGGTGGCGCACGTCCGCGAGGGTCGTGCCGGCCGTCGTGGCCGCGCCGTCCTCGAGGTGGTGCTGCGCGACGCCGACGGTCTGCTGCTCCTCGTCTGGTTCCACCAGCTGGCCTACTTCCGCCGCCGGCTCGCCGAGGGCCAGCGGGTCGTGGTGCACGGGCGAGTGGAGCCGCCGCTCGGCGGCGGCCCGCCGCGGCTGATCCATCCCGAGGTCGAGGTGCTGGGCGCGGCGGAGGAGGTCGCGCCGCAGATCGTCCCGGTCTACGAGAAGCCGACCGAGATGCACGTCGGTGCCATGCGGCGGATCGTGCAGGCGGCGGTGACGTCCTTCGCCGAACGGGTGCCGAGCGCGCTGCCGCCGGCCGTCGCGGCGCGACAACGCATCGTCGATCTCCCGCGGGCGCTCCATCACGTGCACTCGCCGCGGCCCGAGGCGGCCCTCGACGAGCTCGCTGCGGCCCGCTCGCTCGCCCATCGCTCGCTCATCTTCGACGAGCTCTTCTTCCTCCAACTGGGTCTCGCGCTCCGGCGGCAGGCGGTGGGGGAGGAGCCGGGTACAGCCTTCCCGCCCTCGACCCGCCTCGTCCCCGCGCTCCGCGCCCGGCTTCCGTTCACGCCCACCGCCGCGCAGGAGCGCGCCTTCGCCGAGATCGTGACCGATCTCGCGGCGCCCCATCCCATGCGCCGTCTCCTCCAGGGTGACGTGGGGAGCGGGAAGACGCTGGTCGCGCTCCTCGCGGCGCTGGTGGTGATCGAGGCCGGGCAGCAGGCGGCGCTCATGGCGCCGACGGAGCTGCTGGCGGAACAGCACTGCGCGACCATCCGGGGGCTGGTCGAGCCGCTCGGCCTCGCTCCCGTCCTCCTGACCGGCGCGGTCACCGGACGTGCCCGGCGCGACGCGGTGGCCCGCCTTGCGGCCGGCGAGGTGTCGCTCGCCGTGGGCACGCATGCCCTCATCCAGGACCCGGTGCGGTTCGCACGCCTCGGCCTCGCGATCGTGGACGAGCAACATCGCTTCGGGGTTCTGCAGCGGGCGGCCCTCCAGCGTCAGGGTGCCGAGGAACGTGCCATCGACGTGCTCGTCATGAGCGCCACGCCGATCCCGCGCACGCTCGCCCTGACGCTCTACGGCGACCTCGCCGTCTCGACGCTCGACGAGCTGCCCCCGGGGCGGACGCCGATCAGCACCCGGCTCTACCGGGAGTCACGTCGCGATGCCGTCTACGCGCGCATCCGCGAGGAGGTCGCCGCCGGGCACCAGGCCTACATCGTGTATCCGCTGGTCGAGGAATCGGAGAAGACCGAGCTCCGCGCCGCCACCACGATGGTGCACGAGCTGGGCGCGGGGCCGCTCGCCGGCCTGCGGCTCGGGCTCGTCCACGGTCGGCTCAAGGCGGAGGAGAAGGACGCCGTCATGCGGCGTTTCAAGGACGGCGCGTACGACGTGCTCGTGTCGACGACCGTGATCGAGGTGGGCATCGACGTGCCCAATGCGACAGCGATCGTCATCGACCACGCGGAGCGATTCGGGCTGGCGCAGCTCCACCAGCTCCGCGGACGGGTGGGGCGGGGACTCTCGGCCGGCCACTGCTTCCTCGTCGTGCCCAACTGGACGGGCGCCGAGGCCTACCAGCGGCTCCGCACGCTCGAGGAGACGACCGACGGGTTCCGGATCGCCGAGGCGGATATGGCTCTCCGCGGTCCGGGCGATTTCCTCGGTACGCGCCAGGCGGGGCTGCCCGACTTCCGGGTGGCGAACCTCCTGCGCGACACCGCGCTCCTGACGGCGGCGCGCGACGAGGCGCTGGCGTGGCTGAAGTCCGATCCGGAGCTGGCGGGGCCCGAATCGGCCGCGTTGCGCGCTGTCCTTGCGCATCGCTGGAAGGGGCGGCTCGGTCTCGCGCGGGTCGGGTAGGTACGCGGCGTCCGTGCGCGGCGAACCCATGACCTGCAGTGTCTCGCCGTTTCCCTCCGATAGGACGGATCAATCACGCGTGGCCGACGCAGAACGGAGCCCCTCGGCGAGCGTCTGCCAGGCCGCCTTCATCGTTGCCGCGGGCCTTCCCGCCGTGATGCCGCCGTCGACGATGAGGTCGTGGCCGTTGACGAAGCGGGCTTCGTCCGAGGCGAGGAAGACCGCCGCCGCGGCGATGTCCTCCGCGTGGACCATGCCTGGCATCGCCTGGACCGTCGGTAGCAGTGCTGCGAACGCGGCCTCGACGTTCTCGATGCCCCGCTCCGCGTCCTCGGGGTTCGCGCCCGCCGCCTTTGCGAAGATCGGCGTCCGTGTGGGTCCGGGCGAGATGCTGTTCACGCGCACGCCCTTCTCCCCGAGCTCGATCGCGAGCGGGCAACGCTCGACGCGGCAGCCGCTCGCGTCGATCGACATCACCGATGGCTCCACCGGCGGAGGCAAGTGGGGACCCGTATCAGTCCAGCCAAAGCAGCGTTACGAGTTCGCGCTCGTGCAAACGGGAGTTCCGACGCTCCACATCTACTACGAGCCGTTCGTGCGCAGTGACCACACCCTCCGGCTGCTGGCGTCACCCGCGATCGAGGGATACACCGGCGGTCGCCCGGGCAGCGTGTCGTCGGCCACCATCAGGTACAAGGAGCTGTGGGGCGACCAGGGCACCGAGAACGACCAGCTGCTCATCAACGGCCGCAACGTCTGCACGGACATCCTCTGTCCCATCAGCAAGCAGGTGAACGCGTTCTTCGCGTTCGATCGTAACCGCGACGGGCAAACCGACCTGAGCCAGCCCGATCCGTCCTCAGCGCGCTGCCGTTCATTCAGGGAGCCGACGTCTACGTCCGGGCGAGCTTGCCGCCCGATGAAGCGGTCTCGTTCCAGCTGATCTCACGAGGCGGCGGGGACGTTCGGACGCTGAACGTCCCCAATTGGGACTCCACCACCGACGGGGTCACGCTTCAGTGGAAGGACTTCGAGAAGCTGACGTTCTGACCCGGCGCTGGAGCGGGCGTCGGGCTCGGTCATCGCGATCGCGAGCGGCCGCAGGAAGCGCTCCTTCTGCGCATCGCTTCCGTAGTGAACGGGTACGGCATGCAAATGCCGGTGTGCAGCGAGGTCTGCAGCGCGTGCGCGCGGATCAGCGAGAGCTCCTCGATGATGATCGCCTCGTGCAGAAAGTCGCCGCCGCCGCCGTACTGTTCGGGCATGCTCGCGCCGAGGTAGCCGGCCTGGCCAATCTTGCGCCAGCTCTCGCGGTCGATGAGCCGCGCTCGTTCCACTCCGCCACCTTCGGCTCGATCTCGGCCTTGGCGTAACGGCGGAACTCGTTGCGGAACAGCTCGTGCTCGGGGCTGAAGACGTCGCGTCGCATGACTCGTCCTCCAGCCCCGAGCTTAGCGCGCGGCTACGCGAGTTCGATGCCCGGATACAGCGGATGCCGCGCCATCAGGTCCTTCACGCGGGCTTTCGCCGCCTCGAGCACCTTCGGGTCGGTCTCGAAGTTGACCTGCGACGGCGTGCCGTCCTTCTTGCTCGCCGCCTTGGTCGCGGCCAGCACCGAATGCAGGATGCCCGCGATCTCCTGCATCTCCGCCGCGCCCATGCCGAGCGTGGTCATCGCCGGCGTGCCGAGGCGCATGCCGCTCGTGTACCAGGCGCCGTTCGGATCGTTCGGGATCACGTTGCGGTTGAGCGTCATATCGGCCGCGCGCACCGCGGCCTCGGCCTGGCGGCCGTTGAGACCGAAGTTGCGGATGTCAACGAGCACGAGGTGATTCTCGGTGCCGCCGGTGACGCACTTGACGCCCTTGGCGGTCAGCACCTCGGCCAGCACGCGCGCGTTGTGGACGACCTTGGCCGCGTGCTCGGCGAAGTCGGGCTGCGACGCCTCCCACAGCGCGACGCCCTTGGCGGCCATGATGTGCGAGAGTGGCCCGCCGAGCACGAGCGGGCAGCCGCGGTCGACGGTCTCGGCCAGCTCCTTCTTGCACATCACGAGACCACCGCGCGGGCCGCGCAGCGTCTTGTGCGTGGTCGTGGTCACGATGTGCGCATGCGGCACCGGATCGAAGTCGCCGGTGAAGACGCGGCCTGCGACCAGGCCCGCGAAGTGCGCCATGTCGACCATGAGGGTTGCGCCGATCTCGTCGGCGATCTCGCGGAAGATGCGGAAGTTGATCTTGCGCGGATACGAGCTGTAGCCGGCCACGATCAGCAGCGGTTTCTCGTCGCGCGCGCGCTTGCGCAGCTGGTCGTAGTCGAGCAGGCACGTGTCGGGGTTCACGCCGTAGCTGCAGTACTTGAACAGCTTGCCCGAGACGTTGGGGCGGAAGCCGTGGGTGAGGTGCCCGCCCGAGTCGAGCGCCATGCCCATCATCTTCTGGTTGCCGAGCTCGCGGCGCAGGGACTCCCAGTTTTCCGCCGACAGATCACCGACGGCTTTGGCGCCGAGGCGCTCGAGCGCGGGGTTCTCGACGCGCGCGGTCAGCACGCTCCAGAACGCGACCAGGTTGGCGTCGATGCCGCTGTGCGGCTGCACGTACGCGTGGTCGGCCTTGAACAGGTCCTTGGCGAGCTGCACGGCGCGCGATTCGATCGCGTCGACGTTGTCGCAGCCGGCGTAGAAGCGGTGCCCGGGCGCGCCCTCGGCGTACTTGTCGCTGAGCCAGTTGCCCATCGCGAGCAGCACGGCGGGCGAGGCGAAGTTCTCGCTCGCGATCAGCTTCAGCTTGCTGCGTTGATCACGCAGCTCCTGCAGGATCGACTCCGCGACGTCGGGCAGCACCTTGGCCACGCGATCGATCGCGGCCGCGAACGCGAGCGTGTCGGACGAGATCGAGCCGGGCTGGTAGCCGGGGACCTTCGCCTTCAAATAGTCGTCGAGCAATGAACCTGTGGGCATGGCGCGCCTCCTTGGTGGAGTTCAGTCCGGCCCAGGCGCGCGGCCACGCGTGCAGCCGGCCGCAGCCGTTCTGCACGCGCCGTCGCTCCCCGGTGGTTCTCCCACCTGATACGCCAGTCACGACGGCGGATAGGCAAGCTAGGGGCCGGGGGCCACGATGTCAACGCGCGGGTGCTGGCCTGCGGTAAGCTGCGGGCGGCGCTCGCGTTTCCGGCGGCGCCCGAGGGGATGTGGCGGACATCGACGTGGCGATCGTGGGCGCGGGCGCAGTCGGACCGGCGTGCGCCGCCCGGCTCGCGCGCGGCGGGCGCTCGGTCGTCGTGCTCGAGCGCAAGGAGATAGCGGAAATTAGCGGCCTATCTCAGGCCAGGGGCACTAGTGCGCATGCGCTCACGCCATGCCGGCTGCCAAAAAAATCGTTACGGTCAGGCGCTCAGTGCGCCCACGCCGGGCGTCAGATCCCGAAGCGCTTCATCATCCGGTAGAGGGTCGTGCGGTCGATGCCGAGCGCGCGCGCCGCCTCGGCGCGGCTTCCGCCTGCCGCTTCGAGCGCGGCGCGGATGTGGGAAGCAGCCGACAGATCGAGCTGAGCCTGCAGCGTCGTCGCCGCCGACGCCGCTGGCGAGGTCATCGTGGCTTCCAGGAGGAAGTCCTCGGGCCCGATCGCCGTACCGCGTGCCAGGACGACGGCGCGCTCGACGGCGTTTTCGAGCTCGCGCACGTTGCCGGGCCAGCTGTGCGCCAGGAGCGCCTGCTCGGCGTCCGGACCGAACCTGACCTGCCGCCCGGCCTCGCCGGCATGCCGGGCGAGGAAGTGGCGGGCCAGGGGGAGGATGTCCTCCCGTCGGTCGCGCAGCGGGGCGAGCTGGATCGGGATCACGTTCAGGCGGAAGTAGAGGTCCTCGCGAAAGCGGCCGGCGGGAATCTCCTCGCGGAGCGCGCGGTTGGTCGCGGCCACGATCCGGACGTCCACCGGCCGCGGCTGCGTGCCGCCGACGCGGAGCACTTCTCCGTCCTGCAGGACGCGGAGCAACTTGGCCTGGAAGTCGACGCCGACCTCCGCGATCTCGTCGAGGAAGAGCGTCCCGCCCCCGGCGCGCTCGAAGCATCCCGCCCGTGCTCCGACGGCGCCGGTGAAGGCGCCCTTCTCGTGGCCGAAGAGCTCGCTCTCGAGTACGCCCTCGGCGAAGGCCTTGCAGTTGACCGCCACGAAGGGCTGACCAACCCGGTCGCTCCAATAGTGCAGCAGACGCGCGACCAGCTCCTTCCCCGTACCGCTCTCGCCCTGGATGAGCACGCTCGCGCGGCTCGGGGCCACCCGCCGGACGAGGGCCAGGAGCTCCTGGGTGCGGGGGCTCTCCGCGATCATGGCCTCGGGGGAGTAGCGGTTGCCCAGCTCCTGCCGGAGGTAGCGATTCTCGCGAGCGAGGCGGGCGAACTCGAGCGCGCGGCTCACGGCTGCGCGGAGATCGTCATTGTCGAACGGCTTGGTGACGTAGTCGAAGGCGCCCTCGCGCATCGCGGCGACCGCAGACGGGATGGTGCCGTACGCGGTCAGCAGGATGACCGGAACGTTCGGCCAGCGGGCGCGGAGCCGGCGCAGGAGCTCGACGCCGTCCATCTCCGGCATCTTCCAGTCGGTGACCACAACGTCGGCGCCGCGCTCCTCGAGCGCCGCCAGCGCCGCGGCGCCACTCGCGCACGTCTCGCAGTCGTAGCCAGAGCGGCCGAGGGCCGCGGCGACGACGCCGGCGAGGCGGGCCTCGTCGTCGACGACGAGGATGCGGGGTTTCATCGGTCCCGGCTCATGCCGCCATCCGCGCAACCGGCAACCGCACGGTGAAGCGCGCGCCCCCGCCGGGACGCTCGCCCACCCCGATGTGCCCACCGTGCGCCTCGACGATCTGCTTGGCGACCGCGAGGCCGAGGCCGGTGCCGCGCGGGCGCGTGGTGAAGAAGGGCTCGAAGATGCGCTCGCGAAGCTCCTGCGGAACGCCCGGACCCGAGTCGTCGACCGCGAGCTCCACCGCGCCGTCGCTCATGCGAGCGCCGAGCGTGATCTCGCCTCCCGCCGGCACCGCCTCGGCTGCGTTGGCGAGGAGGCCGAGGAGCACCTGGCAGAGGAGGTCGGGATCCGCCCAGGCCGCCGGCAGCGCGGCCGATTCGTCGCGCGCCAGCCGGATGTGCTTCGCCGTGAGCTCCTCGGTGGCGAGGAGGACGGCGCGATCGAAGAGCTCGCCCGGGGAGACCGAGCGAGGCTCCACGTGCAGCGGACGGGCGAAGGCGAGCAGCGAGTTCACGATGTTCGCCAGGCGGTCGATCTCGGCCATGATGAAGGCCGAGGCCCGCTCCGCCTCGGCGTCGGCGGGTGTTCTCGCCTCGGCGAGACCCTGGGCCGCGGAACGGATGACGGCGAGCGGATTGCGCACCTCGTGCGCGATCGCGGCCGCGAGCTGCCCGAGCGCGGCGAGCTTCTCGCTCTGCGCCACGCGGGTGCGGGCCGCGCCGATCGCCTCGGTCTGCGCGCGGATGACCACGGCGGCGTGCCCCTCGCGGCGGCGGGCCTCCACGGCCCAGCCGACCAGGTAGCCGAGGAGGGTGAACGAGGAGCCGAAGAATGCGGCCACGAGCCAGGTCACGTCGCGGCCGTTCATCTGGAAGGCGACCCCCAGGCGAACGAGGGTCGCGGTGTCGATGGCCCCCAGGAGCGCGCCACCCGCCGCGCCCCACCAGCGTGCCCGTCGGAACGTCTCCGTGGTCGTCATCCCGTTCACTCGCTCGCAACTCGCGGGCCGAGATTGTCGCGCAGCCGGACACGTCGAGGCAACGCCCGATCCGTGGCGCGGCCGCCACGCATGTCGCCCCCCCGCAACGCCCGGGTCGTGCGGGATGCCGCCCCGCGGGCAGGGTCCCGCTGGCACGGTCCGTGAAGACCGACGATCGCGAAAGGAGGAACCGATGAACGCCAAGCAACTCGGACTCTCGGTCGTGCTGCTCGACTTTGCCGGTCTGACCGCCTACGCCACCTATCAGTACGGGGTCGTCGGCATCGTCGAGGCGGTGACGGCCAACGCCGTCACCGTGACCGCCCTCGCGGATCTGGTGATCGCGCTCAGCCTGGTCCTCGTCTGGATGTGGCAGGATGCGCGGGAGCGCGGTACGTCGCTGGTCCCCTACGTCGTGCTGACACTCTTCTTCGGGAGCGTGGGACCGCTCCTCTATCTCATCCGTCGTGAGAGCGGTCTCTCCCGGCGATCCGCGCCGCTGGCGGTCGCGGCCAGGTAAGGATACCGTGCTAGCGAAGGTGGTGGCGGAGGAAGACGAGGGCACGCTGCCAGGCGTCGGCGGCTGCCTCCGGACGGTAGGCGTCGGGCCGCGTATCATTGAAGAACGCGTGCCCGGCGCCGGGGTAGACCTGGAGCTCGAACGTCTTCCCCGTGCGCGTGAGGGTCGAGCGGAGCGTCTCCACGTCCGCGACCGGGATGATCGCGTCGTCGGCACCGAAGAGGCCGAGGTACGGACAGCGGAGGCCGGGTGCCAGGTCGAGCGGGCTGGCGGGCTTCACGTCGTCCGTCTCGGCGTAGCGGAGCATGCCGTACCACGAGACGCAGGCGGCGAGACGCGGAACGGTGCAGGCCGCCATCAGTGCGTACTGGCCCCCCATGCAGAAGCCGGTGATGCCGATCGCGTCGGCACGTACCTCGGGGCGACCCGCGAGGTGCTCGACCGCCGCACCCAGGTCCGCGAGCACGCGGCGATCGGGGAGGGCGCGCATCCAGCGGAAGACGGCTGCCATGTCGGGCAGGTCGGGCGCCCCCTCCCGGCTGTAGAGATCGACCGCGAGGGTGAAGAATCCCTCGACCGCGAACCGACGTGCGACGTCGCGGTAGTGCTCGCCGAGCCCGCGCACGTCGGGGATGAGGACGAGCCCGGGAAGCGGGCGCGTGGTCCGTGGCCACGCCCCGTACCCGCGCAGTGCGTCGCGTCCGAAGGAGACCTCCGCGGTCTCGAGCGAGGTGGACACGGGGGACATCAAGCCGGTTCCGGCTGCGTCATGCAATGGAGCGTGCCGAGGCCCAGCACCAGGTCGACGGCGTGGATGCCGACCACGCGGCGGGTGGGGAAGAGCTTCGCCAGCGTGGCGAGCGCGTGGCGGTCCTGGGGGTCGTTGAAGGTCGGCACCAGCACGGCCGCGTTCCCGATGTAGAAGTTTGCATAGCTCGCGGGCAGACGCTGTCCCTCGAAGGAGAGCGGTGCCGGCATGGGGAGCGTCACCACCCGGAGCGGGCGGCGATCCTGGTCGGTGGCCGCTTCCAGGCGACGGCGGTTCCCGAGCAGGCGACGGTGGTTGGGGTCGGCCGTGTCCTCCTCCGTCACCACCACCACCGTGCGCTCGTCCGTGAAGCGTGCGACGTCGTCGACGTGCCCGTGCGTGTCATCGCCGACGATGCCCTCGCCCAGCCAGAGGACGTGGCGGACGCCCAGATGGGCGGCGAGCGCCTGCTCGATATCCGCGCGCGTCGCGCCCGGGTTGCGGGCCTGCTCCGGGCCGAGGAGACACTCCTCGGTCGTGAGCAGCGTGCCGCGACCGTTCACGTCGATGGCCCCGCCCTCGAGGACGATCCGCTTGCCGCCCTTCGCGAAGACGGGCTTCCACTGGCGGCGGTCGAGGAGGCGCGCGAGGCGGTCCGGGACGGCATCGTCGTGCTTCCAGTTCAGGTACTTCGCCGAGCCCGTGAACTTCCAGTTGACGAGGGCGACATCGCCATCCTTGCGGCGGACGAAGAGCGGGCAGAAGTCCCGCGTCCACGAGCGGTCGGTGCGGATGCGGAAGAAGTCGACCCGGCCGAGATCCACGCCGACGCGACGGAGAATCGCCCGCGCCTGACGCTCCGTGGACGCGTCCTCCACCAGGATGCGTACGCGCTCGCCCGGGACGAGTTGGCGCACGACCTCGCCGTAGACCCACGGGATGGGCCCGAACTTCCCCGGCCAGTCGCTCCGCTCGTGCGGCCAGGCGAGCCAGGTGGCGGCGTGCGGCTCCCACTCGGCCGGCCAGCGGTAGCCGAGCGCGGCCGGCGTGCGCGACCGCGCCCCCGCCTGGCTCATTCGTCGAGCAAGCGCTTGGTGATGGGAGCGTAGGCGTCGATGCGTCGGTCCCGCAGGA
>Ga0126369_10004351_pt1 | contig 10382 bp, 9 predicted proteins | sample PanSoiMetaPlot_1_FD_109646 | JGI IMG/M metagenome (GOLD analysis project Ga0126369, IMG submission 109646) | Tropical forest soil microbial communities from Panama - MetaG Plot_1 | ecosystem: Environmental > Terrestrial > Soil > Tropical forest > Bulk soil | place: Panama | collected 2016-02-17
AGAATTCGAGAGCATCATTCGAGTTAATCTGACCGGCACATTCAATGTCACTCAGAAAGCGATGGCTGTTTTGCGAAACGGCGGTCGTGTGATCAACATGTCGTCGGTCAGTGGCGAGATGGGCCTTTTCGGCCAGGCGAATTATTCATCGAGCAAGGCCGCGATCATTGCGCTCACGAAAGTTTCGGCGCGCGAGCTCGCGCGGCAGAATATCACCGTGAACGCAATCGCCCCGGGATTCATCGACGTCGGGATGAGCAAAGGAATGCCGGATGAAGTGACTGAAAGCTTTAAAAAGCAAATTCCGCTCGGCCGACTCGGCGACGTTCGTGAAATTGTCGACGCCGCTTTGTTTCTCGCCTCCCCCATGGCGAGCTACATCACAGGCCACGTTTTGAACGTGAACGGCGGTTATTACATGGGCTAGTTGGCCACGCGTTATTTCAACGACGCGTTATCGATTACGAACCGGTATTTCACGTCGCTGCGAATCATTCGCTCGTAGGCTTGGTTGATGTAATCGATGTTGATCTTCTCGATATCACAGGTAATTCCACGGTCGGCGCAGAAATCGAGCATCTCCTGAGTCTCGGCGATTCCCCCAATGGGTGAACCAGCGAGGCTATGCCGCCAGCGAACGAGACTGAATGGATTGAGCGCAATCGGCTCCCCCGCAAGACCGACCAACGTCAATGTGCCATCGCGTTTTAATAAACCGAGCATCGCGTCGAGATCGTGCTTTGCCGAAACCGTGTCGATGATGAAGTCGAGCGTTTTCGTGCGCGCCTTCATTGCATCTTCATCCTTCGAAATCACAACCTCGTTGGCACCGAATCGCTTCGCGTCGGCCGCTTTGCCCGGCGAAGTGGTGAAGAGCGTGACCTCGGCGCCAAACGCGTTGGCAAATTTCACCGCCATGTGCCCCAATCCTCCGAGGCCCACCACGCCGACTTTGTGGCCTTTGCCGACTTTCCAATGACGCAGCGGCGAGTAGGTCGTAATGCCCGCGCACAACAATGGCGCGGTCGCGGCAGGGTCGACATCGTTCCGCACCCGCAGCGTAAAATTCTCGTTCACGACGATGTTCGTTGAATAGCCGCCATAAGTGGCAGCGCCGGTGTGTTCGTCCGGGCTGTTGTAGGTAAAAACAACATCGTCGCAGAATTGCCCGAGATTTTCGTGGCAACTCTGGCAATCGCGGCAGGCATCGACCATGCATCCGACCGCGGCCAGATCGCCTTCTTTGAAATTTTTCACACTGCGACCAACCGCAACGACGCGGCCGACAATTTCATGGCCCGGCACGCACGGAAACGTCGTGCCGCCCCATTCGTCGCGCGCAGTGTGAATATCAGAGTGGCAAACGCCGCAGAAAAGGATGTCGATTTTCACGTCATCGGGCAACGGATCGCGCCGTGCGAAGGAGAATGGCGCGAGCAGTGACTTGGCCGATTGAGCTGCGTAGGCTTGGGTTTGCGGAGTCATCGAAAGACCAGCAATCTAGTCTCAAAATGCTGCCCTGCGAAAATTTTCTAATCCAGCGTTTGAACTAACAGCCAGACCGCTGCCGACAGAACTGCGGCGAAGCAAGACAGGACCAGCGCCGCGCGGCGCGATTGGCGCACCTTGAAGTCGGGTCGCGGAATGTCGTCGTGAATGTGGCTGCCTTCGTAAAGTTTCATCAAAACAAAAGCGACAACAAAACCGACCGCGGCCCATTTGAGACAACCCAAAGCTAGATCAAGCATCCCGATAATTAGTCTAACTAGCGGCTAGCAAAGTTCAATTGTCCCGCGTGCCAGCGTCCACCCTGCACGCTGAGTTCCCACCGGTAACCATCCGGATCGTGAAACCACAGGCCCATGTGCTTGGACCCGGGTGATTCGGGTCCAATTTCGTCACCTGGATCTTCGATATCGACTCTGTGCTTTTTCAAATGCGCGAGCGCTTTCCGCAAGATCGACATCCTGGGAAGATGGAACGACATGTGATCGAAAGTCTTCGGCGACGGCTTTCCTTTGAAGAGCGCGATGGTGACATTGTCGTTGCCGACCGCAATTCCGTTGTCGAATTCGAACTCTTTGCGCAAGCCAAGAACGCGTTGAAACCAGAGCGCGCTTTTCTTCGGATTGCGAACCGCCAGACCGAAATGCCCGACAACGCCGAGCTTAAACGGGACTTTCATTTTCATATTCCAAATAAGTGGCCAGCGTGCGAAAAGAGAACGCATCCGACCATGATTGCGTTGGCATTAATCTTATGCGCTGCGATTGCCGCGATGGGCGTGGTCGTGATTTTCAAGCCGGCTCTTGCCCATGACCTAACGCGGCTGCTTTCCGACAAAACTGGAATGTGGATCGCAACTGCGATTCGCGCGGTCCTGGGTCTCGGGTTGCTGGCGGCGGCATCGGAATCCAAAGCGCCAATGTTGCTGCGGATTCTTGGATTGCTGATTGTGATCGTGGCGATCGTGATGCCGATCCTTGGCTTAGATCGACATCGTCGAATGATCGATTGGTGGTTAGCGCGAGAGCGAACGACTGAAACGCTTTGCGGGGCGGCGGCGCTCGTTTTCGGCCTCGGTCTGATCTACCTGATTCTGTAGTTCGGGCCGTTCTGCCCCCTTAAAGTCCGAGCACGGGAATTGCTCTTTGAGCATTCATGCCTCTTGCCATTAGCTCCACCCTACCGGCGGCGAAGGGAAAATCCCGTCCCACACCAACCGTCACTCCGACATTCGGTTCAGCTTATTCGGTCGCCGAGATTAACGCCTACATCGCGATTCGCGACCAGTTGCTCGCTGAGGCGGAAAAACTTCATTCCAGCGCGAAGATCGCGAGCACGGCGCTGGCGAACGATTTCGTCGAAGGTTGCCTGCAACCGGCGCGCCCACCCTACGAAGCGCAATGTTTGCCAGAAGCCGATGCGGCGCGCGAACGAAAACGCTGCGAAAGAGTGCGCGAGCGAATTGCACAACTACGCAATTCGGCCATCTAGTCGATTCTGATAAGCCCCAGTCCGCCTCGGACTTTAATCCCTACCCCACAACATCGCGACGCTAGTCGTCAGACTGCCGCCCATGTTGAAGGTGAGATAACGTTTCGCGTTTGGAATTTGTCGCTGACCCGCTTGCTCGGTCAGATGTTGATAGGCTTCGACGACTTGTCGCACTCCAGTCGCGCCGACTGGATGACCGTCGCCGATTAGACCGCCGCCGGGATTCACCGGAAGCTCGAACGCAAATTTTCCTTTCATCTTGTCATTCCGCACTTGCGGCAACGCGGTCGCGCCGCTTTTGGCCAGCTCCGCACCTTTGCCCGGCTCGGCAAGCCCGAGAATTTCATAAACCACGATCTCGGTGACCGAGAAGCAGTCGTGCACATCCGCGCCGTTGATGTCTCGCGGCTTCAGATTCGCCATCCCAAACGCGCGCTCCGCCGCTTTGCGCGCGATCGAGAACGTCGGCGCATCTTTTTTATCCAGCGGCAGGTAATCAGTCGCGTGACCGAAGCCGAGGAGCCGCGGCGTTGTCTTTTTGTCGCGGCCGATCTTCTCTAAATACTTTCCGGAGACGAGAACGAGCGCCGCGGATCCGTCAGTAATTTGCGAGCAATCTGAGACTTTCAACGGTGGCGCAACGCTAGGATTTTTGTCCGAGACCTGCGACGCGCAATCGAGCGTAAGATCGGCATCGCGCATCTGCGCGAGCGGATTCAGTTTCGCGTGCGCGTAATTCTTCCAGGCGACCGTCGCGAGGTCCGATTCCTTCGCGCCATATTTGTCTATGTAAATCTGAGCGATTTTCCCGAACAACTTCGGGAACATGAAATCACCGTACTCCGGTTTCTCGTTGTGATAATCTGCCGCCGCGCCGAGAACGTCCGAGCCGTCGAGTGATGACATCGTTTTCTGCTGTTCCGCGCCGACAACGAGCACCGCGTCATAAAGACCGCCCATGATCCATTCCGCGCCGAGCAGCACCGAAAGCGCGCCCGAGGCACAGGCCGCTTCGGTATGCATTGTCGGAATACCTCGCAATTTCGGATCGATCTCCGGAATAAATGCGCCGAGCTGTAATTGTTTGGTGAACTGACCGGCGTTGAAATTGCCAACTACGCCCGCTTGAATTTCGCCGGCGTCGATCTTGGCGTCGTCGAGCGCTTTTTTGCCGGCTTCAGTGATCAAATGCCGGATGGTTTTGCCTTCCTTTTTCAGGTTGCGCTTAAAATCGGTGCGCGCACCGCCGAGAATAAATACTGGCTCGCTCATGGAATTAGTTTAGCCAATCTCAGCGCGCTGTCATGCGCGACTCAAGCGCCGAAAGCGCTGATTCCGGTCACGTCGCGCCCGATGACCAACGCGTGAATATCGTGTGTGCCTTCGTAGGTGCAGACGGTCTCGAGATTCATTAAATGACGAATCGGTGAATAGCGATCGGTGATCCCGGCCGCGCCCAAAATGTCTCGCGCTTTGCGCGCGCATTCGAGCGCCATCCAGGCGTTGTTACGTTTGGCCAACGAAATTTGCTCGGGACGCGCCTTCCCCGCTTCCATCATTCGTGTGAGCCGCAACGCGAGCAACTGCGCCTTCGTAATTTCGCTCACCATCCAAACGAGTTTTTCCTGCACGAGCTGGAAACCCGCGATCGGCCGATCAAATTGCTGGCGCGATTTCGCGTAAGCAAGCGCAGTTTCGTAACAATCGATCGCCGCGCCAATCACGCCCCAGGCAATGCTCGTGCGCGCCTGGGATAAACACGATAACGGCGCGCGCAGTCCTTTCGCGTTCGGCAAACGATTCCCAATCGGAATGCGGCAGTTCTCGAACCAACATTCCGATGTGCGCGACATGCGCAGGCTGAACTTTCCTTCGATGTCCTGGGCGCGAAATCCGGGCGCGTCTTTCTCAACGATGAATCCGCCCACTTTTCCATCTTCATCTTTCGCCCAAACGACTTTCACGTCGGCGATCGATGCGTTGCCGATCCAACATTTGCTCCCGTTCAAAATGTAATGATCGTCATCCCGCTTCGCGCGCGTCTCCATTCCACCGGGGTCCGAGCCATGACCATGTTCGGTCAGTGCAAAACAACCAATGCGCTTGCCGGATAATAAATCTGGAAGCCAGCGCGAATGTTGTTCCGGTGTTCCGAAAGAATGGATCGCGTAACTGGCAAGCGCGCCTTGAACCGAAGCGAGCGAACGCAATCCCGAATCGCCACGCTCCAGCTCCTGCATCATGAGTCCGAAGGCTGTGTAACTAACGGCCGCGGAACCTCGCTCTTTCAAATACGGCGCAAAAAATCCGAGCTCGCCCATTCGGGGGATCAGCTTTTCCGGAAATTTTCCCGCGCGATGACACGGGACGATTTCCGGCGTCGCTTCCTCCAGCACGAAACGCCGCGCGCGATCGCGGGCCGCGCGCTCATCGTCGGTCAGGAGTTCTTCCATCCCGTAATAGTCGAGCGAGGTCATTTGCCGCAGGCTATACTGCGCCCGAGACTATTATGGCGATTGTTTTCGATCAACCGGATCGAGATCGTTCCAACGCTCACCGGTCATGAGCATCGAAGTCTATCTTCACCAGAGGACCGGACGAACTGTCGGCCATCATCAAGCCGCCGCAGACGGCCAGACTCATCTCTTTTCGCCAACTGACTTGTTCGTCGCGACCGAAGAATCGCCGAACGAGCGTTGAACGTTTGACGTTTTCGTTCGAAATAGCAGCGAGCAATGGCGCGACTTCACGAGTATCAAGGCAAAGCGATCCTGGCTGCTAGCGGATTCAAAATTCCGCGCGGTCACGCGACGCCGAGTCCGGATGAAGCTGTCGGCCTGGCCAAGGAACTTGGCGGTCCAGTCGTAATTAAGATTCAAGCCTGGACCACCGGACGCGCCTGGATCGGCGGGGTGGCCTTTGCCAAGACACCGGCTGACGCTCGCGGTCACGCAGCCCGGATGCTCTCGATGGAAGTGGGACAGTTTCCAGTCGAAGCAGTCCTCGTTGAAGAGAAGATCGACATCGAACGCGAATTTTTTCTGTCACTCGCGATCGATGACGCGGCCCGCGCGCCGGTGATCATTTTCGCGGCTGGCGGCGGCACCGGAATCGAAGAGCGCGCAGCGTCCACGCGGCGGATTCCGTGCGATGTCAAAAATGGACCGATTGACTCGGCGGTTAATGAAGCGGTCGCATTGAGCGGGCTTTCAAAGAACCAAGCCAAGGAACTTGCGGATTCGATTCGGAAATTATTTGCCGCGGCACGGAGCGTTGAAGCGCGATCGCTCGAAATTAATCCGCTGGTCTTGACCAAAAACGGCGAGTTCGTTGCCGCCGATTGTCGAATCACGATTGACGATTATGCCGTCGCGCGACATCCCGAATTGAAAATAGAAATCGCGCGCGAGTTCGATCATCCTCCGACCGCGCTCGAGCGCGTCGCCTACGCCGTCGAACAAAACGATCATCGCGGAACGTTCTATTTTGCTCAGTTGGCCACGGGGGCTGCGAAAGATTCAAAAGGTCTCGTCGGTTTTCACGGCGCCGGCGGTGGCGGCTCCATGATGTCGATGGACGCGATCGTGAACGCCGGATTCACCATCGCCAATTTCACCGACACGAGCGGCAACCCGTCCGCGTCCAAAGTTTATCGCGCCGCGCGGATTATTTTGGCACAGCCGAACCTGGTGGGTTATTTCGGTTCAGGCTCCGGAGTCGCGAGTCAGGAACAATATTGGTCCGCCTACGGACTCGCCAAAGCATTCTGGGAACTCGATCTCGACATTCCGGCGGTGATTCGTCTCGGCGGTAATACCGAGGATCGTGCGGTCGATATTTTGCGACGGATGTCGAAGCTGTTGCGCGCGCCGGTTGAGGGTTATCGAAAAACGGACACGCCCGCGTTTATTGCCGGACGTTTCACGGAATTGGTAGCCAAAGCCGGCGGCACGAGATGGAAACCACGACCTCAACGCATGCCGGATTTTGTTCGCGGCCCATCGGCGAAGGCGTTTCCCGTGAAAGGCGGCCGCGTTTGGATCGACACCGCGCGTTGGCCGGAAATTCGCAGTTTTGTGGAAGCGCAATCCAACGGACTCGTCGTTGATCGCAAAGGAGTACCAATGCCAGCCCTACCCGACGAAGAATTCGCGACTAAGGACTCAGAGCTTCTGGCCTGTTCCACCGAGTGTCGAATGGCGGGCCTCGAAGGTTTCTATTTGCAACTGGACGTCCCTGGACTGGATGAAGTGATCGGAGGCGCGCGGTAATGGCGATCTTGATCGACGAAACGAAACGCGTGCTGGTCCAGGGAATCACCGGTCGCGAAGGACGCGCCCGAACGCGATTGATGCGCGAGTACGGAACGAACGTTGTCGGCGGCGTCACGCCCGGAAAAGGCGGCGAAAACGTTCTCGGCGTTCAAGTTTTCAACACGCCACAGGATGCGGTCGATTCGTTAGGCAAGATCGACATCTCGGTTCTTTTCGTTCCGGCGGCTGGCGTGAAGGACGCGGCGATCTCCGCGATTGAAGCCGGAATCAAACTCACCGTTCTCGTTCCCGATCGCGTTCCGGTTTGGGACGCAATGGAAATTGCAGCTGCGGCCAAGGCAAATGACGCGATGTTCGTTGGGCCAAACACGCTTGGTGTTTTGAGTCCAGGCAAAGCAGTCGTCGGAATGATCGGCGGCCGCGCGGAAAGCGCTCGGCAATGGTTTAAGCCGGGAATTCCGAAAGGCGTCGGCGTGATCAGCCGCTCCGGCGGAATGGCGTCGAGCACCGGATATTATTTGGGACAAGCCGGCGTTCGCATTTCGACAATCGCGCACATTGGCGGCGACGCCGTCCTCGGAATTCGGATTCCGGATGCGGCATTGATGTTCGAAGCCGATCCGGTGACGGAAGCGATCGTCATCTTTGGGGAAATCGGTTCGTCGCAGGAAGAAGAGCTCGCGCAATTCATTCGCGATCGAAAAGTGACGAAGCCGGTGATTGCTTACATCGGCGGCAAAGCAGCGCGCGAGGGAACGCGATTCAGTCACGCCGGCGCAATCATCGAAGGCGGACGCGGCACGCACGCCGCAAAAGTAAAAGCGTTGCGCGAAGCCGGCGCAACCGTGGTCGACGCATTCGGCGAATTGCCTGGTGCGGTCGTTGAAATTCTCAGCAAATTGAAAGGAGAGAGTTTGATGAGCGAAGCCGACAAAAATGCGGTTTGGAACACGGCGGTCACGCGCGTCGAACCGAATCGCGTCGCGGTCCGCGGCTACGATATTGCCGAATTGATGGGGCGCCTTTCGTTTGGCGCAGCGGTGTATTTGATTCTGACTGGTGAACTACCAAAGCCCGAGGTCGCGCGGTTGATGGACGCAATTCTCGTTTCATCGATCGATCACGGCGCGACCCCGCCAAGCGCGCTGGCTGCGCGAACGACTGCGTCGACCGGAGCTTCATTGAGCGCGGCCGTCGCCGCCGGCATCATGTCGATCAATCGGCATCACGGCGGTGCGATCGAAGATTGCGCGCGCCAATTGAAAGCAATCGCCGATCGCGCGACGCGTGAAAAGATTTCAATTGAAGAAGCGGCCACGCGCACCTTGGCCACTATGCGAGAAACCGGCGAACGGATGTCGGGATTCGGCCATCGCGTCCACACCAAAGATCCGCGCACCGCCCGATTGTTCGAGCTCGCGCGCGAAGCCGACGTCGACGGCGCGCACATGAAAACCGCTCGCGCGATTGAAAAAGCTTTCGCCGATCAAAAGAAATCGCTGCCGATCAATGTCGACGGCGCGATTGGCGCGATCCTTGCCGATCTTGGAATGAATCTGGCCGCGTTCAACGGCATTTTCATGATCGCGCGCACGCCAGGATTGATCGCGCACGTGATCGAAGAACAAACTCGCGAAAAACCGATGCGGCGGATCGATCCGGTCAAACACGGTTACGACGGACCGCCGCCGAGAAAAGTTTCATCTTAACCAAGATCGACAATCACCATGCCAACGACGACCCAACCAAAAACCTACGGCGTTAAAGAAATTGCGAAGCTCTTTCCCAGTTTAATGAAGATCACACAAAAGTCGTTGCGGGAAAAAGTCGCGGCCGTGTGGAGCGAGGCGATCACGACCGGCTGCGGTGGGAAAGGCTGGACTTTTGCCGAGCTGCGCGCGGTGAAGTTCACTCTTCTTGCCGGCGACATCGACATGAAATTCGTCGAGCATCTCAATTCCTGCGCGCGTCAGTGCGTCGCCATCGCAGACGTCCTGAAAAGGTCGTTTCGCTGCAGCATTCCGATAAACCGCGATCACCTCATTGCTGGCGCATTGTTAGCCGACGTTGGCAAACCGCTCGAGTACGACAAAGACGCGTCGGGTAAAGTGGTTCAGGGAAAATTCGGCCAACAATTGCGACACCCGTTCAGCGGCGTCGCGCTTGCCTACAAACACGGCATTCCCGCCGAAGTGATGCACATGATCGCGACGCATAGTCATGAAGGCGACAAAGTGGAGCGCTCGATCGAGTCGATCATTTTTCATCATGCCGATTTCGTTGACTTCGACATCGCGAAGCTCCTGGGCAAGCGCGCGGCCAAGAAGTAACGCAAATGGTTGATAGTTGAGAGTTGATTATTGAGAGTTTGATATGGGTTTGACGCTTGTTGAGAAGATCGCCGCACGCCACGCGGATGGTCTAAAGCCAGGAAGCATTGTTCGCTCCGGCGATTTCATTTCGATTCGGCCGCGTCATGTCATGACGCACGACAACACCGGCGCGGTCATTCCGAAATTTAAACAGATCGGCGCGACCAAAATTGCCGATCCGGCGCAACCGGTCTTCGCGATCGATCACGACATTCAAAACACCACTCCGAAAAATTTGGAGAAGTACGCCAAGATCGAAGCGTTCGCCGGCGAACACGGTATCGATTTCTATCCAGCCGGCACTGGGATCTCCCACCAGGTGATGGTCGAACAGGGTTACGTTGTTCCCGGCGCGCTCGTCGTAGCGAGCGATTCGCACTCTAATTTATACGGCGCGATGGCTGCGCTCGGCACGCCGGTCGTACGCACAGACGCTGCGAGTATTTGGGCAACCGGCGTTACGTGGTGGCAGGTCCCGCCGGTCGCAAAGTGCGTCCTTAAAGGAAAACTTTCGCCAGGCGTCACCGGCAAAGACGTAATCATCGCGTTGTGCGGTCTCTTTAATAAAGACGAAGTGCTCAACTACGCGGTCGAATTCTTGGGCGACGGCGTGCCGGCGCTTTCAATGTCGGAGCTTATGACGATTGCGAACAGGACGACGGAATGGGGCGCGCTCGCCGGCGGGTTCCCATTCGACGAAGTGCCCGTGAAATACCTTCAGTCTCGCATTCCGGAGTGC
>Ga0126369_10004352_pt1 | contig 10382 bp, 6 predicted proteins | sample PanSoiMetaPlot_1_FD_109646 | JGI IMG/M metagenome (GOLD analysis project Ga0126369, IMG submission 109646) | Tropical forest soil microbial communities from Panama - MetaG Plot_1 | ecosystem: Environmental > Terrestrial > Soil > Tropical forest > Bulk soil | place: Panama | collected 2016-02-17
AGCGTTGGGCCCTGGCGAATGAATCTGGCACAGTGCCCCTCTTCAGGCGCTTTTCTTGGCGCTTGCGCTATCATGATACTCATCGGTGATCCGTACGATATCCGACATATTCCGAGTTATTCGTCAATCCGCCGTGATCGGGTACTAGCCCTCCTCCATCCCATTGGCCCCTTTTGAAAATTTGGCTGGCCCCTTTTTATTTTTTCCTACGCTTATAGCGGAGAATGAATCGGTACGTCCGTGCAGTGTCTAGCGTGCGGACAGGTGCACCAAATCAAGTTCAGGACTGGCGCCGCGGTCGGCAGGAAGCAGGGACCAGCGATTTACATTCGCAGAATGCCTGCGGGGCTACCCAACTGACCAGCAAAGTAGGTCTTATCCGTCGCGGATCAGACCGACACGGAACGAAACCAACCCTAACCCCGCCGGGGTTTTTCTTTTGGTCCGCATCTGTTCGCGTCATCAGGTGCGGTGATGGCCCATCCTGTTGGTCCCTTTATTTTTTCGCACTGAGATATTGGAGAACGAAGCGGTGTCGAGTGGCCATTGATCGGAGTTGTTGGGGAAGCATTAACGGTCGATTCGGTTATCAATCAGGCCGACACGGAACGAACCTAGCGGTATGTCTTTCTACATATCGCAGGGCGACACATGTTCGATAGCGATCCCAAGACGTGGCAGGACAACAGCAGTAGAGTGAAGCTGACCTGTGCCTGCTCGCGCTGCGACAACGTCATGGAACTGCAGCTCGCAATCGAGCGGTTCGGGGAGCAGCCGGCCTACAAGATCTTTCGATGCGACGCTTGCGGCGCAGTTGAGTGGATGCCGATGTAGGCCGCCTCAGTTGGCGGCCTTCAGCCATGGACTACGGGCTGCATCACGGCAAGTGCTATCAGGATGGCCACCATTGTGAGTGCAATGAGCATTAGCCCGTCAATGAAGTCGTTCAAGAAATCGGTGCGGTCTTGATCCATCCCCGCAGTATGGGTCGATCGAGGCTCTTCGACCAGGTCAAAATTTCCGGCGCCGACTTACAGCGTCGGAAAGTCCGACATTTGAGTTCGGATCGTCCGTCAAACAGAAGCGGACGCTACGACGCTACGTGCAGGAAATCGCGGTGCGATTGGCTAGCAATCTGCGCCGCTTCCTTCGCCGCCTGATCGAGCTCTTTCGCTATCCTGCGCATTTGCTTCGCAAGATATACCGCCGCGCTGGAGTGCTCGAAGCGCGCCGATCTCGCCAACGAGTACGATGATGCCGAGCGCGAGACGCGGCTCGAAGGCATTCCGCAATTGGGTTCCGGTCCGGTGTTCCCGATTGAGCTGCTGCCGGCACTCACCAAGAATTTCGATGTCTCTGCGCTGCCAGGCTGGGCCCGGCACATTGTCGGGATCGACTTTGGCTTCGCGGGCGGGTTCGCCGCGGTGCTGATCGCGTGGGCGCACGACACGAACGAGCTCGGATTCGGACCGCAGCCGTTCGCCAGCCAGCAGCCCGGCCAGCGCCGCCCGTCACGGTTGCCCGCGGCTCAATCAATCATCCGGACGGCGAGTTCAATCCATTCACCGGACAATGACCAAGTCCGCGATCGTTCCGATGGTTTTCCCATAGCGTCTGATGGCGCCGTCGCTTCGCACGTGCGCGTACGTGTCGTCGAAGAACGCGTCAACGCGAACATGGTTGCGCGTGTCGAGCTGTCCCTGCTCGGCGAGCATGCCGCCGGAACCGTCCAACATTTCCAAGAAAATGAAATTTCGCCTGTGAAACATGACCGGCTTGCAAGGTCACGGCCCGCGTGCTCAGCGGTTTTGCTGTCCGATGATGAGCTTCGGTGCTGCTTGCTTCGGCGCTGCTTGCTGGAGTTGATATGCCACTACGGCTGGATCGTTGGAAGGCAAGCACTTGAAGGTCATAGCATATCCCGGAGCCCATCCGTTTGCGTGCGGATCAGTTGGTCCATCACGTCGTTTGACGGGCACAAATTCGAGCCCCTGGCTAGTGCAGTAGTCATCCGCTTTCGTTATTGCGATTTCTTCCACCTCCGCGGTGCCACCGCGAAACGCGGCAAAGTGTTCGGAGATGGTATAGGTGTTAGGACCGGCCGGCAGCACGCCGGTGCTCGCGGCGCAAGCACTTAGAGCCCCCATGGTGGCGGCGATCAACGCTATGTTTCCGAGGCGCACGCCTCAACCCCTTCGCTCCCGCAAATTCCAGTGTATCACATCACTTTCCAGTCCCAACCGGTTGACGACAGCTCATCCGCTGTCGGCTGCAAAGGGCCGAAGCCTTGTTACCCACTTGGAACGCCGCGCAAGCCCAATGTACGCGGGTGGGGGTCAATCTCACTCTACGGCCTGGTGCAGCACCGCACGCCGCCCTGGCTCTTACGGGCCGCAGCGGCTCATCGAAAGACTCCAGCAGAACCAGCAGAAGCTTGCTGCGGGCGGATGCCACTGAGCAGCGCCGCGAGTCCATGGCGGGGCGTCGTGCTCACACAGCATCGGATTGGCCCTCCGCAGAACGGAGCAAGTCGCTTTTCCGAAACGTGTTGCATTCTTCCCACAGCCTTCCCGGTGGAGATTTTTGGGAAGATTGATTGTTCTCTGAGGGGCGCAAGTGATTGGAAACACTGGCGACCCCGGGAAGATTCGAACTTCCGACCTTCAGCTTAGAAGGCTGCTGCTCTATCCACTGAGCTACGGGGCCGTTCGCTGAAAAATACTACGGTTTCAATACTTTGATTTCTGACCTCATAGCACGCATCGGCGCCTGTGAGCGAACAAAAACGGCGCAAATCAAAGCGAATCGGCCAAGGCCCGCTCTGGGATAAATCCTGCAAGGTCCCGGCAGGGAATGAGCGCCGAAAACGGATGCGCATCGGCACTGAAAGCCGCGAATTGCTGCGAAGTCCAACGTCGACGATCGCGGGACACTATCGTCCAATCATCCACCACCGAAGGTCAGCGTCGAGATGGACATTTTCGCCCGCGCCGAAAAGGACATGGCACCGCGGGTAAGCCAGCCTGGACTGGGTTGGCCTCACCGCGCACTTGAGGTCGCCGCGGGCATCATCAATTGAGCCAGGAATGCAGCTTCACCAGTGTTGCCCGAACATTCGTATCGGGATCGCGGCCGACATAGCTGCCGCCGGCCCAGATGTCCCAAACCCAGACGGGATCGGACACCGTCACGCGGGTTGAACCATAGCTCCTGGCGTGGGCGCCGGAGGCGCACGTCACCGCCATCAATGCGACCAGCGCGAACAATAAATTGCGTTTCATATTCGTCTCCATCAAACCGCAATCTGGATGCCCGCGACTGGTATCATGCGCTGGATCTCTTGTTCTACGGCCGCGCGATTGCATCCACTGTCATTTGTTGTGATTTGGGAGAATTGCAGCCGGCCGCGAAATATTGTATCCGACCGCTCCCATATTTCGCGTTCAGGGAGGCGACAGTGTCGCTCATCACTCACCTCCCGGGTTTCCTCCGCGATATTTAGCGCGGACCGCCCGGGACAAAGCCCGGGCCACGAGCAGAGCCCAGACCCTTTCATTGCTTTTTGGCGCCCTTTTAGGGGGCGCGGACCCGTTCTCATGGTGTTGGCGACGGGGCGAGCCGTGCGCTCGCCGGCGCGGTTGCGCCTCGATCAGATCGAGGGTCGGCTGCGCAGATACGACAAGCCATTCCAGGCGCGCGTGCGCGCGCTCGCAGGCCGTCATGTGCGGTTGGCGCAGCTCGCCGTGAGTTTCCCGGCGCTGCTGTTCGCCATGGCCGCACCGCCGCGGCCTGGCGTCGACACGGCGCGCGCAATCGCCAGGACAATCTCCGGCGCCGCGCTGGCCGCGCTGGCCGCCATCGCGCGGATTCCACTGTGGCTGCGCAAGCTGCCGCCGGAAGCGTTTGTGCGGCCGATTCCGGATCTGCCCGATGGCAAGACCCTGCGCCGGCGCATCGCAAACCATCTGCCGGCTGCCGGTGCGGCGGCGTCGGCATGGTTGCAGGCGGTCGCCAATGCGGCTGAATGGGCGCACGAGAATGTGGCCGTCTGGATCGCACGTGAGCTGACCCGTTCGGGCGCGAGCGTTCCCCTCGATGGGCTGCGTTTGATCGCTCTGTTTGCCTGGTTCTCCGAGCAGCCAGGAACCCGCGGACACGGTCTGATTGATCGTCCCTGGAGCCTGAGCATGCGATTCCGGGCTGCGGAGCAGCACGCCCGCCAATGGTACCAATGCGTTGTGCTGGAACTCGATCTCGGCCCCGCGCCGATTGTCGACATGTGGCTCGATGCTGACAGCGTCGACGGCTACGATTTCGTGCCGTTGCGCACGGTCAGCGATATTGCGGAGGAAGCCGCTGCGATGCGCAATTGCTTGCGCGGCTACGGCAGCAAAGTGGCGCACAATCGAGCACGGATCTGGAGTGTGCGGCGGCAGGGTCAGCGCGTCGCCACGCTCGAGGTCGGACTGATTGGCGGCGACCCGCTGCCGACCATCGCGCAGCTTTTTGCCGCCGATAACGAGGCGGCGTCGCCCGAAGTTTCGTGGGCCGCGCGACGTTGGCTGCACGGACACGATCTGCTGCACCTGCAGATGAATCGACTTGATTGGCATGCGGCTCCCCTTCACCAGGCGCACTGGATCGCGATGTGGCGTCCCTACTGGCTCGCCAAGCGGCGGATTCCCGATTGGCTGCCACTACAGCCATCGCACGCAGCTCTGCACACGCTGTGACGAGACTGCAGCGGTGTCCGGCGGCCGCTGAGGAAGGCGACGCCGCTACCGCCGGGCTGTCTTCTGGGGATGGCCGTCGTTATACCGTTGAATGCGACAGCGTCGGCGCCGATTCTCACGACTCTAGAGTCCGAGATGGGGCGGACGAAATAGAATTGGGTGTCTCGCGTTTTCGTGCGGATCAATCCTAGAACGTTGTGCGCTAGCAACGCTCTCCGAGCGCGCCCAGGTACTCATGCCCCTTTTGATTCTGCTGCTCAACTATCTGTCGGTCGCGCGCGGTGCCCCATATCTTGCCGCCTTGTTGGCAATCCTCGAACGCGAACCCACGCTCCTGGCAGACATCGTTCGCCAAGCCGTGGCGTCGCAGATGCCAACGGCGGCGCCAGACTCCGAGACGAAGGAGACATCGGTGGACGAGGCGAAACAAGACGCATCGATGGATGGTTGGTTGATCCTCCAGCGGGCGCGCGCAACCGGATACATGGTGATCTCCAAAGAGGACCTCGCGGTGATGGCGGCTGATCCCGTGACATGCCTGGAGCCGGTGATGTTGTTTTTTTCAGACAGAGGCCTGGGCCGTCTGAAGACGAGCGCGAGGGAGGCTCTCGATCAGCTGCGGCTGAAGGTGTTTCGCTGCGAAGTTCTTCCGGACGACGACGTCCCGGCAGGTGTCCCCGTCGAAATGCGGACGCGCTGGCGCGAAGCGGAAAGGAAGCGTCTGCAAGAAGAACAGGAGCAGAGCTGGCGCGAAGCGCATGCGAAGGCGGAGATGGCGCGGGGGCATGGCCTGCAGCTCATCCGAGCGTCCATCCCGCGAGGTTGCGTGGTCACGCAAGGCGATGTGGAGCGGATAGGCGCCGATCCCGAGACTTGCATGACGGAGCTGCTGATCGCTTGCGCCGGCATGCGCGTAAGGACGGAGGCACGCGACTGCGCGAGGGTGGTGCATTTGCTGGAGGCCTCCGGCGAGGAGCATGTCAGGTCCGTGTCGGTGACCCGTCGGGCTCTCGCTGAGCTGGGACTGCACGCCTCTCCAGATCCGAGCGCGCGGTGCGATGCGGACCACGAGTCGTCGGACCACGAGTCGCCAATGGTTTCCGATCCCGAGCATTTGGCCGAACTCGTGGAAGAGATTTCTCGGTTTTGCGGCAGCCTTTTGCAGCGGATATCGCTACCGGGTTAGTGGTTGGGGCTGTAAAGTCGTGACGGCATCCGTTCGACAGGCCGCGCGGATCGCTCAATCTCGCCACTTGCCGAACAGAATCGACTCCAGGGAAGAGGGGCCGCTCGAGACTGAGGTCTTGGCGTCTGGTTGGCACCAAGGGACTGTCAGTATGCAAGTTAAACGCTGGCAGCGTTTTGCCCTCTTGGCCTCGCTTGCTTGGTTGATGATCGGTGGTCTGCTGGCGCCGCGGAACGAAACCTGGATTGCGGCTTGGAATCTCTATTGCTCCATAACTGCTGATCCCACATGTGTCAGCGCGACTGTCTTCCTAGTGGGGCACTGGGGTCTGATCGCAGGCGTATTGCTCTATCCACTTATCTTGATTTGGCTCGTCGCTTGGGGACTCGTCATGCTGAGGAGGTCTTAGCTGTTTCCGGACCATGACGCGCACGCCAAGCGTCTGCACACGTCAGCCGCGCGGTCGGGGTCATTCATAGTATGGTCCGAACATACCAAAGATCTGCAGGGTCTTTCCTCTCGCGGGCGCAAGTGTCGGCAACAACTGGCGACACCGGGAAGATGCCAACGTCCGACGTCAGCTTAAGGAGGCTGCTGCTCATCCTCCGAGCTACGGTCGCGCGGTCCGCGCACTTTGCCGCACGCGCTCCCGATATCATTAGCGTTTCGATGACGCCAAAGGCCTCCGGCTACGGCTGCGCCGTCTCGCGCAGCTTCCATTTTTTGTTCCCATCCCGGGAGTTATTAATGAAACAGAATCAATTAGTTATATGTTATCCTGCCGTGCGGTGCCGCCCTTCCAGTTATACGAGAACACCGGATCGGGCGACGTCGGACGGTGATGCGCCGCCGCGCGTCTGGCGATCGCCCCTTCGCGCGCTCCTGTCGCCCTTCCGCCAGCACTTCCGACGCATGGCGCCACGACCTCGACACCTTTTGCCGATGAAATCCCGACCCGGTGGTGGATCGGGGTCCCCCAGATTCGGGGGTGAGGGAGGTCACCGATGCTCTCGTTGCTGCGCGCCGGCGTCGTCGCCGCGCTCGTGTCTATTGCTTCATTCTCCGCCCAAGCCGCCGACAAGTCCTTCCAACGTGACGATCTCGCCGACTCGGCAATCAAGCTCGAAGCGCAAATCAAGAGCGATGCCGGACCGGTAACGAAGCCGGTCGCAACCTTGCGGCACGACGCCGACACGGCGTTCCAGCGCAACGATTACCGCGCCGGCATGCAACTCCTCGGCCAGATCGTCGCCGCCGCGCCTGATGACAGCACCAATTGGTTGCGGCTCGCGCGCACGCTCCTGCAGATCCGCCCGGCCGATGAGCGCGAGCGCCGCCTGCTGTTCGAGCGCGCGACGACCGCGGCGTATGTCGCCTATCAGCGCACCAAGGATCGCAACGAGGAAGCCGATGCGCTCGGCGTGCTCAGCCGCGTTTTCGCCGACCGCAACCTGTGGCGCCCCGCGCTCGACACCCTGCGCCTTTCGCTCGAGCTGCGCGAGGTCGCGGAGGTCCGAGCGAACTATGAGCGCATGCGCGGGGATCACGGTTTCCGCCTGCTCGACTACTCCGTCGATGCTGATTCATCCACGCCGCGCGCTTGTTTTCAGTTTTCCGAGGCGTTGCCGGGCCGCCGCATGGATTTCTCTCCATTCGTGAGCGTCGAAGGCCAAGACAAGCCGGCGCTGTCGACCGACGACAAGCAGTTGTGCGTTGAGGGCCTCAAGCACGGCGAGCGCTATTCCGTCACGTTGCGCGCCGGGTTGCCGTCGGTGGTCAAGGAGACGCTGGCGAAGTCGGCGGACTTCACGATCTACGTGCGCGATCGCAAACCCTTCGTGCATTTTTCCGGCAAGGCCTATGTGCTCCCGCGAACGGGGCAACGCGGCATTCCCGTGATCAGCGTGAATACGAAGGCGGTCGCGATCGAGATTTATCGTATCGGCGATCGCAATCTGCTCGGCACCGTTCTCGGCCGCGACTTTCAGACGAATCTGGAGCACTACGAGCTCGATCGCCTGGCCAATCGGAGCGGCACGCGAGTGTGGCAGGGCGAGCTCAAGGTCGAGCCGACGCTCAATGCGGAAATCACCACGGCGTTTCCGGTCGACGAAGCGGTCGGCACGCTGAGCCCCGGCGTCTATGTGATGGCGGCGGAGCCCGCGGGCACGCCGAAGGACAGCTACGAGGCGCTCGCGACGCAGTGGTTCATCGTCTCCGATCTCGGCCTCACCGCCTTCTCCGGCAACGATGGGATCCACGTGTTCGTGCACTCGCTCGCAAGCGCAGGGGTCAAGGCATCGACCGAGATCCGCCTGCTCGGGCGCAACAACGAGGTGTTGGCAACGCGCAAGAGCGACAGCGCCGGCCAAGCGCTGTTCGAGCCCGGACTGGTGCGCGGAGAGGGCGGACTGGAACCGGCGCTTCTCGTCGCATCGGACGACAATGGCGACTACGCGTTTCTCAATCTCAATGCGCAGGCCTTCGACCTGAGCGATCGCGGCGTCAATGGTCGCGCCACGCCGCCCGGTCTCGACGCCTTCGTCTACACCGAGCGCGGCGTCTATCGCACGGGCGAAACCGTCCATATTACCGCGCTTGCGCGCGATGGCCGTGGCGTCGCGGCCCCCGGCGTTCCCTTGACACTCGTCGTCAATCGGCCGGACGGCGTCGAATATCGTCGCGTCACCGTCGCCGATCAGGGGGTCGGCGGCCGTACCCTCGATCTGCCGATCTCGACATCGGCATCGAGCGGAACCTGGCGGGTATCCGCCTACGTCGATCCCAAACAACCCCAGGTCGGCGAAACGACCTTCATGGTCGAGGACTACGTCCCCGACCGTTTGGAATTCAATCTGGCAACCAAGGCGACCAGTATCTCGAAATCGGCGCCGGTCGAGGTGGCGGTGGATGGTCGTTACCTCTACGGCGCGCCGGCCTCGCGCCTCGAGCTTGACGGCGAGGTCAACGTGCGTCCGGCCGCGAGCCGGCCCGGCTTTGCCGGATATCAATTTGGTCTCGCGGACGAAGAGGGCTCCAGCGCCAAAGCCCAGCAGACCCTCGAGGCCCTGCCGCCGACCGACGATAAGGGTGCGGCGAGCTTTAAGGTCGTCCTCGACAAGATCCCGGAGACGACGCGTCCGTTGGAGGCGCAGGTCACAGTGCGAATGGCGGAGACAGGCGGCCGCGCGGTCGAGCGGCAGCTGACCATTCCGGTCACCCCCAGCGGCACGATGGTCGGCGTGAAGCCGCTGTTTTCCGGACGCTCGCTTGGAGAGGGTGAGAGCGCGAACTTCGACGTGGTCTTGGTAACGCCGGACGGCAAGGCGCTCGCGCGCCAGGGCATGCATTACGAGCTGTTGAAGATCGAAACGCGATATCAATGGTATCGGCAGAACAATTCCTGGGACTTCGAACCGATCAAGTCGACCAAGCGCGTCGCCGACGGGATCCTCGACATTGCGGCCGACAAACCCGGGCGCATCACGGTTCCCACGAGTCTGGGTCGCTACCGGCTGGAGGTGTCGACCGGCGACTCAAGCGGGCCGATGACGTCGGTGACGTTCGATGCGGGTTGGTACGCCGACGAGAGCGCCGACACGCCGGATATGCTCGAGATCGCGCTGGATAAACCGGAATACCGCGCCGGCGACATGATGACGGTTGCGGTCACCGCACGCACGGCGGGCAAGGTGACGCTCAACGTCGTGGGCGATCGACTGCTCAATACGGTTGCGGCTGACGTCGAACCCGGCGTCAACCGCTTGAAGGTCAGCATTGGCCGTGACTGGGGCAACGGCGGCTATGTGCTGGCAACGCTGCGCCGTCCGCTTGATGCGGCGGCGCAGCGCATGCCGGGCCGCGCGATCGGCGTGCAATGGTTCTCGATCGACCGCGCGGCGCACACGCTTGCGGTCGACATGAAGCTTCCCTCCCTGCTGCGGCCGAATTCGCGCCTCACGGTTCCAATCAAGATCAACGGCCTCGCCGCCGGAGAGGAGGCACGGGTTGTCGTCGCCGCCGTAGACGTCGGAATCCTCAATCTCACCCGCTATCAGCCGCCGTCACCCGACGACTTTTATCTCAGCCAGCGCCGGCTAGGCGTGCAAGTCCGTGATCTCTATGGCCAGCTCATCGACGGCATGCAGGGCACGCGTGGACAAATTCGCAGTGGCGGCGACGCCGGCGGCGAGTTGCAGGGCAGTCCTCCTACGCAGCCGCCGCTCGCGCTGTATTCAGGCATCGTGACCGTCGGGCGCGATGGAACGGCCGAGACCGCATTCGACATCCCTGACTTCGCCGGGACCGCACGGGTGATGGCGGTGGCGTGGTCGAAGGACAAGGTCGGCCACGGCGTCGGCGATGTCACAGTCCGCGATCCGGTCGTGCTGACCACGACGCTGCCGCGTTTCCTGCTGACCGGCGACCACGCGGCAATGCAGATCGACATCGACAACGTCGAA
>Ga0126369_10004354_pt1 | contig 10378 bp, 6 predicted proteins | sample PanSoiMetaPlot_1_FD_109646 | JGI IMG/M metagenome (GOLD analysis project Ga0126369, IMG submission 109646) | Tropical forest soil microbial communities from Panama - MetaG Plot_1 | ecosystem: Environmental > Terrestrial > Soil > Tropical forest > Bulk soil | place: Panama | collected 2016-02-17
CAATCGTCCTCGCGGCGCCATGACCCGGAATAGCTCCATCAGCGCGCGATCCTGATCGGGATAGTAGTAGAACGACTCGACCGACAACACCTTGTCAAAGAAATTCTCTTCCCATGGGATATGCTGGGCAGATCCCCAGACGTACAACGTGTTCTCAAACTCTTTCGATTCCTCGCGGGCCAGGCGGACCATTTCGTCTGAAACGTCGATGCCTACCACTTGCCCGAAGCCCTCCGGGCCATCGCCGACCAGGCGGGCCAGAAGACGCGTGGCCCATCCTGAGCCGCAGCCAAGGTCGAGCACGCGCTCGCCCGGGCGGAGATTCATAAGCCGGATCGTCTTCTCAGTGATGTCGAGATGATGATTCCGCATCTTGGCGCCTTCGCCAGCAGCGGCCCAGCGGTTAAACTCTTCCTGCAGCTTTTCGTCGGGAGTTTGGGGTTTCTCGGGCATACCCATCAATTGTAGCTCCCATTTGATCAGCGACGGGGATAGGGCCTCTGTGCTAGAGTTTTTTGCACATGGCGACAAATCCGCAGACGCCACCGCCGGAACCAGGCGCGCTTTATTGCCCGAATTGCGCCGAAGAGGTGACTGATCCGCTGACTTGCGGCGACTGCTCGGCGGTGATCTGCCGCCGTTGCGGCACACCTCTCGAGTCTCCCGACGAACTCGGAATCGGATAAATGGAGCCCACCACGGTCTTACCCGCCGCGACCGACGCTGAACTCCCACCTTCCGAAAACAAGCCCACACTGTGGCGCGGACTCGGCTTGCTCGATTCCGTGTTGTTGTTGGTGAGCGGAATCATCGGGTCGTCGATCTTTCTCACCGCCAAAGACATCGCTACGCCGCTTCCGCAGCCGGTTTTGTTTCTGCTCGTCTGGGTTCTGGGCGCGCTGATCTCGCTGTGCGCATGCTTTGCCTTCGCCGAACTGGGATCAATGTTTCCCGACTCTGGCGGACAGTATATTTTCCTGCGCGAGGCATATGGTGACCTGATCGCGTTCCTCTACGGGTGGATGCTGTTCAGCGTGGCCAACGGAGGATCGATCGCCGCGCTTTCCGTCGCGGCAGCAGCGTATGTCGGACAGGTATTCCCCTCCGTATCGGAAGCGCATGTTGTATTTGCTTCTTCATGGATCGTACTGACGCGGACTCACCTGCTTGGTCTGCTTCTGATCGCAATCCTGACGTACGTCAACGTTGTTGGACTCCGATGGGGCGCGCTTCTGCAGAACGTGTCCACCTGGACGAAGTTTACGGCGATGGCTGCTTTCGTCTGCCTGGGGTTCTTGGTCGGCAAAGGTAACTGGGCAAACTTCCACTCGAACGGCGTCAGCTTGACCATGGGACTGAGCTCAACGCAATTGATTTCCGCTTTGGGCGTGGGACTCATCGCGGTATTTTGGGCCTATGACGGCTGGGTATACATCACGTGGGTCGCGGGCGAAGTAAAAGAGCCCCGAAAGAATGTTCCGCTGTCGATGGTGCTGGGCGTTCTCGCGGTGGGCGTGATCTACATCGCCATGAACTTGACATACATGTATGCGCTGCCTCTGAAGGAGATTGCGGCCCACGAAACGATTGCTCACGCCGCAGCGGCGGTGCTGTTCTCTCCACGAGCGGCGGTGTGGTTGTCGCTGATGATTGCGGTCTCATGCTTCAGTGCGGCGGCGACATGCACACTGTCCGGAGCCCGCGTCTATCTTGCCATGGCGCAAGACGGAGTCTTCTTCAGGCGCATGGCGGTGATCCATCCGAAGTGGCGGACACCGGCTTTTAGCCTCATCGGGCAGGGTGTCTGGGCAGCCGCGTTGACGGTCAGCGGACGCTACGATCAGCTTTACACCTACGTGATTTATGGCATGGTGCTTTCCTACACGTTAACCGTGATCGCGCTGTTCTGGCTCCGTTGGAAACGGCCGGACATTCCGCGTCCGTATCGGTGCACCGGCTATCCGTGGCTGCCCGCGATTTATGTACTGATTGGCGGCGCGTGGACGCTGAATACCATTATCACCCGGCCAAAGGAGGCATTCTGGGGCACTGCGATTGTGCTGATCGGAGTTCCGGGGTATTTGTACTGGAAGCGCAGCAATCGTAATACGGCCGCGGTGGAGTAAGGCGATGTTTGAGCGGTATACCGAGAAGGCCCGGCGAGGAATGCTACGAAAAGTTCTGGCAGCGCCCGGACTTTGTCCCGGGCGCGTATTCCGATATCACGTAACCGTCAGAGTTTTCACCTTGCCGAGCGCTCGGGGTCAGTGATATTCCTCTCTTTTCTTCCTGACAAGACTTGACCCGGGGACACACCTTGGCCGAATCCAACTCGAAGCGGCTATCGGAGAATGTCGGCCTTCTCTCACCAGGCGTTTCCATCGCAGAAGCAGAAGATCCCAATCGGCCAAAGCAAGTCATGGGATTCCGCGATCTCGTGTTGTTCTACGTGATCACCGGAATCAGCTTGCGCTGGATCGCGTCGGCTGCTGCCGCCGGCCCGAGTTCGATTGTCATTTGGGTCGGCGCATGGTTCTGCTTTTACACGCCCCTGGCGCTCTCGGTGCTGGAACTGTCGTCGCGTTATCCCAACCAGGGCGGACTCTACGTCTGGAGCAAGCGGGCATTCGGAGACTTCTCGGGCTTCATGTCGGCATGGACATACTGGACGAGCAACCTGCCCTACTTCCCTGCTGTGCTCTACTTCGCCGCCGGCAATGTTCTCTTCATGCGTCAAGCGAAGTGGCAACACCTTTCTGGCAATGCGACCTTCTATATCGTATTCGCACTGCTGACGTTGAGTGCAGCCACGCTGTTGAACATGGTCGGCCTCGACGTCGGCAAGTGGCTTCACAATGTCGGCGCAATTTCCATGTGGATCCCAGTCGGGATCGTGATTGTCATGGGATTCGTGGCCTGGCACCGCTATGGATCGGCGACGGCGTTCACCCTGCATTCGATGACGCCGAGCATGCACCTGAATGACATCATCTTCTGGTCCGTATTGACCTTTGCGTTCGGCGGCTGCGAGACGGCCTCGTTCATGGGAGAGGAGATCAAGAACGCCCGGCGGACGATTCCTTTCGCGCTGCTGTTCGCTGGCGTAACAGTGACGATTTGCTACATCCTGGGGACGGTCTGCGTTCTGCTAGCTCTGCCCTCGACGCAAGTTAACAGTCTGCAAGGCCTTGTGCAGGCGGTTTCGGCGACCGCGACGCGCGTGGGCTTTCCGGGAGTTCTACCGCTCGCGGCATTCCTGATTGCCCTCAGCAACATTGGTGCGGCCGGAGCTTACCTCGCCGCCGTGGCGCGCCTTCCCTTTGTGGCTGGGCTAGATCGCTTCCTGCCCAAAGCATTCGGCTCGCTGCATCCAAGATGGAAAACACCATGGGTTGCGCTCCTCACGCAATTCGTACTGGGTGTGGTGTTTATTTTTTTGGGCCAGGCGGGGACCAGCGTGAAAGGCGCTTACGACGTACTGGTCAGCATGGGAGTGATTACCTACTTCATTCCCTATCTATATCTGTTTGCCGCGATGATCAAGCTGCAACGAGAACCCGCGGGACCGGATGTAATCCGCGTACCGGGAGGTGTAGTTATGGCAAAACTGGTCGCGACGCTGGGCTTCTGCACGACGGCTCTAACGATCGTCTTGTCCCTGATTCCACAGCCGGGGGAGCCGAATAAGCCGCTCGCAGTCTTTAAGGTGGTCGGTGGCTGCGGAGCGTTATTGCTGATCGGAGTATGGATCTATGTCGCAGGCAAGCGGCGCGCCGCGCATGTGTAGCCCAGGATGCATTCGTCCGGGGTGCGCGCGAAGCGCGCATTGTCGCCGTGTACGATGAACCGCTGTCGATGCCGGCCCGCACGCTCGCTTGCGCTCGCGGGGCGGACGAATGCGTCCGCCCCTACACAAGCCTAGACCGGCGTCGCCGTCTTTCTCTGCGGATTGAAGAAAGGTAATGTGGTCACCTTCACATTCGTCTTCAGCCGGATCGCCTCGATCGTGATCTCCATCTGCAACGCGGTTCCGGGCTTTGAGTATTCCGTCTCAAGGCTCGCGAGCGCAATCATCTTTTTGAGCGTTGGCGACCACGAGGTGGTCGTTGCTTTGCCGACCTGCTTCTCACCGGCATACACCGGCACGGCCACGCGGGACGCCTGAGCTGGAGCCGCCGGCGTCAGACCATAGCGTTCATAGAGTCGCTCAACATCCGGCCAGTCAACCTCGAGGCCTACAAGCTGGCGCGGGACTCCGTTTTTCGCGTCACGCTCCAAAGCGCGCTTGCCTATGAAATTCTCTTTGTCGAGATGGACCATCTTGGCAAAGCCCAGTTCGTAGGGAGAGTATTTTTGCGACGAAATCAGTGCCTTCTTCGAGCTGATGTAGTCAACCTCAATCAGCAACAAACCGGCCTCAACACGGGCGACATCGAGTGCGAGCATTCCAGCAGCGTGCAGATCAAACTGCTTGCCTTTTTCCGAAAGCGCGTCCCAGACTTTGACGGCGTCGTTCCAAGGCATCCAGATTTCGTATCCCAGATCACCGGTGTAACCGGTGCGCGAGATGTCGACTGGAATGCCAGCGATCTTGCCGCGGGTCACGCGGAAATATTTCAGATTCACAATATCGGCCTCAGCAACGGACTTCAGCAGCTTTGCCGATGTCGGCCCTTGCAGGGCAAGAGCCGCGACCTTCTCAGAAATGTCCTCGATCTGAACATCCATATTCAGGCCGTTTTGCCGGAACCATCGCAGGCTGGGGTCGGCAGCGGTCCAGCGATAGACATTTTCTTCCAGGCGCGAAATCGTGCCATCGTCGATGACCTTGCCTTCTTCATCGCACCAGCAGCAATAAATGACCTGTCCGACTTTCACCTTGTTAATGTCGCGGGTGATCACGCGGTTCACGAGACGGGTCGCGTCTTTGCCGGTGATCAGATACTTGTAGAGCGGCGAAATGTCGATCAGCGCGCACGCGTTGCGGATCGCGTTGTACTCGTGCTCGTGGTGCACTTCGTAGACGCTGACGGTGTAGTATCCCGACCACTCGCGGTAGTTCAGGCTGTGGCAAAGTGGAAATGTTCTCTCGTGGAATGCGGTTCCGATGGGCAAGGTGAGGTCCTCAAAGTTGTCCTTCGTGTGACTTCGTGCCCTTGCTGGTTAAAGTAGTTTCTAACCACAAAGGACACTAAGGAACACAAAGGAATCCAGAATGGTGGATTATATTCACGGGTGAGAGCTCGCGGCAACCGCATTCGGTGTTGCCACAGGCATTCTTGCAATTGGCCTTCTCCGCGTGCTCTGGGATCCCTTAGCGTACTCGGCGTTAAAATCCTCTACCGCAGAGTTCGCCGAGAACTGCCGCAGAGAGCGCTGAAAATTCCTAGCAACAAACAGGCAGACAAAATCTGGCTTTCCCGATAGAATACCGATTCGACTCGTAGCCCTGATGCGCGCCATTCTGCCAGTTTCGTGCGGCCTTCTTCGCAGCTGGACCGTCCTCCCCAGCGGGCTCTAATCTTCATTTCCGCCTTTTCTCGGTACGAGTATCATTGCGTTTCCTGAAATCTCAGCATACAAGCTAGCGGCTAGGAGCTAGCAGCTAGGAGCTCACAAGCGAATGGCTGGTTCCAACAAATACGATGTCATCGTCATCGGCGGTGGACACAATGGACTGGTGAACTCGGCCTACCTGGCGCGCGCCGGGAAAAAGGTGCTGGTTCTCGAGCGGCGGCATGTGCTCGGAGGAGCTGCTTGCACGGAAGAAATCGTGCCCGGCTTCAAGTTCTCAGTATGCTCTTACGTCGTCTCTCTGCTGCGGCCCGAAATCATTCGTGATCTTGATCTCCCACGCCATGGCCTGGAGATTCTCCCCCTCGATGGAACTTTCACTCCGATGCCGAGCGGCGACTACCTATGGCGCGTGAATGACCACGGCAAAACGCATCGTGAAATTGCCCGCCACTCGCGTGTCGACGCCGAAGCCTACGACGAATTCGGCAAAGCGATGCAGGCCATGTGTCGCTTCGTGAAGCCCATCCTGAGCATGGTTCCGCCGGACCCGACCACGCTCAATCCGCGCGAACTAATGAAGCTCCTCTTCATCGGACGCCGCTTCCAGGGCATGTCGAGTTACGACAAGTACAACCAGGTCCAGCTCATGACCATGAGCGCCATCGATTTTCTCGACCAATGGTTTGAGACCGACGTACTTAAGGCCACGATGTCGGCTTCGGGAATCATAGGCACGTTTCTCGGCGTGCGCTCGCCGGGAACCGCTTACGTCCTGCTCCATCACTACATGGGCGAGATCGACGGCGCATTCCGCGCATGGGGCTTTGCTCGTGGAGGCACAGGCGCAATCTCAAACGCGATCGCCGATGCGGCGCGCGAGGCGGGCGTTGAAATCCGCACGCAGGCAGGCATCTCGCAGATTATCGTCAAAAATGGGAAGGCGAAGGGCGTGGTGCTCTCCAACGGCGATGAGGTTTACGCCGATGTGATTTCGTCAAGCGTCGATCCGCGCCTGACCTTCACAAAGTTCATCGAAGCCCAGCATCTGCCGGGTGACTTCCTCGAAGAGGTCAATCGCTACAAATTCCGCGGCTCGTCCGGAAAAGTAAACATTGCCCTCGATGCCCTGCCGAACTTCACGTGCATGCCCGGTCCGGGTGCCCACTTACGCGGCGCGATTTCGATCTCGCCATCGGTCGAATACATGGAACGTGCCTACGACGACGCGAAATACGGCCATTTCTCGAAGCGGCCGTACATCGACATGGTCATTCCGTCTCTGACTGATCCGTCGGTGGCGCCTCCTGGAAAACACGTGATGTCGTGCTTTGTGCAGTACGCGCCATACAAGTTGGCGCCCGGACTTAGCTGGGACACCGAGAAAGAGAAGTTCGGAAACACCGTCATCGACACGATCTCCGAATACGCGCCCAACTTGAAAGACATCATCATCGACAAGATGGTCGTGACACCGCTGGATCTCGAGCGCGAATGGGGACTGAGCGAGGGCAACATCTTCCAAGGTGAGCTTTCGCTCGAGCAACTCTTCTTCCTGCGTCCGGTGCCAGGATGGGCGCAGTACCGCACTCCGATCAAGAATCTCTACATGTGCGGATCGGCCACGCACCCCGGAGGCGGCATTATGGGTGCAAACGGACGCCTGGCAGCCCTCGAGATACTGAAAGACGTCAAAGGAGCGGCCTGAAGTGCATCGTCACTCGGCGAACGCGGCGGCGTTTTCTCAGCGCTCTCGGCGATAAAGCTTTTTGCAGGTAAGCGCCTGACGGCGTCAGTGAGACAAAGAACCGGACACTATGGCGGACAAAAGAGACGTAGTCATCATCGGCGCCGGTCATAACGGACTGATCACGGCGTTCTACCTCGCAAAAGCCGGATACAAGCCGCTGGTCCTCGAGCGCAGTGCACAAGTTGGTGGCGCGGCGATCACCGACGAATTTCATCCCGGCTTCCGCTGTTCGACGCTTGCTCACACTGCCGGACCGATCCGCCCCGATGTAATGCGCGACATGCAGTTGGAAAAGCATGGGCTGAAAATGATCACGCCCGAAGTCTGCGTGACCGCGCTCTCACCGGACGGCCGCGCTCTCTCGCTCTATCAAGACGCGAAGAAATCGTCGGAAGCAATCAGCGCGTTCTCTGCGAAAGATGCCGCCAAGTATCCCGAGTTTCAGCAGTCGTTGGGCAAGATCAGCAAGGTTATCGCGGATGCACTTGCGACTCCGCCTCCGGACATCGACAACCCGAGCCGCGGCGATTTGTGGAGCATGTTGCAGACAGGACGTGCCATCCGCAAATTGGGGAAGAAGGACATGTTCCGCCTGCTGCGCTGGGGGCCGATGGCAGTGGCGGATCTTGCGGCAGAGTATTTCGAGACTGAACTCTTGCGTGCTGTGATCGCCGCCCGCGGTGTCTTCGGCACTTTTCTAGGACCATGGTCGGCGGGCAGCACGCTGGTTCTGCTCATTCGCGCCGCCGGCGACTCGCATCCTGCTGGCAGTGCATCGTTCGCCGCTGGAGGCATGGGGGCAGTCACGCAAGCGATGGCGTCCGCAGCGAAGGCTGCTGGTGTTGAGATTCGAACCGGGGCTGAGGTCGCTGGGATCTCTATCCGCGACGGAGCGGCCACTGGAGTTCAGCTCTCTACTGGAGAAGAGATCCAGGCAAAGGCTGTGATCTCCAATGCCGATCCGAAACGCACGCTGCTGAAACTCACGGACCCCGTCCATCTATCTCCAGACTTCGTGCAGAAACTGCAACACTACCGCGGAAACGGGACCGTAGCGAAAGTGAATCTGGCGCTTTCAGGATTGCCTAAGTTCACAGCGCAGCCGAACGGCGACTCGTCTGCGCTGCGCGGGCGCATTCATCTCGGAAATGAGATCGACTACATTGAGCGTGCATTCGACGAGTCGAAGTACGGCAACTTCTCGCGTCAGCCGTATCTTGAAGCTACAATTCCTTCTCTGACGGACCCGACGCTCGCTCCCGAGGGCAAGCATGTCATGTCGGTGTACATGCAGTACGCACCGTACAAGCTGAAAGGCGATTGGGAGCAGCAGCGGAAAGCCTTGGGACAGACAGTCGTGCAAACGCTGGCGCAATACGCTCCGAATCTTCCCGAACTGATTTTGACGCACCAGATCATCACGCCGCTCGATCTGGAAGAGAAATACGGCCTGACCGGTGGGCAGATTTTCCACGGTGAGTTGGCCCTCGATCAGTTCTTCACCATGCGTCCACTGCTGGATTGGGCGCGTTACAAAACCCCGATTGAGAATCTGTATCTATGCGGGAGTGGCACGCACCCGGGCGTGGGGTTGACTGGCGGATCGGGTGCGAATGCTGCAAAGGAAATCGTGAAAGCACTGAAGCTCTAGCTTCTATTTCGAGTCAACAAAAGCGTTAACCACCAGGGACACGACGGGACACTCAGGAGAATTGGCTATCGATTCCTTCGTGATACTTCGTGTCCTTTGTGGTTCATTCCGGCGCATCAGCTATGAAGAACTCCGCCATCCTGCTGGTCAGTTGCCCCGATTCTAAAGGTGAAGTCGCAAGCATCGCGGACTTCGTCTACCGGCACGGCGGAAACATCCTGCACGCCGATGAGCATGCCGACGAAGAGTCTGGACTTTTCCTCATGCGCGTGGAGTTCGATCCCAAGGATTTCGACATCGATCTTTCTCAGTCCGATCTCGCGGATTTCGGAACGCATTTCACTCCGGTCGCGGCTAAATTCCAGATGACATGGCGGCTCGCGCAGTCATCCCATCGACCGCGAATGATCATTCTGGTTTCGAAATACGATCACTGCCTGGTCGACCTGCTCTATCGACATCAGAGCGGCGAACTGGCCTGCGACATTCCGCTGATCATCTCAAACCATCCTGATAATCAGGCTCTCGCCGATTTCTACAAGATCCCGTACGAAGTGGTCGCGGTCACGAAAGAAAATAAGCAGGCTGCCGAAAGCAAAATCCAAAGCCTGATCGACGAGCACCGTCCCGACTTCATGGTGCTGGCGCGCTACATGCAGATACTGTCGAACGAATTCGTGAACCGCTATCCGCAACGCATTATCAATATTCACCATTCCTTTCTTCCAGCTTTTGTGGGTGCTCGTCCCTATCATCAGGCGTTCGAACGAGGCGTCAAGTTGATCGGTGCAACCAGCCACTACGTGACTGAAGTTCTCGACGACGGGCCGATCATCGAGCAGGACGTGGTACGCGTCTCGCACCGCGACACAGTCGAGGACCTCATCCGCAAGGGCCGCGATCTGGAGAAAGTCGTGCTCTCCCGCGCTGTGCGGTCGCATGTCGAGAATCGCGTGCTGGTCTACGGAAACAAGACCGTAGTGTTCTGAACACATCCTAAGAGATTTGTCATCCCGAACCCAGCGCCAAGCCGGGTGAGGGACCGTACGATGATGGACAGCGTTAAAGCGGTAGATGCGGACCGATTAGGCTGCCGGCAGTTTCGATAACCCTCTCTACTACGAACCCTTTCACCTGACGTACGGTCGCTCGCTCCGGCTTCGCCGCAGCTCAGGATGACATCGACGCTAACCGTCACATCACAACGACGACCACGGAAGTACATGCACTTCCGTTTATTTCCCACTCGTTTCCGCGCAAGAACCCGCTCCAGTAGTAACTTGCACCATTGGTAACCTTTCGGCTTTACTTGGGGATTAGTAGAGTTTTATCGAGCACACGCAGTTGCGGGGGCATTTTTTGGCCGAAGATCTTCGGTTTGAACTCGCTATTTTGGCGACTGTCCAGGGCTTCTATCAGAAGCTTCTGCGAGATACGCTCGGCGGCGATGTGCCGATTCCGAA
>Ga0126369_10004356_pt1 | contig 10377 bp, 7 predicted proteins | sample PanSoiMetaPlot_1_FD_109646 | JGI IMG/M metagenome (GOLD analysis project Ga0126369, IMG submission 109646) | Tropical forest soil microbial communities from Panama - MetaG Plot_1 | ecosystem: Environmental > Terrestrial > Soil > Tropical forest > Bulk soil | place: Panama | collected 2016-02-17
ACGCAGTGGAAGCAGCTATCGCCGCAGTGTTGGCTCAAGGAAACGTGCGGACTCCGGACATCGGAGGTTCCGCCTCCACCAAGGAATTGGGGGTGGCGATTGCTTCGCAGTTGAACCAACAGAAATAGATTTACGAGCCGAGCCTGACTTGCATGAAAATCGTTGCTCGCCTGCTTGCACGAGGACCATCGTGGATCAATTGCTTAAGCTATTCTGCTTACTTTTAATGGACCGCCCAGGAAATGCCTTGTCGCTTTCCACGACAATTTTCCATGCCTAGCCCTTCCGATCGCCGCGCCAGAATCTGGCCCGTAGTGCGCGTCTCCAGCGGGAATTTTCTGGAGATGTATGACTTCATGGTCTTTGGCTATTACGCCTCCGCTATCGGCGCAGCCTTCTTCCCGACCGGCAATAAGTTTTTGTCGCTGATGCTGTCGCTTATGACTTTCGGCGCGGGGTTCCTGATGCGCCCCCTCGGGGCCATCGTGCTCGGCGCATATACAGATAAACATGGCCGTCGCGCCGGCCTGCTGTTGACGCTTGGCCTCATGTCCGTAGGAATCTTCTCCATCGCCTGCGTGCCGGGTTACGCCGCCATCGGGCTGCTCGCTCCATTGTTTGTCTTGGTGGGCAGATTGCTGCAAGGCTTTTCTGCCGGAATGGAACTCGGTGGCGCTTCGGTCTATTTGTCGGAAATTGCCACCCCGGGCCATAAGGGTTTTTATGTAAGCTGGCAATCCGCGAGCCAGCAAGTCGCCGTCATGTTTGCGGCGCTTGCGGGCATGACGCTGAACGCCACTCTTCCGGCAGAGGCAATGACCATTTGGGGATGGCGCGTACCGCTGCTACTCGGCTGCATCATTATTCCGGTTCTGTTCCTGCTCCGGCGGTCACTTCAGGAGACAGATGAGTTTACTGCTCACCGGCGGCATCCCAGCACGTCGGAGATCCTGCGCTCGCTTTTGGAAAACTGGAGAATTGTCGCTATCGGAACAATGCTGGTAACGATGACGACCGTCTCTTTTTACATGATTACCGCTTACACCCCGACTTTCGGCAACTCCGTACTGCACCTTGGCAGCAAGGAAAGTTTGCTTGTAACTTTGTGCGTCGGTGCCTCCAACCTCTTTTGGCTTCCGGTGATGGGTTCTCTGTCGGACAAAGTAGGTCGGCGACCTTTGCTTTTCATTTTCACGATACTGATGCTGGTCACCGCTTATCCGGCAATGTTATGGCTCGTCAGCGCGCCTTCCTTTGCAAGGTTGCTGGCTGTGGAACTGTGGTTGTCTTTTATCTTCGGCAGCTACAACGGCGCAATGGTGGTTTTTCTAACCGAAATTATGCCGGCCCACGTGAGGACTTCCGGCTTCTCGCTCGCTTACAGCCTGGCAACCGCCATTTTCGGTGGTTTTACACCCGCGGTCTGCACTTACTTCATCCATGTGACGGGGAATCGCGCCATTCCGGGGGTGTGGCTTTCGTTTGCGGCTGCATGCGGATTGGGAGCCGCGCTTTTGGCCAGGCCTCAGGCGGCGCTGGTTGAGGCAGCCCCAATGGCGGCTCGCGTCTAAACGCGTGCTGACAAGGAATTAATTGTAGTTTCAGGCCGCAAGGCGGAGCATCACTTAACCTCTAGATCAGCGGCGGCCCAATGGGAGAATGCGGATCGTGGAACGAGATACGAGCAACGATGATAAAAAGGCGCAGGCGAATTCCTCTCTGACCCGGCGCGGCCTCTTCGAAATTGCGGGCTTGGCGATCGCGGCTGCTGCGCTTCCGTCTAGGGCGGCCCTTGCCGGTGAGCCTCGGGCCGATGGCGCCGCGCAAGAAACAGGCTCAGTCATGCAAGCCCTTAGCAGCTATATGAGCGATGCTCGCTCGCGCGCATTGCCAGAAGAAGTGGTCGAAAAAACGAAACAACACGTGCTCGATACTCTCGCGGCGATGATTTCTGGTTCTGAACTACCCCCCGGGCGCAGGGCACTGGAGTTCGCTCGCTCGTACGGGGGCCGGGAAGTAGCTACGGTCGCGGCGTCGAATTTCTCATGTGGCTCGATCGAAGCGGCGCTGACAAACGGCATGCTCGCTCATGCCGATGAGACAGACGATTCGCATTCTCCCTCGCAATCCCACCCCGGCTGCGCGGTTATTCCGGCCGCCTTGGCTGCGGGGGAGCGGTTTGGCATCAGTGGGACGCACTTCTTGCGCGCCGTGGGGCTGGGGTACGACATCGGTCCCCGCTTCACCATGACTCTCGGCGGTCAGCGGTTCGAGGCCGAAAGCCACTGGAGCACCCACAGTATTTCTCCTCTCTTTGGCGCCGCCGCAGCGGCAAGCTGCGCCGCAGGCTTGAACGCCCAGCAGATGCGTTGGATGCTGGGCTATACCGCGCATCAATCCTCCGGGCTTGGCGCATGGAATCGCGACACCGAGCACGTTCAAAAAGCGTTTCTCTTCGGCGGCATGACCGCGCGCAGCGGTGTCACTTCCGCGTTGCTTGTGCAGGCGGGCTGGACCGGCGTCGATGACATTCTCTCTGGGAGAGATAATTTCTTCGCGGCTTACAATCCTCACGCCGACCCGGCGGGACTGATCGACAAGCTCGGCGAACGCTACGAAGTCATTCGCACGAATATCAAGAAATGGCCCGTGGGCTCGCCGATTCAGGCAGCGCTCGACGCCTTGGTCATTCTGCGCGATCAGCATCCGTTTGACGCCGTCCAAATACGGAAAGTATCCGTTCGGCTTGCCACGGATGAAGCCGCCATCGTTAACAATCGCGAAATTCCAGACATTTGCCTCCAGCACATGATCGCGGTGATGCTCCTCGACAAAACCGTCACTTTTGTTTCGGCCCATAACAAGGCGCGTCTGAAAGATGCGTCGACTCTTCGGGAACGAGCTAAGGTAGAACTTATTCCTGACCCTAACTTGGAGCGCCTCATGCCGCTGCGTGTGGCGGTTGTCGACGTGACGTTAGCAGACGGCACTCACCTCACTCAGCGCGTCGACAACGTTCGCGGCACTCCCGAAAACCCCATGCCGCGTGACGAAATCATCGCCAAGGCCAGTGATCTGATTACGCCAGTGCTCGGCCCGGCAAAATGCTCCAGCCTGATCGAAAAAGTTTTTCATCTCGAAAGCGTCAGCGATATTCGGGAACTTCGGCCTCTGTTGCAAAGCAACTAGCTGTCAGCGGTTTTTGCTATTTTTCGGAACATTGAGGGAAGACGCTGTGCGCATCGTCGACATCCGAGAGACCGTCGTCCCCATCAAGTCCGAGATTCGCAACGCCTACATCGACTTCAGCCAGATGACCGTGAGTGTCCTCGCGCTCGTCACCGACGTCGTGCGCAGCGGAAAGCCGGTCACTGGCTACGGCTTCAATTCAAATGGCCGCTACGCGCCCAGCGGACTCCTGCGCGATCGCTTCCTTCCGCGCCTTAAAGCCGCGCCCCCCGAATCGCTGCTCGACACAACAGGCGAAAACTTCGATCCTCATCGCATTTGGAACACGGTCATGCGCAACGAAAAGCCCGGTGGCCATGGCGAGCGTTCTGTCGCCGTCGGCGTGCTGGACATGGCTGTTTGGGACGCGGTCGCGAAGATCGCAGGCCTCCCCTTATATCGCCTCCTGGCGGACAGCTACCGGGCAGGGCGTTTCGACACAAAAGTGTTTGTCTACGCCGCAGGCGGCTACTACTACTCCAACAAAAATCTCTCCGCCCTGCAGGACGAAATGCGCAGCTACCTCTCCCTCGGCTACTCCGTGGTGAAAATGAAGATTGGCGGCGCGCCCCTCTCAGAGGATCTGCGCCGCATCGAAGCCGTGCTGAAAATCCTGAAAACTCCGGATCAGTTGGCCGTGGACGCCAACGGCCGCTTCGACCTGGACACGGCCGTTGCCTACGCGCAAGCCCTCGCTCCCTACGGTCTTCGTTGGTACGAAGAACCGGGCGATCCGCTCGACTACGAACTCCAGGCCAAGCTCGCGGCGCACTATCCCCCGCCAATGGCCACTGGCGAGAACCTGTTTTCCGTGCAAGACGCGCGAAATCTGATCCGGTATGCAGGTTTGCGCCCCGATCGCGACATTCTGCAATTTGATTGCGCGCTAAGTTACGGCTTGGTGGAGTACTTGCGTATTCTCGAAATGTTGAGGGAACACCGCTGGTCTTTCTCTCGCTGCATTCCTCACGGTGGGCATCAAATGTCGCTCAACATCGCGGCCGGACTTGGCCTCGGTGGTAATGAATCCTATCCAGGTATTTTTCAGCCTTTCGGAGGATTTGCTGACTGCATTCCCGTCGAAAACGGTTACGTCGGTTTGACGGAGGTTCCTGGCATCGGCTTTGAAGCAAAGAACGAACTCTATCGCGTCATGAAGGCGCTCGCCGAGTAGCGGAGGCAACCAGAGTGCGCACGTGAACCAACTCGTTGGACAGGATTGGTTTGCAAGGAGAACCACAAATGGCATTTGACCAATGGATCAGAGAGCAGGACTCCAACTCTTGCGCTCCTCTTACGCGCCGCGGCCTGTTCGAGTTTGCGGGACTGGCTCTCGCATCCGCGGTTATACCCTCGAGGGCGACCGCCTCTCTGCCTTCTGCTCTCCAGGATGAGCCTTTGCCTTCTCCGACGATCAGTCCACTCATGCAAAAACTCAGTAGCCACATGAGCCAAGCGGCGACGCGCCCGCTTCCCGAAGAAGTCGTCGAAAAGGCCAAGCATCACATCCTGGACACATTTGCCGCGATGGTTTCAGGCTCGGAATTGCGTCCGGGCCGCGCTGCGTTGCAATTTGCGCGCGCCTATGGCGGAAAAGAAGTCGCAACCGTAGTCGCTTCCAAAACAGTTTGCGGCCCTAACGAAGCCGCTTTCGCCAACGGCGTCCTGGCTCATTCCGATGAGACCGACGACTCTCATGGCCCGTCGCGCTCGCATCCCGGCGTTTCTGTGGTGCCCGCTGCCTTCGCTGCCGGAGAGCACTTCGGCATCAGCGGTGCGCACTTTCTTCGCTCCGTCATGCTCGGCTATGATGTCGGGCCGCGCGTGACCATGAGCATGGGCGGCCCTGCTTATCAAACGGCGACACACCGCAGCACGCATGGCACGGTCGCCGCGTTTGCCGCGGCTGCAGCCGCGGGCTGCGCGGCAGGTCTGAATGCGCAGCAGTTCCGGTTTGTGCTCGACTACGCTGCGCAGCAGACCTCCGGAATCGGCGCCTGGGCGCGCGATGCGGAGCACATGGAAAAAGCCTTTCTCTTCGCAGGGAAACCCGCAGCCGCCGGCGTAACCACCGCGATGCTCATTCACTCAGGCTGGACGGGCGTCGACGACGTTTTCTCCGGGTCTGACAATTTTTTCGATGCGTACGCTCCCAAAGAAAATGGAGTGCTGAAAGCCGATCCGTCCCAGCTCATCAACGGACTCGGCGAACGCTACGAAATCACGCGCACCAACATCAAGAAGTGGACCGCGGGCTCCCCGATCCAGGCGCCGCTTGATGCGCTTGCAGGTTTTCTTCAGAAACGTTCTTTTAGTGCGGACGACGTGCAGAAAATTGTGGTGCGCATCGCGAGCGACGAAGCGAATACCGTTAGCAATCGCGAAATGCCCGACATTTGCATGCAGCACATGGTTGCCATCATGCTTCTCGACAAAACGGTCACTTTTGCTTCAGCTCACGATAAGGCGCGCATGCAGGATCCCGCCGTTTTGCGGCAGCGCGCCAAAGTGGAGGTGGTTGCCGATCCACGCATCGACGCCCGGCGCCCGCGCCGCGAGGCCATCGTTGAACTGACGCTTGCAGATCGTACACAGCTCACGGAGTGGGTTCGCGACGTACGGGGGACCGCGGAAAATCCCATGACGCGCGACGAAGTTGTGGCCAAGGCTCGCGACCTTATCACTCCGGTTCTTGGCGGGGCCGCTTGTTCCGCACTCATTGAAAAGTTGCTCTCGCTGGAAACTCTGCGCGATATTCGCGAACTACGCGAATCGCTTCAAAAAGGCTGAATGATGCCGATTCCTGCCGCCGAAACCGCGAGCATTTCGCTTCCACGTAAAAAGCCTTTCTACACTGGATTGTCGTTCCAAGTCTTGGTCGGTGTGGCGGTTGCAATCGTCCTCGGCTATGTCAGTCCGTCCAGCGCGGTTGCCATGAAACCGCTCGGGGATGCCTTCATTCGCTTGATCACCATGATCATCACGCTGGTCATCTTCTGCACGCTGGTAACCGGCATAGCTGGCATGGAGGACATGAAAAAAGTCGGCCGTGTCGGTGGCAAAGCTCTCTTGTATTTCGAGCTCGTCTCTACGCTTGCTCTGCTGATTGGACTCGTTGTCGGTAACGTTGTGCATCCAGGCAGCGGCTTCAATATCAATCCCACGAGTCTTGACCCCAAGGCGGTTGCTGAATATGCGGGCCAAGCTAAAGCGCAAGGTGTTACCGAATTTCTGATCCACATTATTCCAGCTACGGTCTTCGATGCCTTCGCCAAGGGTGACATTCTTCAAGTTTTATTCGTCTCTCTTCTTTTTGGCTTTGCACTATCTCTTGCCGGCCAGCGAGCCAAACCGCTCGTCGACTTCTTGGACACTCTTACACGCATTGTCTTCGGCGTCGTTGCCATTCTGATGCGCTTCGCCCCCATCGGCGCCTTTGGCGCTATGGCCTTTACCATCGGCAAGTATGGTCTGGCCTCCCTCGGCCCTCTCGCGAAACTGATGGCCACGCTCTACCTTACATCTCTGCTTTTCGTTTTGCTCGTTCTCGGAGGCATCGCTCGGCTCGCAGGCTTCAACATCCTTCGCTCTCTTTGGTTTCTTCGTGAGGAACTCCTGGTTGTTCTGGCAACAAGTTCCTCAGAACCGGTTATGCCATCGCTGATGGCCAAGCTCGAGAGATTAGGGTGCTCCAGAACACTCGTCGGCCTCGTTGTCCCGACGGGCTACACCTTCAACGCCGACGGTACCAGCCTCTACATGACCCTCGCCGCTCTGTTCGTGGCACAGGCCACCAACACACATCTCACTCTGCTTCAGCAGCTCACGGTCCTGGGGGTTGCTCTTCTCACCTCAAAGGGCGCCAGTGGCGTTCAGGGAGCCGCCTTTATCGCCCTCGTAGCCACGATGATGGTCATTCCTACCATACCAGTAGCTGGAATGGCTTTGATTCTGGGTATTGATCGCTTCCTGAGCATGTGCCGCGCTGTCGTCAACATGACCGGCAACGCGGTGGCCACGCTGGTTATCGCTCGCTGGGAAAACGAGCTCGATATGAGCGCTCTGCAGCTCCACCTTCTCGAAGGAGCTAGGCAGAACAGAAGATCGTAGAAGCACGGGCCAGGCGTTTGTCATCAACAATGCGTACCGGTACTTGGTTTCATCGCCTTTCGATATTAGCCGCGGCAAGACCGCTTCACGTTTTCCTTTGTCGAGGCCTCTGAATGGTAGGCAGTGATTTGTTCGATTGGACAGGCCAAGGCCTAGGCCAAGGCCTAGGGTTTGTGTCTGCACTCTCGCTCTTCGGCGGCCTATCCGCATCCCACAAGTCCGGCTGCGAGTCACGTTTTTTGACGAAGGCTGTTGACGTTTTCCCAAAACAAGGCCTCTGGATAAATAGGAGCTTTTTCTCCAGCAGACCGAGCACCTGCGAACTGCAGCGAGACCCCAACCTCAACGAGTTCGGTACAGACGTAAAGGTTCAGCAAGAATTGCTTCGGCATGCGGACATTCGCACAACGATTAACATCTACACAAGAGCGGTTCCAGAGCGTCTCTGGGAGGCAAACAGTAAAGTTGTTCGGCTGTTGTTGCCTACCGGGACGTGAACTACTGTTTTTTCTCTTCCCTCGTGTTCTCTTGTGCGAATGTAAGTGGCCCAGAAACAACAGGATATGGCGGAAGCGTGTGGGAGTCGAACCCAAACCATCGATTCCCAACTCCTGGCGAATGATGGCGTTACGGTTTCCGCCAGGTTCCAATTGGAGTCAATTGGAGTCAGGGTTTTCATTGCCCTTTTGTTGTTACCTCTTCCCTGCCTCGCGCAGCAGTCGCGCACCTTCCGCGTCCCGTTCCATACCGCCAACGGCATGATCTTGCTCGACGCGCAAGTGAATGCCAAACCGCAGTACTGCTGCTCGACACGGGAGCAGACTTCACGCTGATTAGCCTGGAAGCATCTAGCGTAGCTGCCAAACTCGACGCCCTCAAGCCCAACAAGACAACGGGCGCAACTGGCGAATACGTTAAGGGCCGCGTTGACCTACGACTCGCGGAGCGTCACTGGATTGAACGTACCGTCCTTGTGGTGGATATGAGCGAGGCCAGCAAAAGAATCGGTGAGCGCGTTGACGGCTTTATCGGCCAGGACCTACTGCGAGAGTTTTCCGTTGTGCGAATCGACTACAAGGCCAGCGTAATCGAGTTTGAGAAGTAAGCGGGACGCGCGGCGACGTTGTCTATTGTTATAAATTCGACAATGTTCGCTTTTTCGTGGGTCTTGAGATGCGTGCAGGCAGCATCCCATGGTCCATCTTACGGAGATTTGACGGCGTTTCCTAGCCGACTAGGCAGCCTTCTGTTGGGTCGTGAGGGTACGCCTATAAAATCGTTTGTAGCAACAGCGACACCGATAGGGGTGCAAACCCCATAGATACGAGACGCACCTCTCGACCAAACCGGTCCATCGCGAGACGTGGACCTCACTGCTATCGCAATATGGGCATTGCATGTTGAGCCTCGTTTTGCCGCTGTCTATCCGCTCAGCTTGAGAGCGGACACGCTAGAAAGCGAAAGGATCAGATTTACCGTTACACTACTCGCGTGACTCACCGGCGCAATCAGGTGAACACCTGTTGATCCCCTAGAGCAGTGTGTTTTATGCTACGGCCCCGTTTCCGCTGGAGGAATCATGGACGAGCAGCGGAAATACGCAATCCTTTTTGCAGCAACAATCCTCGCAGCACGAAAACTGGCCGACCCAGACCTGAACCCGTGGCCGCGTACCGCAATTATCAGGGACGCCATCTCTAGCGCGAATCAAATCCTTGAGGAGATTGATGCTGGATGGCCAGTCCGACGTATAATTCGGCCCTACCGTGACTGCCCCCATTCAACAGCAAGCCCCTTGGTGGGTCGAGCGTTTGTTGATTCCCGCCGTGTTCCTTCTGCTCGGCTCTGTGATTGCCTTTGGGGCGAGCCAGTTAACTGCATGGATGGACAGACGCAGAGCCAAAGCGGGGTTCCTCAAAGCAATTCGGTTGGAACTGCTTGGCCTAGAGGAACAACTAAAGGCGTCACTGGCCGAAATGCGTCAGACGCAATCAGCAACAGTGTTCCACAGCCGGGGCAGCACTTCTTGCGGCGAGATGCGAAATCCCACTTGCAAACCGGACAGATGTAGCGATCAGGACGAAACCTCATCAAGTGAATTCCTCACTTCATAGCACGGCCGCCGAAGTTCACGGTTTGATCAGCAGAGTGCTCGCCGAAAAACAGCACGCCTGTCTTGGGCGCAGGAGGTCCCGAGTTCAAATCTCGGCGCCCCGACCAAAATATCTCCAATGGATCCCGAGGATTACGCAAGTCTCAGTTTCAATTGAAAATTCTTTGGGCGGGAGCCGAGACAGCAGGTCTCAGGATGTAAGTTGTTCGATTCAGAAGTGTTAATCATGATGGCCAAAGTGCTTGTAGTCCCCACACTTTTCCCCCCACCGGGTTTTGCGATTCGCAACTCTCTGTTTTTCTTGGGTTTGTGACCGACGCGCGCCTGTCTCCTGAAGCTCCGGGACGCCTCTTCCGCGTCCATTTTCTCCACGATCGCCTGATTCTCGCCCCTGGTTTATATGGCGGCACTGGTTTGTGTCTGGGTCGGACCTGTGATTTAGTAAGCAGACGATCGGAATCGAATCCGCGTCCGAAGCTTGGGAAGCTTTGAACAAAACTCCTCGAAAGAGGATTACTGTCAGTCCCTCGGGACTTCCGTTCGATTCATTCTTTGGGCTCGTGGCTTACACACCGGAATTTGCCAAGGTATCAAGCAAAAAGGCATGACAATCCTTGAGGAATTCCAGAGCTTCGGCTTTCTTTAGCCCGCGCGCGAGAACCAGTCCGCCCACCATACAAGCCATCGCACCAGCCGTGAGCCGTTTTCGCTTTTCGAGTGGCACACCGGATGAAATCAGGTCAGAGAGGTTCTTGAGCCGGGTGCGGATTGCCACTGCAAGGGTCTGCTTAACTTTCTTACTGCTTCGCGCAAGCTCTGGCCCGAGTGCCGCGACAGGGCATCCACTCTCAGGATGAATTAAATGCGGAGGACTTAGATACGTCAGGGCCACATTGAGCAGCTGGTCTGGACCGGGGCGATTTTTA
>Ga0126369_10004357_pt1 | contig 10376 bp, 9 predicted proteins | sample PanSoiMetaPlot_1_FD_109646 | JGI IMG/M metagenome (GOLD analysis project Ga0126369, IMG submission 109646) | Tropical forest soil microbial communities from Panama - MetaG Plot_1 | ecosystem: Environmental > Terrestrial > Soil > Tropical forest > Bulk soil | place: Panama | collected 2016-02-17
TCGCGATCCGTACTCCGCCGCCACTCATGGGCGGCCATCGCGACTCCAAAGAAGAACAAAACGCCCAGCGCCGGCGCGAGCGCCACGGCCAAACGCCCGCTGAACAGCGCGATCACGACACCGAGCCGAACGTACATGATCGCCGTTGCGGCAACAATTCCGGCGGATAGATCGGGTCGGGCAGCACCCGCTTCGTGCTGACGTTTCGAGAGCACGATCGTGGTGGCGGTCGAGGAATAAAGGCCCCCCAAAATCGCCGGCAGCAGCGTCGCATGGCGAACAGCGACGTACCGTTGCAACAGATAGGTCACGTAAGAGAGCGTGCAGATGGCCACTACCGCGAGCCACACGTGAAAGGGCGTCAGCGGGGTAGCGGTCGTCACCGGTTCGCTGGGAACAAGCGGGAGGATAACGCCGACAAGAACCAGGAATTCACCCGCGGTGAGCAATTCGTCCTGCGGAACGACCTGGATCAGCCGGTGCAATTTGTCACGCGTGCTGAGTAGCAGGACGGCAGTGACAGAGGCCGCCACGGCGACCCATGGAGCTTGCGTCAAGGCGATCGGCCCAAGGAGATACGCCAGCATGTTCGAGGCTGGAATCATGAGCGTCGTTGCATCCGCAAGCGGTGGTGCATGACGCAAATAGGCGTGCAGCCACAGGGCCAACGCGAACAGCCCGACGACGAATGCGAGCGCGTATTGTGGCTCGATCAGGTAAAGCATCGCACCGGACACGGCGAGCAACGGAAACGTCCGTATGCCGCCCGGGCGCGATCGTTCCTCGCGTTTGTACACCTCTTCGAACGCAAGACCGATGAACACCGCGAGAGCGACCGCAAGCGCGAGCCGTCCGGCCAATTCCAACGGCGAGAGGGCCGAGATCATTGCTGGTGCGTTCAGCATCGACCTATCCCTCGATCGGTCCGCACCAGCCGGGAAGGTATTTCGCGTCCGGGCTCTTGGCCAGCTTCAGCGCCTTGTTCAGGGCATTGTCGAAATCCTTCTCGATCGCGCTCGGCTTCAAGCGCCGACGGAGAAAATCCGCCCAGAGAAATTCGCTGAACGGCGTGGTGTCCTTGGCATAGCCGCCGGCGCGCCGCAGTTCGCCGGCGACGCTGCGATAGGGATCGTCTCGCAACTCCGATACCAGTTTCGGGATGTCGTCATAATCGCGCCGGCGGCCCTTTGCGTCATAAGGATGGACCCAGCAATGATGCTCGAGGAACGTCCAAAACGCATCTTGATCGAGACTGCTCAGGTCGGCGACGGCAACGACGAAAACCTGCTCCGCCCCCTCTTCGTGAAGCGCGCGGGCGAGATGGTGATGATCAATGATGTAGTTGTGCTCCTTCGGTCCGTGGATGACCGGAATCATGTGCTTGCCCAGGAACTCGGCCCTCTGTTTGTCGGGCAGCTTGCGCCAATGATGCCGCTTTGCGTTGACCTCTCGCATCCCGACGGTGATCTGCGTGGGTCGCAGCTTCTTGATGGGGATCGGCTTGAGGACGGGTTCGCGAACCGACAACATGGGGCGCTCCTGAGCGATTTCAATCGGCAACCAATCGTTCAGGCTAATGGCCGCGAGGCCCCTTGTCGAACCGGGTACGGGAACGTGGTTGACGGGTGTGCCCGCAAGTCCGTTCAAGCCTGACAGGCGCTACTGGCCCTGGGCGACCTGCACCGGCGTGACCCCTGTCCACGGAAACATCAGTTTCACCAGATTGGCGTCGTCGGCGGAGAAGCACTCATCGCCGGCCTGTCCTCCCGCCGCCACGACGGAATCAAACGCGCCCCGATACTTCAAGAAGGCCCATCGCATCAGCGCGCCGTCCGTCGTCGACAATGGCAGGGCCTCCGACGTGAAGGTGCGCAGCGACTGACAATAGGTCAGCAGGCTGGCAGGATCTTTCGCGTTCAAGTCATTCGACAACTGCCTGAGATTGGTGTCCGCGTTGAGCTTGTCGAGCGCCGATTGTCCTGCAAAGAGCCGCAGGCGAATGATGCCGCTGGCGGAGCGCACGTTGCGAAACTCCGTGTACAGCACGCTGGCAACGCGCAGCGCGTAGATGTCCATGTAACCGACGAGGCCGCGATCGCTCTTGAGACCGATGCGGACGCCGGCAATGTCATCGCCCACGGCATCGATCGTGTAGGCGGTTCCGGCGCTGAACTGGCCATTGATCGCGGATTGCAGCCCGCTTTCGAGCGTAGAGGCGAGATCGGAATAAGCTGCGATCGCCTGCGTGTGGCTACCCACAACCCCGGCGGCGGTGCCCGCCACCGCGAGCGTTTTTGACAACAGTGCGTTCAGGCTCGCGACAACGTTGAGCTTCGCCGCCTGGACCAGCGACGTTTTCACCGTAACGACGTATTGGTCGGAAAATCGAAACAGCGTCGAGCCCGAAGCGCCGCCGTAGCGGATATAGGTCATGGGATGGCGAACAGACGTCTCGATCGCGCATTGAGATGCGAGGTTGGCCTGGGGATCGAGATTCTTGGTAGCCGATCCGATCGCCTGGGCGGAGCCATCTCCTACGGGAGCGACCAGGCCGAAGGCGTTCCGGTAGGAGGCCGTGAACGAAACACTGACTTGCTGACCGCGTTGAACGCCGATTACAGCCGCAAGCCACTTTTGAAAGGTGACGCCGCTGCAGTCGAGCTGGGAAACCGTCGACCTAATTTTCGGGTCGACCACGAGCGGAACGTAGTATTCGTCCTGCCCGGGTGCACGCGTCTTGGCAAGGTATTGGCTAAGCAAATTGTAGCTTGGATCGGCGTGCACGCGCGGATCGAACTTGATGGTGCTGACCGCGATGAGCTCATCGCTGTTGGTCGGCTTGTCGCTGCGGCCGAGCGATCCGGAGCCGAAGCTGCCCGAGCAAACTTCCCGGCCCTCGTTATTGAGGGTGCACCCGGCCTTTTGCGCGAGAGCGGCCGTATTCGTCAACGCCAACAAACAGCCCGTACCCGCCGCAACGATGAACCACCTCATCCCCAACACCTCCGCCGGCGAAATGCGGCACAAATTACCATGCGAACGGCGATGCCCGGCAGTACCGGAGCGGCGTTAGTCACAGGTTAGAATCGCCAGAAAATCCAGCAAAGTGTAGGACATTTTACCAGAAGTCAGCCGTCAGCCGAGCTTGACGGCGAACCCGCGCTGCACGCCGGGTCGTGCCATCAGCGCATCATACCAGCGCTTGACGTTCGGAAACTCGTTCAGGTCGACCTTGTGGCGCTCGTGCCGCCAGGCCCACCCGAGGATCGCAAAATCGGCAATCGAGATGTCGCCAGCGAAATAGTCGTGGTCGGCGAGCCTGCGATCCATGACACCATAGAGCCGACGCGTCTCTTTCGAGTATCGCTCAAGCCCGTAGCGACGGTCCTGTTCGTTCTCGACCTGCAGGAAATGATGCACCTGCCCGGGCATCGGCCCGAAGCCGCCCATCTGAAACATCAGCCATTCCAGCACCGCCACATGTGCCCGTGAATCCCTTGGCCAGAATTTTCCGGTCTTCTCGCCGAGGTAGATCAGGATCGCGCCGGATTCGAACACGCTGATCGGGGCGCCGCTGGGGCCGTCAGGGTCGACGATCGCGGGGATCTTGTTGTTCGGGCTGATCTTGAGAAATGCCGGTTGGTGTTGCTCGCCCTTGGTGATGTCGATGACTTTGACGGTGTAGGGCAGGCCCATCTCTTCCAGCGCGACGCTGATCTTGCGGCCGTTCGGCGTATTGTAGGTGAAAAGCTCGATCGTCATGCAATGCTCGCTGTTGCGTTGGGACAGAGGAGGGAGCGCTGTTGCGCGATGTCGGTCTGAACGACTTCAGCCTTAAACGACTCCAGTAAAACGACTCCGGCTTAAACGACTTGGGCCCCCGGAGTGTAGCTCCGAGAGCCCAGGCGACAAAAGTCGGAAATGCCGACGGTCGTCAACTGACCGATCAGCGTTCCCACCACCAGAATTCCGGATGGCTTCTACGCCACTCCGCGTGACGCTCCATGTTCTGGCCGAGCATGATGCCGAACCGGATGCACGCCTTGCGATCACCGCGATCGCAGAGTTGGTGGAAGCCGATCATCTCAGCGGCCCGGTCCTGAGCTCGCGCGGCAACGGTCATCGGAATGCTTGCAGCAATCGCGACGGCGATTGTTGACGCAACGAGTAGCAACTTCGAACGCATGACGCCTTTTCTCCCTTGGTTAAGGCGATCTCAAATTGCGTGCAGGAAAATGGCGCCTTTGCGGCTGCGTACATTACGCTTTGGACAGGTGCATGGTTCAGGCTGCGTTCAGAATGCGTATATATCCCATAAAATAGCCTCGTCGGTGGAACCGGGCGCGGTCGCTCAGCGTTTGTGTGCAGATCTACAGTCGCCCAGAGCGAGAGAATACTTGCGAAATATTTTGCGCTGCACCGTCCTGATCTGTGCGTGCGTATCCGCGAGTGCGAATGCGCTCGCTCAGCAATGGTGCGTTTATAGTCTCAGCCACGATGCGCAATTCCGGTGCGGCTACTCCACCGAGCAAGCGTGCTTGAGGGCGACGAAGGAGCCGCATGCCTGCACCATCGATCCGTTCTATGATTGAAAGTAGTTTTCAACGCAACGTGCTCATTCGTGACGATGCATCGCCGAGTCTTTTTTCGTGTCGCGCATGAACACGTAGACGACGAGCGATATCGCGATCATGCCGGTCAGGTAATAATAGAACCCGCTCTCCTGACCGATCGATTTGAACCACAACGCGACCGAATCCGCGGTGCCGCCGAAGATCGAGACCGTGAGCGCATACGGTACACCGACGCCGGTCGCGCGGATATTGGTTGGAAACAACTCCGCCTTCACCACCGCGTTGATCGAGGTGTAGCCGGAAACGATCATCCACGCCGCGGCGATCAGCAGAAAGGCTGCCAGCGGTCCGCGCACCTGTTGCAGGGTGGTGAGCAGAGGAATGGTGAACAGCACGCCGCTGACGCCGAATCCGATCAGCAGCCACTTGCGCCCGATGCGGTCGGAAATCGCGCCGTAGATCGGTTGCAGGATCATCGCGAAAATGAGCGAGCACAGCGTGACAATCGTGGTTTGGTCGTCGCTCAGGCCGACCGACAGCTTGAGGAATTTCTGCATATACGTCGTGTAGGTGTAGAAGGCCGCGGTGCCTCCCGCGGTCAGTCCCACCACGAGCAGAACTTCACGCGGATAGCGTAACAGCGTACGCAGCGAGGAGGAGCGCTTTCCAGCCTTTTTGGCGGCCTCGAAAGCCTCGGTTTCATGCAAGTTGCGCCGCATCACCGCGGCGATGACCGCCAGTGCCGCCCCAATCAGAAACGGGATGCGCCAGCCCCAGGCACGGATCTCCTGCGGGGTCAGAAAGACCTTCTGCAGCAGCAATAGGACGATCAGCGCGCAGAGCTGTCCGCCGATCAGTGTGACATACTGAAAACTCGAATAGAAGCCGCGGTGGCGTTCATCGGCGACCTCCGTCAGGTAGGTCGCGCTCGTTCCGTATTCTCCGCCGAGACTGAGGCCCTGAATGATACGGGCGGCGGCGAGCAAGAATGGGGCGACGAGCCCGACGGTCTGGTAGGTCGGCGTAACTGCGATCATCAGCGATCCAAAGCACATCAGCGCGACCGACAGCATGAGGGCATTGCGCCGGCCATAGTGATCGGCGAGTTGGCCGAACAACCATCCGCCCAGCGGCCGCACCAGAAACCCAGCCGCGAAGAGCACGGCGGCGTTGAGTTGCTGCACGACCGGATCTGAGCTTGGAAAAAAGGCTGCCGCGAAATAGAGCGCAAAGGCCGCGTAGGCGTAAAAGTCGTACCACTCGACAAGGTTGCCCACGGACCCGATGAAGATCGCCTTGAGCCGCCGGCGGACGTCGGCGAGGTCGAGATGCGCTTGTTTCACCTGAGTGGCGTTTGCCACATTGTCGAGTGTCATCGCCGTCGTGCTCCCATCAGCCCGTCGTCTCCTTAACTATGCGGTGTCGGCGCGCTACGCCACTCGTGCCCGTCGGGAAGGTGCTCTTCGCGCTGCAAAAAAGAAACGTCCACGAAAATTAACCGAAGACGGAAAAATGAATGGCTGCTCGAAACGGATCAAAATGTCGGAAAGCGAGCACTGGCTTTGGGTCGCGTCATGCCTTGATGGAGAATAGCCCTGCGAACCAGGCATGAGATGCGCTAGTCTAAGCACAGCTATGCAGCGTTGAAGAACGCAGACATGCAACACAAACACGCAATATGCGGAGGAAACCATGTCGACGATGGGAATAGCGACAGCGCCGCTGTCGGAGGTTGAACACCGGACCCAGTTGCGGCGCGCGGTCGTCGCCAGCACGATCGGAACCGCCATCGAATGGTACGATTTCTTTCTCTATAGCACCGTGACCGGTCTCGTCTTCGCAAAGTTGTTCTTTCCAAAATCCGACCCGTTGACCGGCACCCTTGAGGCTTTCACGATATACGCGATCGGCTTCGCTGCTCGTCCTGTGGGTGCCGCGATCTTTGGCCATTACGGCGACCGCATCGGGCGCAAATCCACGCTCATCATCACGCTGATGCTGATGGGGATCGCGACCTTCTTGGTGGCGCTGGTGCCGACTTACGATCAGATCGGCATTTGGGGCGCGGTCCTTCTCACGATCCTGCGCTTCGTGCAGGGTGTCGGGGTCGGCGGCGAGTGGGGCGGGTCGGTGCTGATGTCGATGGAATGGGCGCGCGACAACAACTCTCGCGGATTCATCGCGTCATGGCCGCAATTCGGCGTGCCCTGCGGCTTGTTCCTGGCCAACCTCGCCGTGCTTGCATTCAGCCAGATGTCGGGCGACCAGTTTCTCACCTGGGGCTGGCGCATTCCGTTCTTTCTGAGCCTGATCCTGGTGGTCGTCGGTCTCTACATCCGACTTGGGATCATGGAAACGCCGGTCTTTAGCAAGATCGTCAGCGAGCGCAAAGTCGCGAAGATGCCGACGCTCGATGTAATCCTGCAGCAGCCAAAGGAGATCATCCTGAGTGCGCTGGCACGGCTCGCAGAGCAGGCACCCTTCTACATCTTCACCGCGTTTATCTTCGCCTACGGCGTTGGTACACTGAAAGTGTCGCGCGACTTTCTGCTGATTGCCGTGCTCACCGCGTCCGTCCTCTCCTTCGTCTCGATCCCCTTGTTCGGTCACATCTCCGATCGGTTCGGACGCAAGAACATTTACATGCTCGGTGCGGTTACCGTCGGCATCTTCGGTTTCGTGTATTTCGCTATGCTCGAGACCGGGTCCCTGACGTTGATCTTCGTGGCTATCGTACTGTCGCTTGTTCCGCACGACATGATGTACGGACCGCAGGCGGCGTTGATCGCGGAATCGTTCAAGGGCAAGCTGCGTTACAGCGGAGCGTCACTTGGCTATCAACTCGCCTCCGTGATCGCGGGTGGCCCAGCTCCCATCATCGCGACTTGGCTGTTCGCGACGTACAATACGCCGTTCGCGATCGCTGGCTATATCCTCGCGTGCGCCATCCTCACGCTGATCGCGACAGCGCTGATGACGGACTATACCGGCAAGGATATCGAGGGCGACTACGAGTAGCGTACCGCCCAAGCCGCGCTGGGTGACCCGACTTGTCCCTCCCCGAAAGGGGAGGGACAACGAGAAGAGTGACGTGTCGTTGCTACAAGGCGGCGCGGGTGTCCTGCGGTTCCGGCTTTGTCATTCCAGTCTCCGCCCGCGCGAGCTTGCGCTTGACATCCGCAGCGATGCACGCGGCGAATTAACGGCGCGAAATCCAGCGTCCGATCAATCGGTCCGGACGCTTGATTGCCATTCCTTTTGATGCAGCATGACCGTGCCGGCGCCACTGCTGAAGGCGCGATGATCGAGCTCGGGAAGCACCATCTCGAAGGTCAGCGGCTGTCCATGCGGTTTGAGCGAGCTCTCGTCCGTGCCTAAGCGGCGCGCGTGCTCGACTGCCATTCTTTTTGGTGCAGCGCGACGGCGCCGACGCTGCCCGTGAACGAGCGGTGGTCGAGCTCCGGAAGCACCATTTCGAAGGCCAACGGCCGACTCTTGCTTGCGGCGGAATCGAGTGTGATCGCGAATTGAAACCGTCCAGCAGCCCGCACGATCTGCATCACGGTCTCGTCGCTTCGTGCGTAGAATTGCACGGTATCACTGAGACTGGTTCGGCCGAGGATCGAAAGCGGCGCAAATGGCTTGAACTCTCCGCTGCGAAATTTGTCGTTCGTCCACTGCCCGAAGTTCGCGCTGTAGAAACTCTTGGACACGTTTTGCTGTGGGTCGGTGACCACAAGGGTCATCGAGAGGATCGTGCCGGTGCGAGCGCCCTCGTTGGTGATCGTGATGGGAATGGCGAACGCCTCGAAATTGCTGTTCTGGAAGGGCGAAGCGTAGCTGACGACCGGCGGCACGAACATTTGCAGCGTGGCGGGTCTCAGCGAGGTCTGCCACAGGCTGTACGCCGAGAACACCAACGCAACGACTGCCGCGACGTCCGACCAACTCAACGAGTTCATGAAGTCGCCCCGTGCTCACCCCTGTCTGTCAGCGCGAACACAAATACCGCAACCGTGACGGAGTTGTGGCCGCAGGCGGGGCTCACGCACAGGATTTGGCAAGCCGGACGGCGCGAACGGCTGGCTGCTAAAATTCAAGCACGCTTGAATTCTACCCGCGCCGCTCGGCTTCCCAATAACCAGCGCAGCCGTTGCTTGGGGACTGCCAACGGCCCGTTCCGCTGCCGAGCGACAATCGGCCTGACCCTTGAGCGTACTGCTCTCCGCGCCGCACGCTGACGTTGACTTGACCGCCTGCAGCGACCTGGCCTGCGATGTCGAATGACTGATCGCCCTCGGGCGCGTGCCTGACTGCGCCGTTCACGATGGACACGGGGTAGCGGTAACCGCGATCGCAGTCTCCATGCTCGGTCACAATCAGCACGCTCCAGAGTCCATCATACGGCGTCTTTGCCACAGTAGGCGCGGCGAGACCGATGGCGACGCTTGCGCTCACGGCCAAGACCGCGAATGCGGTTTTCACTTTCACGTTTTGCATGACAACGCTCCTGATGCCCAGCCCGAACCTAAAAATCGTGGCTTGCGCTATTGTGTCGGTCTCTGGCTGACGCGAGTTGGTGGATGGTCGCTGAAGGCTTGGTCGGCCTGTGCCTGGCGGAATCCGAGATCGAACAGCGCCTTCACGTAGTCCGGATCGAACAATCCGCGACTGGGATGATTGAAGCTCTCTGGAATTTGCGCGACCTTGGTGTCGATCGAATCGCGTTGAGCTGCCGCGAACAAGTTCGCTATTTCGACTCGCGTTCCCGTTTTTACGGCTGCCGAGAACGATCGACCCAGAACCCCCGACGTGCTCGACGGCGTCACTTCAAATTCGGGGGCGAGTTTGCCGTTCACGATGATGTAGAGCTGGCGGGTTGGTAGCCGAGTTTGGCTCGTGCCGACGAGCCAGGACTCCGGGGCCGCGAAGAAAGGACCGCCGATGCCACCGTCGGCGTGCATCTCGCGGAAACGATGGCCGTTCGCTTCAACCTCGATGAAAACCGGAGGGAACACACCGGGGAGGGCCGCGGAAGCGAGCAGGACGTCGCGAAACAATTTCAGTGCGGTGTCATCACCACGCGCAGCGATGGCGCCCATGTTCCAGACGACCGTGCGCCCGGCGTCGAGATTGGTGGTGACCACGAACAGCCGGCGGCCGCGCTGATGCTCAGCGGCAATGTCGGCCAACATTTCTGGCGTAATCCGCTTTTCCAGCAGCCTCCGGAGCGGCCAGGTATCGAGCAGGCTGAGAGAAGTTTGTCCCGCCTCGAAAACGTCCGCATCGGTGATCGTCGTCAGCGCCGTGCGGAGTTGATCGTCGTAGCGGGATCCGAGAAAGGCATAGGGCGCGATCAAGGCTCCGGCGCTCACTCCGGTTACAACCGCGAAATCCGGCCGCGCTCCTCGGGCGCTCCAGCCGTTGAGAAGACCGGCGCCGAACGCGCCGTCCACGCCTCCGGCCGACAACGCGAGCCATGCACCCGACTTCGCACCGTTGCTTTGGGGCAGGGCGCGAAAGAAGTCTTGCTCGGAGCTTGCGAAGAACCGAGCGTCGCTAAAACCAGGAACGATTGCGGCGTCTTGGTCCTGCGCACTGAACCGGCGGCTCTCATCGATGCCATTCGGTGTTTGGTTGGATTGAGCGGGTGGTGCCTGGCGCTGCTTAACCGCGCGTGTGGCCGCGTCCGCGGGCTTTATGGTCACGCCGCCGTACGACGCCAACACGAACACAGCTGCCAACACGAGGTGCACTGATGTCTTGCTCAGGAACATAGCGAAAGCCTTTCGGGCCCAACCA